>OBUS01000003.1_pt1 | contig 353206 bp, 256 predicted proteins | sample 1475921 | NCBI WGS metagenome assembly OBUS01 (sample SAMEA2579948, study PRJEB22360) | human gut metagenome | reverse complement strand
TATGCTCTGAGAACAAGCTTCTTGACAAGCTAAAGTCCTTATTTCATAAATAAGGATTTTCCTCTTTATTCCCTTTTGATTAATAGCTCTATAGTACCGGAAATTTTTTGTCTGGCTTCCGTCAGTTTGGATATATCCAGCTCGCTCAAGTAATAACGTGTCGTCTTCTCTGAGCTATGCCCTAACGCTTGGCTGATGACAGCTACCGGCACCTCATTCTCTAAAGCCGCCGACGCCCACGAATGGCGTGTGACGTAGGAGGTGAGCCGTATCGGGAAACCTTGTTCGATCCCGATCAACCTCAATTCTTTGTTATGCAAGGCTAGACGGTACTTGTATTGCGCATGGGTGAGTCTCTCCACGTCTGGCAGGATGGGGAACAAGAAACGTCTCTTGCCATCGTCCGGCTCATATTTCCGGATCAGCCGCCACATAGCATCGGATATTTCCATACGTATTTGCGAACCGGTCTTCTTCCGTTTATACACCAGCTCGTTACCACGGATATTCTCCCGGGAAAGGAACGCCATATCCACGAAGGGCATTCCACAAGCTAGGAAACTGAAAAGGCAGAGGTCCGTAGTCAGTTCCCGCCGTGGATACTCTTCCTTTTTCCGGGTCTCGGCCAACCGGTAGATGAACGACACAGGGATGGCTCGCTTGGTTGTGGGTGAGCGCCTCAGTCTCAGCCCCTCGAAAGGGGACTTCTCCGGATGCAATAACCCTTCGTGTAAGGCGGCGTTGTAAATGGCACGGAGGGCGCTGAGGTAGGAATTGATGGAGTTGGTGGCCAACCTTCGCTGTTGCAGATAAGCGGAGAAGTCGGTTACCATAGTCTTGCTGATCGCTTCTATACGTATTTCCTTGTCACCTGTGAATTTTAGGAAATGGCCGATAGCTACTTGATATAGCTCGGCGGTGCCCATCTTGTTCAAGGTCTGCTTCAGCCGTATCCGTTCCTCCGCATATGCCCGCAAAGCGGGCGAAATGCTCTTTTTCTTCGTTCTTTTCTGTTTCATATTCCAATTATTTATTATGCACTAACAAATAATGGAAATTTCACCGACTTTATCACACTCGCCAGCCTTACTTAATGACACCTGTCTGCGGGAATCAGCCTTGTGCCTGTTTCCGATCTAACCGCTCCACCACCTTGCCATAGATGATGAGGGCAAAAGCCGAGACTAAAGCGATCGCTCCGAAATAATACCAGATATAATGGGCATTTGCGCTAGCCGTCAGCCATTCCTCATGAGAGGCGAAGAGGGTAGGTTCCGGACAGTATTTACTCAAAAGGAATCCGGATAATCCAAACCCAAAGATAGAGGATAAGAAGGAATGCAAATGGCTGAATCCAAGATAAAGACCTTCCTCTCCCTTGGGAGCTTGCAAAGAGAAATACTCGAGGAAGCGAGGCGATATGAATGTCTCGGCCAAGCCTTGGAACACGATGCCTACCACCATCATGAAGGCGACAGGGTGCATGCCGAGTATATTCGTATTTCCGTCTAGCATATTCCCAGATGCCATGCAAAGAGCGGATATCGGCATGATGAACATACCGACCGTCATGGAAGTAAGCGCTGTCCGCTTCCGCATCATCTGCGTTACTAGATTGACTGTCAGAACTACGACTAAAGGGTTTACGTTGGCATACCAAGAAGGAGAGGCCCCCTCGCCGGCCAAACGAAGCACATATTTAGGCATCGTGGCATACAGCTGGTGTTGCACCATCCAGAATCCGGTGATAATGATGATTAAGGTAATCAGCCGGCCATTACTGCAAACCTTGATCAAGGCGTTCCAAATTTGCCCGAACGTCTTGCCCTCGCCCGAGTGCTGGGCGCTTTTGTAGAAGAACCAGATGGCTAGCAAGGCAAGGAACGTCATGCTGGCCGAGAAATAATTCAGGGTGATCAACCCCTCGTTGCCCAACGCCTCGCGAAGCGGCTTCACGATGGTCTTTCCGGAGAAAGCCCCGATATTTACCATCGCATAGAAGATAGAGAAACCCTTTGCCCGGGTTTCTGGCGTAGTCTCTTTAGCGACTGTACCGGAGATAACGCTCTTGATAAAAGCCCCGCCGCATACGATCAAGGCCATGATAGGGATAATGCCGTACTGAAGATTGCTCTCCAGCAATCCCGTAAAGGTCGTCGTCGTGCTGTATTCAACAAGTCCGGCGGATTGAAGCCAAGTAGGGTAAACTGCCAGTCCTAGATAACCACAAGTTAACAAAGTGAAAGCCAGTAGCATCGAGTTGCGGAAACCGATCTTATCGGCCAACGCTCCGGCAAACGTGGGCAGCAGATACAGACAAGCGGAAAAGATACCGGCGATGCTGGCAGCCTGAATGTCGTTAAAGCCTAAGATGCGGCTAAGATAAAGGGTGATAACGATAAATACGCCATAATAAGCGGCTCGCTCGAACAACTCGACGGTGTTCGCTACCCAGAATGCTTTACTGAACTTGATTTTCTCTTGTTTCTTAGTTGTCATGATATTTTTATTAGTAAGATAGATTAGATGGATAAGTAAAAGAGGAGGCGCAGGTGAGAAAATGAAGAGCTGCGCCTCCTTGTCTTTGTTTTATCGTATAGTAATTACGAATTAGGGCTTTACGGTATACGGTTGGTGGATCGCCTTATCGAAAGCTTTCCAATGCTCATCCGTCATGTTGCCCGGCGTAAACAACGCCACGCCAGCCGCTCCGTTTTCCATGGAGCCTCTTACGGCCTCCTCGATCTCGGACGGGATCAGTCCGTGGCCTTCCGGGTCCTTGATATTCGCCTTGTTCTGCCAATCCTCGCAGATGAACAAACCGCTATAAACCGGCTTCTTGCCTTGCACGGAGGCTACTTCCTCTTTCACGATCGGAGCCAGCCAAGAAGCGTCCTCCAGATAGAAATCGTTATAATTCATCGGGAAGAAAGCGTCGATATTCCATTTATTCCATTCTTGACGAACCATCCACTTGGCGTGAGAGTCCGGCCCCGGGAATACGGCGGCGCTCACTTTCTTGCCTTTGCCGTGAACCTCGTCGGCGATGCGGTTTACCAATTTCGTGATCAAGTCGCAACGGAACCGCGCCCATTCCTCGCATTTGGAAGGATCCTCTACGGATTTGATGTCGATACCGGTAGCGGCCTTGAAATCGGCCACGCATTTGTCGCAATAACAATAGTCCGCCGTAGGATATTCCTCGTCCATCACCAAGCCGTATTTTTCCCAAAGTCCGCGGGCCAGGATGACATCCACGTAACGGATATAATCCAGATGGATATAATCCACCTCCGGGATATCGGCTACCTTGCCATACAGATTCAGCAAGAACTCCGCCGTACCTTCTTGGTTCGGGCACAGGCATTTGTAATAAGGCACATACGCCTGTACGGAATAGGCCGACTCGCCTTTCCGGTTCACGGCGTAGAGGGTGGAGTCCAATCCATGTTGCAACATGGCGGGAATCCATGCGTGATATTCCATGCCATTGGCATGGGCCGCTTTGGCGGCACGCTGAATTTTCTCCGTGTCATGGCCGGCGTTGTAGCACATCCCGTCTACTCCGTGGGCATGCCATTTACTAAAGTCCGCCTGTAAGGTTTGCTCGGTGGTATTCCCACCTTCGCCTTGCCATGCGTAGACCTTGACTGTTTTCTCGGGAGCCTTGACGCAAGCCGTCAGAGCGACGGCCGCCAAAGCGATAAAGAGCTTCTTCATATCTCGCAAGCGCATAAAGTCGGTATTAAGTTACGATCGCCATAAGCGTTATCTACACGGGCTACGTTAATCCAAAACTTGCTGTCGTGCAACCATTCCAGCGGGAAGGCGGCCTTCGTGCGGGGATACGCGTGTTTCCACTCGTCGGCGGTCACCTCGTATTCCGGATGCGGGGCGTTCTTCAAGACGTTGTCCTCCTTGGATGCCTTGCCTTCCTCCACCTCCTTGATCTCGCTCCAGATACATTCCATTACCTCTACGAAACGATCCAGCTCGGCCTTGCTCTCGCTCTCGGTCGGCTCTACCATCAAGGTGCCGTGTACCGGGAAAGATAGGGTAGGAGCATGGTAGCCGAAGTCCATCAAACGCTTGGCGATATCGCCCTCGTCGATGCCCGAACGCTCTTTTACCGTGCGGCATTCCAAGATCAACTCATGACCTACACGGCCTGTCGCTCCGGTATAAACGATGCCGTACGTATCCTTAAACTTAGCGGCCAAGTAATTGGCGTTCAAGATGGCCGTCTTCGTCACTGTCTCAAGACCTTCCGTACCCAGCAAGCGGATGTAAGCGTACGTGATCGGCAGGATACCGGCGCTACCATAAGGAGCCGCGGATACCGTATTCAAGTCGCTGCCCCAAAGCACCGGATGCTGCGGCAAGAACGGAACCAGATGCTCGGCCACGCAGATCGGGCCTACGCCGGGACCACCACCTCCGTGAGGAGAAGAGAAGGTCTTATGCAGGTTCAAGTGACATACATCGGCGCCGATCGTACCCGGATTTGTCAATCCTACCTGCGCGTTCATGTTGGCGCCATCCATATAAAGCTGTCCTCCGCAAGCGTGAACGATGTCGCACATCTCCTTGATGTCCACCTCGAAGATACCATGCGTGGACGGATAGGTAATCATGCTGGCAGCCAGACGCTCCTTGTTCTCCTCGGCTTTCGCACGGAAATCTTCCAGATCGATATTACCATTCTCGTCGCATTTAACGGTTACGGTCTTATATCCGCATTGGATAGCGCTGGCCGGGTTGGTTCCGTGGGCGGAAGCCGGAAGCAAAACGATATCACGATGGCCTTGGCCGATGCTTTCCTGATAAGCACGGATCACACGAAGACCCGTGTACTCGCCGGCGGCGCCGGAGTTCGGTTGCAACGTACAGCCCTTGAAGCCTGTGATCGTGCATAAGTAAGAAGACAGGTTCTCGATCAGCTCCGTATAGCCCTCCACTTGCTCCTCCGGAGCGTACGGGTGGATATTCATGAATTCCGCACGGCTAAGCGGCAACATCGTAGAAGCCGGGTTCAGCTTCATCGTGCAAGATCCCAGCGAGATCATGGATTGAGCCAAGGAAACATCCTTTCGTCCCAAACGGGTGATGTAACGCATTAACTCGGTCTCCGTATGATATTTCTTGAATACGTCTTGCTGCAAGAAATCGGAGGTACGGGCGAATTTAGCGTCGAAATAAGTCTGGGCGGGGATAGACTCGTCCAGCATATAGTCTTTACCTGCGGCTCCGGCGAAGATGTATAGTAATACGCCTATGTCCGTAGGCAATGTCGTCTCGTCTATGCTGACGCCCACTTGTCCGGCCTCGAAGTAACGCAAGTTCACCTTGCACTCCAAGGCGATCTCACGCAGCGCGTTCACCGACACGTGTGAAGGAAGCTGTATCTTCAAGGTATCGAAATAATCCTTGTTTAATTGCGTATATCCCAGTTTCTCCAACTCCTTGGCCAAGAATCCGGCCGTGGAATGAATCCGTCCGGCGATGTTACGCAACCCCTCCGCTCCATGATATACGGCGTAGAAGCCGGCCATGGTAGCCAACAACGCCTGAGCCGTACAGATATTGGACGTAGCCTTCTCACGTTTGATATGTTGCTCGCGGGTCTGCAAGGCCAAGCGATAAGCCGGATGGCCGTAAGCGTCCTTGGAGATACCGATGATACGTCCCGGGATCGTACGTTTATAATCGTCCTTCGTAGCGAAGAAAGCGGCGGAAGGACCCCCGTAGAACATCGGGATACCGAAGCGCTGGCTGCTACCGAATACGACATCCGCTCCCCATTCTCCCGGAGGAGTCAGCAATACCAAGCTCATCAAGTCGGCGGCTACGCCTACCTTGGCTCCGGCGGCGCCCGCACGGGCTACGAATTCCTTATAGTCCTCGATCGAACCATCCGCGTTCGGGAACTGTACGATGGCGGCGAACACATCCGGCGTGAACTCGAATTTCTTATAATCGCCTACTACCACCTGGATGCCCTGCGGGACCATGCGGGTGTGGATGACGGCCAGCGTAGAGGCGAACACATTCTCGTCGATGAATACCGTATTCGCTTCCGCTTTCACCTGCGCACGGCTACGTGAACCATGGAACATGGTAACCGCCTCGGCTGCCGCTGTCGCCTCGTCGAGTAGCGAGCAGTTTGTCAAAGGCAATCCTGTCAATTCACTGATAACAGTCTGGAAGTTCAGCAACGCCTCCAAGCGTCCTTGGGATACTTCCGCTTGATACGGCGTATAGGAGGTGTACCAAACCGGGTTCTCGAATACGTTACGTTGGATCGGGGCCGGGCAAACCGTGTCGTACCAACCCATACCGATATAAGAGGTGAATACCTCGTTCTTGGAGGCCAGCTCGGCGATATGCTCGGCGAACTCACGTTCCGTCATGGCCTCCGGGAGGTTCAACGGCTCTTTCAAACGGATGTTGGCCGGAATGGTCTGATCGATCAACTCGTCCAAAGACTTCACGCCAATCGTCTCCAACATAGCGGGAATATCTTCCGCTGAGATGCCCACGTGGCGGTTTACAAACTTATTTGTGTCCATAATTCTAGTATTTTATAAATAAGGATTATTTAATTTCTCATCAATGATTCGTGTCTCGGGGCCATGGCCGGGGTATACCACGGTCTCGTCCGGCAACGACAGTAATTTGTCCTTGATAGCGGCAAGCAGTACATCTTGGTTGCCTCCCCATAGATCAGTACGGCCGATGCTTCCGGCGAACAAGGAGTCTCCTACGATCACGAAACCGTTCTTCTTGTTATAGAAAGCCAAGCCTCCGGGCGAATGGCCGGGAACGCTCAATACCGCCAGCTCGGATTTCCCGAACTTTATGATTTCCCCGTTTACCAGATATTTCCCTACCGGGATGCTTTTCGCCTTCATCGGCAGGCCGAATGCCTTGGCTTGCTCCTCGGGAGAGGGAAGACCCTCCACGTCCGCTTTATGGGCTTCCGGGCTCAATCCGTAGGTATCATGGATGAATTCGTTACCGAATATGTGATCCAGATGGAGGTGCGTACAAAGGTAACGTTTCAGTGTCAGCCCGTTCTGGGCGATAAAGTCGCTTACTTCTTTTTGTTCCTCTTTGCGTAGGCAGCCGCAATCGATAAGGACCGCCTCCTTGGTATCATCGTATAGCAAATACGTATTCTCGGAGAAATAGTTTACTTCGAAAGATTTTATCGTAATCATAAGGGTACGTACACTACTTTTTTAGTTTCAAAAAACTCTTCTTTAAAATGGTCTTTCAGATCCATGCTGATCGCTTGGTTCCGGAAAGGCAATATCTCATGTGCCAACTCGCCACCTTTCAGGCAAATCAATCCGTTGGGCAACGCGTTGATCTGTTCTTTCTTTATATTCTTGCGGACGATCTTTACCAGATCCGCCAGAGGCATCACGGCACGGCTTACCACGAAATCGAAAAGCTGCTTTTCCTCCTCGCCCCGGCAATGGCGGAAGGATACGTTCTCCAGCCCGATCGCCTCGGCCACGGCTTGTCCCACCTTGATTTTTTTCCCGATGCTGTCTACCAGATGGAAATGGGTCTCCGGGAATAAGATCGCCAAGGGGATGCCGGGAAAACCGCCTCCCGTACCCAGATCCATCACCGAGGAACCCGGCTTGAAACGCAGCATATCGGTGATACCCAGCGAGTGAAGCACGTGATGCGGATATAGGTTCTCGATATCCTTCCGTGAGATCACGTTGATCTTGGCGTTCCAATCCGTATATAGGTCGTATAGGGCGGCGTATTGCTCTTTTTGCCGGTCGGTGAGATCGGGGAAATAAGATGTGAGAATTGAGAATTGAGAATTGAGAATTGAAAATTTCTCTGTATTTTGTTCCATAGGACATCTGTTTATAGGTTTATCTATCATTAATTTTCAATTCTCAATTTTCAATTAACTGACTTATCGGGCTGTCATCCCGCAGCAAATAGCGGATTTCCTTGTAAGGGAGATGGACGTTCGTGACGCCTACCACGTATGCCGCTATCTCATATTCGTTGAAAGAATAGGTGATACCCGTCTCGTCTACGAGGAAGTTACCGTTCGGGAAGATCTCGTCCACGCTAAAGAAACCGATATTTTCCAGTTCCTTGGCGTCGGATACGTTGTTTTGCTTGGCGATCTGATCTACCAATATTCGCGCCAGATTGTCTTGATAGTTGTCCACGAATATCTCCTCCTCGGTGATCGGCTTACCGGTCTTGAGGTTCACTACATGGTTATTGTAGGAATGTGCGCCATGCGCTCCGCCCGTATAGTTCTCGAAGCTTACCGTATAGCTGATGATATCGTCTTGGTTGAAGGCGATATCATCCGACGACATCTCATAGTAAGAGAACCAAGAGCCCACCGGTGTCTCGTCGGATTTCGCCACCTCAGCCTTGTAATCCTCTTCCAGATCCTTATAAGCGGCCAGATAGTCGTCGGTATATTTCCGTACCGCCTCCTCGGGGGATAATTGCTCATAATTCTCGCCGAAATAAGAGGAGACGAACTGTCTCTGTAGATTCTTAAGAACCTCTTTATCCGAATATTTCCGGGGATAAACGAACTTGATCTCTAGATTGCAATTGGGATTATCCGGATTATCTAACAAATGGTAAGTCTTTTCCACGCTGATAGAATCAAACGTGATACTGTTTTCAGAAGCCTTCTTCGTTCCGGTATCGCAACCCGTGGCTAAGATACCTATCAAAAGAAGCGCCAACATGCTTTCGCGTAAATGCGTTCTCATCGGACTACAGATTTAATTTATTTGTACGCGAATGTACGTTATTAAATTGTATAATCAAATTGCACGATGAAGTTTAATAAGAGGACAATCTTTCCTCGGTGGTTTTCGGGTTGAGTTGTCTATTTGTCCGATACTTTCCGGGTGTTCTCTTGCGTGAGAAGAATAGTTCCCATTTTATATCACCTAGGGGCGTACCCAGCCTTATGAGAATATAAATGTTATTTTCAAGCTTTCATCTGGATGAAAGCAAACTGTATAGGTTATCATATTTAGAAAATAAGAGCTTTCTGCCACTATAGACATCACATCCATAGGCTTTAGATCAAAAACAGTCTTTCCTAAATAATCTGTATATAAAACAGAATCTGGCTTAATGACTGTATTATGCCTTTTATACTTTAATATTCCATTTCCTTCATAAGATGCAAGGCCACCAAACTCTGTCGTTATATTAATGTCATAATACAAATACACTTTTGCGCCTGCATCAGGTTTTCTTGAGCTTGTACTTTCTTGGTCATAATAAACCTCTATTTCGGCTTGAGGATCTTCTGGTTTTTCCCCTTCATCGATAATGTCATTTTCACTACAACCAATAAAAATGACCATGAAAAATATAAATAAAGAAGTTCTCATGTTTCTGAATCAGTTTTAATTAGTTAACAACTAAAATAGGATTGCCCTAAATGTACAATTAGTTTTTATCATACCATTATAGTTTGAAGGAAATTATGGGTAATGATGATAAAATTTAACTATAGCCTATTGGCACAAGTCTACCATCAATAGGATGTGAACGCATTAAAAAGGTTAAACAATAGTGAGCTACCTATATTCTCACGAACGAGATAGCTCTTTTCTTTATTTAACTAAATAACCAAGCTTTTCCTCTGAAAAGCCATGTTGTTAAATTCGATTAATTATAGGCCAAATGTATAATTATTGGAGAAATAGAGTTTTTATGGGCAGACACAAAAAAAAGCGTGAAGCTGCCGTTATATTGTTATAGGCTTGTCAGGTATCCCCATACCTTTGTCAACTATAACAAACGACAGCTCACGCCATTATTGTATATTTGAGATAATACAACAGCGTGAGCATGAAGTTTGTTATTCTAGTTGACTTTGCTTTTAGGGATGTTTGACAATGCCTAGAATAACACTCGATGCTCTAATACATAATATGTCGCCATGCTTTTCAGCTAACGCTATAGCCACATGACGATGCAAATATAACTATATATTTTGTAAATCAATGTTTTTATTGGCGAATTATTAACAGATATGCAAGTGCATACTACTCGTTCTTATGCTTTCTCTTTAGCTATCAGCCCATCGAAATACCTCCGCAGCAACCATGCCATGGCTTGCTGTCGCACCATCGTCAGCCGATAGTCCTCGCTGATGGGCAGGTGACCCGGTGGTCTCCAATGGGCGAAGAGGCTCATGGCGTGGCGTTTCTCCTCGGGGGTATCGTGTATCAATCCCCGCTCTTGCAAGGACTGATTGAAATGGGTCGGGTAAAGAGAATTTCTTACCCGGCTCGGATAGTCTTCTTATTTCTCAATGATTAACGATGAATTGCTCTTTTTGCAAGATCGAATTCGAATTATGAATCGTAACAAAGTACATTCCATTCGCCAGAGAAGATATATCTATGGAATTGTATCTATTTAGTAATCCAGACTTACATTTTGTTCCATTAATAGAGTATATTTCATAAGAGTCTTGCGACTTACTTAATAGATTGTTAGTTTCTTGATTCTCTAAATTGATATTTAGTATAGATGAATTGTCATTCATGATGCTATAGGTGTTTTTTAGATATAGGCGGAATGTCTGCGTTAAAGTGGAGCCATCAGCTTTAGCTGTAATGACAATAGGCGATGTGCTACTTGAATTTGCTAACACAGAGGCTGTTGTAGATGATGAAGAATAAAAATTACCGGGATTTCCACTGCTGCAATTCCATTTGTACACTATATTCGTTGGGAATTTGATTGATATATTTACAGGTGAATTTAAGGGAATAGTCCAGTTGATAGTTTCCATACCGGAATAATTAAATGTCTCTCCACGTTCTACTGCAATCGTTCCGCTCGTAGTTCTTGCTCTCATCCCATTTAGGGCTAAAAAATGAGAGAGTAAATCCGAAGAATAGTGTTGTGGATCTTCATTTTTCTTATCATGAGTCCTTGCGTAATCATATGCTTCATGAGCTGTTGTAAAAGCGTCTTGGTTAACATCTCCTACCATATATCCAGAAGAAGCTTTCTTCGTGACAGCCTCCGTCCAATAGTAAACGAATTCATCGTAACGGCCGTCACTCATGGAAGAAGATGGCTGATCTTTAGTGGAAGCCGTTGATATGGAAACCTTTGGATTATTTTTAAAATAAGAGATAAAACCGCCACTGAAACATTGTCCCATTACGATATTGATCGCTTTGGCATTAATGGCATTCACCCAAGGAGCGAAAGTTGATGCATACAAATTCTCATCGTTCCATAATGTTAAACTAGAGTTCCCGGAAGAGTCATAATTTCCGTGATCTATTGTGAAAATAAAAAGATAGTCGTTGGAGGTAAGCCTCGACGCAAGATTGCTAAAAGTAGTCTTGATATTATTGCTTGTCGCCGCAAATTGTATATCGTTTGTTCCATTTCCGTCTAAATCTAACGGCGAAGAATCGCCAGTGCTTCTATCGATGTTGCTGCTCGTTCCATCTGACATTATAACGGTAATATGGGCAGGGTCATAATTATACGTATAAAGCAATGTCTGATAAATAGAAGAGCAATCGTTCCAATATCTCGGGTAATTGACAGAGGGATTTCCTCCTCCACTAATTATTACTGCATATTTGTTGCTATCATATGTTGCCTTTGTTTGAAGGAGCTGAGGCCTTGCCATAGGCTTGATAAAAACAGACTCATCAAATGTAACTACGCTAGACTTTATTTTATCCATATCAGCCAATGATGGTTTAGTAGGGTAGAAATTACTCTCTATTATATCTACTTCACCATTGTTACTTCCGATAAACATATAGTTACAAGAGTGTCCCCAATTGGATAAAGGATACTTATTTATGAAAAACATCCAAGAGCCATAATCCGGGGATTCTATACTTTTATCACCAATCTCAATGACTGTGTTGGCTGGTAATATCTGCTTGGATACAAATATTTCAGTGGAATCTAATGTAGTCGAATCAATGCCACTAATAACTATATTATAAGCTTCGAGTTTAGTTATGGATTTATTTGCGCTGTTTATGGCTCCTATAGATAGTAGAAGCACATAAATGATGATAAAATACATTTTTTTCATAATGTCGTAATTTAATTTAGATTAATTGTTTGTGTTAGATCTCTTGTGAAATCAAATTTAAAAGAGGCATATTCACTATTCTCTTGCATGATCACACAATCATAAGACTGCCCTTCTTGAAGGTTGCTGATTTCATATGTTAATTGTCTTCCACAAAGACAATTAGCATCATCGCCAATTGGCGTGAATTTAATTATGATTACTTTTTCATTATAACTGATACTCGACTCTATTTTTTCCAGAGCGCAATTCAGTTGGACATGGTACATGTCCACTCTTAGAGTGTTTGTGTTAACTGCACTGATTTCTACATAAGCGGTCTCTTCTTGCGCCTTGGTCAAGTTTTTCCCCGTGGCGCATTCCGAGTAGGAACCATTTTTTAGGTACACGCTGTTTTCCTTATCGTTACAACTTATAAGGATCATAGCGATTATTGCCATGAATTGCAAAATAATGATTTTCATAAATAGAATGTTAATTTAATATCTTTATTATTAGAAATAGAAAACCATACGCTTTACTAAAAAGTAGAAGTTGGTTTGGCTAGTTTAGATTCAGTCTTACATTTTATAGAAACATGAAGGCTGTTAGAGCATGACTTGTAATTTTATTTTATCTTTTTTCCAAAGATATGATTTAATTATTATTTATTGGCTTGAAAAAGTATTATATTTATGATTTTGCATTAAATTAACAATGTGTATGTTTTATTTCTTAATCTCCAAAGGAGATGGTTCGTTTTGCTTTCTCTTCTGTTATCGGCCCATCGAAATACCTCCGCAGCAACCACGCCATCGCCTGCTGTCGCACCATCGTCAGCCGATAGTCCCGCTGATGGGCAGGTGACCCGGTGGTCGCCAATAGGCGAAGAGGCTCATGGCGTGGCGTTTCTCCTCGGGGGGGGGCGTTGATCAATCTCCGCTCTTGCAGGGATTGGTAGACATGGGCGGGGTAGAGACGTTCCTGTGGGTAACCGGCCTTGTATTGCTGGAATACCTTGCGGAGGAAGGCAAGCTCACGCTCTTTCTTGTAGGCCGTGATATAATAGCCATTGGCATAGATGTCACAAAGCAGGGCAATATATAATGAAAAGCGTCAGATCCGTATTTGCGCTTTATTTGACGGATTTTACGGTTGCTTAGTAAATCCGTGTCGAGCGGGAAATAATCCGGCTCCTTTTTAATAGGTCGTGCCATTACTCCTTCTTTTCCGGGTATCCTTGAATCAGAAGAATTCTACAATAAGCAGAAAATGAGGTTTTGTTTGCAAGGGGTTGAAAATCAGAGTCGTAAAAAACATCGTAATGTTTGCGTTAAAACACGTACATGTTTTTCCGAAAAGTCGTACATGTTTTTGGATATTCACGTACGTGTTTTTCCGGAAATGATATTGATGTAAAATAGGAACATTAAAAAATACAATAACCTTACCTAGTGAGATTCTGTCACAAGAGATATTCTGGGCATTTTATGGTTAGATCGATTTGGGTGCGGTTTTCCTATTGGTATCCGAGGACGATGTGGATTTTGGATATTTTCTATTATCTTTGTCACTTGAAAGTGTATTATCAATTCAAAATGTAAATAATATCATGAGAAAATTATTGTTAGCCTTTTGTGCGTTCGCAACGATTTGTAGCGCCGGGGCGCAGTGGAAGCCCGCCGGAGACAAGATCAAGACGGACTGGGCTGAGAAAGTAGATCCCCGGAATGTATTGCCAGAATATCCACGCCCCGGGATGGAACGTGCGGATTGGCAGAATTTGAACGGCGAGTGGGAATACGCTATCCTTCCGAAAGGACAGGTGGAGCCGACGAGTTTCGATGGGAATATCTTGGTGCCGTTCGCCGTGGAATCCTCCTTGTCCGGCGTGCAAAAAGAAGTGGGGGAGAAGAATGAGTTGTGGTATAAACGAACCTTTACGGTGCCCTCCTCATGGAAAGGAAAAGATATCTTGTTGAACTTCGGCGCCGTGGATTGGAAAGCGGACGTATTCGTGAATGATATCTTGATCGGCTCCCACACGGGAGGCTTTACCCCGTTTTCCTTGAATATCACTCCCTATCTGAATGGCAAAAGTACGCATAAGCTGGTGGTGCGTGTATGGGACCCGAGCGATAAAGGCTACCAGCCCCGTGGAAAGCAAGTGGCCAACCCGGAGGGAATCTGGTATACGCCGGTCACCGGAATCTGGCAGACCGTATGGTTGGAGCCGGTCGCTTCCTCGCATATCACCTCTATCAAGGCGATCCCGAATATCGATAACGGCGTGATGAGCGTGACGGTCGGGACTTGCTCCGACTCCCCGGTGTCGGACATCGTGGAGGTCAGCTTGCTCGACAAGGGGCAGGTGGTTGCTACCGCCAAGGGCGTACAAGGGAAAGAATTACGCTTGGCCGTGAAAAATCCTACGTTGTGGGAACCTTCCAATCCTTATTTATATGATATGAAGGTGAGCTTGTCAAAGAATGGCAAGAAGGTAGACGAGGTGAAATCGTACACCGCCTTCCGTAAGATATCCGCCGAGCGTGACGCCAATGGTATCATGCGTATGCGCTTGAACAACAAGAACCTGTTCCAGTACGGCCCGCTGGATCAAGGCTGGTGGCCCGACGGGCTTTACACGGCTCCCACGGACGAGGCGTTGCTGTATGATATCGTGAAGACGAAAGCGTGGGGCTTCAACATGATCCGCAAGCACGTGAAGGTAGAGTCGGCCCGCTGGTACTATCATTGCGATAAGGAAGGTATGTTGGTTTGGCAGGATATGCCTAGCGGCGACATGGGTAACCAATGGGCGCCTCATACGTATAACGGTGGAACCGACAAGGAGCGTACCGAGGAGTCTATCCGTAATTATTACAAGGAGTGGAAGGAGATCATGGACCTGTGCGTCTCGAATCCTAGCGTAGTAGTATGGGTGCCCTTCAACGAGGCTTGGGGCCAGTTCGATACCGAGAAGGCTGCCGAGTGGACAAAAACATACGATCCTTCCCGTCTGGTGAATCCGGCCAGTGGCGGTAATTTCCGTGCGTGCGGCGATATCTTGGATTTGCATAATTACCCGGGTCCGGCGATGTACCTGTTCGATCCGGTGCGTGTGAATGTATTGGGCGAGTATGGTGGTATCGGCTTGGCTGTGGAGAACCATTTGTGGTGGAACAAACGCAACTGGGGCTATGTACAGTTTAAGAATAGCGATGAGGTGACCGCCGAGTACGTGAAGTACGCCAAGGAGTTGAAGGCGATGGTCCCGAAGGGTTTCTCCGCCGCTGTCTACACGCAAACCACGGACGTGGAGGGCGAGGTGAACGGCCTTATGACCTACGACCGTAAAGTGATCAAGATCAACGAGGCCGAGGTGCGCAAGGCGAACCAAGAGGTGATCAAGGCCTTGTCTGAGTAGAAGGCTTAGAAAAAATAGTTATTTGACTCGATGATAGATCCGGTCCGGGCAAAGAGAGATTCTTTCCCGGATCGGATTGTTTTAACGGAATGAATATGATTCGAAATGTGAGTTCGCGAGACGCCAAGGCGATCGTGGATATATACAATGAATATGTCGTGAATAGCGTGGCTACGTTTGAGACGGAACCTTTGCGGGTGGAGGAGATGGAGGGTCGCATAGCCGGGATCTCGGCGAGCTATCCTTATCTGGTGTACGTGGATCAGGATGAGGTCGTGGGATATTGCTATGCCCATACGTGGAAAGAAAAGGCAGCTTATAAATATACGCTTGAGACCACCGTTTATTTATCCCCGAGATACAAGGGCAAGGGGATCGGCCGGCAGCTTATGAAAAGGCTGATCGAGGAATGTCGGGCAGGCGGCTACCACGCCCTGATCGCCTGCATCACTGAGGGGAATGAGGCTAGCTACTCGCTGCATGAGAAGTTGGGGTTCAGAAAAGTATCCCACTTCGAGAAAGTAGGGCTGAAATTCGGGCGGTGGCTGGACGTGGTAGATTATGAATTGATAATTAAGCCTAACGAGAGGTAACTTTCGAATCTCAATTTTCAATTCTCAATTAATATACCTATCTTCGCGATAAACAAAATGTAAAGAATGAAATACAATACAGAAGGAAAAAGATTGACTTTGCCCGAATACGGACGCAATATCCAAAATATGGTGGACTATTGCGTGACTATCCAAGACAGGGAAGAGCGTAAGCGTTGCGCCAACACGATTATCAACATCATGGGAAACATGTTCCCGCACTTGCGTGACGTAAACGACTTTAAGCATATCCTCTGGGATCATCTGGCGATCATGGCCGATTTTAAGCTCGATATAGACTATCCGTACGAGATCATCAAGAAGGAGAACCTGTATAGCCGTCCGCCTCGTATCCCGTACAACAATAACCGTATACGCTACCGCCATTACGGAAAGACCTTGGAGCTGATGATCCGCAAGGCCACGGAGCTGCACCCCGGTATGGAGAAAGACCAGCTCGTGCGGCTGCTGGCCAACCAGATGAAGAAATCGTTCCTTACTTGGAACAAGGAAAGCGTGGACGACCGTAAGATCTTCAAGGATCTGGACGAGCTGTCTAGCGGCAAGATCGTATTGAGCGAGGAGGAACACAAATTGGCCGAGAGCCGTGATATCTTGGCCCGTAATAACAGTGGCGGCAACAAAAGGAACTTTACGCGTAAAGGCAGATGAGCTCGTTCGTTATAGAAGGTGGTTATCGCTTGTCCGGCGAGATCGTTCCGCAAGGCGCCAAGAATGAGGCGTTGGAGGTGATCTGCGCGACATTGCTAACACCGGAGAAGGTGACCATACACAATGTGCCTGATATCTTGGACGTGAATAACTTAATCCAGCTCCTTAGGGATATGAGGGTCAAGGTGGAGCATCCGTCCGCCGATACCTATACCTTTCAGGCGGACGACGTGGACATGGAGTATTTGAGTACTGAGGAGTTCCTGCGCAAGAGTGGTAGCCTGCGGGGTTCCGTGATGATCGTAGGCCCGTTGGTAGCCCGCTTCGGCAGGGCGCTGATCCCGAAACCGGGTGGCGACAAGATCGGGCGACGCCGGCTGGATACGCACTTCGTGGGAATCCAGAAGCTGGGCGCTTGCTTTAGCTACGACGCCGGGCGGCAAGTATACGAGATAGAGGCACGCCAGTTGAAAGGCGCTTATATGCTGCTCGACGAGGCTTCCGTGACCGGAACGGCGAATATCTTGATGGCTGCCGTGCTGGCCGAGGGGGTGACGACGATCTATAACGCCGCCTGCGAGCCTTACCTGCAACAACTTTCCACGATGCTGAACCGCATGGGAGCGAGAATCTCAGGTGTCGGTTCTAACCTATTGACGATAGAAGGTGTACGGTCGCTTTCCGGCACGGAGCATACCATCCTCCCCGATATGATCGAGGTGGGTAGCTTTATCGGTATGGCCGCTATGACCGGATCGGAGATCACCATCAAGAATACAGGATATGATAAGCTGGGGATCATCCCGGACGCTTTTCGCCGCTTGGGTATTACCGTGGAGCAGCGAGGCGATGATATTTATATCCCTCGGCATGATTCCTACGAGATCGATACGTTTATCGATGGTTCTATCATGACCATCGCCGACGCTCCTTGGCCGGGGCTTACGCCGGACTTGCTGAGCGTATTTCTCGTCGTGGCTACGCAATCTGTGGGGAGCGTGCTGATCCACCAGAAAATGTTTGAGAGCCGTTTGTTCTTTGTGGACAAGCTAATCGATATGGGAGCCCAGATCATCCTTTGCGACCCGCACCGGGCTACGGTGATCGGGCTGGGCAACCGCTTCAAGTTACGGGGCTCTACGATGGTATCCCCGGATATTCGCGCGGGTATCGCCTTGCTGATCGCCGCTATGAGCGCCGAAGGTACCAGCACGATCCATAATATAGACCAGATCGACCGGGGATATCAAGGGATCGATAAGCGATTGAACCAGATCGGGGCACGTATCACGAGGATTTAAAGATTTTAGGCGATGATTAGAGAAGAAGAGGTTTTCAAGATCGGGCAGTTTGCCAAGCCCCATGGTATCAAGGGGGAGTTGTCGTTGGTGACGAACAGCGATGTGCTGGAAGATGCCGAGGACCCGTACATTGTTTGCGAGATGGATGGTATCTTGGTACCGTTCTTCGTGGAGGATTTCCGCTATAAGACCGATACGGTGGTCTTGGTGAAACTGGAGGACGTGAATTCCGAGGAGGATGCCCGCATGTTTGTGGGCAAGGAGGTGTTCTATCCTTTGGACGCCGTGGACGAGGAGGATCTCGTGGGGGATATGACATGGGACAGTTTTATCGGTTATACCGTGACGGACGTACAGAAAGGTTATTTAGGAGAGATAACAGACGTGGATGAGACGACAATCAACGTCCTTCTGCGTGTCGATCATAAAGGCGAGGAGCTGTTGATCCCCGCCGTGGAGGAGTTGATCACCGAGGCCGACCATGAGGCCCGTAGCCTCACGGTGTCTTTGCCGGAGGGACTTATAGAATTGATAATTGATAATTGATAATTAGGGGTTGAAAAAGAAGAATACGAAATCGTTTTGGCACCGGATCCGGTTTAAATATAAACTTTCCTTTATCAATGAGGGGACGTTGGAGGAGGTGTGGTCTTTCCGGCTTTCGCAGTTATCGGCGTTTGTCACTTTGGCGGTGTTCGCCTTTTTCTTGATCGCCGTTACCGCCTTTATCATCATCAAGACACCGATTCGCAACTACTTGCCGGGCTATCTCGACGTGGAGGTTCGCAAGGAGATTATGCAGAATGCCTTGCGGGCGGATTCGTTGGAGCGTATGATGGAGATCCAGTCCCTTTATCTGGATAACGTGGCCGGAATCCTTTCCGGTACGATGCCCTTGGACTCGATCCGTCAGATAGATTCTTTGGCTAGCAACGATATTAACTATGAGATTCCTCGTAGCAAGGAAGAGACTCGCTTCGTGAAAGATTACGAGGAAGAGGAGAAATATAATTTATCGGTATTGACCGACCCGGGCAAGGTACCGACCGAGGGGGTCTTTTTCTATAAGCCCGTGAATGGCGTGGTCACCTCTCATTATGAGACGGATGTCCATCATTATGGCGTGGATCTGGCCGCGGCCCCGAAGGAGAGTGTCTTGGCTACGTTGGATGGTACGGTGATCTATACCGGCTTCGATCCGAACCACGGAAACGTAATTCAAATACAACATAAGAACGGATTCATCTCGGTTTATAAGCACAACGAATTGTTGCTGAAAGAGGTGGGAGACCATGTGGTAGCCGGTGAGGCGATCGCTCTGGTCGGGAATACGGGAGAGTTGTCTACCGGACCGCACCTGCATTTCGAGTTGTGGTATAAGGGCAATCCGGTGAATCCGGAAGAATATATAGCTTTTTGATAATCCATGAAAAAAAGACAGTTAGCGATATTAGGCTCGACCGGTTCCATCGGAACCCAAGCCTTGGAGGTAGTGAGCGAGCATTCCGATCTTTTCGAGGTGTATGCCTTGACCGCGAATAACCAAGTGGACTTATTGATCAATCAGGCCCGGAAATATATGCCGGAGGTGGTGGTGATCGCCAATGAGCGGAAATATCCCGAGCTGAAAGAGGCCTTGGAAGACCTGCCGATCAAGGTATGGGCGGGTGCCGACGCTATCGCCCAGATGGTGCAGTCGGAGCCGATCGATATGGTGCTGACGGCGATGGTGGGCTATTCCGGCTTGCGACCGACGATCTCGGCGATCAAGGCGGGAAAGGCGATCGCCTTGGCGAATAAGGAGACATTGGTCGTGGCCGGCGAGCTGATCATGAAGCTGGCCGCCGAGCATAAGGTGCCTATCTTGCCGGTGGACTCGGAACATTCGGCCATTTTTCAATGTTTAACAGGTGCGTACGATAATCCGATCGAGAAGATCTTGCTGACGGCTTCCGGTGGTCCGTTCCGGCGGAAGACGCTGGAGGAGCTGGCTACCGTGACGAAGGCGCAGGCCTTGAGGCATCCGAACTGGACGATGGGGGCGAAGATCACGATAGACTCGGCCTCGATGATGAACAAGGGCTTCGAGATGATCGAGGCGAAATGGTTGTTCGATGTCACGCCGGATCAGGTACAGGTGGTGGTGCACCCGCAGTCGGTGATCCACTCGATGGTGCAGTTTGAGGATGGCGCCGTGATCGCCCAGCTGGGAATTCCCGACATGAAATTGCCGATCGCCTACGCTTTCTCGTTCCCGACACGTATGAGGAGCATGGCGCCCCGTCTGGATTTCAACCAATATTCGACCTTGACGTTCGAGGAGCCGGATATGGAACGTTTCCGCAACTTGGCTTTCGCTTTCGAGGCGGCCCGCCAAGGAGGGAATATGCCCTGTATCTTGAATGCCGCCAATGAGGTGGTGGTGGCCGCTTTCCTGCAAGATCGTATCGGCTTCTTGCAAATGAGCGACGTGATTGAGCAGACCATGCGGAAAGCCTCGTTTATCGTCAATCCCTCGTATGAGGATTACGTGGCTACCGACACCGAGGCTAGGCGGTTGGCGGCCGAGTTATTTTGAAATAATTTAAAACAGAACAAACAATAGTAGATGGAAACTTTTTTGATTAAGGCGTTACAGCTTATCTTGAGCTTATCGATACTGGTGATTGTCCACGAGTTCGGGCATTTTATCTTTGCCCGGATTTTCAAGGTGCGGGTAGAGAAGTTCTACCTCTTCTTCGATCCGTGGTTCTCGCTATTCAAGTACAAGCCGAAAAACAGTGACACGGAATACGGCGTAGGCTGGCTTCCGTTGGGAGGATATTGTAAGATCTCCGGTATGATCGACGAGAGTATGGACAAGGAGGCGATGGCCCAGCCGCCCAAGCCTTACGAGTTCCGCTCCAAGCCGGCCGGACAGCGTTTGATGATTATGGTAGCGGGCGTGGTGTTCAACTTCTTGCTGGCTTTGTTTATTTATTCCATGATCTTGTTTACGTGGGGCGATACGTACTTGCCTTTGAAGAACATGAAGATGGGTATGAATTATAGCGAGACGTTCCAGAACGTCGGTTTTCAGGACGGTGATATCTTGCTGAGAGCGGACAATGAGGAGTTGGAGCGTTTCGGTAGCGACAGTTTCCGCAAGGTGGTGGAGGCGAAGACTGTGACGGTGCTCCGTGACGGGCGGGAGACCGTGATCTCCATACCGGAGGATATGATGCAACGTTGCATGCGTGACGGAAAAGGCTTCGCCGATCCTTTGCGTATCCCGATGGTTGTTCGTGAGCTTCCCGACAAGAATGCCCCGGCGGCTCTCGCTGGCATGCTGCCGAAGGATAGCGTGGTGGCTATTAACGGTGTGGCTACCCCGACGTTTTATGATGCCTCCGGGTTATTGTTAGAGAATAAGGGCGAAGAGGTGACAGTAGATTTCTACCGGAACGGCCAGTTGGAGTCGTTGACCATGAGGACGGACTCGGCCGGGAAAATTGGCGTAGCGGTGATGTTGCCTACGGATCTCTATCAGACCGTGACCCGCGAATACGGCTTTTTCGAGTCGTTCCCCGCCGGTATTAAATTAGGTATTAATACCTTGAAGGGATATGTGAACGACATGAAATATGTGTTTACGAAGGAAGGTGCCTCCAGTTTGGGCGGTTTCGGTACGATCGGCGGATTGTTCCCGTCTGTCTGGGATTGGCGGATTTTCTGGGAACGTACGGCTTTTCTATCTATCATCTTGGCGTTCATGAATATCTTGCCGATTCCGGCCTTGGATGGCGGACACGTGATGTTCTTGATCTATGAGGTAGTGGCCCGTCGCAAACCGAGCGATAAATTCCTAGAGTATGCCCAAATGGCAGGTATGTTTATCCTGTTCGCTTTATTGATCTATGCGAATGGAAATGACATCTTCCGCTTCTTCTTCAAGTAGTGTACGTCTCTACAACTAGATATAAAAAACCTCCCGGATCACTTTTCTATGTGATCCGGGAGGTTTTTTTGTATGAATAAAGTCCTCTTTCTTATTTCAGGATGTCGTTGATAGAAGCGAGGATCTTTTTGGAGTTCTCGTCTTTCGGGTCGAGTTCGACAGCCTTTGTCAAATATTCTTTCGCTTGCTTGAAGTCTTTGTCGGCTTTCGCTTTCTCGGCGTTGTATTTATCCGGCTCGGAAGTAGCGATCGGGGTAGCGGCCTGTAATATCTTCGCTCCGTTGCCATACAGCATGGCGCCAAGGCTGTAGTAAGCGTTGCTCTGGTAATCCTTGTTCGATACGGCTAGGACCTCTTTGTACATTTTCTCGGCACCGGCCAGATCTCCCTTCTTTTGGGCGGCTTGTCCTTGTTTGATGCAGTAACCGTAAAGCAACTTTTCCAGATTGGTCTTATTCTTGTTTCCATCGGGAATCACTTTTAATCCCTCTTTTACCGTAGTCAGGAATTCTTCAGTCTTGTTTAAGTTACGGTAAGCCATAGCCTCGCCTACATAAGAGTCGTCTACGTTGTAGTTCATCTTAACGGCCATGTCGAAGTATTTGGCGGCCTCGGCGTAGTTCTTCGCTTGATTAGCGGCGTATCCGCAATTGAAGATACGGGCGGTGTCTTGGTAATTGTTTTGTTTCAAGTATTCGCCGTATTTTGTTACGACGGTAGCGTAATCTTTTGCTTTCAAAGCAGCGTCACCTTCATCTCTTAATTTGTCAGCGTCTTGTGCGAATAGGTTTCCGACACATAGGCATAAAGCCACTAATAAAACAATTTTCTTCATGGTAATTATTAAATTTAATTGATTTTGTGCTCTAAGTTAAGGTGTGCGGGAAAAGAAGCCAAGATATTTTACGTTTTTTAGAAAACAATAAAAATAGAAAACATAAAAAAGGGATTGCCGCAAGCAATCCCTAATAATGAAAGATTCTTTGGAACTTATGCTTTGAGTGAAGGAAAAGCCTCAGCCACGGCGGGGTAGACAATCTTTCCTTCCACGATGTTTAATCCCAGTTCTAGGCCCGGATCTTCCTCGCAGGCTTTTTCCCAACCTCTGTCGGCAAGCTTGATCACGTACGGCAGGGTAGCGTTGGTCAAGGCTAATGTGGAAGTCTGCGGGACCGCTCCCGGAATGTTGGCTACGCAGTAATGGAGGATATCGTCTATCTCATAAACCGGATTGGCGTGCGTAGTCGGGTGGGAGGTCTCGAAGCAACCGCCTTGATCGATGGCTACATCTACCAATACGCTGCCCGGTTTTAATAACTTCAACATATCCCGGGTGATCAGGTGCGGGGCCTTGGCTCCGGGGATTAATACGGCGCCGATCACTAAATCGGTTGTGGGTAATTCCTGTTCGATCGTATGCGTGGAAGAGAACAACGTCTTCACGTTTTTCGGCATCGTCTCGGACAGATAGCGCAAGCGGGGAAGCGAGATGTCGGCAATCGTGACATCGGCACCTAGCCCGGCGGCCATCAAGGCGGCGTTGTGGCCTACCACGCCACCGCCTAAAACCAATACCTTACCCGGTTTCACGCCCGGCACGCCACCTAGCAATACGCCTTTGCCACCTTGCGGTTTCTCAAGGAAACGAGCGCCTTCCTGTACGGACATGCGTCCGGCCACCTCACTCATAGGAATCAAAAGGGGTAACGTATGATCTGGGTTCTCCACGGTCTCGTAAGCCAGACAGATGGAGCCGCTCTTTATCATGGCAAGGGTGAGAGCCTCGTCGGATGCGAAATGGAAGTAGGTGAAGACAAGCTGTCCTTTGCGTACCAAGGGATATTCGCTGGCGATCGGTTCTTTTACTTTTACGATCATCTCGGCAATTCCATATACATCCTCAATGGCCGGGAGTATCCGGGCCCCTGCCGCCACATAGGCATCATCGGCGAAACCACTGTTTATACCAGCCGTGTGTTGCACATACACGGTATGACCTCTTTTCACCAACTCTTTGGCTCCGGCGGGAGTAAGAGCTACCCTGTTCTCGTTGTTCTTGATTTCTTTTGGAATTCCAATAATCATAATGGTAGCATTTAATGGGTTTATATGCCTGCAATATACAAAAAAGAGGAACAGATTGGTATTCTGTCCCTCTTTTTTTATCTTATTTCTTGTTCCTTATAAACCTTGTCCGTGGCAGTTCTTGTATTTCTTGCCACTTCCGCAAGGACATGGATCATTGCGTCCTACTCGTTTCTCGGCACGGACCGGAGCTTGCTTCGGTTGAGGTGCCTCAGCTTGGGTGTTGTTTCCGCTCAAGTCTGTTTTCTCCGTGCGGTAACGGCTCATATCCTCGTGCTTCTCCGGGGCGGCCTCTTGTACGGCGATACGTTGACGGGCTCTTTCCTCGGCAATCGCTTGGGCGGCTTGCTGGGCTACGGCCGCTTGACGGGCTTGCATGGCTTGGCGTTGCTCCTCGGTCGGCTCCTCACGTACCGGGATCTGTCCACGCATCAAGATGGCGGCTGTCTTACGGTTCATGTTGTCTACCATTGTCTTGAACAGGTTGTAAGATTCAAGTTTGTAGATCAACAATGGATCCTTGTTCTCGTAGCTAGCGTTTTGTACGGAGTGGCGCAGCTCATCCATCTCACGTAGATGCTCTTTCCATCCCTCGTCGATCATATGTAATACGATTGATTTCTGGAAGGATTTAACGATTGCCTTACATTCCGTGTCGTAAGCCTCTTTCAGGTTGCAAGATACATTATACATGCGCTTGCCGTCCGTGATAGGGATCATGATGTTCTCGTACATCGCTCCTTGATTCTCGTACACTTGCTTGATGACCGGGTGAGCGACTTGCGTCATGCGTTCCATGCGACGTTTGTAAGTCTTCAATGCCTCCTCGAACAATTTCTCTACGAGTTGCTCCGGTTTCATGCTCTTGAATTCGTCTTCCGTGAACGGACTTTCCATGGCGAATGTCTTGAACAATTCCAACTTGAAGCCCTCGAAGTCCTCGGCGTGTTGATCGGCGATAGCCGTAGAAGTATCGTAAATCGTGTTCAATACGTCCAGACCGATACGCTCTCCCATCAAGGCGTGGCGACGGCGGGTGTAGATTACGTTACGTTGTGAGTTCATCACGTCGTCGTATTCCAACAGACGTTTACGGATACCGAAGTTGTTTTCCTCTACCTTCTTCTGGGCACGTTCTACGGACTTGCTCAACATATTGTGCTCCAGAACCTCGCCTTCCTTGAAACCAAGCTTATCCATCAAGCTGGCGATCTTCTCGGAAGCGAATAAACGCATCAAGTCGTCTTCCAGTGATACGAAGAATACGGATGAACCCGGGTCTCCCTGACGTCCGGCACGACCACGTAACTGACGGTCTACACGACGGCTCTCATGGCGTTCCGTACCGATGATCGCCAAACCGCCTGCGTCTTTCACGTCCTTGGACAGTTTGATATCGGTACCACGACCGGCCATGTTGGTAGCGATCGTAACCGTACTCTTTTGACCCGCCAAGGCCACGATCTCGGCCTCTTTCTGGTGCAACTTAGCGTTCAATACATTGTGCTGGATCTTACGCATCGTAAGCATACGGCTCAATAACTCGGAGATCTCTACGGATGTCGTACCCACCAATACCGGGCGGCCTGCCTCCGTCAGCTGAACGATTTCCTCGATAACAGCGTTATATTTCTCACGTTTTGTCTTGTAGATACGATCGTTCATATCGTTACGGGCGATCGGTCGGTTGGTCGGGATCACTACTACGTCCAATTTGTAGATATCCCAGAACTCGCCTGCTTCCGTCTCCGCCGTACCGGTCATACCGGATAATTTATGGTACATACGGAAGTAGTTCTGCAAGGTGATCGTGGCGAATGTTTGTGTAGCGGCCTCTACCTTTACACGTTCCTTAGCCTCGATCGCTTGGTGCAGGCCATCGGAATAACGACGTCCGTCCATGATACGACCCGTCTGCTCGTCAACGATCATAACCTTGTTGTCCATAACCACGTACTCATCATCCTTCTCGAATAAGGTGTAAGCTTTCAACAACTGGTTGATGGTATGTACACGCTCGCTCTTAACGGAATAGTTCGCCAAGATCTCGTCCTTTTGAGCTTGTTTCTCTTCCTCGGTTCCTGTCATGTTCTCCAATTGAGATAATTGGGACGTGATATCGGGAAGTACGAAGAAGGTCGGGTCGTCCGTCTTACCGGTCAATAGGTCGATACCTTTATCCGTCAATTCGATACTGTTGTTCTTCTCGTCGATCACGAAATACAACTCATCGGTCGCCTCGTGCATATGGCGCATATTCTCGGACATGAAATATTCTTCCGTCTTCAACATTTGAGCTTTTACGCCTTGCTCGCTTAAGAACTTGATCAACGCCTTGTTGCGGGGATATCCCTTGAAGGAGCGGTACAGAAGGATAGAGCCTTCCTCAACGACCTTCTGGTCGTCGCTAGCCATTTTCTTCTTGGCCTCGATCAATAATTTGGAGCAAAGGTCTTTCTGCGCGTTCACGACAACCTCCACGTTCGGGCGGAATTGCTCGAATAATTGTTCCTCGCCACGAGGGATCGGTCCGGAGATGATCAGCGGCGTACGAGCGTCATCGATCAATACGGAGTCCACCTCATCGACGATGGAGTAGTTATGCTTGCGTTGTACCAAGTCTTTCGGGCTGATCGCCATATTGTCACGCAAGTAGTCGAAACCGAACTCGTTGTTCGTACCGAACGTGATATCCGCCTCGTAAGCCTTACGGCGAGCCTCGGAGTTCGGCTGGTGCTTATCGATACAGTCTACGGAAAGTCCGTGGAACATATAAAGCGGTCCCATCCACTCGGAGTCACGTTTTGACAAGTAATCATTCACGGTTACCACGTGTACGCCGTTACGTGTCAAGGCGTTCAAAAATACCGGAAGGGTAGCCACCAAGGTCTTACCTTCACCGGTCGCCATCTCGGCGATCTTACCTTTATGAAGAACGACACCACCAAATAGCTGAACGTCGTAATGGATCATATCCCATGTGATCTCGTTTCCACCGGCTTTCCAGTGATTGGCGTAAATCGCCTTATCGTCCTCGATGCGGACAAAGTCGAAACGAGCGGCCAGATCCCGGTCGAATTGGTTAGCGGTAACTACCACTTCCTCATTCTCGGCGAAACGGCGGGCCGTATCTTTCATGATGGCGAATACCTCGGGCAAAGATTGCTCCAGTACCACTTCCATCTTGTCCGTGATGGCTTTCTCGATTTTATCTACCTCGGCCCAGATCGCCTCACGTTCTTCCAGTTCCTTATCCTCGATGCCTTTGCGAAGCTCTTCCACTTGCGCTTTCTCCTCGGCTACGTAGTCCTGGATACGTTGTTTGATCTCATCTGTTTTCGCACGCAACTCGTCGTTCGAGAGTGCCTTGATTGACGGATATACGGCCTTTACCTTATCTACGTAAGGTGTGATTTCTTTAAGGTCACGCTGCGACTTATTGCCGAACAGCTTCGTCATAAACTCATTAAATCCCATGATTCTTATGTTAATTGATAATTGAAAATTGAAAATTGAAAATTGAGAGTTCAACTTCCGATTGTCAATGAGCAATCATCGTCTGTTATTACTTTGTTATTTGAATTCAGATAAAATACTTAGGGGAGAACCACCTACCTTTCCCTTCTATGATAATTTTAATTCTCAATTACCAATTTTCAATTCCCAAAGCGGTAGGCTTTGAGTAGCGTTTGGTGGCCTGATTCTTAGCACATGGGTTACCGTGGGGGCTACCTCAGTGGCCTTGACTTCGCGGTAGATATGTTGGGGTTTCAAGCCGTTGCCCATAAATACCAGCGGGGTGATAACAGCATTATTGCGTATAATCTTGACTTTTTCTTTCGGATTGTCGAGGTTCACTTTCCAACCGGGTTGCAACTCGATGATCAGATCGCCCCGTCTCAAATGGTGCGTACCTTGACGGAATTTGGCGGTTCCCTCGTTCCAGTCGCCCGTAAGCAAGCTTCTGCCCGTGGTGACGAGTTGTACGCCACTAAATTCCTGTATGAATTCGGCGGCCTTGTTCTGTAAAGTCGTCAAATCCAGCTTGGCGTCTTCTATCGCCTTGCGGTTCAAGTAGATCTGGTTGTTGTAGTATCCTTGTACCCAACTAGTATGTTGGCCGTAAATGGCCATCAAGTACATATTAAGCAGGGCCAGACAACGTTTCGGGTGGAACTCGCCACCGTTCACCATCAGGCCGTCCGGATAAGACTCCTCGCTTTTATAATAACCGGAACCGGTGAAGACTACTAATGTATTGGCCAAGCCCACTTTCTTGTCGATCGTATCCAGTAGCTTCTCGATATCTTGATCGAGTTGATAATACGTATCTTGAATCTCCCGGGTGTATTCCTTGCTCATCGTACCCCGGTAATTGCCCGCGTAGTACGTGATAGACAACATATCCGGGCAACTGCGTGTACCAAACCCTCCGTACTCTAGGAACTGGAGGGCCAAGCGATTGATCTCCTTATTGATGAACGGAGAGGTCTTCAGGTTCGGATAGCAGTTCGCGAACTTCTCGCTGAACGTATAGCGGAAAGGAAGATCATCCAATACGTAAGGAAAGGCATCGTATTTCTCCATCGGAAGGGTAGGAGTCCATACCATGGTTTCCAAGCGTGACGCCAAGGATTCCGGGCCGTTATTATAGCGGTCTACGTACCAAGGGATTCCCTTATAGTACGTCGTGGTAGCCCATTTCCCGTTGGTGTTATCCATCCAGAAAGCTCCGTTCGCCGCATGTCCGGCGGAAAGGATGGCGCTCTCGGCATCCGGGGCGATGGAATATACGTCGCTTCTTCCTTGAGAGGCGATTTTCAACTCGTCGCCGATCGTGGAACTGAATAAATTCTTGGGCGAATAATTCTCTTTCGTGTAATTACCCAGATATTCAGGATCATTTAAGATCGAGACCTCTTTCTCTTTCTCGAAATCAAACGTCTTCTCCCCCGCGATACCGCTGAAGCAAGGGTTGCTTCCGGTAAAAAGAGTCGCGAATGCGCTGGCTTGGTCTATGTCCGAGAACTCGAAGCGGATATTGTTGTACACCAACCCCTCGTTCATCAAACGCTTGAAGCCACGTTCACCAAATGTATTATAAAAGTATTCTATATAGTCGCCCCTTAGCTGATCCACAGTAATACATACCACCAATTTGGGGGTACGTTGCTGCGCCTCAAGGTTTGTTACCACGAGGATAGCGATAAGTGACGTTATAATTTTTCTCATCCGATTCTCCATATCTTTCTGTAAACACCCCAACCCGAACGAACCCAAATCGAGGCTACAAGCGGAATAAAGGCACTGTTTAGATGTTGCGGAATGAAATACCATCCCAGTAACATCAGCGTAAGCGCCGCAAAGTTAATAAAATGATAGTAATATGCAGCCTTCTTCTGCTTTTTTACGCAAAACAAAATAACAGCGATCAAATCGAGCGGCTGTAACCATACCAAAGACCAGTTCGGCCACGTGCAGGGATGGACGGATATGAAGCTAAGAAAGAAGAGGATGACACCTCCGGCTCCGGCTACCGAGAAAAGGACACAATCCACCCACAAGAAGTATTTTTTTTTGCGCCATTCGATCCAAGTAAACCCTAAAACGATTCCGAACAGAAGCCAAGCGCAGACTAAAGGGGTGAATAAATCCCAGATATCTTTTTCCGGCTCGTCGGCTTCCCCGGCTCCGATCACGTGGGTCTCGCTCACCAATGGGCGGATTGTCCCGTCCGGGCCCGTGATGGTGGCTTTAGAGAACGCTTCTTTTAGATAAGGGGGGAGGAAGAGCATCTCGTGCTGGGTGGCCTCCCGGTCGGTGGGGCTGCCTAACGCTAGGTCGCATCCGAATGTGAGCCACGGATGGTTTCGGGTACAATAATTAATAAGATCCCGGAAGGTCTGGGATTGATAGGGATACTGATAATCGACGCTCCCGTTGATCTCCTTTTCCAAGATCGCGGCAGGGCGGGTAGCGCAATTATCGAAGAAGAAGTTATAACGATATACCCTGTTCTCCGGCCTGTAATTAATAAGCAGGGCATCCCATATATGCTCTTTCTCTTCTTGGGTGAGGTTCAATACTTGCTCCGTGATATCGCTGCCCCGCATTTGGTACTCGATCACGTAGTCTTGGAAATCGGCTACTCCCAGTTTATAATCCGTCTCTCCTTTAGCGAATCGGTAGATAAAATTAGGTTTGGAGAAATCAAATATACCGTAATTGAATATATAATCTATATTTTGCTTGGGATCGTATATGCGTAGAGCGGCATGCCCGTACACGGTGAATACCTCTTCATCGTATGGTGCGCTGGTCATCAGACTGATACGGGCTTCCTCGCTCAGTTTGGGTTGCGCCATCGCCGATAGGGAAAGAATCCCCAGCAGGAATAGAAATATGCTTTTTGTCATTCTCTTCTTGATTATTTGACGCAAAGGTAGATTATTTTTCTTAAACAGTATAGATCGTTTAAGCATAACATATGGCTTTATGTCGAGAAAAGAGATAACTTTGTTTTTATTATAAAGGGAAAAGGAAACTTGGTTACATCTTTGATTATAAGAGTGTTGCAGTTTTTGCGGATTTTTTTTAAGAAACTTTAGTTTCTTCTAGGGAAAACAAAAGTTTTCCTATGAGGAAACAGAAGTTTCCCTTGCACAAAACTCTAGTTTCTAGCTAGAGAAACGGACGTTGCTTTTAGAAGGAGCATTGAGGAGATAAAACAAAATTAGGCGACCATCCTTATTTGGATAATCGCCTAATGCCTGATAGAGCGGTAGGCGAGGCTCGAACTCGTGACCCTCAGCTTGGGAAGCTGATGCTCTACCAACTGAGCTACTACCGCATTGCGAGTGCAAATGTATACAAATCTTTCTTTTTTTAGTAACTTTGGCGAGAAAATTTTATAAAAAAGAATTAAGTATGGAAAAACTAGTCTTGATAAAGGTAGGAGGGAAGATCGTTGAGGAAGAAGAAACGCTTCGTCAATTATTGAACGATTTCGCTGCTATCGAGGGATATAAGGTCTTGGTGCATGGGGGAGGACGCTCGGCTACCAAGCTTGCCGCCCAATTAGGGATCGAGAGCAAGATGGTGAACGGTCGCCGTATTACGGATGCCGAGACCTTGAAGGTCGTGACAATGGTCTATGGCGGGTTGGTGAATAAAAACATCGTAGCGGGCTTGCAGGCGTTGGGCGTGAACGCTTTAGGCTTGACTGGTGCGGACATGAACTTGATGCGTTCGGATAAACGTCCCGTGAAGGATGTAGACTATGGTTTCGTAGGCGACGTGAAAGAGGTGAATGCCGATTTGCTAGCCTCTCTTATCCACCAAGGTATCGTGCCGGTACTGGCTCCTCTTACACATGATAAGCAAGGCCATATGTTGAATACGAACGCTGATACGATAGCGGGAGAAGCCGCTAAAGCGTTGGCGAAACATTTTGAGGTGACATTGATGTTCTGTTTCGAGAAAAAAGGCGTTTTGTTGGACGAGAACGATGATGAGAGCGTGATACCGGAAATCGATCGTATAGCGTTTAAGGGATATGTAGAACAAGGAATTATCCAAGGGGGCATGATCCCGAAGCTGGAAAACGCTTATCAAGCGATAGACGCCGGGGTGAAGCAGGTGATTATTACGCAAGCCTCGGAGATTCACCAAGGAAAAGGGACGAGAGTCTTTTAAATAGATGAGGGGCTGTTTATGGCCCCTCACGTACATTATATAATAGGTCTATCAAAGACTCCGAATCTTGATATTACGGAACCAGATTAATGAATCCCCATGTTTTCCTTGTAATCCGATAAATCCTTTTGTCGGTAATTCGGCGAAAGGTTTGGGCAGCCAACTTGGGATATCGCTTCCATCCGGGTTCTTGGTGCCGGAAGTCCATTTGCTCATATCCATTTCGGTAACTTTCTTTCCGTTGAGGATAACCATGATATGTTGTCCGGCGCATTTGATACGCATATGATTCCACTCCCCGGGTTTTTTGACAACCTTGTCTTGCACGGCGCCTAGATGTCCGTAAATGGCTCCGCATTTCTCATACGGCTTGCCGTTTCCCCATTTTTCACAATGGTCGTCCGCTATCTGTATTTCTACCGAGTTGGGTATCCAATCCTTCGTGTTCGTACAGTAAACGACTACTCCGCTGTTCGTGCCCACGTCGGTCTTAAAATCAAGATCCAGCTCGAAGTTCTCATATTCATCCTTTGTCCAGATAGACTCGTCCTTCACGGCACCTAACACGCCATCAGTCTCGCTCCAAACTTCCGGATTGTAGTTGGCGTTTTCCAGATTTTTACCGAAGAGAGGCTTCCATTTATTGTTATCCGCCGCGAATAAGGAGAATGTACCTGCCACACACCATAAAGTAGCCATGGCTAAAAGAAAATGTTTCATGCTATTAGTTTTAAAGATTTACGTGAGGCAAATGTATTCATTTATTTTGGAAGGAACATAGTCTACGAAGAACGATTTTATTTACAAGTGAAAGCGAAATAGGTTGAAATGCTATGATTCTTAAGGAAATCTTCTTTTTTTATCAAAAATCAAATAGTTTGTTAAAATGATATTAAAATCTTGTATAATCTTTATTTTTGTAAAATAGATTAACTGAAAATTACCTATTGCTTGATTGGTTTTGTGTTATTATGATATTGCTTGTGTATCAAAATATGCATTTAATAAGTCTAAAAATGACGTTATGAAATATATTTGACTGTTTTGATGACATAAAATCATTGTATTATTTGTTTTTAACAGAAAATATTCTTTATATTCGCGGTGTGAAGATTAGGTGTATGTATGATTGTATGTGAAAGTAAAGTGAATATTTTAATGTAATTTTATATATATGCATGTATAATCCTGCTGTTTTAAACTAAGTTCTTCGTAGACTATGGTAAGTTATGTGTGAATTTTGATTTAAATAATTAATTGTTAAATAAAAAAGTGTGTTTATGAGAAGGTTGACTTTTTTGTTATTATGCTTGTTTATAGGCATAGGAGTCGCAACGGCACAGACGATGAAGATAACAGGTAATGTTATATCATCGGAAGATCAGCAACCCGTGATCGGTGCGGCTGTCGTTGTGAAAGGCACTACGATTGGTACGGTTACGGACTTTGAGGGAAACTTTAGTTTAGATGTACCGAGAGACGCTAAGATGATCTTTATTTCTTATGTAGGATTGAAAACGAAGGAAGTACCTGTGGCATCCGTGATCAACGTTGTTTTGGACTCGGATTCAAAAGCGTTGGATGAGGTGGTTGTAACCGCTATGGGTTTGACTCGTGAGAAGAAAGCCTTGGGTTATGCCCTGCAAGAGGTGAAATCTGATGAGTTGACAAAAGCTGGCCAACAGAGCTTGGCGACCTCACTTTCCGGTAAGATCGCCGGTGTGCAGATTACTTCTCAAGGTGGACAGGTTGGTGCGTCGCAGAATATCGTGGTTCGCGGTAATTCCTCTTTTGGTAATAACCAACCGTTGATCGTTGTGGATGGTGTGCCTATCGCTAATGATAACGCGAAAGGTGCCACTGTAAACTTGGGTTCCGGCTTGAATGATATTAATCCGGAGGATATAGAGTCTATCTCTGTGTTAAAGGGTGGATCTGCCGCTTTGTATGGTATGCGTGCCGGTAATGGCGTTATCTTGGTTACTACTAAATCCGGTAAGAAAGACAAGGGTGTATCTATCTCTTATGAGGGTGATATCACGATTGACCGGGTTTATAATTTGCCTAGATTGCAGAATAAGTACGGACAAGGCTATTACGCTTCCGAGTATGATTGGAAGGAAGCGCAAGCGGGGGGATATTCTGGCGATTATCAAGCTTTTGCCTTGGAGAATGGTTACAATTATGTAGATGGTATGGGTAGTGGTATCAACGATAACGCAGATGAGTCTTGGGGACCTCGCTTGGATATCGGATTGAATTTGCCGCAATACAATAGCCCGGTGATCGATGGCGTGCGTCAGGCTACTCCTTGGGTTTCCAGCCCGGACAATATCAAGAATTTCTTCCAAACGGGTTATTCTATGAATCATACGGTGGCTTTGTCTGCCTCTACGGATAAAACGTCTACACGCGTGTCTTTATCTTTCCGTGATCAAGGCGGTACGACCCCGAACACTGATCAGAAGCGCTATGCTATGGCGGTGAACACGAAAATGACGTTTAATAAGTATATTGATTTCGACTTGTCCGCGAATTATATTCGCACGAAAAGCGCAAACTTGCCGGGTACGGGATATAACAGTACGAATGCCTTGCAGTCTATCATGCAGTGGTTTGGTCGTCAAGTTGATTTGAAAGATTTGAAGAATAATTGGGATCAAGTGGATGAGTATGGAAAATATACGCATTATAACTGGATACAGTCTTTCCATGCGAATCCGTATTGGACATTGAATAAGAATACCAATAGTTATGATCGTAATCGTTTCTATGGCAAGACCTCCTTGTATATCAAACCGACCGATTGGTTAAAGTTTGAAGGTCGTATGGGCTTGGATCATTACGATTCTAATCAGTTCTCTCGTATTTTATGGAATATCGACTATCCGAATGGATATTTCCGTAGCTTCGACCGTTCGATGACTGAGTTTAACGCGGACTTTATCGCCTACGTGAACAAGAACTTCGGTGATTGGGCCTTGAATGGTTTGGCTGGAGCCAACTATCGTGATTATCAAACAGCTATCATGGGGACAGGTGCGGACGAATTGACCGCAGAGGGATTGTTTACCGTAGCGAACGCTCATGGAACCCCGTACACCTTGAACGACCATGAGAAACGTCGTTCAAACTCTGTATACGCTAATGCCTCTATCGGCTACAAGAATATGGCTTATGCCGAGGTAAGTGTCCGTAATGACTGGGACTCTACGATCAAGGACGCTTTCTTCTATCCTTCTTTCAGTGGTAGCTGGATCTTGACCGAGACATTCCCCGGATTGCAAAATGGCGATTATTTGAATTTCTTGAAATTGCGTGGTGGTTGGGCAAAGATCGGTTCCGCAACGGACCCGTATCGTTCGAACGCTTATTATTCATTGATCAGTTCTTCGTTCAATGGTACTACATTGTTCTATAATCCGACAATCCTTCCTCCTACAAATCTTCGTCCGGAGAGCGTAAAGACTTGGGAAGTTGGTGTTGAGGCTAATTTGTTCAACAATCGTTTGCATATTGATGCCGCATATTATAATAAGGTGACGAGCGACCAGATCATGAATGCGAACGTGGCTACCTCTACCGGTTATACCTCTATGTATATCAACGCTGGAAAGATCAGCAACAAGGGTGTCGAGTTGCAGGTATCCGGTGATATCATCAAGAATCCGAAGGGATTCAACTGGACGGCTACGTTGAACTGGGCGAAGGATAAGAGTCGAATCGATGAGCTTTATACAGATCCCGTTACCGGACAGTCTTTGGACGCTTACCAAATCGGTAGTAGCTGGAGCGTGAAGAACTATGCGATGGTCGGTAAAAGCTGGGGTACTTTGGTAGGTACTGGTTACGTATATAATGAGGATGGCTCGATCTTGGTAGAGGATGGTATTCCTGTCTACGAGGCTGGAAAAGAGATCGGTGATGTTACGCCGAAGTGGTTGGCTGGTTTCAGCAATGAGTTCTCTTATAAGGATTGGAGCTTCGGTTTCTTATTGGATTTCCGTTTGGGCGGTGACGTATATTCTGTTACACAAGCATTCGGTTCTCAGACGGGTATCTTGAAACACACGGCAGAAGGCGATTTGCGTGAGAATGGCGTCGTACTTGGCCAGAATTATATGACGGACAAGGTCTTCAAGACCGCTGATGGTAAGATTAATGATGTCGCTGTCAACGCGGAGGACTTCTTCTATAATTATTATACGATTTGTGAGATGTCGGTATTCGATGGTTCTTACTTGAAATTGCGTGAGGCTCACCTGACGTATAATTTCCCGAAATCAATTCTAGAGAAGACTAAATGTATCAAGGCCGCTCATGTATCATTGGTTGGTACGAACTTGGCGTTGCTTTGGGTGCATAAGTCAAATATCGCTCATATTGATCCGGAGTCTACAAGTACCGGTGGCGATGACCCCGAGACTACGGCTACAAGCAGAGGATTTAACTCTGGTGTAGGTTTTGAGTCCAACTCTTATCCTCCTTCTCGTAGCTTTGGTCTTAAATTAGGTGTAACATTTTAATCAACATTAATCTGAGGAATTTAATATGAAAAGATATATCAAGAATTTCATGATGGCTATGATGGTCGGCGCTACTGTATTCGGTAGCTCGTGTACCGATTCGTTTGAGGAGGTCAATACAGACCCGGATAGCCCTACGGATGTGCCTACGACGAATCTTCTGGCGTATTCTTTATATTACACATCCTATCGTCTGTATGATCGGTGGTTCGCGATGGATGAGCCGATGACTTTTTGCGGATATGCTTCGAAGATGACTTATATCGACGAGTCCCGCTATAATTTCCGTACGGGTGTACAGGATACGAACTGGGAGTATTTGTATCGTATATTGAATAACCTAAAAGATATCGAGAAGCGTGCCACGTTTAATGAGACTCCTAATATGCTGAACGTATCGAAGGTTATGCAGGTTCATTTGATGCAGGTAGCCACGGATCGTTGGCGGGATGTCCCTTATACGGATGCCGCTAAGATGACAGATGGGGTCTTGCAGCCGAAATATGATAAGCAAGAGGATATTTATCCGGGCTTATTGGCTACGTTGAAGGAAGCTGCGGATGGCTTTGCCGATGGTGGTAGTGATGATTTAGGCGAGGGAGACTTGTTATTCGGTGGTGATATCGAGAAGTGGCAGAGATATTGTAATTCTATGCGTCTTCGTTTAGCGATGCGTATCTCAGAGGTTTCCCCGGCATTGGCTAAGGAGACCGTAGAGGAAGTCATGGGTAATCCCACTAAGTATCCGATCATGGAAAGCAACGATGATAATGCTTTCTTCTGGTGGATCGGAACAGACCCCAACTATTACGAACCGATGGCAGACGGTTATCGTACACGTAAGACGGAGTATTGTGCCGCAGACGTGATAGTGGATCATATGAATACACGTGAGGACCCTCGTCGCTCATCTTATTTCCAACCCACAAAAGAAAGTGTGGAGGCCGGTGAACCTAAGTATGTAGGTTATACGATCGGGGCGAAAGCGAATGCGGTAGCTTCTAAATATTCCATTTGGGGAGCACGTTTCTTCACGGACTTGGCTGGTTTTTCTCCTTATATGCGTGTCGCTGAGCCTTGGTTCTGTGTCGCTGAGGCATCTATGTTGGGATGGAATACCGGAATCTCCGCAGAGGACGCATACAATAAGGCTGTTACCTATTCCATGGAAGAGAATAGCGTATCTGCCGAAGATATAGCGGATTACCTTGCGAACGCGGGTAAGTTCACGAATGATAAGAAACAGATTTATTATGAGGAATGGGTTGCCATGTTCAAGCAAGGAATGGAAGGTTGGTCATTGTATCGCCGTACAGGCGTGCCAGACAACTTGTATCCGGCTCCGGGCCGTCCGGCAAACTATTCTAATCATAACGTACCCCCGTTCCGCTCTCCGTATCCTGATAAGGAACGTAATTTGAACAATGCGAATTGCGCTCCGTTCGATGCGGAAGTCGTGGATAATTTGTGGGGTAAACAAATGTGGTGGGATACACGTACAGGCGTTCATTAACTACTAGTTAACATAGACATACCAAGTGCCTGTATACTATAGAGGGGCTGCTCGTGATGAGTGGCCCCTTTTTTTGTCATTATGCTGTCATTTTTAAATAAACTATGTACCTTTGTCTGGCTTATTTAGAAAAAAGATGGAAAAAGAAGGAATGATGGTGGTCGATATTAAGAATATCGTTACTCGTTTGCCGGAATTGCGGTTTACGGCACCCGTGAATTGGAGAATTGATGAAGGGCAGCAATGGGCTGTGGTCGGTCCGAATGGCGCTGGTAAAACCTTGATAGCGGATATTATGCAGCGTAAATTCGCTTTTAAGGAAGGTGAGGTCGTGTTCTCCGGGGATGGTAAGGTAAGTGACTTTATCAAGAGTATAGCGTTTAAGGATATTTATTCGTTGGCGGATTGCCGGAATTCTTATTACCAACAGCGTTGGCATTCGACAGAGACGGAGGAGATGCCTACTGTCGAGGAATTGTTGAAGGAATATGCCGGCTCTGATAATTTAGCGAAGATATTGACTCTTTTCGGTATAGAGGATTTATTGCCTAAGCGGTTGATCTTCTTATCAAGTGGTGAATTACGAAAATTCTTGATTGTCAGGACGTTGCTTAGCCGTCCTCGTGTCTTGATCTTGGATAATCCTTTTATCGGCTTAGACGCTCCTTCCCGGGATTTATTGGTAGAGATGCTGGGGCAAATGACAAAATTGAATGGTGTTCAAGTTGTCTTGTTATTATCTAACCCCAATGACATACCGGCAATGATCACGCATGTATTGCCTATCCATGATTGTACTTGCTTGCCTCCGCTGACTCGAGAGGAGTTTATGTCGGATACGGAATTAATCGCCCGTCTTTTTCCAACGGAAGGCATTCATGCATGCGAGGAAGTTGGAAAGGTTCGTTTGCCTGTGGATATGAACAAGATAGCCTCTTTACATGAGGTGACTTTACGCATGGAACATGTGAAAATACGCTATGGTAGCCGTACGATCTTGAAAGATTTGGATTGGGAAATCAAGAATGGGGAGAAGTGGGCGTTATTCGGTCCGAATGGCGCTGGTAAATCTACCTTGCTGAGTTTGGTTTACGCGGATAATCCCCAGTCGTATGCGAATACGTTGTATTTGTTTGATAGAAAGAGAGGTTCCGGGGAAAGTATTTGGGATATCAAGAAGCGTATCGGATATGTATCGCCGGAGATGCACTTATATTATAAAGAGAATGTCCCTACCTTGAATATTGTCGGTTCCGGCTTTTTCGATTCGATCGGCTTGTTTCGTAAGTGTAATGCGGAGCAAGAAACGGTAGCCTTGGAGTGGATGAAAGTTTTTGGCATCGAACATTTGAAAGACCGTTTATTCTTGACCTTATCATCGGGAGAACAACGTTTGGCTTTATTAGCGAGAGCTTTCGTGAAAGATCCCGATTTAATTATATTAGATGAGCCTCTCCACGGTCTGGATGTGAGCAATAAGAAAAAGGCGGCTGCTATTATCGAGCAATTCTGCGATCGCCCGGGAAAAACCTTGATTTACGTAACCCATTACCCGCATGAATTACCTGCTTGCGTAGACAAGCGGTTCGAGCTAGTGAAGCATGCGTAAATTATCCTTATAAGGACTTGAAAAAAACATAGTTATGATTTTTCAAAAGATAAGTATGAATTGAAAAAATCATAACTATGAATTTATAAGGTCATTTAACGGCTACCACCCGCCCACCAGACCGGTTCGCTGTATACATATTGGCCATCGCCAACAGCTTCCTTGATATTGTTATTTGCTGTTGCGTCACCAGAGCCATAAATGAAGCGTAATGGGAATTTACCTTTATTTTTTAATGTGATAAAGTCTTCACCCGCCGCTTTTAATCTACGATAATCGTTATAAGCCTCGACAGCCTCACCTGATGCGCCAAAGAAAGCAAGATATTTCTGGATCATGGTTTCTTTCAGCGGGTTAGCCTCGAATAACGGTTTTACGTTCTTATCAAAATATTCAGCGGCAACCTCTTCTGTTAGATCGGCTTTTGCTGTAGCCCCTCCATAATTTAATAAATCCGGGCAATTGATCGTTGCTTGGATAGAACGATTCATGTTATTAAATGCTACTTGTATCGCCTCTTTTAGTATTGGTTCAGCCTCGTCTTTTTTATTCAATCGACAAAGAGCTTCTGCTTTCAGGAATAATAATTCATGATAACTTAGCATCATTGTCGGAGCTAAAGAAGAGCCATAAAATATGGAAGTGTCGTATGTGAATTGCACTTGTTCAGGCTTCCCGTTTGGTGCGGCGTTAACCTCTGAAGGATCTTCACGTTGTACCCAGTCCGGGTCCATAAAGGCACGTGTTCCCCTCGGATCGTTACGTTCTACAAACTTTTCCACTATACTTTGGCTAGCGGCTAGAGCATCACGAGTAAAGCAGAACCCAAATAGAGGATTGATATTGGTGACACCATCATAGAAATTAAATTTTAACTCTTCGCTTGAAGATTCAAACGATTTAGATATGCAATCTAGGACAGTGTTCAATGAAGCGGTCTTGTCCGATGCTCTATTTAAGAGATGCATTGTTAATCGGGCTTTTAAGGCGTAAGCCGCTTTTTTCCATTTACCTCCGTTGCCCCCATAAGCCAGATCATTTGTTCCTACCGCTCCCATGGCATCTGTACCATCGAAATTACTGATAGCGTCATCTATTAATTTAAAGATGTCACTGTAAATAGATTCTTGAGAGTCTATTTTAGGCTGCATGCTAATATTCATATCGCAAGCTTCTGTCCAAGGCACATCTCCAAATAAATCGGTAAGTACCGCTAGGTTATAGGCGGCGAAAAACTGTCCGATTCCTAGCGTGATTTGGTTACCTGCTTCTTCTCCTTCTCCGGAACACTTAGCTATTACTGTTTTAGCGTTCTTTAGGTTGGTATAGGTAGAAGACCATACATTGTTATAAGTATTTGTTGAAGATGGTTCTCCATTTCGAGTCTCGGCATTGAATAACTGATTATGAATACCTGCTTCTTGCTCAATATATACAGATGCATAAGTAGAGAAATCGCCTCCTACGGTGCTGAATGCGGTAGAAGTGATCAAGTCTGTTACAATAAATTTGGCTTGTACATCCTGTGCGTGATTTTTGTCTACATTAATATCGTCCATTACGCTATCTGTACAAGAAATCATAGGAACTGCCAGCAATGCCAGAGCCAATAATCCATGCGTTAACTTATATTTATTCATATGAGTAATCATTTTAGAATTTAACATTTAGACCAAAACCGTAACTAGAAGTTGTTGGTAATGAGAAACGTTCAAAAGAACCAGCCATATTCGTGTTTCCTTGAGTGGATTCCGGGTCTATGTTAGCAAGTTCGGACCAAACCAAGATATTTCTTGCGAAAACATTCAAGTTGACTTCTAACCATTTTTTCTGGAATACAGGATAACTAACAGCTAATTCTCTTAACTTAATAAACGAGCTATTATATACGGAAGATTCGTTGATATTATTGATCGTCTCATAATAATGTTGCATCTCGTTCGCTCCGGATATAGGTGTCGTGTTTTTGGAGCCGTCTTCCTTAACTCCTTCAACAATGAATGATCCTTCTCGATTTTCAGTGTTTTTACTTACACCATACATGTCAAGAAGACCATTTGTTCCACAATAAATCTGTCCTCCTTGCTTCCAGTCGAATACAGCGCTAATGTTGAATTTCCACAAACGTAAATTTGTATTGAAACCAAGGATAAAATCCGGAGAGACTTTACCGATTACATCATCTTTACCAGCCATGGGAACTCCATCCTCGTCGACAATCAAGTTACCGTTATCGTCTCTTGCGTAAGAGACTCCGTATATTACTGGGAATTTATCACCAATACCCGCACGTACTTGAGGAGTCGTAAATCCGCCTAAGAAGATACTTTCTACTCCGGGAGCCAATTCATCTACATAATTATCGATCTTACTCCAGTTGATCCCGATATTCCAATCTACATTCTTCAAACGGATTGGATTGATATTCACCGTTAACTCATGAGCGTTCGTGTGAATCTTTCCTCCATTTGTCATAAAACTGCTTGATCCCGTGGATGATGCTAATGGTACTTCGAAAATTTGATCTTTTACATTTTGGCGAGAGTAAGTGTAATTAATCGATACCAAATTGTTGAAGAAACTAATATCCGCTCCTAGTTCATAAGAACGAGTATTTTGAGGTTTCAAATTGGGGTCATACACGATCCCATATTCTGTGAAAGCATTTTGACTATCGATAGGATACATCAAAGGTGTCCCGCTATAAAATCCTCCACCAAAAGAAGGAGTCGTATAGTAGTTCTGATAGTATTTCCCGGCTTGTCCAACCTCAGCGTACGAAGCACGGATTTTCGCGTAATTTACGATTTCGTTCTTTAAAGGTTCTAATTCTGTCAATATCCAGCCTACCGATACGGAAGGGTAGAAAAATGAGCGGTTGCCTGCCGGCATTGTAGATACATAGTCATTACGGCCCGTAACATTTAAATATAACATATTCTTATACGAAGCAGAAAGACTGCCAAAGAAACCTACTGTACGTTGGCTGCTCTGTTTTTCTTCATTATCTTTAGTTACGGTGTTATTGATGTGATTCCATCCCGGGAAATTATATGTACCACCATATTGCCAGTAATATTTATTATTGTCTTGTACGATCTCATTACCCAGTAAGGCATCAAAGTCCCAAGCTTCGGAGATCTTCCATGCGTAAGTCGCGGTTAATAGAGAGTTGAACGTCGTTGTTGTCCATCCCGAGTTTTCTATCTGTCCTTTTCCGTTCGCATGTCCATATCCCCAAATATCTTGATAATGGGTAGTATAAGCATCTGCACCCATTTGATATTTTACATCTAACTTATGATTTTCGGTATTGAATTTTGTACCGAAGTTTACATATGCGTTACCAAAGAAACGATTGGTCTTTTCTGTAAATTCATTGTTGTTGACAGACCAATAGGCAGCGTCGAATCCTCCTGTACCGCGATACGTATTTTGTTGGTATAAATTATTGGCATAATGGGATGGTATACCTGCTAAATCATAATGAGCGGGTGCGGGATATACGGTCGCCACGATACCGTCATTAGCTCCGGTAGATTTTTGGATTTTTGAATTCACGAAGTTTCCGGAAAAACCGGTAGTCCAATGCTCTTCCAATCGGGATTCCGCTGTTAATTTTACATTGTAACGATCCATACCTGTAGTAGGGACTATACCATCTTGGGTAGTACTACCCAAAGAAAAGGAATAAGAGCCTCTATCCAATGCTTGTGCGACATTTAATGAATTGTTCCAAGTCGTACCTAAATCAAAGAACTCTCCTATATTATCATAAATTTGTGGAGTAGTCCATGGATCCATTCCTGCATTGGCACGTTGAGGAACGTAATACATACCTTCATGTTTGCCCGATTGCTTGGTGTATGTATTATCTGTATTTCCTCCGTAGGTAGGATCATTGGGTAATTCTGAGATTTTAGGTCCCCAGCTAGTTGAAGCGTTAGGATTGAATTTACCGTTACTACCTTGAGCGTATATATTCTGAAGATGAGGTTTTCTGGAAATCTTGTCAAAACTCAAGTTAGAAGAAAACGATACTTGTGGTTTCCCTTTTTTTGCCCCTTTACCACTTTTTGTTGTAATAACGATTACACCATTAGAGGCACGGATACCATACAAGGCGGAAGCTGCTTGTCCTTTCAGGATGTTAATGCTCTCGATATCGTTAGGATCGATATCGACTGCTCGGTTCGCATAATCTGCTCCGCTAACGCTATCGTAAGTACTCATGTCTGCGGCAGAAGAAATAGGCATGCCATCTACAACATATAGAGGAGAGTTATCCCCTGTAAATGAACGGGCTCCACGAATCGTTATCTGAGAAGAAGCACCGGGCATACCGCTAGATGGTTTAATCTCTAATCCGGAGACTTTTCCTTGTAAGGCTCCCGATAGGCTGGAGTTTGCCGCTTGCGTTAACTCATCAGATTTTACATCTTGTACCGCATAACCTAAAGCTTTTTTCTCTTTGGAGATACCCATGGCTGTAATAACGACTTCACTTAGGTTCTGTGCCCCTGATTGTAGCTCCACTTTCATTACAGGCTCGATAGGAACTTCTTTCGCCACCATTCCCACATAAGAGAATACCAGAGTCTTCGCGGAACCTATGAATAATAGATTATTTTTTATTATTACTTAGTTTTCGCGGAACCTTGTTATAATCTGAAAATCATGATGTACGCAGGAATCGTTCGCTGTTATTTTATGTATATTTTTATCTCTCAAAGTGTTAAATATGTAATTCTTTATACTTGATGTAAGCCGTAATCTCTTGTGTATATATTATAATATTTAAATTAGGGGCTAAAAAAGTCTCCAAATTTTCTACCCGTTTATCTTTTCTTGTTATTTTATTGAAATTTTTTAATTGTTTACTTGTTATAATAAAATTATTGTTATATTTGCATTTATCCGAACCTTAATTTTCATGTTGCTAAAAATCTATTGCGAATTAATAATATGTAAGTAAAACAAAAAAAGAGTGTGTCTATGAAAAAGTTGACTTATCTTTTACTTTGCCTAGTTTTAGGCATTGGATTGGCCACAGCTCAGACGAGGAAAGTAACAGGAACTGTTATTTCCGCCGAAGACAGTGAACCGATTATTGGTGCGTCTGTAATAGTCAAAGGTACTACTACAGGAACAGTAACGGATTTTGATGGTGCGTTCAGTTTGGATGTACCAAGTTCCGCGAAGACTCTGGTAATTTCTTATGTGGGCATGATTGCTCGTGAGGTTCCGGTACAAGATGTGTTGAGGGTAGTCCTTCAGTCTGGTACCCAGAATCTTGAGGAGGTTGTCGTTACTGCGATTGGTATGAAAAAGCAGGAAAAGGCGTTGGGCTATGCAGCCTCTACTGTGAAGAGTGAAGATTTGAATGCCGCTAAGTCTGGATCAGTGATGTCAGGCTTGACTGGTAAGGTTGCGGGTTTGAATATTACTAGCGGTGGTGCTACAGGCTCTTCTCAGAAAGTAATCGTGCGTGGTATCAGTTCTTTCAGTGCTAATCAACCTTTGTATGTGGTGGATGGTGTGCCTATTATGAATGATTTCCAAGGTGAGGATTCTTTCTCTAACTCAGTGGATTTTGGTAACCAAGCTAATGACATTAACCCAGAGGATGTTGAGTCTGTAACAGTCTTGAAGGGTGCTTCCGCTACTGCCCTTTATGGTAGCCGGGCTGCTAATGGTGTTATCATGGTGACAACAAAACGGGCTGGGGCTGAGAAGCTTTCTGTTACGTACGATGGCTCATTTATGGGATCTAGCGTATTGCGTGTTCCTCAAACACAAGATCGTTTCGGACAAGGATGGGGATCTTTCGGACCTATGGAGAATGGTTCTTGGGGACCGGTTTTGGATGGTCGTGATCATATCTGGGGACCTTACTCAGACGGCTCAGAAGGTTTATTAACTCCGCTTTCTAAGCCTTTCTCGTATGTAAAGAACAATCTTCGTGATTTTTATGAAACTGGTTTTGAGACGAATAATAACGTCTCGATTCGTATGGGTAATGATAAACTTGGTTTTGTTGCCTCCTATGGTAATGTGAAGTCTGACGGTGTATTACCGGGTGACGCTGATTCATATGCTCGTAATACAATCTCGTTAAGAGGTAATATGAAATATAAACGTTTTTCTGCGGAATTAAACTTGAACTATGTCCGTAAAGATATCACACAAGCTGCTGCTGGCCAAGGAGATGATGGTGCAACGATGTTTTCTGAGATTTTGCAACATGCCGTGGATGTAGATATTAGCTCAATGAAAGATTATACGAATCCTTATTTTAATACGGATAACTTCTATACTGCTTATGCGGAGAATCCATATTGGGTGTTAGATCATAATCGTAATAAATATCAAGACGACCGTGTCTATGGTAAGATCGAGCTTGCTTTTGAGATTATGAAAGGTTTGAAGGCGGTTGGACGTTTAGGTGGTGACTTTACGAACGCTACTCAAAAGAGATGGAATGAAAAAGTGACTTTCGCTTCAGGGTCTTGGAGTGAATTAGGTGGTAAGAAGCAGCAGCCCGGTACTTATACGGAACGTCGTGACAAGGTGGAGCAAATTGATGCGACCGCTTTCTTAAACGCGGATTATAAAATCGGTGAGGATATCGCTTTGAATGGTATGATTGGATGGAACTTGAATCAACAAACGAGTTCTTATTTGAAATCTTATCTGTATGGTTTGGAGCAACCGGGATGGTTTAACCTAGCGAATGGTGTTGATAAGCCCATGACTACGACTTACTCTGATAGACGCCGTTTGGTTGGTTTGTTCGCTCAAGGTGAGTTTGGTTACAAGAATTTCTGGTTTGTGAATGCTTCTATTCGTAACGACTGGTCATCTACTTTACCTCAAGGAAATAATAGCTTTTTCTATGGTGGCGTGAATACTTCATTGATCATCACGGATATGTTTGAGGATTTGAAATCTGATTATCTGAATTTCTTGAAGGTTCGTGCAGCTTGGGGACAGACTGGTAACGATGCCCCGATTTACCGTACTAGCAGTTATTTTACACCGACTCAAATCAGTTTAGGTTTTGGAGATTTATATTTACCTATTAATAATACATTAGGCTTGACAGAGTATAATCGTTTGCCGAGTATGGATCTTCGTCCGGAGATCACGACAGAATGGGAGTTCGGTTTAACAACGCATCTGTTTAACAATCGCTTGGATATTGATGCTGCTTATTATAATAAGAGTACGAAAGATCAGATAATATCTGCTAGTCTGGCTCCGGAGTCTCGCTATACGTCTATGACCCGCAACGTAGGTAAGATTGCGAATCAAGGTGTCGAGTTGGCAGTGAATGGCATTCCTGTTCGTACGAAAGATTTCGAGTGGGGATTAGGTTTTACTTTCAGTAAGAACTGGAGTGAGGTGAAAGAGTTATGGGATGATGTAACTGAGTATAAATTGACAAGTTCCTATCAAGTGGATTTCGTTGCGGAAGTAGGTCAGCCTTTGGGCGTTTTCAAGGTTCCGGCTTTGGCCACGACCGATGATGGTAAGGTGATCGTTGATAATAACGGTATGCCGACAATTGATGCTAGCAAGAAAGAGATCGTAGGAACGTCTACTCCTAATTTCTTGATGGGCTTTAATACGCATTTCACATGGAAAGGGATTACTTTATCAGCGGTATTAGATTGGCGTAATGGCGGTGAGTTCTATTCATATACCTCTCAATTGCTTACATTTGCCGGAAACTCTACTTATACGGTGTTTAATAATCGTGAACCATTTGTGGTTCCTAATTCCGTGAAAGTCGTAAATGGTCAATACGTAGAGAATGATATACCTATCGTACATTGGGGAGGTGCTTCTAGCGCTGTTAATACCTACTATAATAACGCCTCCAACTACGCTCAGTATAGAAATTGGATTTTACCTAAAGATTACTTGAAATTAAGAGAGATTACACTTTCTTACTCTTTGCCAAAAGCATGGTTGAAACAAACCCCATTCTCTATGGTTCAAGTTAGTTTGATCGGACGTAATTTATTTATGTGGACCCCGAAAAAGAACAACTACGTAGATCCGGAAGGTACGAATTATGGTAATGACATCTTGTCTGAAATTGGTGAATTTGGTGCGGCTCCGACAAACCGTACGTTTGGTGGTGGTATTAAAGTCGTATTATAATAAGTAACTTTAAAAAGTAAAGATAGTATGAAAAGAAACAATTTAATATATACAGGACTGGTTAGCTGCTTGTTGATGGCGACTACAGCTTGTTCCGATTATTTGGATATTAACCAGAATCCGGAATATCCAACGGAAGCCTCTTCTTCTACTTTGCTTCCTTCTGGTATCGCAGGAGTAGCAAGTATTGTAGGTGGTACTTACGAATTATATGGTAGCATGTGGTCTCAGCAATGTACGCAGGGACATACATCCAACCAGTATAATACATTGGTTAACTATACGATAACTAACGCATCCGATTCTCGTTTGTGGTCTATACCTTATTCAATAGCACTGCCAGACTTGGATTTGGTTATCAAAAGCTCTGAATCGGCTCAAGAATGGAATTATTGGGTAATGGGTAAGACTATGACTGCCTTTATGTATCATATCCTAGTGGACTCTTATGGCTCTATTCCTTTTACAGAAGCTATCCTTGGAAATGAGAATACTACACCAAAGTATGATGACAGTAAGACTGTGGTTTATCCGGGATTATTAGCGATGTTGGATGAGATTATCGCTAAAAAGGCGGAGGCTACCGCAGGTGGTTTGCCTTCGGTTACAAAACAAGACTTGGTGTTCGCTGGTGACGTGAATAAGTGGATTCAATTTGCGAAGAGTTTAAAGCTAAAATTGTTGATGCGTGATTTCGATACGAATAAAGCTGCTATCAAGGCATTGCTCGACGAAGGAGATTTGCTGAGTGTAGACGCTAAGATGGACTGTTTTCAAGATTTGGAAAATAAATCAAATCCATTGTATGAGAATGACCGTCGTAAATTGAATTCAACTGTAAATATTCGTGCGTGCGCTACGGTTTGCGATTATTTGAAAAAATATGAGGATCCTCGTTTAAATGATTTTTATTCACCTAATACGGATGGCTCCGGCGAGACAACAGCTTTGAAGTATGGTGACCGCCCAAACTCGGTAGCGGTAACAACTCGTATGATCTCTGTGGCTAAGCTAGGTCCTACGGATCCTGTTTATTTTATGTCTGCTGCTGAGGTAGCGTTCCTGCAAGCGGAAGCTTACGCTCGTTTGAATGATGTGGCTAAAGCGAAAGTGGCTTATGAACAAGGTGTGAACTATGCGTTTGAACGTTGGGGATATTCTGCTGCCAAGTTTATTTCGGAAGGTGCACCTTATGCTTTCAATAGTGCAGACCAAAATTCAATGCTTACCTCTATTTTGACCCAGAAGTGGATCGCTTCCACTCGTTGTCAAGCATGGGACGCATGGTTTGATATCAATCGTACTGGTATTCCTGTTTTAGGGACAAAGCATGTGGATGAGGAAGGATATATTTGGGGGCAGTTGACTCCTTGCATTGGTTCTGCGTTGGCTCCGGGTGAATATCCTCGTCGTTTATTGTATCCGAAGTCATCTTCAGACTATAACCCTAATACTCCGGCGGTAGTTCCGTTAGCGGAAAAACAATGGTGGCATAAATAAATGGGTGTTATAAATGTATATTAATCAGAAAAGCTTTTTGAATATGAAACAGATAAATAAATTACTGGTTATCTTATTGGCGTTGGTCACCTTTTCTTCTTGTGAGACCTATGGTGATTACGAGATAGAATACACGGCCATTTATCCTTTATGTGGCGAATGGGTAGTTAATGTTACAGGTGAGGATGGTGGTGTCTTGGCGGAAGGTGTGACCTGCAATACTTACAATACGACTGATGATGCCACGGATAAGATGTGGATAAAAATGAGTGTTGCCACAAACGACTGGGGAGTACGTGGCAAGATTCATTGCGATGTAGCTTCTAAATCTTTTGATGGGGATGGTATCGCTAATCTGCTCCATGCGGATGATGGTATAAATTCTACTGTAACCTTCAATATCTCTGGTAAAGTAATTGTGGATGGTTATACTACTCAAGCCAATACAAAAGTGGATGCTATTGAATTTACCTTGACTCAAAATGGAAAGTCGATGACGGTTAAAGGATTCCGTAAAACAGGTTGGGAAGGTGAAGATTATTGATATGATTTAATATCTTGAAAAGTAGGAGAGGCCTGCCATGTATTTGGCAGGCCCTTTTTATTTATTTTGATATATGGTTTTTTATTAGTTGGTAATCCGTGATAACAAACTTTTAGTTTGTAGATTGTGCTACAAAGAACTTATTATTGTTCCTTCGTGTTTACAATCAGATAATATATAAATGTATCATGGAAAAAGTAATTTACAACTTAGTGTTTAATCGAAAAAAGCAATTGAATGCGGAAGGAAAAGCTTTGATTCAAGTAGAGGCCTATTTGAATAGGCAAAAGAGGTATTTTTCAACGAAGGTTTATGTGAAACCTTGTCAATGGGACAACAAGAGACGTTCCATAAAGAATCATCCGAATATGGATGCGTTAAACCTGTATCTTCAGAACTATGTTATGGAGTTGGAGAGAGATGAGCTGGAGAAGAGACAAGCGAATAACGGTTTTTCGTTGAAGGATCTGCGTGAGGAGACCTCTTCGACATCTACGTCTTCCTCTTTTCTTGTTTTCATGCGTGAGGAGATTTTACATAGTAATTTAAAAGAATCGACGTTAAAAAACCATTTGTCCACTTTGCATGTTCTATCCTTATACAAGAAGGACGTTCTGTTTAAGGATATTAATTTCAATTTCTTATGCGATTTTGAATATTTTTTATTGAAGCAGGAGTATCATCGAAATACGATCGCTAAACATATGAAGCATTTGAAACGATATATCAACTTGGCGATTAATAAGGAGTTGTTCGAGTTGCACAAATATCCATTTCGGAAATATAAGATTAAATATCAAGAGAGTAAGCGTACTCATTTAACGCCTGAGGAGTTAGGGCGTTTGGAAAACTTAAAGCTGGATGGGCAGCGTACATTGCGCCGGTGTCTGGATATGTTTTTATTTAGTTGCTACACGGGATTACGTTTCTCAGACATAGTAAGTATAACGAAAGAGAACTTTTTGATTATTGATGATAAGGTTTGGCTGGTTTATTCATCGGTGAAGACAGATGTGAGTGTCCGTTTGCCGCTATTCCTCTTGTTCGAGGGTAAATCTTTACCTATCTATGAGCGATATAAGAATGCGCCGAGAACCCTGTTTGGTGTTCCCTTATCCTCTAATTCAAACGTGAATAAGCAATTACGCCGAATCAGCCAATTGGCAAGTATTGATAAGAAGGTCTCTTTTCATACGGCTCGGCATACGAATGCTACCTTATTATTATATAATGGAGCGAATATAACTACGGTACAAAAGTTGTTAGGGCATAAAAGTGTTCGTACTACTGAGATCTATAGCAATATCATGGATATGACGATTGTCCGCGATCTTGAGAAGATTGAGACACGATTGAAGTTCGGCTAGAGTGTGGATTTATAAGAAAGGAGAAAAATATCATTAAGATATTCTTCCCCTTTTTTGAATGTTGTCACTCGTTATGCTTTTATATATTGATTAGCGAGTTCCGCCAGCCCACCATACGTTTTCGGTAAACACATACTGACCATCACCATAAGCAGCTTGTATATTAGGATTAGTCGTAGTATCATCATTACCATACGGACATCTTAACGGGAACTTACCCGGATTCTGCAAGCCATAAATATCCTCACCCAAGCTCTTCAAACGACGTACGTCATTATAGCACTCGGTAGACTCTCCATCTGCGTTCCAGAAAGAAATATATTTCTGAATCATCGTCTCTTTCAAAGGATTAGCATCGAATAAGGGAGCGACATTCTCATCAAAGTAAGAAGCGGCCTCCTCCGGTGTCACCTCGTTTGTTACATTCAAGAAACCTCCCCAATAATCAGAAGCGAGGGCAGACTTGATATTAACCTCCATATTAGCCATACCTGCGACAACAGCCTCTTTCAACACTGCTTTTGCCTCATCCTTACGATTTAAACGACACAAAGCCTCTGCCTTCAAGAACAATACCTCATGATAACTTAAGATGTGAGTCGGAGCGGTTTGAGCTGCACAGAACATGGAAACAGTATATTCTAACTGACTTTGCACTAAATCACCATTATGAGCAAGATTCAATAATGGATCATCTTTAGAAGCAATCATCGTTTGGCTGTTAGCCTCCACATAGCAACGTCTGATACGCGGATCATTACGCTCATTCAATTTATCAAACATACTTCGGCTGGCTACCTCACCTAAACGAGAATAGAATACTCCGAAAAATGGGTTGATATTAACACCCACACCATACATAGCATAGCTACATTGCTCGGCTGCCGAGGTGTACGACTTGGAAACATAATCCAACACCTTTTCCATATCGCCCTTAACATCAGCACTACGTCCCACCAAGCGCATCGTATAACGAGCCTTCAAGCCATAAGCTGTCTTTAGCCAAGCCGAAGCGTCACCTTTATAAATCAAATCTTGATTAGACAGGCTCGTCAGATCTGATTTCTGAAGATCTTCAATTGCGGCATCCACATAGGCCATGATATCCTTATAAATCTCCTCTTGTTTATCGATAGCGGGAGTCATAGATACTGTATAGTCACAAGCCTCTTTCCAAGGTGTATCACCATACATATCTGTCAAGATCGCCAAATTGTAAGCTACGAAAAGTTCCGCAATGCCTTTTGTTATGAAGTTCTGCTCTTCTTCTGCGATTTTGACTGAGGTCAAAGCATCTTTCAGTGTCGAATAGGTTCCCCCCCATGAGTTATTAAAGGTAGAAGCCGATGTACAAGAAGAACGGGTTTCCGCATAGTAGAATTGATTATGCGAACCTGTCTCATGTTCCACATACATACCACCATATAAATTGAAATCGCCGCTAACCACGCTAAACGCAGTCGAAGTCATGACATCCGTAAGGATCATCTTTGCGGGAACTGCTGTGGTATGATTATGATCTTTGTTGATCTCATCCATCTTATCCTCAGAGCAAGAGACCAAGGCTGCGGTGAAAACGACTCCCGTCAATAATTTTTTTGAGATATTTTGAAGTTTCATCTTTTGTTTCCTTTATTAGAATTTCACATTTAAACCGAAGCCATAGCTCGAAGCACCCGGCATAGAAAAGCGCTCGAAGCCACCGCCCATATTATTATTACCTTGAGAAGCCTCAGGATCCAAACCTTTCAACTCAGACCAAAGAATGATATTTCTGGCAAAAACATTTAAGTTCACGTTGATTCCATTCTTATCCCATACCGGATAACTAACGGACAACTCACGTAGTTTCAAGAAACCACTGTCATAGATACCAGCTTCGGAAATAAGCGTCATGCGGTCATAATATGATAAAGCGTCTTCGCCTTTGATATCTATGTCATTAGCTACATAGGAACCATCTTCCAACTGCTTTACAGCCGGATGACTAAAACGGAAAGTCTCGGCCGTACGACTTTCAACAGACTCCATACTTGTACCATAATAGTTCAACGTGTTCAATGTACCGCTATACATCTGTCCACCACATTTCCAATCGAACGTAGCGCCGATACGGAATTTGTAAATCTCAAAATTAGTATTAAAACCCAAGAGGAAATCCGGGGAAACCTTACCGATCACACCCTCACTACCGATCTGAGGCAAGCCATCTTCGTCTACGACAATATCACCGTTGTCATTACGCAAGAAAGTCGTACCATAGATTACAGGGAATTTATCGCCAATATTCGCACGTACCTGCGGATCAACGAAACCTCCCAAGAAAATACTCTCTACACCCGGAGCCAGCTCATCTACGTAGTTATCGATCTTAGAGAAGTTAAATGCCATATCCCATTTAAAATTCTTCGTATTGATCGGATTGATTCCCAACGTAATCTCATGAGCGTTCGTATGGATAGCGCCACCATTGGTTACTAATTCTGCAGAGCCTGTAGAACCAGCCAAAGGAACCTCAAATATCTGATCTTTCACATTCTGCCGAGAGAAGGTATAGTTCAATGAGAAAAGACCATTCAAGAAGGTCAAATCCACACCTAACTCATAAGACTTCGTGTTCTGAGGTTTCAAATTCGGATCATACACACGAGCATATGGAGTGAACGCCGTAATTCCACTCATAGGATATTGTATAGGCGTAGAACCATAAAAACCACCACCGTAAACAGGTGTAGTATAATAAGAATCATAATAATCTCCAGCCTGTCCTACTTCGGCGTAAGAAGCACGTAATTTACCATAAGTCAAGACATTATTCTTCAATGGTTCTAATTCTGTGAAAATCCAGCCCAAGGAAACAGATGGATAAGTGAATGAGCGGTTGTTACGAGGCATATTAGATACGATATCGTTACGAACAGTTGCGTTGAAGTAAACCATGTTAGCGTAAGACAATGAAATGCTAGCAAAGTTACCAACTGTGCGTTTCCGGCGTAATGACTCGGATGCTACCATAGTTGTAGCATTATCTATATGATTCCAACCCGGGAAGTTATAGTTCGCTCCATAAGACTCGTAAAATTTCCGCTGATTCTCTACCAATTCATTACCAACAAGGGCATCGAACAACCAATCTTCGTTGATATTCCAAGTATATGCAGCGGTCAACAAAGAGTTCAACTCCGTGATTGAATATCCATAGTGATCAATCTCTCCATAACCATTTGCATGTCCATAACCCCAAGAATCCGTATAATTAGTCGTATAAGAGTCCACACCCAATTGATACTTGACATCCAATTTGTGATTATCGGTATTGAACTTCGTAGAATATTTCAAATAAGTATTTCCAAAGAAACGTTGTGAACGTTCCAAGAACTCGTTGTTATCTACCGCCCAATAAGCTCCGTCAAAACCTGATGTGCTACGGAATGTATTTTGTGTATACGGGTCACCCTCAACATGACTTGGGATACCGGCTAAATCGTAGCTAGAAGGAGCTCCGTAAACAGTAGCTAAGATTCCATTATTGGCACTAGACTGCTTGCTGATCTTCGAATTTACATAGGTACCGTTAAATCCAGTAGACCAGTTCTTGTGTAATTGAGCTTCGGCACTCATTTTTGCGTTGTATCGGTCCATGCCTGTATTTGGAATAATACCATCTTGCGTAGTATTACCGATCGAGAAGGAATAGTTACCTTTATCAAAAGCTTGAGCTACATTCACGGAGTTACTCCATGTCGTACCCACGTTGAAGAAATCCTTGATATTGTCGTAAGCTTGTGGTTGAGCCCAAGGGTCTAATCCCGCAGCGGCCCGCTGAGGTACATAATACATACCTTCATGCTTACCATATTGCTTGGTAAACTCATTATCCGTATTTCCTCCATAAGTCGGATCGTTAGGCAATTCGCTGATTAGTGGTCCCCAAGAAGTTGAAGCATACGGGCTATACTTGCCATTTGTACCCTGCGCATACACTTTTTGGTATTCAGGCATCGTTGAAACCTTATCAAAAGATAAGCTGGTATTAAAAGCGACCTGAGGTTTACCTTTACGGGCTCCCTTTCCACTTTTGGTCGTAATGACAATTACTCCATTTGTTGCACGCATACCATACAAGGCAGATGCGGCCTGTCCCTTTAATATATTAATGCTTTCAATATCGTTTGGATCGATATCCACCGCACGAGATGCAAAGTCCGTACCGGAAACAGAACTACCGGTGTCCACATCAGCCGTTGAAGCGACAGGCATACCGTCAATTACATACAAAGGAGTATTATCCCCTGTAAAAGATCTGGAACCACGAATCGTGATCTTAGAAGAGGCACCCGGCATACCGGAAGAAGGAGAGATCTCCACTCCAGAAACCTTACCTTGTAATGCGCCAGACAAACTAGTATTAGCTCCTTTCGTCAACTCATCCGCTTTCACATCTTGAACCGCATAACCTAAAGCTTTCTTTTCCTTTGAGATACCCATAGCCGTAACCACGACCTCATCCAAGTTCTGGGTATCGGCTAATAGTTTTACATTTACATTAGAAGTGGCCGCAACTTCTTGAGATTTCATACCGATGTATGAAATAACCAATTGTTTACCATTCGCAGGTACTTCTAGTTCAAAGTTTCCATCAAAATCCGTGACTGTTCCCACGGTTGTCCCTTTTACGATAATAGAGGCACCGATCACCGGCTCTCCATCTTCCCCAATTACCTTACCGGTAACCTTCGAGGTCTGTGCTGAAACCACACCTGCACTCAATGCAAGAAATAGTAGCACAGAAGTCAACTTTTTCTTCATAAACACACTTATTTATTAACTATATACTTAAAAATGTTTTCTCTGCATTTTAATGGTTGATTAACTAAGTTCATACAGAACTACTCCATTTTATGTTTTACGACATACCTATTAAATGAAAAACGGTTGCAAAACTATAAATTATACTTGAAAAAAACAACAAATTATTATTATTGTGATATATTTCCTTTGTTTTCTTAATTGTTAAATCTGTCAATTTGCAATATAACCACTGTCTAAATCGACTCAGGTAACATGATCGTATCACAAATCAATGAGTTATCACTGCCGATAGTTTCTTTTTGACAAATAAAAAAATTATTTTTATCTTAATTTTATCGTAACAAATAGTGAGCTTACTCTTTATAGGCATGATATTGGACTTGATATCAACTTATTCTGGATATTTTATAGCATATAGCTTATCACTAAAAATATTTACAACTTTATTTTATGTAGATATTTGTGAAAAACGGCTGGCTTTTCTTATCCTCCCAATATGGCTGATAAACAATATCTCTCAAATCCAATATATTTATTACAGAATTTTAATAGATCTAAACTTATATGATAATTTTTTTTTCATATGACTACACTAAATAAAATATTGAAAATTGGTAGTTCTGTATGAACTATAGTCCACGAAAGCTTAATTGAATTTCTAGTTTAGTTTAAATAAAAAGAATGTGTCTATGAAGAAAAAGTTGACTTCTGTGCTACTATTTCTTGCGATGAGCGTAGGAGTAGTTTCAGCACAGACCTCGAAGGTTACCGGTAAGGTAGTCGGAGAAGATGGTGAGCCGGTGATCGGTGCGTCCATTATCGTAAAAGGAACGACTGTGGGAACAGTTACGGATTTTGACGGTAATTTTACTTTGGATGTTCCTAGTGATGGTAAGCAATTAGTTATTTCATACATCGGTATGAAATCCAAGGAGGTAGTTGTGTCTCCCAATGTAAATGTAACATTGATGTCTGATACCCAAAACTTGGATGAGGTCGTGGTTACGGCTATGGGTATCTCAAAGGAAAAGAAAGCTTTAGGTTATGCCGTGCAAGATGTAAAATCGGATGAGTTAACACAAGGTGCTAACACTAGTTTGTCTGGGGCTTTGCAAGGTAAAGTATCCGGTATCGATATCGCTTCCTCATCGGGTATGCCAGGCGCATCTTCCAAGATCATGATCCGTGGAGCCCGTTCATTTACAGGGGATAACTCTCCTTTGTATGTGATCGATGGTATGCCGATCGCATCTACGGCGGATGTTAATACGGATACGATGAATAATGGTAGTGTTAGTGGAGCTGACTATGCGAACCGTGCCGTAGACTTAGATCCGAACGATATCGAGAGTATCAACATCTTGAAAGGACAAGCCGCTTCTGCGTTGTATGGTATGCGTGCTTCTAATGGTGTGATCGTTATTACTACAAAGAGCGGAAAAGGTGCTCGTAAAGGAAAACCTCAGATCTCATTCAACACGAATCTTGCGTTTGATAAGGTTTCTACATTACCTGAGTTACAAACTGAATATGGACAAGGTAATGAAGGTGCTTATAACCCATATTCGGGATTTAGCTGGGGACCGTCTATCTCTGATTTGGCGAATGATCCTGTATATGGCGGTAATGTACAAAATGAATATACGAAAGGTGGATTGCATAATGGACAATACTATGTGCCTCAGCGTGCTGCGGCAGGATTGGATCCATGGGCTACTCCCCAAGCTTATAATAATGCGAAGGATTTCTTCCAGACTGGCGTTACTTGGAGTAACTCTGTAAATGTAGCTCAGTCTTTCGATAAAGGAAACTATTCATTCTCTTTGGGTAATACGACTTCTGATGGTATCGTTCGTTCTACGGGAATGGATCGTTATAACGTGAAGCTGTCGGGTGAGGCACAATTGCATGATAACTGGACGACTGGTTTTAACGGAAACTTCGTGACATCAAAGATCAAGAAGCAAGGAACCGCTAATGACGGTGTTACCGCTACGGTTTATACGGCTCCTATCAGTTATACTATGGCGGGCATACCTTCCCATATCGAAGGTGATCCTTATACTCAGAATACGTTCCGTGAGAACTGGATCGATGATGGAAACTGGGCGTGCGACAATAATAGCTTTACGGAGAGATCTCAACGTTTCTTCGGGAATGCGTTCTTGAAGTATTCTACTAAATTTGGTACGGACAATCATAAATTGGATGTGAAATACCAAATTGGTGATGACGCTTATACGACCAATTACTCTGATATTTACGGCTACGGTACAACTGGTTATACGAATGGTTATGCTAGCGAATACGGTTTTACGGTAAATGAGATGAACTCATTGTTGACGTTTACGTATAACTGGAATATCAATGAGGACTTCGTATTCGATGCTTTGTTGGGTAATGAGCTTGTAGATAAGCGAATCAGTAATACTCAAGCCGTGGGATATAGCTTCAACTTCCCGGGCTGGAACCATTTGAACAACGCTTCTGTATTTAACAGCTCTCATGAGTATAAGAGAAAACGTACGGTAGGTAACTTCGCTAGCTTATCTTTGGCTTGGAAGAATATGCTTTATTTGAATGTTACGGGACGTAATGATATCGTGTCTTCTATGCCGAGAGATAACCGTTCGTTCTTTTATCCTTCCGTATCCCTTGGATGGGTATTCACGGAAGTGGAAGCCTTGAAGAATGATATCTTGACATTTGGTAAGATCCGTGGCTCTTACGCAGAGGTAGGTATGGCAGGAGAATATGTGCCGTCTTATTATTATACGCCAGGTTATGGTGGTGGTTTCTTCCAGGGAACACCTATTATGTATCCGATTAATGGAAATATGGCGTATATTCCTTATTTCGTGGTTTATGATCCGAACTTGAAGCCTCAGAACACGAAGTCTTATGAGCTTGGTGCTGACTTGACTTTCTTGAATGGTTTAGTTTCATTGAATTATACGTATTCTCGTCAGAACGTGAAAGACCAAATCTTCGAGGTGCCTTTGGCTGGCTCCACAGGTGCTTCCAGTATGATGATGAATGGTGGAAAGATGCACTCAAACGTACATGAGATTACATTAGGTATCTCTCCGGTTGATGCGAAGAATTTCAAGCTGGACTTCGCTTTTAACTTCTCAAAGATCGACAATTATGTAGACGAGTTGGCTCCGGGCGTAGAGAGCATTATGTTGGGTGGTTTCGTGACTCCTCAAGTACGTGCAGGTATCGGCGATAAATTCCCGGTAATCTATGGTGTTGGTTACAAACGTGATGGCGAAGGACGAATTGTAGTAAACGAAAAAGGTATACCAGAGGCTGGTGAGACCCAAGTAATCGGTAAGGTTTCTCCTGATTTCCGTTTGGGTTTCAATACGAATATCGAGTTGTATAAATTCCGTTTGGCTGCTGTATTTGACTGGAAGCAAGGTGGACAAATGTATAGTGGTACGGCTGGTGAGACGAACTTCTACGGTACAAGTAAGTTATCTGGAGAGGTTCGTAAGAGTGATAAATATCATTTTGACTATGCTGCTGTTGAACAGAAGGGCGTAGATGCGGATGGTAAACCTATCTATGTTCCCTATACGGGTGGAGTGAAAGGATCAGATGCAGAGGAGTATTTCAAAAGCGTGAGGGGCATTGACGAAGCCTATGTCTATGACAACTCGTTCTTGAAATTGCGTGAACTTTCATTGTCATATCCTGTATATAAGAAAGATAACTTGAATGTAAACGTGAATGTTTTCGCCCGTAATATCATTGTATGGTCTGAGATAAAAGGCTTCGATCCGGAGGCTACTCAAGGAAATAACAATATGGCTGGCGCTTTCGAGCGTTTCTCCTTACCGGGTACATCTAGCTACGGTTTTGGTGTCAACGTAAATTTCTAATTTATAAAGAAGACAGATATATATGAATACAATAATAAAATCATTTAAAGGGTTGGCTGTTATGTCGGCCGTATCCTTGGCATTGGCTGGATGTTCCGAGGATGTAATGGATCGGATTAACCAAGATACGAGCCATACAAATAGCGTGGATGGCAAATTTATCTTGGCCGACTTGATTACTTCTACTGCATTTTCCAACGTTAGCGGAGACTTCAATACCTATTCATCTTCCTACGTGGAATATGAAGTGGGTATCGAAAACCAGTTATATAACGCGGAAATTCGTTTGAATGAGCCTTCTGCCTCTTCTACGTTTGAGAATACGTGGGGAAATGTTTATACAAGCTTGAAGAACGCTCGTGTTATTATCGGTCAATGTCAAGAAGGTAAGCGTGATGAGGGAAATTTAGTGACGAGAGGTATCGCTGAGGTCATGGAAGCTTACAATGGCGCTCTATTGGCGGATATATTTGGAGATACACCTTATAGTGAAGCTTCTTTATTGGATGAGAATGGCTCACCGGTGAATATGAATCCTAAAATAGATAAGCAAGAGGAGATTTATGTCTCTATAATGGCCTCCTTGGACAAGGCGATCGAGGATTTGAATCAGTCTGATCGTTCACCGGTTGGTACGTATGATTATTTGTATAATGGAGATGCCAAGAAATGGATTAAATTCGCTTATGGTTTGAAGGCTCGTTATACGATGCGTCTGATCAATCGTTCCACGGATAAGCAAGCTGACTTGAATAAGGTTTTGGACTATGTATCAAAATCTTTTACTTCTGCGGATGACGAGGCTGCATACGCTGTCTATGATGCGAATAATATCAACCCATTCTTTGGTTACTTCGATTCTCGCGCTGGTTTTGCCAATAGCCAGAGCTTGACGGACAAGTTGATTGAGCGTAAAGATCCTCGATTGGAAAGAGTGATGCTTTCTCCTACTACGGCTGACAAGAAACGCGTACAGGTTACAGGCTCTGCTGATAAGAACTTAGTTCCGGCCCCGAATGGTACTCCTGAGCAGAATATGCAGAAATATGGTGTTTCCGCCTTTGTATATTCAAACACGGCTCCTACGATGTTGATGAGTTATCATGAGTTGAAATTCTTGCAAGCTGAGGCGTTATGTCGCTTAAACCGTACGTCTGACGCCGAGAAAGCGTTGAAAGAGGCGGTAGCTGCCGGAATCGCAAATGCTGAAAGAAGTGTCTCTTCTGCTATCACTTATATGGGTAGCAAAATGGTCGTGAATTCAGAAAAAATGACAGAGGAGACGGCCAATACATATTTCGATAACCAAGTTAAACCGCTGTTTGCTGTAAATCCTTTGAAAGAGACCATGATCCAGAAATATCTGGCTTTGTGGGGAGCATCGGGAGAGGCTACCGAGACTTTTAATGATATCCGTAGAATGAAAGGATTAGGAGAGAATTTCGTGATATTGGCGAATACGAAAAAATTCCCTCTTCGTATGCCTTATGGTAATAGTGACGTGGTATCAAATCCGGAAGTAAAAGCCGCTTATGGCGACGGTCAATACGTATATTCAGAGCCTGTATGGTGGGCTGGCGGAACTCGCTAATCTAACATATATAATATAATGTATAGGGTGCCTCTCCGATTATGGAGGGGCATCTTTTTTTGTTATATATCTTACATGTTTTGATAGCTTCCCTTATCCCATTTCCTTGGAAGGCTTATTGGTTTTATATGGAAATATAGATCATCTAACAATTGGTGCATGATCATCTAACAGTCGTTGCATGATCATGCACCAACTGTTGGACGATCATGCACCAGCTGATAGATATTTAATGCTTCAAGAAAAAAGGTATAATGTGTTAAGAAGATATCGCTAAAAGTACGGGATAAAAAGGATAGGGAACTAAGGGAATGTTAAATTTTTATTGTCATAATGTTAGTGTATTATATGGGTAAAAGTGTGTTTGTGATGATTGCTCTTTCATTATGTCACTATTTCCTGTTGTTTAACATTCTTTTTATACGATAAATTTCTTGACTTATCCTTTGAAAAGTAAATAAAATGTCCGACTTTTGCTTCCATGATGAGTCAACCATTAGCAGAGAGATTACGTCCGAAGACGTTGGATGATTATATCGGACAGAAGCACCTGGTAGGCCAGGGAGCCGTGTTGAGGAAGATGATTGATGCGGGACGGGTTCCCTCTTTTATATTGTGGGGGCCGCCGGGAGTCGGGAAGACTACCTTAGCGCAGATCATAGCGAATAAGTTGGATGCGCCTTTTTATACGTTAAGCGCGATCAGTTCGGGAGTGAAGGACGTGCGGGAGGTGATAGAGAAGGCCAAGAGCAACCGCTTCTTCAATACGGTATCACCGATATTGTTTATTGATGAGATACACCGGTTCAGTAAGTCGCAGCAAGACTCATTGCTGAACGCCGTGGAGACGGGCGTGGTGACGCTGATTGGGGCAACCACGGAGAATCCCTCGTTCGAGGTAATCCGTCCTTTGTTATCCCGTTGTCAGGTGTACGTGTTGAAATCGCTGGACAAGAATGACTTGCTTACGCTATTGCATAAGGCGATCGCCGAGGATGTCGTTCTGAAGGATAAAAACATAAGGCTGACGGAAACGGATGCCATGTTACGTTACTCGGGAGGAGACGCCCGGAAGTTGCTGAATATTCTGGAACTGGTGGTGTCTGCCGAGGAGAGTGACGATATTGAGATTCTGGATGAGAAGGTAGTGGAGAGGTTGCAGGAGAACCCTGCGGCGTATGATAAGGGAGGGGAGATGCATTACGATATAATCTCCGCTTTTATCAAGTCGATCCGGGGTAGCGATCCCGATGGCGCCATTTACTGGCTCGCCCGTATGGTGGCCGGGGGAGAAGACCCTGAGTTTATCGCACGGCGGTTGGTGATCTCCGCTTCTGAGGATATCGGATTGGCGAATCCGAATGCGCTTTTGCTGGCGAACGCATGTTTCGATGCCTTGAAGAAGATCGGCTGGCCGGAGGGCCGGATCATCCTGGCCGAGACGACCGTTTATCTGGCTTGCAGCCCGAAAAGTAATTCGGCCTATATGGCGATCAACGACGCTTTGGCACTTGTTAACCGGACTGGGAATTTACCCGTACCGCTTCATCTACGCAACGCGCCTACCAAATTAATGGCTGAACTGGAGTATGGCAAGGAATATAAATATGCGCACGACTACGAAAATCATTTTGTAAAGCAGGAGTATCTTCCGAAGGAAATTTTGGGCGAACGTTTGTGGAAAGGACAGGAAAATCCGGCCGAGCACAAACTAATTGAGCAAATGAGGCGCCTTTGGGGAGATCGTTTTTAATTGACATATTCTGATTGTAAATTAAAAAATGCTCGAAAAGTGTCGGCAAATGAGAAAAAATAGTTACATTAGCCGCCTGTTTTTGAAAAAATAGTTACTTTATTTATAATAACATTCTAAAAAGACATTGGTATGAAGAAGCACAATTTTTATGCAGGTCCTTCTATCTTGAGCGAGTATACAATTAAGAATACAGCCGCTGCGGTAGAAAATTTTGCGGGTATGGGGTTATCACTTCTTGAGATCTCTCATAGAAGTAAGGAGTTTGTAGCCGTAAACGACGAGGCACGTGCGTTGATCAAGGAATTACTGGATGTTCCGGCAGGCTATGAGGTTGTATTCATGGGCGGTGGCGCCAGCATGCAGTTCTGTATGGTTCCTTACAATCTGTTGAATAAGAAAGCCTCTTATTTGGATACCGGCACATGGGCTTCGAACGCTATCAAGGAAGCTAAGTTGTTTGGGGAGGTAGATGTTGTCGCTTCTTCCAAAGACAAGAACTATACTTACATCCCGAAGGGTTATGCGATCGCTGATGACTCGGATTATTTCCATTTTACTTCTAATAATACGATTTACGGAACAGAGATGCGTAAGGATCCGGATGTGAAGCAACGTTTGGTTTGCGATATGTCTTCCGATATTTTCTCTCGTCCGATCGATATTTCCAAATATGATATTATCTATGCGGGTGCTCAAAAGAACTTGGCTCCTGCCGGCGTGACTTTGGCTATCGTTCGTGTGGACGCTTTAGGACATGTAGACCGTCCGATCCCGACCATGTTGAACTACGCTACCCATATTAAAAAGGATTCCATGTTCAATACACCTCCTGTATTGCCTATTTACGCGGCTTTACAGACCTTGAAATGGTATAAGGAACAAGGTGGTATCGCCGCTATGGAGAAGAAGGATCTTGAGAATGCGGCGATCTTATACGATGAGATCGATCGCAATAAGTTGTTCCGTGGTACGGTAGCGGAGGAAGATCGTTCGATCATGAATGTTTGTTTCGTGATGAATGATGAGTATAAGGAGTTGGAGGACGAGTTCAGTAAATATGCTACTGCTGCTGGTATGATAGGTATCAAGGGACACCGTTCTGTAGGTGGTTTCCGTGCCTCTCTTTATAACGCGATGCCGAAGAGCAGTGTGGAGGCTTTGGTAGCTTGCATGAAAGAGTTCGAGAAACAACATTAATTAAGGAGGATTCAGACATGGCAAAGATATTAGTTGCTACAGAGAAACCTTTCGCCGCTGTCGCTGTGAAAGGCATCCGGGAGGTAGTGGAAGGCGCTGGTATGGAACTGGCTCTTTTGGAGAAATATACAGAGAAGGCGCAATTGCTGGATGCGGTTAAGGATGCCGATGCCGTGATTATCCGTAGCGATAAGGTGGACGCTGAGGTATTGGATGCCGCTAAGAACCTGAAGATCGTGGTTCGTGCCGGTGCGGGGTATGATAACGTGGACTTGGATGCGGCTACTGCCCATAAGGTATGCGTGATGAATACGCCGGGACAAAACTCTAACGCTGTCGCCGAATTGGTATTCGGTATGTTGGTGTACGGGGTTCGTAATTTCTATAACGGTACTTCCGGAACAGAGTTGAAAGGAAAGAAATTGGGTATCTTGGCTTATGGAAACGTGGGCCGTAACGTGGCTCGTATCGCTAAAGGCTTCGGTATGGAGGTTTACGCTTACGACGCGTTCTGTCCGGCTTCCGTGATTGAGGCCGATGGTGTGAAGGCTGTAGCTTCTACAGCCGATTTGTTTAAGGCTTGCCAAATCGTCTCTTTGCATATTCCAGCTACGGCCGAGACGAAGGGTTCTATCAATTTCGAGTTGATGAATTCCATGCCGAAGGGAGCTATCGTAGTGAATACGGCTCGTAAGGAGGTGATGGATGAGGCTGGACTCGCTAAGATGTTGGAAGAGCGTCCGGACTTCAAGTACTTGACAGATATTATGCCCGCTATCCATGCGGAATTGGCCGAGAAATATGCCGGTCGTTATTTCAGCACCCCGAAAAAGATGGGTGCCCAGACCGCCGAGGCTAATATCAACGCTGGTATCGCCGCCGCCAAGCAGATCGTTGATTTCTTGGTGAATGGCAATGAAAAGTATCGGGTTAATAAATAAGAATATCCGGTTGTAGAGACGGGGCACGCCCCGTCTCTACATTGATACATAAACCAATTAGATTTAATTACCATGGCAAAAATAAAACCTTTCAAGGGAGTTCGTCCGCCAAAAGAATTTATAGAGGAGGTGGCTTCCCGTCCCTATGACGTATTGAACTCGCAAGAAGCTCGTGTGGAAGCGGAAGGAAACGAGAAATCCCTTTACCATATCATTAAACCGGAAATCGATTTCCCAGAAGGGACGGATGAGCATGATCCGGCTGTTTACCTGAAGGCCGCCGCCAATTTCAATAATTTTCAGGAAAAAGGTTGGTTGGTTCAGGATCAGAAAGAATGCTATTATGTTTATGCCCAAACCATGAATGGCAAGACTCAATATGGGTTGGTAGTCGGGGCTTATGTTCCCGATTATATGAATGGCACGATCAAGAAACATGAGCTGACCCGCCGTGACAAGGAGGAGGATCGCATGAAACACGTACGTGTCAACAACGCTAATATCGAGCCGGTATTCTTCGCTTATCCCGACAACTCAGAGTTAGACGCTATCGTAATGAAATATACGGCTCGTGAGCCCGAATATAATTTCGTGGCGAAATTAGACGGTTTCGGCCATACGTTCTGGATTATCGATGAGGATAAGGATATCGCTCGCATCACGGAGTTATTCGGGGAGATGCCTGCGTTGTATATTGCCGACGGACATCATCGTTCCGCCGCCGCTGCTTTGGTAGGAGCGGAGAAGGCCAAGCAAAACCCGGGTCATAAGGGAGACGAGGAGTATAACTATTTCATGGCTGTTTGCTTCCCGGCCAACCAATTGACCATTATCGATTACAACCGTGTGGTAAAAGACTTGAACGGCTTGACCGAGGAACAATTCGTTGAGAGATTAACGAAAAACTTCGTGGTAGAGGAGAAGGGCTCTGCTATTTACAAACCGGGTGCCTTGCACAATTTCTCCCTGTATTTAGGAGGGAAATGGTATTCTTTGACCGCTAAGCCCGGTACGTACGATGATAATGACCCGATAGGCGTATTGGATGTCACGATCTCTTCGAACTTGATTCTGGATGAGATTTTAGGCATTAAGGATTTACGTTCGGACAAGCGAATCGATTTCGTGGGAGGTATCCGTGGCCTGGGTGAATTGAAACGCCGTGTGGATAGCGGTGAGATGAAGGTTGCCTTGGCTTTGTATCCCGTTACGATGAAGCAATTGATGGATATCGCCGATACGGGTAATATCATGCCGCCGAAGACGACGTGGTTCGAACCGAAGCTTCGCTCCGGTTTGGTGATCCATAAATTGGATTAAGTCTTATATACATAAATATAGCTTTGGATTGGGGTATAATCGTTGAAGATTATACCCTTTTTTATCCTTGTAACCTAGATATACGGAATAAATTGTATCTTTGGGACTTAAATAGTATCGCAATGGGTAAAATAAAAAATATAGTATTCGATCTGGGGGGCGTTATCATAGATTTGGACCGGGATGAACCTGTTCGCCGTTTAATAGAGATTGGGGTCAAAGATGCCGATGGATTGATAGATCCTTACGAACAAAAAGGGGTTTTTCAAGATCTGGAGACCGGAAAGATCGGAGTAGAGGAGTTTTGTCGCTATTTACGGAAGTATACGGGTAAAGACCTTTCTTATGAGGATATTTGTTGGGCTTGGTTTGGCTTCATTGGCGGCGTTCCCCAATATAAATTGGACTACATATTAAAACTCCGTGAGAAATATCAAGTCTATTTATTGAGCAATACAAATCCGATCATACAGCTTGAATGGGCACAGACAAAAGAGTTTACGCCGGCGGGCCGTCCATTAAATGATTATTTCGATAAATTGTATCTCTCTTATGAGATCGGTGTCACGAAGCCGGATCGTGAAATTTTTGATCGCATGGTCTTGGATTCAGGAATCAAACCAGAGGAAACATTATTTGTAGATGATGGTAAGAATAATATCGTAGTGGGGCAGGAACTAGGGTTCCATACGTATCAGCCTTTGAATGGAGAGGATTGGAGAGGGAGGCTTGATGAAATACTCTCAAAATCATAGGATCTCTATTCCTCTTAATTAAATCTATATCATTGAAAATGACAAATACTACTTTAAATTTGGAAGAACTACTCTGTGGTGTAAACGAGCTAGTCGATACGCTTTGGATCGTCACATTAGGTAATGAAAAGGTTGAGATAATCAAAGATTCGATGACTCCCGAAAGGGAAGGAGAATGTTTGGATTATACAGAACTTTGCCAGACTTACATTCAAGAATATGTATATCCTGCGGATTTAGGGAAATGGGAGGAGATCTTATCCTTGAATTCATTGCGGCAAATGGCGGCTAGCGGCGTAGCGAATAAGAAGTTCGACATGCGTTTCTGTAATGATTTGTTTGGTTTTGAGTGGCATGAGGCTTTTATTCGTATCTTGAAAGATAAGAGTGGAATTCCGGATCGTATCATTCTTTCCAGCCGTTATGTGAATCATTGCCGCAAGGCACAGATCGTAGAGGCTGCCGTTCAGACTGAGTATGATTATGTCGTTTATATAGAGGCAAACACGAATAGCTATGTCATGTATACTTCCAATCGTGAAAGTGGGACGCCGGTCCCCCCGATAGCGAGTAATGACTATGAAAAAGAGGTAGCCGAGTTCCACCACAAATATGTGCCGGAGGATCAGCGAGATGAGTTAACCCGAAATCTTTCCCTAGATCATGTCTTATCTGTCTTACGAAATGCCCGTGAGTATGTCTTGTTCTGTCAGGTGATGGAGAATGGCGTTTTTAGGGATAAGAAGATGCGTTTTAGCTTTTTCGATAAGGAGAGGAATATACTTCTTTTGACCCGGACCGATATTATGGAGGTTCGTGAGGAAGAGCGGCAAAGGCAATTACTTCAAGATGCCCTACAAGTGGCTAAATCGGCAAATCAGGCTAAATCGGATTTCTTATCCCGTATGAGCCATGATATACGTACTCCGATGAATGCCATTATCGGTATGACCACTATCGCCAGTATGCATATCGACGATCGGGAGCGTATAGTAGATTGCTTGAAGAAGATTATGGTTTCTTCCAAATTGTTATTGAACTTGATCAATGAGGTCTTGGATATGTCTAAGGTAGAGAGCGGACATATTTTGCTGACAGACGAGGAGTTCGATATGGGCGAGTTATTGCAAAGCGTAATTACTATGGTTCAGACTTCGGTCAGTCAGAAGTTTCAGGATTTCCGGGTTCACTTGTTTCAAGTCAAACATGAAAAGCTGATTGGCGATGTGCAACGGATTCAGCAAGTATTGTTGAATTTGCTGTCGAACGCCATAAAGTATACGCCGGACTATGGGAAAATAACACTTGAGATACGGGAAAAGCCAATTAAAAATGGTAATTATGGTTTATTTGAGGTTACGGTTATAGACAATGGTATCGGGATAAAGCCGGATTTCTTACACAAGGTTTTCGAGCCATTTGAACGTGCGGAAGACGCAACCCTGCGGAATATACAAGGAACCGGCTTAGGCATGGCAATAAGCCGTAATATCGCTCATATGATGAATGGTGAGATTCAGGTGGAGAGTGAATATGGCAAAGGTTCCGTTTTTACATTTACGATGCAGTTGAAATTGCAGGATCAAGGGTGTTTTGAGGATGATCATTTAAGGGATTTACCGGTTCTCGTGGTAGACGATGATATCGTGTGTTGCGAGAACGCATGTATGAGGATTAACGAGATCGGTATGAAAGGCGAGTATGCCATTTCTGGTGAGGAGGCTATCGGGAAAGTAGAGAGGGCACATCATCTTAATGATGACTATTTTGCCGTTATCCTTGATCTGAAAATGCCGGGAATGGATGGGATCGAGACCGCTACCCGTATCCGAAAAGTCGTTGGCCGGGATATTCCGATCATTATTCTTTCCGCTTATGATTGTCCGCATTTTGAGGAAATAGCCCAACGAGCCGGTGTCGATGGATTCATAAGTAAGCCGTTGATGAAATCCAAGTTATTTTATTTGATGAAAAGTTTCGCTATCAAGCAAGAGAAAAAAGAGGAAGAGACGGAGAAGCCTCAATATCCTTTCGGTAACTTTGAGGGTAAGCGGATCTTGCTGGTGGAAGATAATAGCTTGAATAGGGAAATAGCGACTGTGTTGCTAGAAGAGACCGGTGCGGTGGTAGAGGAGGCGGAAAATGGCCTTGTCGCGGTGAATATGGTAAAAAACTCTAGTCCGGGATATTATGACTTGGTATTTATGGATATCCAGATGCCGGTCATGAACGGGTACGACTCTACTCGCCATATTCGGGCATTAGAACGTCCGGATATCAAGTCCATGCCGATAATAGCCATGTCTGCGAACGCATTTGCGGAAGACATCAAGTTGTGTAAAGAATCCGGAATGAATGAGCATATCGCTAAGCCGATCGATTTCGGGAAGGTTCTTGAGATCTTAGAGAAGTACTTGTAGATATAAGGATATAAAAAAGGCCGTATCCTTAGCTAAGCGCTATCAGATACGGCCTCTTTTTTTGTGTTATTTACTGGATGCCACGTTCTCTCAAACGTTTCTGCCAGTTCCATGCGGATTGCAGGGTGTCGGCTAAAGTCTCCTTGGCGGTCCAGCCTAATACCTTATTTGCGTGCTCCGGATTGGCCCATACCTTCTCGATATCCCCTTCACGACGGCCCACGATCTTGTGCGGAACCTTAACGCCTGTTGTCTGCTCGAAGGTATTGATCAGTTCAAGGACAGAAACACCATTGCCGGTACCTAGGTTGAATATCTCGATATGCTCATCAGACTTATTCTCAAGCATACGGTCCATAGCGATTACATGTGCTTTCGCCAAGTCTACGACATTGATATAGTCACGGATGCAAGAACCGTCTGCTGTATCATAATCATCGCCAAATACGCTTAGTTCCTTGCGGATACCCATAGCCGTCTGTGTCAAGTACGGGATCAAGTTCTGGGGAACACCATTTGGCAACTCGCCGATCTCTGCGCTTGGGTGTGCGCCTATCGGGTTGAAGTAGCGCAAGATGATACTCTTGAAAGGCGCTCCTGCGTGGATCGTATCCCGGATAATCTCCTCGTTGATCTGCTTCGTGTTTCCATAAGGAGACATAGCGGGTTTGATCGGGGCATTCTCGGTTACCGGCAAGTTCTCCGGGTCCGGTTGTCCGTATACCGTACAAGAGGAAGAGAATACGATACCTTCGATATTGAATTCAGGCATCATCTCCAACAAGTTCACCAAAGTGACAATATTATTGCGATAATACTTCAAAGGCTGCTGTACGGATTCTCCTACCGCCTTGCTAGCGGCGAACAAGATAATGCCTTTGATGCCCGGATGAGCTTCCAATGCCTTGCGAGTACCTTCCTTATCCTTTAGATCCAATTGGATAAACTCCGGACGGATGCCCGTGATTTTCTCGATACCATCGAGCACCTCGATATTCGAGTTTGACAAATCGTCGATAATGACTACCTCATATCCGGCGTTCTGCAATTCTACTGTGGTGTGTGAGCCGATATAACCGGTTCCGCCCGCTACTAAAATCTTCTTTTTCATTCTAGTGTTCATTTAGATAAGTTTGTTATACGATACCCGAGAATCCCATAAAAGCCATAGCTAGCAAACCGGCCGTTATCAAGGCGATAGGAGTGCCTTTCATGCCTTCCGGAACATGCGTCATGGCTAGTTGCTCCCGAATACCCGCGAAGATAATCAAAGCTAGCGCAAATCCAATAGCGGTCGAGATAGCATATACCACAGATTCCAATAAATTATACTCTTTTTGGATTACAAGGATAGCTACACCCAGGATACAGCAGTTCGTGGTGATCAACGGAAGGAATACGCCCAACGCTTGATAAAGGGCGGGAGAGACCTTCTTCAATATGATTTCCACCATCTGAACCAAGGCGGCGATGATCAAGATGAAACTGATCGTCTGCATGAACCCTAATCCGAAAGCGTCCAATATGTATTTTTGCACGAGGAATGTAACAATCGTAGCGATCGTAAGCACGAACGTAACGGCGGCTCCCATGCCTGCGGCAGTCTCCACTTTCTTAGATACCCCCAAGAACGGACAAATTCCCAAGAACTGTGCCAGTACAACGTTATTAACGAATACGGCGGCGATAAATATCAATATATATTCCATATGATCCGTTTATTATGCTTTACGCAGTTTGTTTACTATTGCTACCAGATAACCCAAGGCGATAAACGCTCCCGGAGCCAATACGAAGATCAGCGAACCGTATTCCTCGGGCATCAAGGTTACGTTGAATAACTTACCGGTTCCCAAGAACTCACGGCAAGCGCCCAGCAGCGTAAGAGCCATAGTGAAGCCCAGTCCGATACCGATTCCGTCGAAAGCGGATGGGATTACGCCGTTCTTCGCGGCGAAAGCCTCGGCACGTCCTAGTACGATACAGTTTACCACGATCAACGGGATAAATAATCCCAAGCTAGCGTATAAAGCCGGGACGAACGCTTCCATGCACATCTGCACTACGGTCACGAACGTCGCGATCACAACGATATATCCCGGGATACGCACCAAGTCGGGGATTACGTTTTTCAAGGCGGAGATCACGATATTCGAGCAAATCAATACGAACATCGTAGCCAATCCCATACTCATGCCGTTGATGGCCGAAGAGGTCGTTCCCAAGGTCGGACACATACCTAACAGTAATACAAATGTCGGGTTCTCCGTGATGATACCATTCATCAATATTTTTAGATTACTCATTGTTCTGTCCTCCCTTTTTATTTGTTATCAGTTGAAGTGGCACCCGTTAATCCGTCTACGCCTGCGAATGCGCTATACGCACGGTTCACGGCATCGAGGAACGCACGGCTGGAGATGGTCGCTGCCGTGATAGCGTCCACGTCGCCACCATCTTTTGTTACTTTTAAGCCTCCGTCCGGAATCGTACGTCCCAAGACACTTTGCTTGTTCTTGTCCGCACGGAACCATTCTTGCATCTTGGCTCCCAAACCCGGAGTCTCGGCGTGTTGCAATACGGAATAGTTCAAGATCTTGCCATCCATATCGAAACCTACGATAACCCGTATCTCACCGCTAAAGCCTTTTTTCGTATTACTCTCTACGGCTCCGCCAACGACTTGTCCGCCTTTCTTGGCAGGATAAATCTTGAGGGAATCACCATCGGAGGAGACGGCCATATAGACGTCCTCAGTCGGTTTGTTGTCGAACTCGGGAGCAACGGCTTTAATCGCTTCCTCCAAGGCGGTCGCTTTAGCTACCGCTATAGGGCCGGCGGTAAACTGGTTCACTCCGGCTAGGATCGCCCCTGCTACCAAGCAAATGCCTGTTAGTGAAAGGAGCATATTGGGTAATGTTGATTTTAATTTTGCCATGCTTACTTTCCTCCGAAATGTTTAGGTTTGATATAGCTGTTGATTAGCGGAGTAAATGCGTTCATGATCAGGATAGCGAACGACATACCTTCCGGGTAAGACCCGAACAAACGGATCACCGTGGTAAGGATTCCGATTCCCACGCCGTAGACAAGCATTCCGTTCTTGCTCATCGGCGAGGTTACGTAGTCGGTCGCCATAAAGATGGAGCCTAATAACAAACCGCCGGATAATAAGTGAACGAACGGGCTGGCGTATTGTACCGGATTCACCAAGTGCATGATGCCCGTGAATACGAATACGGTAGCCAAGATGGATACCGGGATCTGCCAAGTGATGATCTTTTTCCATAGCATGAATAAAAGACCGAGGATCAAGGCCACGGCGCTCACTTCACCGAGACTACCTCCCATAGCTCCTACAAGCATGTTCCCGTAAGACGGAAGCTCGGTCACGCCTTCGTTCATCAACGACAATACCGTTGCGCCGGTCTGGGCATCCGTATAAGTCATCGGGAAAACGTTCAAGGCATCTACCACCGGCCAAGTCGTCATCTGTGCCGGGAAGGAGATCAATAAGAATACACGTCCGACTAACGCCGGATTGAAAATATTATTACCTAATCCACCGAAAGACATCTTGCCGATGCCGATCGCCGCCAACGCTCCGATAATAATGATCCAGACCGGAAGGTTGGAAGGTAGGTTGAAGGCCAGCAATACACCTGTCAGGATAGCGGAGCCATCGCAAAGGGTCGGTTCCTTTTTCATCAGGAATCGCTGGATCAAATACTCGAATATCATACAGGCCAGAACCGATACGACCGTAACGATCAACGCTCCCAGACCGAAGAAATAAAGGGATACCAAGAAAGCCGGGATAAGGGCAATCAGTACACCATACATATTTTTGCTTATGCTGTCGCCACCATGGATGTGGGGCGAGGGCGATACGTATAAATTATTTTCCATGTTGCTCTTGTTTTATGACTTTCTAGACCGGATAATACCCATAACTTTTCCTTTACCCAACCGGATCTGATCCAGCAACGGACGGTTGGCCGGACAGGTATAACTACACGACCCGCACTCGATACAGTCGGTGATATAGTTCTTCTCCGCCAATTCCCAATTCTGGAATTCCGTGGCGTTCATCAATAGGGTAGGGTTTAATCCCATCGGGCAGACACCTACGCATTTGGCGCAACGGATACAATCCCGGATCGGCTTGCGGACAGACTCCTCTTTCGTCAGTAATAAAACGCCGGAGCTTCCTTTGCAAACCGGCACCTCGGCGCTGATCAATGCTTTACCCATCATCGGTCCGCCACCGATAATCTTACCCGTATTCTCGGGCAGGCCACCTGCGGCCTCGATCAAGCAACTGATCGGGGTTCCCATACGAACCAAGAAATTGGAAGGATTAGCTACCGCCTTACCCGTGATCGTCACCACACGCTCGAACAACGGTTTGTTCTTTTGTACCGCCTCGTAAACGGCATAAGCAGTTCCTACGTTCTGTACCACGGCACCCGCCGAGATAGGAAGCGCACCGCTTTTTACCTGACGGCGAATAACGGCGTCGATCAATTGTTTCTCGCCTCCTTGCGGATATTGTACCTTAAGCGGCATGATCTCTATACCTTTATAATTTACCGCCAACTTTTGCAGATGGGCGATAGCGTCCGGCTTGTTATTCTCGATACCGATCACAGCCTTGTTCACGTTGACCGCTTTCATTAGGATCGTGACACCGACTAGGATTTGTTCGCCTTTCTCCAGCATCAACGAATGGTCGGAAGTAAGATAAGGCTCACACTCCACGGCGTTGATGATTACGATCTCTGCCTTGTTTCCGGGAGGCGGCATCAATTTCACCTGCGTAGGGAAAGTCGCTCCACCCAGACCGACGATACCGGAAGCGGCGATCTTATCCACGATTTCCTTGGAAGACAGCGCACACTCCTTCACTAAAGTCTCGCTGCGGTCGATCGTCTCTTCCCATTCATCACCTTCCACATCTATATAGATAGCGGGACGTTTGTATCCGCTAGCGTCGAGAGTGTTATCTATCTTGTTCACTTTGCCGGATACGGAAGAGTGGATGTTCGCTGATACGAAACCACCCGCCTTGGCTAGCAATGTACCCACCTTTACCAGATCCCCTTTCTTCACCACGGCCTGCGCCGGGGCGCCGATATGCTGGCTGAGGGGGATAATCACCTGTTTAGGCGTAGCGAGAGCCGTAATTTTCTTACCGGCAGACAGTTTATTCTCGGGGGGATGTATACCTCCGATTCGAAATGTCCTTAGCATACTATTAGATTTTAATTTAGATTTGTTTTTTCTTCACTTGTAGCTTTCGGAGCGGCTTCCGGTTTCACGGTAGCCTCTGCCTTCGGCACCGGTTTCACGGTCTCCGCTTTCGGAGCGGGAGCGGCTTCCTTGCGAGGAGGGAAATTCAGCTCATGAATAGCTCCTGTCGGACATACAACCACGCATTTGCGGCACATCCGGCACTTCGTATAGTCGATATAAGCTACGTTGTTTGTTACGGTGATCGCCTCGAACGGACATTCCTTGGCGCATTTGCCACAGCCGATACAAGCGTTGGCGCAAGCCTTGCGAGCGGCGGCTCCCTTATCTTTATTTACGCAAGACACGTAAATCCGGCGTGATTTAGGTCCTTTCTTTCTCAGCTCAATGATACTCTTCGGGCAAGCTTTCACGCAAGCGCCGCAGGAAGTGCATTTTTCCTCGTCCACCTCGGCGATTCCCGTAGCCGGGTTGATGTGGATAGCGTCGAAAGCGCAGGCGTTCACGCAGTCGCCATAACCTAGGCAACCGAAAGAACAATTCGTCTCGCCTCCGTAAAGGGTAGAGGCGATGGCGCAACTTTTCGTTCCATCATAAGAGTTTGTACGTGGGCGGGCCTGACAAGTTCCGTTGCAACGGACAACGGCTACCATGGGTTCGGCTGTACCCGCCTCTTTACCCAGTATCGTAGCGACCTTGGCCATGACCGGGCCACCACCAACGGGGCAGAGCAATCCGTCTAATGAGTCAGCTTTTACGCAAGCACCCGCAAATCCGGCGCAACCCGGATAACCGCAACCTCCACAGTTCGCTCCGGGGAGGACTTCCTGTACTTGAGCGATGCGAGGATCTTCATAGACTTCAAATTTCTTGGAAGCAGCGTAGAGGAAAACCGCTCCGACCGCCCCGATTGCTCCTAATGAAATAACGGCAATTAAAATCATGATATATTATCAATTAAGTTTTTTCAAAGTAAATATAAATCGTCTTTTTAGCTTGTCACGCATTAAGTATAGTATACAGTAATAAGGCAGCAAAAGCGATAAACCGGTTAACCCGCTCGTGGTCTCGTCCCATTGTAGATTCGTACCGATCACGATGGCCCCCACGACTATCACCAAAGGAATGACAAATGCTAGCAATACGGCCTGAAGCCCCATGGAATTTTGTCCGCATATTATCACTTCCTCGTTAACGCGAAACCGTCCCGACCGATCGGGTACCTCAATGATCTTACCCTTTTTCTCGGATGCCGAGCACATAGACTGTGCGTGGCATCCCGAGCATGCGGATTGTTGGGTAATGCGGACGAAGACGGTGTCGCCATCGATCTTCTCTACAAATCCTGTATGATTTATACTTTCGCTCATATTTGTAATCTCGACATTGCAAAATCAAGGCAAAAGTAAGTATAATTTAGAAACTATGTCACGATTAACAAAGTTTATTATTCGAAATCTTAAATCCTAGCTTACCATTTGTAATTAAAACCGAAACTTAACAACTCATTAAGCTGGAAATAACTCTTGTTATCCTCTGTTTTTTCCACTCCATCGTCGTATCTAAGGTGAAAATAGATACGTGTGGAGAAAAAGCGGCTGATGGCCAGAACCAAGGTGTTCTCGAACTCCCCGATGGTATGATCACCATAAGTGGTAAAGAAATAAAGACGGGATTGCCAGCTTACGTTACGGTTGAAATCGAAGGCGAGGTCTGCACGGATCGTGGAACCTATTTGGCTTAGCTTATTATTGAACTCACCGGTTTCCTCGTTTTTCTTGAAACCGTGACGGCTATAATCGATCTCTTGTGTCGTATACATATATGTATAGGAGATCGGCGCCAAGTTGGTGCTGAATTTAATCTTCTTATGCTTGTCGGTAAATTGTTTTTCCAGCTCGTATTTCATACCGAGACCGAAGTTGATAGAGAACGGGGCAAGGAACGCGGCCTGTTTGATGTGCTCGTTCTCTTGATAGTTGGTGAAGAACTGGGTCTTGAACTCAGCGTCGAACGTATAGTACCATTTGTTGAACGCTTGGTAGCCGACGTTGCTGTGTATACGGAATACGTCGTCACCGATCTTATAGTTCCTTAAGGTATCCTTCGGTGCCGTATATACGCTGGCTTTGAATTCCAGTTCGTTCGTTACTTGTACCTTATCTTTCTTATAGTCGTATTTTAAATTGTTCTTGGTGAACAGGTTCAAGTTGCTACTTCCACCCTTGTACCAGTTCTCCGAAACGTAGTTCTGGGAGAATTGGACGGCGCTCTCGAAGGCCGATATCCAGTATCTCCGCTCCGGGATAAAGCGGGCGGGAGCGTCTACATCCTCAAAATTGGCATCAGCCTCCACCTTGATCGGCAAGTCCTCATAAATATTCTTCTTGATGAATTTAGGTTTGATCACCTCATTTGGCAGATCCCTCTCGGAGTAGCGGAAATAAGTCGGGTAATTGTTCTGCACATATTTGTAAGCCATCTCCTCGAACTGTTTGTTTCGCTCCAGATCTTTGAAGATGGAGTCTGTCCGGTATAAGTTATCATAGGGAGTCCTCTCCTTCAATGAATCGAAGTTGTAGAATATCAAGTTTTTGGGTAGATAATCTCCCCGGAAAACGATCGGCATGAATAAAGGGTTTACGATCACGGTGTCTCGGAAGGTCATCGTATTATCGAAAGCCGTGGAGGCGTCTCGTACCAGACGGGCCCAATACATCGCCTCGTCCGAGATCTCCAGTTCGTCTTTTTTCAAGAAACGCAGTAAATTCGTGCTTGGGGCCAAGGGCGCCGAGTAAGTCTTGTTTTGTTTCTCGAATTGTTTACGAATGTCTACGATGTTGTCTAATTCCTCTTCGCCAAGATTGATCGCGGGAATCGTATCATCCGATACGACTTGCTGTGCGGGACGTTGAACTATCGTTCCGGTAACTAGTTGGTTCTCTTGGCTGTATGCCGAGCTCCCAATTAGTGAAAGTAATAATAGCGCATACACACCATGCCTCTTCATCATCATAATACCTTATTTACATCTATTAGTTGTAGTGGTTGCAAAATTAGCTAAAAAGAATGATATACAACATACGATTTGATATTTATCTGGGTAAAAGTTACGATCACTGAGGCAAAGCAGGTGTGTCTAGCGAGGCTTATACGGACTTGCCTCAGTACTCCGCTGGAAGTACTGGAATACTTCGGTCAAAGTACTTCAGTACTTCCTGCGTAGTACCGAAGTAATTCCATGAGAAGTACTGTCTTTAGTGCCGTGCTTCGGGTCGGGAATCGGAAGAGTCCTGCCGAAGCACGGGTCAGTTCTGGAGATATTCAGCGAGAAATAAAAACATTAAATTTGGCATGTCTCGATGAAAATCGCTAACTTTGCGGTTTCGAAATGCAGGTGTGCAATTAAAAAGATAACTAAAATATTACTATCGTGGCAGATACAAAGTACATTTTCGTTACAGGCGGCGTGGTCTCTTCCTTAGGTAAGGGAATTATTTCCGCTTCTTTAGGTAAGCTCCTTCAAGCAAGAGGTTACAAGGTTACTATCCAAAAATTTGATCCTTACATCAACATCGACCCGGGTACGTTGAACCCTTATGAGCATGGGGAATGTTACGTGACCGTCGATGGACATGAGGCTGACTTGGACTTGGGCCATTACGAGCGTTTCTTGAATGTCCAGACTACCCGTGCGAATAATATCACTACCGGACGTATCTATCAAAGCGTGATCAACAAGGAGCGTAAGGGGGATTATCTGGGTAAGACGGTGCAGGTGGTACCTCATATCACGGATGAGATCAAGCGTAATGTGAAATTATTGGGTAGCAAGTATAAATTTGACTTCGTGATCACCGAGATCGGTGGTACGGTGGGTGATATCGAGTCTCTGCCTTTCATAGAGAGCGTTCGCCAGTTGAAATGGGAGCTGGGTAAGAACTGCCTTTGCGTACATCTTACTTACGTGCCTTATATCGCCGCGGCGAAAGAGTATAAGACGAAGCCTACGCAACATTCCGTGAAGCAATTGCAGGAGTTAGGCATCCAGCCGGACGTATTGGTATTACGTACGGAGCATGAGTTGAACGCGAACTTGTTACGTAAGGTGGCGTTGTTCTGTAACGTGGCCGAGGATTCCGTGATCCAGTCGATCGATGTACCGACGATCTACGAGGTTCCTTTGGTATTGCAACGCCAGAAGATGGACGAGGTGGTCTTGCGTAAGGTCGGTATGGAAGTCGGCCCGACTCCGGAGTTGAAGCCTTGGAAGGAATTCCTAGCCTTGAAGAGCACGGCTACGGATACGGTGAAGATCGGTTTGGTAGGTAAATACGTGGAATTGCAAGACGCTTATAAGTCGATCGACGAGTCTTTGTTGCAAGCCGCTATTTACAATCATCATAAACTGGATTTGCATTTGTTCCATTCGGAGAAATTAAATAACGAGAACGCCGCCGAGCAATTGAAGGATATGGATGGTATCTTGATCGCCCCCGGATTCGGGCAGAGAGGTATCGAGGGCAAGTTTGCCGCTATCAAATACGCTCGTGAGCATGATGTCCCTTGCTTGGGTATCTGCTTGGGTATGCAGTGCATGGTGATAGAGTTTGCCCGTGACGTATTAGGTTTGGTGGATGCCAACTCTACGGAGATGGAGCCGAATACGGCACATAAGGTGATCGACTTGATGGAGGAGCAGAAGAACGTTACCAATATGGGAGGTTCCATGCGTTTGGGTGCTTACGACTGTACGCTGAAAGAGGGCTCCAAGGTATTGGAGGCATACGGCAAGGAGCATATCCAAGAGCGTCATCGCCATCGTTTCGAGTTCAACAACGAGTATAAGAAGCAATATGAGGCCGCCGGTATGATGTGTACGGGTGAGAATCCGGAGACAAATCTGGTAGAGGTGGTAGAGATCCCCGCCTTGAAATGGTTCGTGGGCGTTCAATATCATCCGGAGTACAACAGTACCGTGGTGAATCCGAATCCTCTTTTCCTCAGCTTCGTGAAAGCTGCTATCGAAAATAAAAAATAATTGGTGATAAATGGATAAAAACACATTAATAGGTTTTCTGCTGATCGGTGTCGTATTATTCGCGTTTAGCTGGTTCAACCGGCCAACGCCTGAGCAGTTGGAGGCACAGCGCCGTTACCAAGATTCAATCGCGAAGATTGAGTATGCTCAGCAACTGGAATTGCAGAAACAAGAGAACAAGAGTGCTTTAGTGGAGGATTCGTTGGAGAACCTGCCGGACTCGGTACGGGCGCAACGTTTGCAGCAGAGCTTCGGTGTATTCGGCGATGCTATGGTGGGCACGGAAGATTACACGACCCTGCAAAATGACGTGGTCGAGCTGCGTATCAGCAATAAGGGCGGACGTATTTGTTACGCACGCTTGAAGGAGTATGATACGTATAATGACGAGCCTCTCGTTTTGTTCGACGAGAAAGAGTCTAATTTTAATTTCACGTTGGTCACGGCTACGAACCGTGTCGTGAATACGAGCGATTTGTATTTTACCCCGGTTAAAGGGAATGACCCGAATTCCGTGATCATGCGTTTGAACACCGGCGAGGGTAGTCATCTGGATTTTACCTATACCTTGAAACCGGATGATTATATGGTGCAATACCAGATTCTGGGTACGGGATTGAACGGTGTCTTGGCACCGAGCACGAATGCCTTGGATTTATTGTGGGAGCAGGATATCCGTCAACAGGAAAAAGGACGTAAGTTTGAGGATCGCTACGTGACCTTGAACTACAAGTTCATGGCGGACGACGTGGAACACCTGAGCGAGTCGAAGAGTGACAGCAAGCAGATCCCGAACCGCTTGAAATGGATCGGTTATAAGGATATGTTCTTCTCTACCGTATTGATCTCGCAAGAGGGCTTTGAGGCTACTACCTTAGACTCGAAAGCGATTCCGGAGGGGGATGTGTTGAAACAATTCAAGACGACCGCTTCCGTACCTTTCGACTTGCAAGGTAAGGAGGCCACGAACCTGTCCTTTTATTTCGGACCGAATAAGTTCGCCTTGTTGAAGTCCTTCGATAAGGGAGTCTCTGCCGAGCAGCAACTGGATCTGGAGAAGTTGGTTCCGCTAGGCTGGGGTATCTTCCGCTGGGTGAACCAATATTTCGTGATCCCCTTGTTCGACTTCTTGGGTAAGTTTATCCATAATTATGGTATCTTAATTCTTTTGATGACTATCATCGTGAAGATCATCCTTTTCCCGTTGACGTATAAGTCTTATATGTCGTCCGCCAAGATGCGTGTATTGCGTCCGCAAGTGGAGGAGATCAACGCTAAGTATCCCGGACAGGATAAGGCTATGGAACGGCAGAAAGCGACGATGGAGCTATATAGCCGTGCGGGGGCGAGCCCGATGAGTGGTTGCTTGCCGATGTTGTTGCAGATGCCGATCTTGATCGCTTTATTCATGTTCTTCCCGTCGGCGATCGAGTTACGTCACCAGAGTTTCCTTTGGGCGCACGACTTGTCTACTTACGACGCTATCTTTAGCTGGAATAAATATATTCCGATCATCACTCCGTATTTCGGAAATCACATCAGTTTGTTCTGTTTGTTGATGACGATCACGAATATTTTTTATACCAAGTATAATATGGAGATGACGAATACCGGGCAGCAACAGATGCCGGGCATGAAGGCCATGATGTACATGATGCCGTTGATGTTCTTGGTGTTCTTCAACCAGTATGCTTCCGGTTTGACGTATTACTATTTCATCTCTACGTTGATCACAATCGTGCAGACATTGATCTTCCGCTATACGATCAATGAGGATAAATTGTTAGCTAAGTTGGAGGCAAACAAACGGAAACCGATGAAGAAATCCAGTTTCATGAAACGTCTGGAAGAGGCTCAACGAGCACAGCAGGAGACGTTGCGTAAACAACAAGAGGCTAAGAAAAAACGATAGGATAATAGTAATTGTTGTCCTTGAAAAAGGTCCCTTTATCTGCTTATTGGTAGATAAAGGGACTTTTTTGTACATCTTGGCTCCTCTACTTGAAAAACAAGACGTCTTGATCATGATTCTATTTGTTTATTTGTATTTATTCAAAACTTTTTGTTTGTTTGCATTGTTTTGTATTCAAAAGATTGATGAGGAAATTGATTTTTTCTATATTGAGGAAATAGGGAGGTTATAAATAAGGGATTTTGTCAATGACAAAAAATGAACGATCGCTTCAATGGGTAATAGCGGGAATATTCTTCGTAGTATGCTTTGCTTTCTTTCAATGGATTTACCCAAACCATTTGTTCTTCAAAGAGCAGATGAGGATTTTTTTGTATACCACCGATTATTTTATCTCGTTCTGGGATGAGCCGGCTTGGTTGAGCTGTTATGTGGGGAATTTCTTGATACAGTTCTTCCATTTGACTGTGATAGGCCCGTTAATCGTGACGTGCGTGTTGTTGCTCTTATGGTACTACTCTATGCGGGTTTTACGCAAGTTCGGGAATGGTAATATGGTCTCCATATATGCGTTGTTTCCGGTAGCGTTAGAGTGGGGATTGATTTGCCGGTTGTCGTATAGTATAGCGTCTACGCTTACGTTGATTTTCGTGCTATGGCTCTTCTTGGGATACATCCGGATTAAGAATAAGAGAACGTCCGTTTGGGTGGCTTTTATACTTCTTCCCATAATTTATAGCATGGTCGGTAGCCGGCTGTTTGTCTTCTCCTTGATGGTGATATTCTATGAGGGAGCCAAGAATAGGAAACGGTGGTGGTTCTGGCTTTCTCTTTTGTTATCGAGTTATTTATATCCGTTGTTCATGCGTCATTTTTATGGATTGAGCATTGAGGAGGCCTATAAATATTCCCATGTGGATGGCTTGAGCGTATATTTCCCCGCTTTAGCGTTGATTCTAGAGATATTCGCTTTGGAGATTAAAAGTATACGTAGGATACGTCTGAACCGGCATAGCTTGCTTATAACCTTTTTAGTCGTATTTGGATTCTTTTCATTTGTTATAGCGGGTACGAACCGGAAGCGGGAAAAGGTTCTGGCAGTAGACCAAGCGATCTATAGGGGTGATTGGGAGCGAGTCTTGGATTTGTCTGCCGGATTTGATTCTCCCGATATCTTGGTAAGTTATTATAGGAATATCGCTTTCTCCAAGAAGAACGAGTTGCCCCAGAATTTGATGGATCATTATCAACGAGGGGCGGACGCCTTGTTCTTACCGATCGATTTGAGGTCTTCTATACTTCCCGTGTTTTTCAGTAATGAGGTGTATTATCAATTGGGAGATATGGATATGGCCCGTCACCGGGCGATCGAAGGAATCTTGTTCAGCCCTAAACAAAGAAGTGTACGGCAGATCAAGCGGCTGGTGGAGATTGATATGCGGCGAGGGGATATTGAGGAGGCTAGAAAATACCTGAACCTATTGGACGCGACGTTATTTTATCACTCATGGGCAAGGTCGAAGGAGGAACAGTTGAAGGGTGAGGAGACCTTGTCGATGGAGAAACGTTTGCCGAGGAAAAGTGATTGGGAGCGAGAGCACGACATACTAATGTCCATATCCGATTATCCGGGCGTACTGTCAAGTTTGGTGGCGGAATATCCGGAAAATAAACAGGCATTGGATTATTTGTTGTGCTATTATTTACTGAACGAGAATTTGAATAGTTTTAAGAATGCGTTCGATACTTATTATAAAGGAAAATTTGAGGTTGTACCCCGTTTGTATGAGGAGGCTTTGGTACAAGTCTTATCTAAAAGCTCGGACGAGGAGGTGGCCGGTTATCAGATACCTCAAGATGTTATCGAGAATTACCAAGATTACATCCATTGTAAATCGGGTAGAAAAGCAAAGGAGGAATTACGAGAACGTTATTCCTCCACCTATTGGTACTACTCTGGCTATATTCATTGAATAATAGTGTAAGTGATCAGCGGTTCGCGAGGAAGGCTAAGGCTTTCTCCATGTCCTCCGGTGTATCTATACCGATCGTTTCTTGCTCTGTGATGCCGACCTTGATTTTATATCCGTTTTCCAACCAGCGTAATTGCTCAAGGCTTTCCGCCAGTTCTAAAGCGGATTGAGGTAATTGGGTGATTTCTTTCAGCACTTGCGCACGATAGGCATATAACCCGATATGCTTGTAAAAGGTATGACTCGGCAACCATTCCGTATATTTCTTGCCCCGGATATAAGGAATAATAGATCGACTGAAATACATAGCCTCGTTGTTTTTGTTGAGTACGACTTTCGGGGAATTGGGATTGAATAGGGTACTCTCGAAATCATCGTCCGAACGGAAAGGCTTTACCAATGTCGCTATTTGCGTGTTTGCGTCGGCGAAGCAGGTTTTGATCGTCTGGATTTGCTCGGGATGGATAAAAGGCTCGTCACCTTGGATATTGACAATCACATCATACCCTTCGCCTATTTTCTGATAAGCCTCGTAGCAACGATCCGTACCGCTACGATGTTGATCGGAGGTCATGACGACTTGGCCACCGAAGGCTTTAACCGCATTCTCTATCCGGATATCGTCGGTAGCTACGCAAACGGAGTCTAAGACATCCTTTACTTGCTCATATACACGTTGTATCATGGGCTTTCCGTTCATATCCGCTAATGGCTTCCCCGGAAAACGGGTAGAGGCGTATCTCGCCGGAATAATTCCTATAAACTTCATCATTCTATATCGTTTTGTTAACTGGTTACTACTTTTCCTTCGCTTAACTGGATCAACTTATCCCGTTCGCCTACGATCCATACGATATCTCCTTCCTCGAAAACCGTACTGGGAGGCGGATTCTTGATCGAGCTACTTCCACGTTCGATACCGATTACCAAACAAGCGGCTTTATCACGGATACCGGACTCTATGATGGAGCGGCCAATCAATCGGGAACCTTCCGAGATAATGATTTGCTCCATGTTCATCTCTTCCTTTCTTGTGTTCGATTGCTCGGCGTATGATTTCTTGTAGCGTTCCTCCAGATATTTCCTAAAGTGCTCCAGATCATCATCGGCGCCAACTACTACCAGTTTATCGAACGGGTAGAGCCGCTCGTCTCCTCCCGGTATATTGATTCGCTTCTCTCCCCGGATAATCGTTACGATATTTACGTTGCACTTTTGCCTGAAGTTTAATTCTTTCAGGCTTTTTCCCATACTGGGGGAATTCTGCTTCACCTCGAAATCCGCTAAATGGAGATCTCGTTCTAATAAGTGGTTCGCGAAACGCTGGTTGATCGGGGCTTTTCGCTCTTGTTCCACTTCCCTCGCTACAAGGTTACTGAAAAAATGCCGTTCCATCAGGATCGACTGCCTCTTTAGCCGTTTGGAGAATATCATTAATACGATAACGGCGGAAGCGACCGCTAGCATAATTCCTAGCGCAGCATTCAATAACCGTGCGACTGGAAGCATGACGAGACCGATACAGAGCAGGATTCTGAGGATCACGAGTGAGACTAGGGGACCCCGGTTATATTTATTATCGTTCCATAATTGCTGGAACTCCACGGAATGATTCTTTTTCATCATGATCGCCCGCAACATCGGGGAGATCAGAGCTAGGATTAAGATCAAGGAGATTAGATTTCCTTGGATGCCGGGCAAATGTTTGCAGATGAACGGAGTCACGATTTGTAGCCATAAAAAGATAAGTACTAGGCAGACGGCGGTATAAGTACCGACGATGCGGACCAAAGCTTTTAGTAACTTATTCCATGCGCTTTTTTGACGGATCGTATTGGAACCGGATGAATATCGCTCCAAGAACTGTTTCCAATTCTCCGGTATGATCCGCTCCGCCCATTTGTAGGTAGGTTCCGCTAGCCGGATCATATAAGGTGTGAAGAATGTCGTGATCACGGATACGGCGACAACGATCGGATACAGATATTGATCCGTCACGTTTAATGATAGTCCCAAACCTGCGATGATGAAGGCGAATTCTCCGATCTGCGCTAACGAGAAACCAGACTGGATGGCTATTTTTATCGGTTGTCCGGACAGTAATACTCCGAAGCTGGCGAAACAAATTTGTCCGGCCATGACTACGAGCGTGATAATGAAAATCGGGATTTTATACTCCCAGAGCATCTGAGGATCGATTAACATGCCTACAGACACGAAGAAAATCGCTCCAAATAAGTCTTTTACGGGTTTTACCAAATGCTCGATCCGTTCAGCGTCAATGGTCTCGGCCAAAATCGAACCCATGACAAAAGCTCCGAGAGCCGATGAGAATCCGGCTTTTGTGGCGATCATAACCATACCAAGGCATAGCCCGATGCTCACGATCAACAGAGTCTCCTCATTTAGGAAGCTTTTTGCCTTTTTCAGAAAAGAGGGGATCAAATAGATCCCGACGACGAAACAGAATAAAAGGAAAATGCCTAATTTGACTACGCTATCCAGCATCTCCATGCCTTCCACGTGTTTACTTACCGCTACGGTAGAAAGTAATACCATTAATAATACGGCGAATAGATCCTCTACTACCAAGATACCGAATACGACACCGGCGAATCGTTGGTTACGCAATCCCATGTCGTCGAATGCCTTGAAGATAATCGTCGTGGAAGACATCGATAACATACCTCCGAGGAAAAGACTGTTCATATGTCCCCAACCCAGTGATAAGCCCGTGATATATCCCGCTGTCATCATACCTATAACAACGGTTATGGCTCCAATGACGGCGGTTCCTCCCACCTTCATCAACTTCTTGAAACTGAAATCGAGCCCCAAAGCGAATAACAGGAAGATAACGCCTATATCAGCCCAGATACGGATACTTTCCACATCTGTAACTGTCGGTATTTGCTCGATGGAAGGCCCGGCGAGTATTCCGGCTACGATATACCCCAATACGACCGGTTGCTTTAACTTTTTGAATAACAGGGTAACCAACCCGGCGGATATGAGTATGACCGCAAGATCTGATATTAGCGCAGGTATCTGAGACATCGTTTATTGTTTTTTCGATTGCCAAAGTTAGGTATTTATTTTAATTTTGTGTCTCAAAACAGAAGCCAAAATGAAGAAGAAACATCCGATTGAAGCGCTTATAGAGCAAGGGGAACATCAACAACTTGATTTTAAGTTTGAGGTGAGCGACAGTAAGAAGATCGCCCGGACGTTGAGTGCGTTCGCGAATACAGATGGCGGGCGTCTGCTGATTGGAGTGAAGGATAACGGCGCTATTTCCGGTGTGAGAAGTGAGGAGGAATATTATATGATCGAGGCTGCTTCTAAAATGTATACGCATCCCGAGGTGCCGTTTACAGCTAAGCGCTGGGATGTCAACGGGAAGACCGTATTGGAGGTCTATATCGCCCCAAGCGATGAGAAACCGCATACGGCACCGGATAAAGACGATAAATACAAGGCCTATATCCGGGTTGCGGACGAGAATATATTAGCGAACGAAGTCCTCATGCAAGCATGGAAGAAGCAGAAAACCAAAGAAGGTACATTGCTGAAAATAAGTAAGCCCGTCGAGATCCTGTTTTCTTGGCTCGACGAGCATCCGTATATCAGCATAAAGCAGTTTTGCCATATCGCCCATATCAATTATTATGCGGCCCGTAACATCCTAAGTGATTTGATGGCTATGGGAGCGATGGAATATGTCGTGATCGATAAATGTATTGCCTATAAACGGATCGCATAGACTCGTTTATAGGTTGATTACATAGACTTGCGCGCTCTCGAATCTGACGACTTTGATAGGAGTCCCTTTCTCGATGAAGCCAGACTCCGATACGCCGTCATACAACTCTCCCTCGATAGATACCTTACCCGAAGGACGTAAAACGGTAGCGGCCGTGCCCTCTTTTCCGATCAGTTGTGTCAAATTGGGGCTGGATACCGCTTTTTCCAAATCAGCGTTTAATGCCATTTTCTTTAGCGGTCCTTTATGTCCTATTTTGTTGGATAACCATATCACTAGCGTGAATCCGATACCCAGACCTAATAGAACCGTTAAAGCGGCTCTGCCCGTATCCATTCCAGATACGTTTTGAAAATCAAAAACAGTATTGTTCAGTAAGCTCATTGTAAGTCCGCCGACCACGAGAATAATTCCACTTATCCCCGCTATGCCAAAGCCCGGGATCACGAATATCTCCAGCATTATTAATATAACGCCGAGAATGAATAACAGGATTTCCCAGTTTTCAGCCAACCCGTCCATATAGAGAGGAGCGAAGTAAAGGATAGCCGCTATTATCGCGGCAGCGGATGGAAAACCAAGCCCTGGGGTTTGCATCTCGAAATAAATACCACCGATGATAATGATGATTAATAAGCCCTGTATTACCGGACTCATAAAGAAACCTTTTACATTATCGAACCATGAGGGTTCATAACTTTTAATCTCATAGTCCTTACATCCGATATATTCTGTGATTACTTGACCCGGACTCTCGGCGATGCCATCGCAATAACCCCATTTGAGTGCTTCTTGAGAGGTAAGTGTCAATACTTTACCACTATCGATGAGGTTGGGGACGATCACTCTGTCATCGACCATCGCTTCGGCGATTAAAGGATCTCTTTTCCATTTATAGATCGTGTCGCCGTTTTGTATAAGCGTATCTTTCCCTTGCGCCTCAGCCGTCGAACGGATCATGGAACGCATATAAGATTGATATTTATCAGGTAGAGCCGCACCCGTTTGATTGACAACCGTTGCCGCTCCTATATTCGCCCCTTTCCGCATATAGATTTTCTTGCATGCTATGGAAATTAAAGCACCTGCTGAAGCTGCGTTATTATCGATAAATACATATACCGGTATGGGACTATATAAAATAGCCGTTCGCATAGAATCTGCAGATTCCAGTAATCCGCCGTATGTGTTCATATGCAATAAGATGGCATCGGCGTTCAATTGCTTGGCCTCTGATAATCCGTTATGGAGATAAATCCACGTGGTGTTATCGATCTCTTTTTTTATATCAATTGTATATATTAAGGACTTCTCTTTAGCCTCCGATTGAAGAGAGATTGCAAGTATTAATACTATAGCTGTTAACATTGTTAATAAACGTTTCATCTTGTTTGTATTATATTCGTTTTTAATATTTGGTTGAAAATTGTAACTGGCTTGTTGTAAATGTTGATTTTTGTAACTTGTGCAACTTGTAAATAATACTCATTTTCAGTAAGATTTACAACAAAAATATTAAGTTACGATTTTTAATATTAATATTTATCAAAGAACTGTATATCTCCATTTTTAATTTATATATTTGTTGCATCCTTCAATGTTTGAGGGATAATACTTATACAGTATTAAACTTTATTTAACTAGTAACAATATGAATGCGTTGCAATTTCAGAAAAAATTATTGAGCATGCAAGAAAACATGATGAATTTTGCGCTTATGCTTACAGCGAATAGGGATGATGCCCAAGATCTGATGCAGGACACAACGCTGAAGGTTTTAGACAATCAAGAAAAATTTGTAGACAATATCAATTTTAAGGGCTGGGTCTTGACTGTGATGCGTAACATTTTCATTAACAATTATCACAAGATCGTTCGCACGCAAACTGTCGTAGATCAAGGTGTCGACTTATATAACTTGGATGTCGTGAACGATTCAGGTTTTGACTCTCCGGATGGCGCTTATCAAATTCAAGAGATCACGAAAGCGATCAACGGTTTGAACAATGAGTTGAAGGTTCCATTCTCTATGTTTTTGAGTGGCTATAAATACAATGAGATCGCTGATAAACTGGATGTTCCTCTGGGGACGGGTTAAGAGCCGTATATTTTTCGCTCGACAAGAATTACAAAAAGTTTTAAAAGATTTTCGTCAAGGATAAAATTTACTTTATATAAAAGAAGCCGTCTTTAACAAAAGACGGCTTTCTTTTTATTCGGCCGGTTGGTATAAATATCTCTTGATGCTTCTTTTGGGTGTTTTCTCGAATTCTTCTTGATACAGCTTGAAACAGGTGATTTTACTGTAATTCGGCATCTCCTCGTTTACTTGGTCAATGTTGGTCTGCATCAACTTCTCGATTTCGGAATGTTGTATACCTGCCTTATCTACTTGCTCCCAATCGGGATAGATGAGGGCGACTAGTTTACCTCCTTGGGAGATGATGAGCGATTCCGCTACATATAGCATATTATTCAAGCGATCCTCGATCTCTTCCGGATAGATATTTTGTCCGCTGGGGCCTAGAATCATGGTTTTACTACGGCCGCGGATATATAAAAATCCATCTTTATCGAGGGTTCCCAGATCGCCGGTACGCATCCATCCGTCAGGCATCATAACGGCTTTTGTAGCCTCCGGATTCTTGTAATAACCGAGCATCACGTTCATACCCTTCACCAATATTTCTCCCACCTTGTTTTCCGGGTCCTCTGAATCGATGCGGACTTCCATACGGTCGACGATACGTCCTACGGAACCGGGCTTAAACTCATCCCATTGCGCATAGGAGACTAGCGGGCCACATTCGGTCATCCCGTAGCCTACGGTATATCGGAAATGGATGGAATGAAGGAACGTCTCCACTTCTTTATTGATAGCGGCTCCTCCGATAACGATCTCCCCGAAGTTCCCTCCGAAAGACGCCGTTAACTTGGCGGAAATGGTATCCAGCACTTTCTGGTCTATATAGGGGACTTTCAAGAGCAATTTAATCAAAGGCTTCTCCAGTTCGGGGAATACCTTGTTTTTGATGATTTTCTCGATAATCAGAGGTACGGCTAGGATCAGCGCCGGCTTGATTGTCGTAAAAGCTTCCGCTATGATTTTCGGGCTGGGGGTACGTGTGAGGAAGTGTACATGGCAGCCTTTATTCACGGAATTCAATACCTCGAATGCCAATCCGTACATATGGGCCATCGGAAGCATACATACGATATTATCTCCCGGATGGATGAACGGTAAATTGTCGTAAGCGAATTGCGTATTACTCCATAAGCTTCGATAGGGGATCATAACCCCTTTCGAGAAACTGGTGGTTCCGGAAGTATAATTAAGTACCGCTAATTCTTCCGGCTTTTCCACGTGATACCGAACATCGTTCGACGTGAATGAACGAGGGTACTTTTTACCGAAATATTCATTGATCCGGTCTCTTACTACCCGGACTTCTTTGCTTTTACTGTGAATGATCGAGAAGTTATCCAGCATCATGAACAGTTTCACGTCAGGCATCATGCGTTCATTCATATTCTCCCAGTTGCTGGAAGCGGCAAGGACTGCCTTTGCCTCGGAATGATTTACGATATGATGTATATTATCCGGTTTGAATTCATGTAGGATAGGCACGGCTACGGCTCCATAAGCCAAGATCCCGAAGAAACAGATCGCCCAGTTGGAGGAGTTCCGTCCAACTAAAGCCACCTTATCCCCCTTTTTAATGCCGGCATGCTCTAGGATAATATGAAATTTCTCGATTCGACGAGCTACATCTTTATAATGGAAGGTATGTCCATTATAATCGGAGAACGCCGGGAGATCCCAATGCTCCTTGATGCTATTCTCTATGAGTCCTAAAAAACGATTCTCCATACTAATTTATTTATCAAATAACCATATGACAGGGTGGAAAGTTGTCAAAAGCCAAAGATAGTGCCTTTTCTGTAAATTATGAGTTTCAGTCTGCCGGAAACTGAAATATTCTTTACCTTTGTCTCTCCAAATAGAAGAATATGATAGCACCTCTGGTAAAACGGATATGGATCTGGTGCAGGAATCTGTTGATCTTCCTGTTTGTATCCAGTATATTGGCGGTAGTGGTATATAAATTTGTACCCGTATATTATACGCCATTGATGTTTATTCGTATGTATGAGCAGCATCAGGATGGGAAGAAAATGAAACTCGATCATACGTGGGTTCCTATATCCAAGATCGCCCAGCCTTTGGTTCAAGCGGTCATAGCGTCGGAGGATAACCTGTTCATGGAGCATAATGGCTTTGATGTGGAACAAATCCAGAAGGCACGGGCCGAGGCCGAGAAAGGTAAAAGGGTGAGAGGTGCCAGCACGATTTCCCAGCAGACCGCTAAGAATGTATTTCTTTGGCCGGGGAAAAGTTATTTACGGAAAGGCATCGAGGTCTATTTTACCTTCTTGATCGAATGGATATGGGGAAAGGAACGTATTATGGAAGTCTATCTGAACTCGATAGAGATGGGGGAGGGCATCTATGGTGCGGAGGCGGTAGCGGAGGCTCATTTCGGTAAGCATGCCTACCAATTGACCAAAAGCGAGGCAGCCCTAATAGCGGCCACACTTCCAAACCCCCGGAAGTTTAATTCCGCTAAACCGTCACCTTATATGCTGAAACGACAAGCGAAAATAATTTCCTTAATGGGAAAACTGATAAAAGTAGAAATGGGATATGGTGCCGGGCAAGTTGATCCCGGTACCGGAAAGGTTAAAAAAAGAAAGAAATGGAGAGCTTCCGTTATCATGACTTGGGACGAATCGCTTATGCCGATGCGTTAGAATATCAGACAGCTGCTTTCGAGGTCTTATTGGATGCGAAGGCAACGGGAAAGAAAGAGGATAATCAATTATTCTTTTGTGAGCATTTACCGGTCTTGACGATCGGTAAAAGTGGCAAGGACTCTAATTTGCTTATCCCCGAGGAAACTTTACGGGAACGAGGGGTCTCGTTTTACCATATAAACAGAGGGGGGGATATAACGTATCATGGGCCGGGACAGATTACCGGTTATCCGGTATTTGATCTGGAATATTGGAATCTGGGATTGAAACAATACATCTATATGCTGGAAGAGACGATCATCCGTTTCCTGTCGCTTTACGACTTGAAAGGGGAACGTTTGGAAGGGGCGACGGGTGTATGGCTAGACCCTGAAGTACCGGGGCGTGCCCGTAAGATCTGTGCGATTGGCGTGAAAAGCAGCCGGTTCGTTACGATGCATGGCTTTGCTTTGAATATAAATACGGATCTGAGTTACTTTTCATTGATCAACCCTTGTGGCTTTACGGATAAAGGCGTTACCTCCTTGGCTATGGAGTTGGGGGCACCCCAAGACTTTGAGTTGGCAAAAAGTCAATTGAGATCGATTTTCATGGAAATCTTCGCTTGATATGGCAGTCATTCATTTCGCTCCTTTGCAAGGATATACGGATTCGGTTTATAGAGAGGCGCATACCCGAGTATTCGGGGGCGTAGATACCTATTATACTCCTTTTGTAAGGATAGAGAAAGGTGGTTTCCGGAATAAGGACTTGAAGGATATCGCTTGCGATAGAAATAGGCAGGTACATGTCGTACCGCAATTGATCGCTTCCACACCAGACGAGTTTCGGTCGATCGTGCGTTTATTCCAAGAGAATGGGTACCGGGAAGCGGATATTAATTTAGGATGCCCTTTCCCTATGCAGGTCCGTGCCCATAGAGGCTCGGGACTTTTGCGGTACAAGGAAGAGGCCGAGTCTTTATTACGTACGATTGAGGAGTTCCCGGATATTTCTTTTTCTGTGAAAATGCGTTTGGGGTGGGAGTGTGCGGACGAGTCATTCGTGCTTCTGTCCTTATTAAATAAGTTACCTTTGAAGCATATAACCTTGCATCCCCGGTTAGGGATACAGCAATATAAAGGAGCTATCGATTGGGATGGATTCTCCCGTTTTTATGAGGAATGTAAACTTCCTTTATATTATAATGGAGATTTAGTGGGGCTGGAAGATATCCGAGGTATAAAGGTGCGTTTTCCGGGGCTTGCCGGGCTTATGCTAGGACGAGGGTTATTGGCCTCTCCTTGGCTGGCCACTGAGTTTGTGTCCGGACAAGTCTTGACCGTGAATGAGAGGCGGGATAAACTAGTCATGTTCCATGAGTCGTTGATGGATGAATATGCTGCCCGGTTGGAAGGTGGCGAGCATCAGGTATTATCTAAAATGAAGACAATCTGGGATTATCTTTTGCCGGAGGCCGATAAAAGGCTTCGCAAGAAAGTATTGAAAAGTACTTCCCTTACTTCTTATCAGTCGGCAGTGAAAGATTTGTTGAGTCTTTGACTACGGGAGGGACATTCGTAGAGTCTTTGGGGATCAAGGGTAAAAGAGGTCTCTTTCTTCTTCTGAAAATCTCAGAGAAATTTGTAAAGTCTTTCCGGTACATGATTCCTACACCTTGTATGGTTAATGCTTGCTTCAGGCCGAAATACATATCTCTGGCATGGTTATAAGCCTTTAGCCGGATCTCACCGGAGGGGGTCAACTTATATTCTAGGTCGAACTCCCCGATAAAGGTGTTATTTTTGCCTGTAGTAACCGTATTTCTCATACCGAAATTACCATTGATCAATAAGCGGTTGTTTAGCAACTGGCTGGATAATATCATCTCGTATTCCGTGTCTTCCTTGAAACCGTCCTGTCCCGCTCGTATGTTTGTCCCTATTTGCACTTTATCCGTGAAACTACCTAACAGATTGGATAATTGCGCTGAGATAGCGGATGAAGCCACGGCGTTTAACTCGCTAGACTTGTAAGTCGTTTGGGCATACTCGGGTGTATAGAATTTATTTAACACCAACAAATAAACGATTTGCCGGGTCATCATATCCTCTGTGTCTATAAACGCTTTGACTTGACGCTCTAACTCCTCGTTAGAGTTCGGAAATTCTAAGTCGAAGGAAATAGACGGGCTGCGCAATGCGCCTTCAAGGTTTAAGACGCAATTGACGGGTATGTTTGTTCGAGAACTTTCTTGTAAGAGACTCTGATCCAAGTCTCCGATATTTGCGGTCAGATTGTAGATCGCATTGATATCCATATGGGCATTAAAGGGATCGCCACGGAAATTGATCGTGCTACCGTCTCTGATCTTAAAGTCTTTATGGATGATTTGCTGTAAGCTGAAATTATAGTTTCCTTGTACGATATTCACGTCGCCATACATACGAAGATCACTTCTTGTTCCATATTGTATTTGTAAACTTCCACTGGCGTTTCCTTTGATACGGTCTCCCGCTATCGGGTCCATGATTAGCTCTATATCGGCATCGGGTGTGATATCAAGGAGGAAGTTCATTCGTAGCTCGGCTCCCTCGTCTGTCTCGTGTACGATATTCAATGGGTGTGTGGACGTGGAATCTAAGTTAGCGGCCAACTTGCTTTTATCGACGAACGTGATAAAATCATAGTCCGTAGCCGAGTTATTATTCATGAAGTCCAGATAAATAGCGGTCTTAGGTTCGCTTTTCATGTTAATATCAAAGTCTATCAACTTACCGTTGCCCTTGATTTGCGCCGTTCCGCTGGCGAATACCGTTCCATAGATCAGCGGATTCTTTTTCTGGTTGGCGTTATACATCAACATCTTATTACCCTGCACGTTTACGAGGAAGCTATAATCCCGGAAATGCAGATGATTGAACTTAAGGCTGACTTTTCCGGAGTTGCCGAATTGATCCTTGACCGTGATATTCCGTAAATTGACGGACGTAGAGTCAAGGTGGACGGAATCGGAGAAGGTATAATACGTATCCAAGAAATCAACGCCTACCCCTCCATCCATGACATAGGCATCTCCCTCGACATTCAGCTCCTTAAAGGGGCCGTGCAAATGTATACTTCCGAATCCCCGGCCTTGCAAGTTCTTTATGACCGTATCGACAAAGGGTTGCAAGAAGGCCAGATTGATATCATTGGCATCGAAATACAAGGATAGCCCCGCATTGGGCCCGACTGGAAATACATAACCGTTCACATCCGTCCAAGTGCTGTCGTTCTTGTAGATGCTTCCCAGCATAAGGATACCTTTCTGTGCGTCGTCCCATTCGCTGAAGAGATTGAGGCGACCCAAGGGGGTTTGGTTGAATGAGAAATTCTTTACTTCCAGATCCGTATTTAGCATGCGGCTATTGAATAAGTCGTTCACATAGAACTTACCGGTCGCCTCACCCCCGAATTGCAAGACTGGGATATTCAATACGTCGAAGACATAACTCAGCTCTATTTGCTTCAAGTCTACCAATAAAGTATCTGCCGGATCTTTCGAGATCGTCCCTTCCATAGATAAATACTGGGTCTCATGATCTACCCGGAAATGCTCGATACCGATCTTGCCCTCACGAATCGTTATATTCGCCGGATTGATGGTCCAGAGCGTGTCTTTAATAATGAGGGGGCTTTTATTCAACGTGACTTCCGTACGTAACTTGGCCGGCCCTTTCTCGCTTTCCTCCTCGACAAAAAGGGTAGAGGCGGAGATGTCGGCCTTAAATAACCGCTCTTTATTATTCGCCCACCCAATCATGGTATTCACCAGATTGTCTTTAGCGTCTGCCTTGAGATCAAGGTAATTACGCAGTCCCTTGTCGTTGTAATTAATCGTTTTTAATTGGAGGTTTACCTTATCGTTCGGATTGTCGCAAACCAAGTAGCCGGATTCGAACATGGATTTCCCGAGATTGAACTTCGGAAGCCACGCCTCGATACGGAACTTATTATAAATATTATTATAATGTCCCGTGATCCGTCCGGGTTGCACCATCGTGAACGGTAGTTTCAATGTCGTAGAAAGCGCTTCCGTATTCTCGATCGTTAATAGGAGGGCGAAGTTATTCTCCTTCACGATTTGTTTTTTCTGGGTCGTGTTGATCAAGGCTGGCACATATCCCTTGAACGTATTCATAAGGCTGGGGATTAGCGTGTTGAATGAGTAAGACCCGGTGACCTCTCCATTCAAGATATCGGACGTTATGGTTAATTGCCGGTCAAGACTATGCCCCGAGGCAACTACTTCGAATTTCTTAAGGAAGAAGCTGCTGGGAGTGGTCTCGAAAGAAAGACTGTCCAACGTGATGCTACCTTCCAGATTATCGATATTATCTCCGGTGAAATCCGCGTTTAAAGCCAAGGAGATATTCGGCGCCTCATATTTGTCCGTCAGGTTCAATCGGTCCGGCCGGAAATGATCGAGGCGGGCGGTGAAATTAAACAAGGAGTTTTGCCCTTGGTGCTGGAAGATGCCTTGGGCGTATAACTCGCCATTGGGATCGTTTACATGGATAGTTCCATCGAAACTACTCTTCTTGAAATTACCGGAAAGATTTATATCCTTGTATTTATAAGCTTTATAATCGAACTCCTTGACTTGTGCTTGGATATTTCCGGAGAAATTTCCGCCAACAGGTCTACGGGTATCGATATTGATGTCGAAGCGAGCCTCCCCGAAAGGATTATTCTCGCCAAATAACTCATGGAGCCGCAAGTTGCTGGAGGCGATGCGTCCCCGTAGGTAAGCGGCTATATTCTTATCCTTGTTGCTACCAAATATCAAGTCTGTCTGTATGGAGCCGATGGAAGACGATAATTTTCCGAAAGCGACTAGGTTATCAAAAAAGCCTGATATCTCGCCCGTGAAATTGATCGTCCCCAATTTGATGACCGGGGCCGGGAGATTCTTCGGACGCTCATTGAAGTTATTGGCCAGACTGGAGATACCGTCTGTCGTGATATACATCTTATTCACCTTCCCTAAAAGATACGTTTCCTCGGGATGGGTGATGTTCTTTAATTCCATCTGGCCGATAAACAGCATCTTATCGCTATATTTTAAGGTGAGGCGCTTCAAGTTGAAATTATTGATGTAGCCGTTTGCCTCGGCCGATAACTCAATCGTGTCGGCGAAGTTCTTGAACGCCGGGACGAAAGGGGATAAGTCCTTCAGGCAGATTTGCGAAGGCGTTATATTCAAATCGATCGGAGCGTTGTTCAAGAGAGCGGGAAGGCTATCGATCTCGCTTAAATCGATCCGGGCACGCCCGATCTTCAAGTCTGTCTGCGGCAAGCGTACCTCGAAGTCCTGCACGAAAGCGCTATCCCGGTTCCCGACCACGTTCAGCGATAACTTATTCAAGGAGAAACCGGACGCCTCATCGAAACTCATCTTCTTGATATGAGCGTTCACGCTGTCCTTGTTAAAAGCCTTGAGGGATATCTTGGCACTCAGGTTCTTGATATCGATATGCTTGGCGTTGAACTTTCCCGGGGTCTCTTTCTCGCTATCCACATTATAGCTGAAATTACCTCTTCGGATCATGATGGAGTTGAAACGGAGATCGATATTCTTCTCTTTCTTTATCGAATCCTTACTGGCGAAAGCGTCGATGACGAATTGCAGGTTCAAGGGGCTTTCGGGCGTATGTTTTCGTAGGTTGAAGGAGAAACCGAACAAACGTACCGTCGTGAAGACGAACTTCCCTTCCAGTAACGGCATGATCTCGAATCCCGCCGCCACATGGTTCGCCTCGAACATGACTTTCCCGTCTGGGTCTTCCAGATAAAGCCCTTCCAGTACTAGGCGATTGAACCATTCGATATCCACGTTACCGATCTTTACGGGCACACCGAGGTGGCCGGATAACTGGGTTGTGGCTACTTCTGATACTTTGTTTTGAATATAAGGAATTCTCAGTAAGATGCCCGGCAACGCATAGAATATCCAGAATAATGTAAGCAGGGTAATGATTATGTATTTAAGTCCTCTGATATCTTTTCTATTTATTTAGCGCAAATCTACAACAATATCGCGATAGATTTCGTTAATTCGCGGAAAAAAGAATGAAGATATGAGTATAACGATATTAGGAATCGAGTCTTCTTGCGATGACACTTCCTCTTCGGTGATCCGCGACGGCGTGATGCTGTCCAACGTAATAGCCAGTCAAGCCGTTCATGAGGCCTATGGCGGGGTTGTCCCCGAGTTGGCTTCCCGTGCCCATCAGCAGAATATCATTCCGGTAGTGGCCGAGGCCATCAAGCGTGCCGGCATCGATAAGTCCGAGTTGAGTGCCGTGGCGTTTACTCGTGGGCCGGGTTTGATGGGTTCTTTATTGGTCGGGACCTCGTTCGCCAAGGGGTTGGCTGCTTCCTTGGATATCCCGATGATCGAGGTCAATCATTTACAGGCTCACGTGTTGGCTCATTTTATCAAGGAGACTCCGGACGATGACCATGCTCCCTCGTTTCCTTTCCTTTGCTTGTTGGTTTCGGGCGGTAACTCGCAAATCATAAAGGTGAACGCTTATAATGATATGGAGGTGATCGGCCAGACGATCGACGACGCAGCGGGAGAGGCTTTCGACAAATGCGCCAAGGTGATGGGACTGGGTTATCCCGGTGGCCCAGTCGTGAATCGTTTGGCGAACGAGGGCAATCCGAATGCCTTTACGTTCAGCAAGCCGCATATCCCCGGATATGACTATAGCTTCAGTGGCCTGAAGACTTCCTTCTTATATACCTTGCGTGATCATTTGAAAGATGATCCGGATTTTATTGAGAAGAACAAGCGAGACCTATGCGCTTCCTTGCAAGCTACGGTAATCGATATCTTGATGAGTAAATTGCGTAAGGCGGCGAAGGATTTGCATATAAAGGAAGTAGCCGTCGCCGGAGGTGTATCGGCCAATTCCGGTTTGCGTGAGGCATTCTTGGATCACGCCAAACGTTATGGCTGGAAAGTGCATATCCCGAAGTTCTCGTTCACCACGGATAACGCCGCTATGGTAGCTATCACGGGATATTATAAGTATATGGATAAGGAGTTCTGTCCGATGGATGCCGCTCCTTTTTCTAGGGTTGTCTTATAGGAAAATAGTTTTACTATAGAGAAACAAAAGTTTCTTCTAGGGAAAACAAAAGTTTCTTCCTAATGAAACTATTGTTTTCCCATAATGAAACTCCTAGTATCATTATAACAATGGAAGTAGATGATTTACCAATAGAGTTAGAAGTAGCGGACGCACTCAAATCAGGACACCTGATGATGGGTACGGCAGAGAGTTGTACAGGCGGAAAGATCGCCAGCATGATAACCTCCATGGCGGGCAGCTCGGAATACTTCACAGGGGGCGTGGTAGCCTATTGCAATGAGGTGAAGCATCATGTGCTCGGTGTCTCCGAGGCGGACTTGAACACTTTCGGGGCCGTAAGCCAGCCGGTCGTGGAGCAGATGGCCCGTGGAACTATGCGGGTATTGGGATGTGATTGTGCCGTCGCTACCTCCGGGATCGCCGGGCCGGGAGGCGGGACTCCCTCGAAACCGGTGGGAACGGTATGGATTGCCGCCGCTTATAAGGAGAGGATTCTCTCCGAGTGCTATCATTTCGGGGAGAATCCTCGTATGGAGAACATTCGCTTGTCGGCAGAGGCGGCGTTGCGTATGTTGCTCGGATTGATTCGTGAGTAAAGGGACTATCGCTTAATGGGCGATCTCGTCCACGATTTGTTTATAGCCTTCCTCGTTCGGGTGTAATCCGTCTGAGAATAAGGATTCGTTTATCTTGCCGTCTTCCTGAAGCAACTTCGTACCCGGGTTCTTGAACGTGTACCATCCGGTCTCGACCATTTGACGGATGCGGAGATTGAGATTCCTTACCCGTTCTTCTTGGTTGCGGCGGGGCAAGATGCCGATTACCTTGATCTTGGCCTCCGGTTGCCGTTGCTTGATGGCGGAAAGCAAGAAACGAATGCCTTCCACGATCTCGTTGTCATTGTTGATTCCGATGTTATTCGTGCCGATCATCAATACTACTTCCTCAGCCTTGTATCCATCCAATTCACCATGATAGACTCTCCAAAGTACGTTCTCGATACGGTCGAAACCATATCCGAGATTGTGGAATCCTGCCGGACGCATGATTTTCTCCCATGTTTCCATACCTCGCACGGACGGTCCTTTGGGCTCTCCTCCCCAGAAATGCGTGATGGAATTACCTAGGATCACCCGTCGAGGCGGGTTGCTTTGATTCAGCGAGAGAATATCCCGGTGACGTTTTTGCCATTCGTAATTATTGGGTTCCCGGCGCTGGGTGACAGGCTGTGTAGTGGAGAGATTACCTTCGGGGATGCGTAATATTTCCCGTACTTTCCGCTCTACGGCGTTCGCCTGTGTTTCCATGCCCCAGTCGGAAGGATGGACGTAATCTACCCAAGCGTCCGGGTGCGGTCCCAGCTCTTCTCGTGTAAGGTAGTAGATATCTTTTATCCCTTGTGCCTGCAATTCCTCGAATGCTTTTTTAGCTCCTTCGTTCATGCGTGTATAATCTTGTAGCTTCGTATCGTCGGCGAGTGCGTTGCTATATCCGGCATGCTCCACTAATAAGATCGGAGAGGAGTGGGTGGCACGTATTTGCTTGACTGCGTCCGATACGAGTTGCGTGATCTCATCTTTGCTCTTTGGCGTGAGGTTGGGCAGGCAGTCAAGGATATAAAGGCGTGCGTCTATCTCACAAATAAAATCCAATACCTCTTTCTCTAAACGTCCGTTACCGGAGAAGCCTAGGTTGATAAGCGGATATCCCAGAGAACGCTGCAAGATCGTGCCCCAAGTCATGCCCGGGCGAGAGGCGCATGCGCCTTGGGCGATCGAGGTTCCGTATAAAAGAATCGGTTTCTCGGGCGATACGGGGATAAACGTAAGCTCATCGTTTTCGGGCACGCCGATTTCCAACCACTTTATCGTATTATAAGGAGGCAGGCAGAGGCGGAACTCATAGCCCCTGTCATGATACAGATCTTTGCCTATGTTCGTATAATGATATTGAAGCGTATCTCCGGAAGGATAACCGCCGAAATAAAATCTCCATTGGCCATCGCTATCGATACTATATAGATCTACACCGGATACGCCTGTCGTGGGCATATGTGGCATATTCAGCGGTCCGCTTACTTGATAGCGTACTTTTAGTTCAGGGGCGTTACTGAAAAAATGAATCGCCAACCCGGCGGAGTTGCGCGATAAATCCCAGACGGGTTTACGTACCTTGCCTTCGGCTCTTTGGGGAAGCCGAACGTAACGGTCTCCGATCTCTTCGGTCCATCCTTGGTTTTGTATGACAGGGAATCCACATTCGAGCGGGTTGAGCCATTTCCATTGTGCGTGAGCGGAGAGAACCGTGAAACATACGAGCGTTAAGAGGATTTTGTGAAGTCTCATCATTTCGGTATTATTTGTTTTTTGTTATGAATATGACAAAGATAATATATATTTGTATTCATAAACAAACTTAAATCAATAAACCATGAGTAAAAACATTCTATTTGCTTTTCTCTTTTTAATGGGCGCTATCCCGTCGATCGCCCAGAAGAATTACCAAGTCCAGTCTCCGAACCGGGATATAAAGGTGGAGGTTACGGTAGCCGATAAAGTCACTTTCGCTATCGTACAGGATCATTCGGAGGTGATGAATTCTACCGTATCTATGACTTTACAAGGAGGTGAGGTACTTGGTGCTAACCCGAAAGTCTTGAAAGTGACGAAGACCTCGGTAGACAAGGAAATACCCTCTCCGTTCTATAAGAAGGACGTAGTAAAGGATATCTATAATGAGATGCAAATCTCGTTCCGGGGAAACTACGGGCTGGTTTTTAGGGTGTATAACGATGGAGTCGCTTACCGTTTCACGACGAAAAGAAAGGAACCGATCGTTATCGCCGACGAGGAGGCCGTCTATAACTTCCCCTCGGATTATAAGACATTCACCGCTTACGTGAATAGTACGAAGCCGACGTTCGAGGAGCAATTCTTCAACTCCTTCGAGCAGCCCTACGTAAACGAGACGATCTCTAGCCTAAATGATAAACGCCTGAAGATCCTGCCTCTTTTGGTGGATCTGGGAGACGGTCGCAAGGTCTGTATCACGGAAGCCGATCTAGAGGATTTTCCCGGGATGTTCTTGAATAACGAGACGGGAAAAACTTCCTTGAAAGCGGTTCATGCGCCTTATCCGAAAGTGAAGGAGCAAGGCGGCCATAATCAGTTACAGATGTTGGTGAAAGAGCGTGAGAACTATATCGCCAAAACATCCGGAACCCGTTCTTTCCCTTGGCGTGCGTTTATAATCTCCCGGAATGATAAGGAGTTGGCCGATTGCGATATGGTCTACCGTCTGGCTTCTCCCTCCCGGGTAAACGATATCTCTTGGATCAAGCCGGGTAAGGTGGCTTGGGATTGGTGGAACGACTGGAATCTATACGGTGTGGATTTCCGTGCCGGAATCAATAATCCCACCTATAAATATTATATCGACTTCGCCGCCGAGCATGGCATCGAGTACGTAATCTTGGATGAGGGCTGGGCCGTGAACCTGCAAGCGGACATGATGCAAGTAATACCGGAGATCGATCTTCAAGAATTGGTGGATTACGGTAAGTCCAAGAATGTCGGAATTATCCTTTGGGCGGGTTATTGGGCTTTCGCCCGTGATATGGAGAATGTCGTGAAGCATTATTCGGATATGGGCGTGAAAGGCTTCAAGGTGGATTTCTTGGATCGTGACGATCAGGAAATGGTGAACTTTGTTTATGAGGCCTCCGAGGTATGCGCTAAATATAAGATGCTAGTGGATTTCCATGGCGTATTCAAGCCGACAGGTCTTCAACGGACCTATCCGAACGTATTGAACTATGAGGGTGTGAATGGCTTGGAGCAACTGAAATGGTCTCCCGAGTCTTACGATATGGTGACGTACGATGTCACGATCCCATTCATCCGTATGATCGCCGGCCCGATGGATTATACGCAAGGCGCTATGCGTAACGCCGTTAAAGGTAATTATCGCCCGGTAAACTCGGAGCCTATGAGCCAAGGAACCCGGTGCCGCCAGTTGGCTACTTACGTGATCTTCGAGTCTCCTTTCAATATGCTGTGCGATGCTCCGTCTAATTACAGGAGGGAAAAGGAATGTACGGAGTTTATCTCTAACATTCCCACTATCTGGGATGAGACGGTCTCATTGGATGGAAAGGTCTCCGAGTATGTAGCGATCGCCCGCCGTCATGGTAATGATTGGTATATCGGGGCGTTGACCAACTGGACGCCGAGGGAGCTGGATTTAGACTTGTCTTTCTTGGGCGAAGGTGATTATACTTTGGAATTATTCAAGGATGGCATAAATGCCGATCGTGCTGCCCGTGATTATAAGAAAGAGGTAATCCCAGTCCCGACAGATCGCAAATTAAAGATCCATATGGCTCCCGGTGGAGGCTATGCGGCTCGTATCCAGAAACGATAATTCTTTTTTCGTCTAAAGCGACCCTGCCACTCGTCGAATAAACGCTTGCGTTCATAGGCGCAGGCGTTAGATTCGCTTACTTTTATAAAAAACGTATTATGAAACTCACGAGGCAAGATTATATATTGGCGGGAGGACAGGCTTTATTGTGGATCACCTTATGGCTGATTCCTCCTGCGATCGATTTTTTCATACGCTTTAATCCGAGTTCGGCTTTCGAGGTGTGGAAGATTAATACGGGGTTCATTACTCCGTTGGCTATTGTTTTCACCGCTAATTTCTATGTATTGGTTCCCTATTTGCTTTATCGGGATCGGAAGATGCTCTTTGGGTTGATGAATTTGCTATTGATCACGGGGGCTAACCTATGGATATTTTCTCCTAAGGCGGATTTCCCGGACGAATGGCGTTCGGGAATGTATATGGTCGCTTTCGGAGCGTTCTTCTTACATTTGCTAGTGGTTGGATGTGCCGTGGGATTCCGTTATATCGTACGCTGGGGCGATATGCAGATGCGTTTGAAAGAGGAACGGCAGAAAAACGCCGAGGCGGAACTGGCTTGGCTGAAGAACCAGTTGAATCCGCATTTTCTCTTTAATACCTTGAATAATATATCCAGCTTGGTCCAGATAGACCAAGATACGGCGCAAGAAAGTATCGGGCAATTGAGCGATTTGCTGCGGTATACGCTCTATGAGTCGAACCATGAGCTGGTACCGGTGGAAGGCGAGATCGAGTTCATGAATAATTACATCGAGCTGATGAGGTTGCGCTGCAATGAGTTGGCTACCGTGGAAGTAGATTTGCAGATTCCGATTAAACCGATGAGGATCGTTCCGCTCTTGTTTATTTCTTTGATAGAGAACGCATTCAAGCATGGCGTGAATAGCCGTAAGTCGTCGTTCGTACGTATTCGTTTCAAGGCGGAAGGAGATAACCTTGTTTTTACCTGCGAGAATAGCGACCATCCGAAACCGGATGTGAACCGTAGCGGATCGGGGATCGGGTTGGAAAACCTGAGGCGTAGGCTGGATCTGGCTTATCCCGGTCGTTACCGATATGATCAGGAGCTCCGGGAAAATAGTTACTTTGTTCAAATAACACTTCGAGACTGCTTATGAAAACACTGACTTGCATGATCGTAGACGATGAGCCCTTGGCGGTGAAGATGCTGGAGGACTTCGTAAGCCGTACGCCTTATCTGAGGCTAGCGGCTTCCTTCAATGATCCGGTACTGGCACTCTCCACGTTGCGTGAGTCTTCGGTGGACGTGCTTTTCTTGGATATTCAGATGCCGGATCTGGACGGGCTGAACCTCTCCCGCATGGTGCCCCCCGGTACGAGGGTGATCTTCACGACCGCCTTTAAGGAGTATGCCTTTGATAGCTATGAGGTGAATGCCCTCGATTTCCTGCTGAAGCCCATCCGATACCATAAGTTTCTCGGAGCTGCGGAGAAGGCCCGCCAATGGTTTGAGATGAGTAGCGTGAAGGAGGAGAGAGGCAGCCTTTTCGTGCGGGTGGATAGCCAGTTGCGGCAGGTGGAAATCTCCCGGATATTATACGTGACGGGTTTGAAGGATTACGTGATGATCTATCTGGAAGGGGAGGCCCGTCCGCTTATCACCCACGTGACGATGAAGGCCATGGAAGAGATGCTGCCTTCCGGTCGCTTTATGCGGGTCCATCGTTCTTATATCGTGGCGTTGGATAAGATCCGCTCCGTCGACCGGAATAATTGCGTTTATATCGGGAAGGAGATCATCCACGTGACGGATGCCTACAAAGAGGCGTTCAACGCTTATCTGAAAGCTGCTCAACCTTCTTGAACTTGGATGCCCATTCAAAGCTCCTTACGATGGGCATTCTAACGACCTTACAATGCCCATTGTAGGAACCTTATAATGGGCATTCTAAACTTTATGTGTATATTCGTGCCTTAATTAAGAGAAAACGATATGAAGAATAGCATTCCTTTAGGGTTTATCCGGATCTTTATCCTGCTTATATGTCTGACCTCGTGCGGTAGCAAAAAACAACAAAAAGTAGCTTTGCCCGCCGATTTCAAGGGACCGAAGGAGTTGGCTCGCTTATATGGGGTACGTATCACACCGGAAGATAATATATTCTTGTACAACGAGGGGGCCCGTTGGTTGGGTGTACGTCATAAATTGGGAGGGAGCACGAAACGGGGCGTGGATTGCTCCGGTTTCGTATCGATCGTTTATCGGGAGGTATACGGAAAGCAGCTGGCTCGTTCCTCGGCGGATATGCTGAAGTATAATTGCAAGAAAGTGAGTCGTGCCAAATTGCAGGAAGGAGATCTGGTATTTTTCAAGACGGGTCGTGGCGGGAAACGTGGCGTTCCGAATCACGTGGGGATTTACTTGAAAAATGGGCGCTTCATCCATACCAGTACTTCTAGCGGCGTGATGGTAAGTAGCCTTAGCGAACCTTATTATACAAGAACTTGGTTAACGGGTGGTAGGGTAAAATAAAATTACTAAATTCGCGTCTTAGAAAAACTATTAAACATAAATAGAATATGTTGACAATCAAATTAATCGCTGAAAACACGGATGCCGTAATCCGTGGACTGGAAAAGAAACATTTTAAGGGTGCAAAAGAAAGCATCGATAAAGTGTTGGAATTGAATGATAAAAGACGTATCGCACAAAATCAATTAGATAAGAACCTAGCGGAGGTAAACGCAACCTCGAAGTCGATCGGACAATTAATGAAAGAGGGCAAGAAGGAAGAGGCGGAGGCTGCTAAGAAACATGTTTCCGAGATCAAGGAGGTGAGCAAGGCTTTGCAGGCTGAGATGGATCAGGCTGCCGAGGAGCTGCAGAACTTACTTTATACGATCCCGAACGTACCTTATGATGAGGTGCCCGAGGGTGTTGGCGCCGAGGACAATGTGGTGGAGAAAATGGGAGGTATGGAAACGGAACTTCCGAAGAACGCTCTTCCGCACTGGGAATTGGCGAAGAAATATGATTTGATTGATTTCGATCTGGGTGTTAAGATCACGGGAGCAGGTTTCCCGGTCTATAAAGGACAGGGCGCTCGTTTGCAACGTGCGTTGATCAACTTCTTCTTGGATGAGGCCCGTGACGCCGGTTACTTGGAGATCATGCCGCCTACGGTGGTGAACTCGGCTTCCGGTTATGGTACGGGACAGCTTCCAGATAAGGAGGGACAGATGTATCATTGCGAGGTAGACGACCTATATTTGATCCCGACGGCGGAGGTGCCCGTGACAAATATTTACCGGGATGTCATTCTGGATGAGAAGCAGTTACCGATCAAGAATTGCGCTTATACACAATGCTTCCGTCGTGAGGCAGGTTCTTATGGCAAGGATGTACGCGGTTTGAATCGTTTGCACGAATTTTCTAAGGTGGAGTTGGTTCGGATCGATAAACCGGAGCACTCTAAGCAATCTCACCAAGAGATGTTGAATCATGTGGAGGGATTACTTCAGAAGTTGGAGTTGCCGTATCGCATCCTTCGTCTTTGTGGGGGTGATATGAGTTTCACGGCTGCCCTTTGCTTTGACTTCGAGGTGTATTCCGAGGCACAACAACGCTGGTTGGAAGTTAGCTCCGTGTCCAACTTCGATACGTATCAAGCCAACCGCTTGAAATGCCGCTATCGTGACGAGAATAAGAAAACGCAACTTTGCCATACCTTGAATGGTAGTGCCTTGGCTTTACCTCGCATCGTAGCCGCCTTATTGGAAAACAACCAAACCCCCGAGGGCATCCGCATCCCGAAAGCGTTGATCCCTTACACTGGGTTTGATATGATTAAATAAGCATCAAATCATTTGATGAACACATCGGTAAACGTATTAATGATTAATGCGCAGGGTATTATGCTTTCGGTGTTAGGACGGGATTATTTTCTGTCATATAATCGTGTTCCATGGTTGAAAGAAGCACGTATTAGTAATGTGTTAAATGTTCGGATGGCTGGGCGTAATGCGATAGAATGGCCGGAGTTAGATGTTGATTTGGAGATCGAAAGTTTGAAACATCCAGAACGTTATCCTCTTATTATGAAACGTTCAACATTGGACTTCGTATAATCTCTTTTTTATAAAATATCCCAGCATTGTCCTTATTGTGGATATGCTGGGATATTTTTTTTGAATGAATTAGATGAATAAGTTTACGTTCGCGTCTTCCGCACGTTCCAGATAGGTGGCTACGCCTCCTAGGACAACGTTATCCATCAGTTCTTCTTTTTTGACGCCCATTACGTCCATGCTCATCGTGCAGGCGATCATCTCGATACCATTCTCTACGGCTTGTGCCATAAGGCTTTCCAAGCTGTCGATCCGTTTCTTCTTCATGATAAGGCGCATCATCCAACTGCCGGCTCCACCCATATTCATTTTAGATAGTTTCAGCTTTTCGCTATTTGCCGGAAGCATCCAGCCAAACATCTTGCCGAAGATATCTTTAGATACGGCAGGTTTTTCCCGTTTCTTAATCACGTTAAGCCCCCAGAAAGTAAAGAACATAGTCACCTTCTTTCCGGTGGAGGCAGCCCCGTTTGCTATGACGAATGAGGCCAACGCCTTATCGAGGTCATCGCTGAAAACGATCAATGTCTTGTTGTCGGCACTATTACCACCTGTCGCTATTTTGCATTCAGCTTTTTTTTTTCGTACCGTGGCGGCGATCGTGCCTCCCTTATTTTCCAGAGAGACTAACTCTGCCCCGGTTATCTTGCACCATGAAGAGACATCTTTTCCGAAAGCCTGATCTGTTGCGGTGATTTCCAATGACTCATCTTCCCGCAAGTTCTCATAGTTCTTTTTCAACTGCATGATTGGTCCCGGACACATTAATCCGCAAGCGTCTACCTTAATCGCCGTAGCTGCCGGAGTCGATTTGCAAGAGCTACTTTTACCAGATGCCTTATCAGAAACAGCTTCGGACGAACAAGGTGCGCAGGCCGGCTCATTCTTGATCTTTGCTGTCGCTACACTCCAAGTCTTGTAACCACCGGATAGGTTTCGGACATTCGTGAAGCCATTTTGAGTCAGGATGCGATAAGCCAAATAGCCCCTTAATCCAACGGCGCAAGTCACTACGATCAGTTTATCCTTGGGCAGTTCCGCCAAATGTTCTCTTAACTCATCAACCGGGATATTGATGAAGCCGGGGATTGTCCCTAAGCTGTACTCGTCACGGGTACGGACATCGATACGTACGGTATCTGGCGATAAGTTCTGGATCTCTCTCCACTGGATCGCTTTCGCTTTTCCCGTAAGTAGGTTCTCCGCTACGAACCCGGCCATATTTACGGGATCTTTAGCGGCTGAATAAGGAGGAGCATACGCATGTTCCAACTCCGTCAGGTCATAGACCGTACCTTTCCGCTGGATCACTTGCGCTAACATCTCGATCCGTTTGTCTACGCCTCCGAAACCTACGACTTGCGCCCCTAACAGTCGTCCGTCTTCCGGCGCAAACAATATCTTGATCGATAAAGGCACGGCTCCCGGGTAATATCCCGCATGCGAGGCTCCATGCGTATAGGAGGATTGATAAGCGATTCCTTCCCGTTTCAACAGCTTAGCGTTAGCTCCCGCCGTGGCGACCGTCAAGTCGAATACCTTGGCGATAGAGGTTCCCATCGTCCCGTCATAAGTTTCCTTATTGCCGGATACGATATTATCGGCTACGATACGTCCTTGCTTATTCGCTGGACCCGCCAATGGGATCAAGGCTGGTTTGCCTGTCACGAGGTGGCGTACTTCCACGGCATCTCCCAACGCATAAATATCCGGGTTCGAGGTCTGCATATATTCATTGACAGCGATACCGCCGAGTGCTCCGATCGTAAGTCCCGCTTCCTTGGCCAATCGGGTTTCCGGACGGACACCGATACTCAATAAAACCATATCCGCCGGGATCTGCTTCCCACTTTTCAAATGAACGGTCACGCCTCTGGAAGTCTCCTCGAAACGAGATACGCCATCTTCCAGCATCAAGCCTACCTGCTTGCCGATCAATTGCTGATGTACGATAGCGGCCATGGAATAGTCGAGGGGTGCCATCACTTGGTTAGCCATTTCCACGACGGTGACATGGACACCCAGCTCATGCAAATTCTCCGCCATCTCCAAGCCGATGAAACCACCCCCTACAACAACGGCGGTACGGGGCTTTTCCGTGTTCACGTAATTCTTGATCGTGTCCGTATCCGGCACGTTACGTAACGTGAATATCTTTTTACTCTCGATTCCTTCGATGCGTGGACGCAAAGGCTCCGCACCGGGAGAGAGCACTAGTTTATCGTAAGTCTCCGTGTAGGTTTCTCCTGTGCCGAGTTTCTTCACCTCCACTTGCTTGGATTCGGGAAGGATTCGGGTCACTTCCTGCTCCGTACGGATATCGATGCGGAATCGATCCGTGAAGCCTTTCACGGTTTGTACGAATAATTTATTCCGGTCGTTGATCGTGTCTCCTATATAATAAGGTAATCCACAGTTTGCATAAGAAACATATTTTCCACGTTCGAAAAGGATGATTTCCGCTTTCTCGTCCATTCTACGCAGCCGGGCTGCTACGGTAGCTCCACCGGCTACACCTCCAATAATCAAGTACTTCATATCTATTTTTATTTAATTTGTATTATACATATTTGTTAGTAGACAATAATTAGTTAAAAAAAGGGATTCATCCCTTTTGTATGTATTCTTTGAGTTGATTGAACAGGCTATCCATATTTAGCTCGGCCTGCATCATCTGTTGTATTTTCTCTTTCCCTTTTGGGGTGAGCGAGAAAAACATTTGCCGCTTATCCTCTTTATTGATGTTCCTGCGGATAAACCCCTTGTTCTCGACAGAGGTGATCACCTTTGAGACCCGGGAGTTTGAAAGACCGATATAATCGCAAATCATTCCTGCCGACTTTGCCTCATTATCCTTTAAGCAACAAAGCAACATGGCCTCGTTGATGGTGATAGCATGTACTTCCGAGAAATTTTTCTCGAACTGGTACAGTATCTTATAGATATCCTTTATGGCGCAAATTGGTTCCATATTTCTTTATAACTTGTTTGATGATGCAAAGATATAACTATTTTCTAATAAAAATACTTTCTAGTGGAAAATAATTAAGACTATTGTATATTACCCTATAGTAGAGACAGGGCGTGCCCCGTCTCATCACCGTCTGAATAGTATCTTTAAGTTACCATTTAGCTGGGATGAGACGGGGCACGCCCCGTCTTTACTACTAGGTATTTCTTTTAATCTCTGTTGGAGAAATATTTCATGAATTGTGAACGCTCATACATCGCCGGGTTCGGGATATTGGCGTAATTCAATTTGCCTTGGAATTGGGAAAGGGATTGGTAATGTGCCTGATGCATCCACTCTTCCACGCAAGTCAATACTTGGGAGATGATTTCCGCTCCATGTGTATAGACAGCGCTACACATCTGTACGGCGGAAGCGCCGGCCAATAGACATTTAACGACATCTTCCCAATCATGCACACCGGTAGAGGAAGCGATACTGATTCCCGGGATCTTTCCGGATACGATAGCCGTCCAGCGAATCGTGTCACTCAAATCGGAATGATTGCTAAATACATTACCCGAAACGATCTGCATATTATTAATGTCGATATCCGGCTGGTAGAAACGATTGAATAGCACGACACCATCAGCACCGTTTACTTTCAACAAATTAACCAGCGAAGGAATATTGCTGTAATTCTTTCCGATCTTCATGATAACCGGAATCGATACGGTCTCTTTTACCTTGCGGATGATACTGACATACGTATCCCGGATACTCTCGAAATCTTCGGTCAGTTCGGTTTCCATGAAGAACACGTTCAATTCCAAAGCGTCCGCTCCCGCTAACTCAATTTGGCGGGCAAAGTCGATCCAAGCGTCCGCCTTATAGCAATTGATGCTGGCGATAATGGGGATCGTACATAATTCCTTGCTCTTCTTGATCAGTTCCAGATAATCATTTACTTGATTCGCTTTTACATAACCACGGATATAATCCGCCGCTTCGGGGTAATCGGAGTCTTGCATCAAAGCCTCGCTCTGCATCTCGATCTGCTCTTCGAAAAGAGATTTCAATACGATCGCTCCAGCACCTGCTTTCTCAAAATCCCTGTTACGTTCCGCCTTATTGGTGAGTCCGGAGCTCCCTACGATAATCGGATTGCGAAGTGTTAACCCCGCATATTGGGTTTTAATGTCAATCATGTTGCCTATATTTAGATTTAATAATTACTTTAATATTCCCGTTCGCCAAAGATACTGGTACCCACCCGTATCAAGGTGCTTCCTTCTTGGATAGCGATCGGGTAATCATGGCTCATCCCCATGGATATCTCCTTGAAATCGACATTATCTTTACAGAGCGTCTCTTTCAGTTCGATAAATAAATCATGGATCTTGCGGAATTCTTCCCGTATCAACCCCGTATCATCGGTATTGGTAGCCATGCCCATCAATCCGCAAATACGAATATGCTGGAATTCGGCCAAGGACTCGTCACGCAACAACTCCTTGCATTCCTCAGGACTGAGTCCGTGCTTGGATTCCTCTTGCGCCACATGGATCTCCAATAATACCCGGATCGTGCGGTCGTATTTTTTCGCTTGTTTATTCACCTCAGCCAAAAGCTTCAAGGAGTCTATGCTATGGATCAAATGAATAAAAGGAGCGATATCTTTTACCTTATTGCTTTGTAACGGGCCGATAAAATGCCATTCGATATCCTCAGGTAGTACTTTTTGCTTGGTGCTCAGTTCCTGTGCCCTGCTTTCGCCAAACACCCGCTGTCCGGCGTTGTAAGCCTCCCATAGAGCCTCCACCGGGTGAAACTTAGAGACGGCAACCAACGTCACCCCTTGCGGGAGCGACGTTTTCAGTTGTACTATGTTTTGAGCGATACTCATGTTTTTATCCTCTTTGTTCAGCTTGTTGTTTTTGCTCCGCTATCAGTTCCTCGCCACTTTTCTTCTCGCCGGGAATACTGTTCGCATCGAATGGGAATACATCCATCAACTGGGTTTCCGTTACCGAGGCGATGGTATAATCCGCCAATGTACCCTTCATTCCATCTTCCAATACGGCGATGGCCTCTTTCAGCGTAGTGGCTTGGGCAAGCATTTGTGCGGCGGTTTTCTTTTCCGCTCCGCTCTTCTCGTCCAACGTGATAAAATAAACCTTGATCTTATAGAACCGATCACCATTCTCGTTGAAGAATAATTCGGATAAACGAGCTCGTTTGATGTCTGTTACCGTGAATTCACCCGTGATGAAGGGGCGGATCTCCTCGATGATGCGAGCTTCCGCTTCCGTAAAAGACAGGGCGTCTACCAAGTAAGGCTCGGTTACTTTTTTCTGCATGCCATTTTCCAGCATTTTCTCGTAAGAGACCTTACATTCAAACCAATTGTGCATATGCTTTACTTTTTAATTTAGTCTGTACTCTGTTTAAAACAACGTACAAATATAGTGGCTATTCGTCAATAAAACAACTTGCCGCAAAAGATATAATTTGTCAGGATGTCTAATTTCGCATGTTTGTTTTCAGTTGGAATTTAAAATAGAGAGATATGGATGAGAAAGATTTGGTGGAAGGGATGCGAGAGTATATAAGTCTGTTACAAAAGGAAGGACGGTATTCCTCGGCGAAAAGTTATCAAGACGCGATGAACTCTTTTATACGGTATAGCGGGACGGATCGTATCCCATATACATATATAAATAAGGATACTCTTCGCCGGTACGAGGCTTATTTGTTGGAGAAAGGCTGCATGCGTAATACGGTCTCCACGTATATCCGCCGTTTGCGTTGTATCTATAACAAGGCGGTGGAGAATGGCGAGGCGGCGTTTATCCCCTCTTTATTCAAGGGGGTTTTTACGGGTGTGGAAAGCCAGCGCAAGAAATCCTTGCCTCTGGGAGATTTGAATCGCTTGATGACTGTCCCGGTAAAAGGAGAGAAGTTGAGGAAGACACAGCTGACGCTTTGCTTGATGTTTCAATATGGGGGGATGTCGTTCGTTGATTTCGCCCATTTGAATAGGGGTAATATCAAGAACGGCATATTGGATTACAATCGCCAGAAGACCGGGACCTCTATGCGGTTGGAGGTCTTGGATACGGCGGAGGCTATGTATAAGGAGCTGGCAGGTGAGAGGGGTGGAGGCTCCGGCTATTTATTTCCCTTTTTAAGTGGGACGAAGAACGGCCATGAGGAATATCTCGAATACAATGCGGCCTTGTCCCGGTTTAACCGGAACTTGAAGACGTTGAAGGAGGTTGCGGGAATAGCCTCGGATGTGACTTCTTACACGATCCGTCATTCCTTCGCCATGGCATTGAAGGAACAAAATGTCCCCATTGAGATGATCAGCGAGTTATTGGGGCATAAGTCCATCAAGACAACCCAGATTTATCTAAGAAGTTTCTCGTTGGAGAAGATGACGGTGGTAAATAAGTCTTGCTTTGAGAATGTATATAATTATATGCCAGAGGTGGGTTGAGGCTACTTGGGGAGTAGCGTTCATTTCACGGTGCAAATGTAGCAAAAAATAGCAAATAACAAGCAATCATTAGTTTTAGTTTGTGCTCCGACCTTGATTCTCCTTAAATCTTCGTTCTTATTCCTAGTGTATAGACATGGCAATAGAGACGAAATGATCTCGTATTTCCTACATCATCACGTCCCTTCCAAAAATCGAACATACATTCTTGTAGAGACGGGGCGTGCCCCGTCTCATCCCCTCCAAATGGTAACTTAAAGATACTATCACCCGGTGGGAGACGGGGCACGCCCCGTCTCTACAACCGGGTGATAAGCGTTCTCGCACCTTTTAGGCTACTCCCCAAGTAGCCTAAGATTTCAAGAGATGGTAATTTTCAGTAATGCCATATTTAAAAATATAAAACGCTGTTTATCAAGATGATATAAAAGATTCTTGGTAGGGCTCTGAATTGCCGTGGGGTCTGTTTTCGGGCCACGGGATAACCACTAGAAAAGATAATCATAGAGATGGATATATTGACAGGCAAGTGCTCGGATAGGTTCATGGCGCATGTTCTGAAGCGACGTGACCAGGAGGCCGTCCGCTGGTACGTGCTCACGCTCCCTACCGCCGGTGGCGGGCGTGACAGGATCAGCCCCTCGAAGGGGCTGGACGCTGAGCTTTCCCGCCGTGAGCGTCGTGGGGAGGCCTTGTTCGAGTATTTCTCCCCCTCGTATGTCGAGGCGAGGAAGGTGGGCGGCAAGATGGTCAACACGAAACGGCCCCTGTTGTACAACTACGTGTTCGTCCACGCCTCGGAGGACGAGATCTTCCGCCTGAAGCGTACGCTTCCCCTGTATAATTTCCTCCCCCGGGTTTCCTCCGGCGGGCGGTCTTATTTCCCGTACCTCTCGGATCGTGAGATGGATACCTTGCGTTGGGTCGCAGCTTCTTACTCCAACGAGCTTCCCGTATACGTGCCAGATAGCGGCCGCTTGTTGAAAGGCGACCGTGTGCGTATCACCTCCGGCCCTTTTACCGACATGGAGGCGGAGGTGGTGGTGCAGCCGGGCGGTGGGCATAAGGACGTGATGGTGCGTATCCTCGACTGTCTGTGGGTCCCCTTGTTCGAGGTGAGAGCTGGGGAGTACGAGTTGATCGAGCTGAATACCAAGGGTAAGCACGTCTATACCCATTTGGACAACGACCGTCTGTCGGAGGGCTTGCACGATGCCTTGGGCCGTTACCACGCCTCCGGCGTGGTAGTGGATGAGGATGCCCGTCTGGCCCGTGAGGTCCTGCGTGGCTACGCCTCTCTCCGTGGTGAGACCGACGTGATCCGTTGCAAGCTTTACTCGTTGCTCCTTCCTGCCTATCTGCTTTTGGGCGAGTCGGATGAGTTCGATCGTTTGCGCTCCACGATGCGCAGCATGCTCCCGGTGATAAAAGCGGGGCAATCCCGTGCCTTGTTGCTGGTCACGCTGTACGGCTGTACGGACAGCAGCCTCTACCAGCGCATGGCGCACGAGCTGGTTGACCCTTGGATGGAGGAGCCCTCGCCCAAGAAGAGTAAGACCGTGTTGATACGTCGTTTACGTGATTACGACCGGTGGCTGAAACATAATGAATAGTGAATAAGGAATAATGAATTAAATAATTCAAGATTCAAGATTCAGAAATCAAGATTCAAAAAGAAATGTCTTCTCTTCCTTCGGGTATCCGGTTAATGAACTTGTTGCGTGAGCATTTGACAGAGATCATGGATCGTGAGCGTGTGAACCGAAACTCAATACACCTGTATTGCACGGGTCCCTACTGGGTAGCGTTCGAGCGTTCGGCCTACCAACTGCATCGTGCGTTCCCGGATAGCGAGACCACGCCGCTGCGCCTGTTCGCCTACCCGTTCCCGATCGTGATGGTGTCCGTTACGGATCGCTCGCTAAGCTCGTATGCCCGCAAGCATATATTGAGAAGAGACGATAAGGATTACAAGCAATTGACCGTACCCGTACTTTCCCTTGCGGACTACCATGAGTGGCACGCCGGCGAGGTGGAGGGGGTACCTTTATTGAGTGAAAAAGTATGAGTATGACGCAAATACCGTTATTGTTATTACTGTGCGGATTCTTGGCCTCCGTGTTTTTGGGCATGGCCATCATCCCGAGGATCCTGGTGATCTCGCACAAGAAACGCCTGTATGATATCCCGGACACCCGTAAGGTGCATACGACCCCTGTCCCCCGTTTGGGCGGGTTGTCGTTCTTTCCGGTTATCTTGATGTCGATGGCCTTGGTGATGGGCTTTCGCCTTTACCTGTGGCCCTCGGATCTGTCGGGTCTCTCGCTTGACATGCTCCACGAGTATCTTTTCTTGTTTGTGGGCATGACGTTGCTTTACTTGGTGGGTGTCTGCGACGACTTGGTCGGGGTGGGCTATCGCTATAAGTTCGTTGTGCAGGTCGTGTCGGCCTTTCTGTTGGTGTTGTCCGGCAACTGGCTCGACTCGTTGGGTGGCCTGTTCGGGATTTATTCAGTCCCGGCCTTGCTGGGCGTTCCGATCACGGTCTTCGCCGTGGTCTACGTGACGAACGCCATCAACCTGATTGACGGGATTGACGGCTTATCGTCCGGCCTTTGCTGCATCGCCCTGTCGGTCTTGAGCGTGATCTTTTTCATCCAAGGGCAATACATTTACACCCTGCTGGCGGTCTGCACGCTTGGAGTCTTGATGCCCTTCTGGTGTTACAACGTCTTCGGCAACGCAAACCGTGGTCATAAGCTTTTCATGGGCGACGCTGGCAGCTTGACGCTGGGCTACGTGATCAGCTTCCTGATCATCCACTTGTGCGTGTCGAACGGCTCGTTCCCGGATCGGTCGAATCCCTATCTGGTGATCGCCTTCTCCACGGTGTTGGTACCGTTGTTGGACGTTATCCGTGTAGTCCTGCACCGTCTTCGTGAGCACAAGAACCCTTTTTTACCGGATAAGAACCATTTCCATCATAAGCTGTTGCGCACGGGCATGCGAGTTCGCATGGTGATGGTGACGATCCTGTGCGTATCGGTCTTCTTCATAGCGTTGAACTTGCTGTTGGCCAAGCGTATGAATATTACATACCTCTTGTTCTTGAACCTCTTCCTGTGGTCTCTTCTCCATCTGTCAATCAACAGGCTTATCTCCCGGAATCGGGAGCGGAGAGAGAGGGAGGAAGCGTCTGGTAAGAAATTCTGACAGCTCTTTGCCTGTTTTCTTGTAAGGATGACAAATAAAGCTTATATTTGGCTCATTAAAGCATCGCTTATGAAGACAAAGACCGAATATATACGATTGCTGCGTCAGTATATGACGGAGAATGCCTCCAAATACGGCATTTCCCGTATGGGGATATTTGGCTCTGTCGCCCGTGGCGAGAACACGGAGCAGAGTGATATCGATGTTTACGTGGAGGGAAATCTCCATGGTTTCTTTGCGTTGTCTGGAATAAAGGCTGATTTGGAAGAGCTCTTGGGATGTCCGGTTGACATTGTCCGTCTACGGGAAAGAATGGATACCTTTTTCAAGGATCGCATATTAAGTGAAGGAATCTATGTTTGAACGACTAATAGCTTATCATATACTCGAATTGCTGAAAAAATCGTTGGAGGAAATCATCCAGCGAAGCGAGAGGATACGGTTTGCGGATGACTTCCTCTCCTCGAATGAGGGGGTGATCTTGCTGGACAGCATTTGCATGAAATTATCGGCTGTCGGCGAGAGCGTAAAGAATTTGGATAAGATAACTAAGCGAGAGTTTCTCTCTAATTACCCTGAGATACCTTGGAAAAATGTGATGGGAGTCAGGGATGTTATCGTACATCATTACTTCGAGGTGGATGTGGAAGAAATTTTTCGTATCTGTAAAGAGGATGTTCCACCTCTTTTGGATACGATTAATAGGATGCTTCTCGATCTTCATCAGTAGATTATAGCTCCCTATACTCCTCCCTTGCGTCAAAGCAGGGGCAAGCCTTACGGATATAGGGGCTAAGTTGGTAATGTCCTAGGATGCGTGCCTCCGGGTAATCCCTTCGTAATTGCCGTAGCAGATCCATCAAGGTACAGCGCTGGGCGTAGGTCCGGGTATCGGCCGGACGGCCTTGTTCGTCGAGTCCTCCCTCGTAACATATACCGATACTTTTGTCGTTCCATCCGGCTGCGTGCGCCCCGATCTGGTTGACCGGCCGGCAGCGGTGTAATTTCCCGTCCCGTGTGATATAGAAATGATAGCCGATATCGGCGAATCCCCGTGCCTTGTGCGATGAACGGAGCGCCTCCACAGGAAAATCCCTGTCATATCGTGTAGCCGAGCAATGAATTACAAGGAGGCGAACCTCCCTGTAATTCTGGTAGAAACAATAAGCCTTACCCATGATAATTGAAGATTGATAATTGGAAATTGAAAATTAGAGAATACAGGATTGGATGCCAAGTGCCCCTGCGATGGCGGTAGCTACGGCGATGATCACTTTGATAATAGTACTCCATACGGACTTTTTCATGATAATTAATAATTAATAGTGAATAATGAATTGAATAATGATATCCCGGCTGATATAAGAGGAAAGCTTCGCTTTCCTTCGGACGGCCTCAGCGGACGGGCGTCAAGCGAAGAGACCGTAGCGAGCGTGAGGAGCATCCCTGTCTGAGCGAAGCGAGTTGGGATGCGACAGCGAGCGTAGGTCTCGAAGTAGCCCGTCAGCGTCAGCCTTGACCTTTTGGTTACTTTTGGGTCAAGCCAAAAGTGACATGTTAGATCTCATCAGGCGACTCCGAATCCCCACCCCCAGCAGCCGGCTTCTTCGAGATATCCACGGTAGTCTCCCCAGCCTTCTCCGCACGGAGTACCGCTTGCTGAGCCTTGCGGGTAGCCACGGGCTGGAACTCCAGCCCGGCGAAGACATTCTTCAAGTCCTCGCCCGGTATATACTGGATACTAACCCCGGTGATGTTTGTAGATGTGAATTTCTCAAGACTCTCCGCACCCTCGTTGAGGATATGGAGCCGGAATTTACCCAGTTCGCCGAAATCCACCTGTTTCCCCTCTTGGAGGGCATCGAGCAGGTTCTCGACAGTGGAGATCAATACCGCCACCACATCCGCCCGGCTGACGGTGGTTTGCATGGATACCCGGCGGCTCAGCTGCTTGAGCGATAGCTCACCATTGATCTGTGCCGTGGCGTACGCTTTCGCCGGCTCGTCTTTCTTGATAGGGTTGGTCCGAAGGGACACGCTGTAATTTAAAGCCATAGATTTGATAATTAAAAATTGATAATTGAAAATTGAAAATGAAATCGATTTGTTTTCGATAACGAATGTACGACATTCGGTTTCCTCTGAAATGAATACCGCTGACAGCGGATGAATAAGGGAGATAAAAGAGGAGATATGCTGAAAAATAAACATCCGTATAGTTGTTCGTGTCGTATGTTTTAAGTATCTTTATACCAATAAGATAAATCTTAAAAATGCGAACGATATGCGAACAGGATATACACAAATCGACGAGTGGCCCGTGCGGCCCTATTCCAAGCGGGAGCTGGCCATGGCCTACGCCCCCGAGATCAGCCCCGTCTCGGCCCTGAACCGGCTGGCGGAATGGATGCGGTATAACGATCGGCTGACCCGGGAGCTTGGTGATACGGGCTACCGCCCGAGGCAACGGGTCTTCACCTCCCTCCAAGTGGAGCTGATCTTCCGTTACTTGGGTCGTCCTTGAGAGGAGACACCGCCACCCGTCGGTATAGGCGAGCGGCGATGCCGGTACTGGCATCAGACAACGCCAGTACTGGCGTAGGGCTGCGACGGTAGTGCTTACGGGCGATGACAGTAGTGGCATTTCCTTCATTCCTTCATTCCTTTGGGCGTCTCTCACGCACACACACGTGCGAGGAGAAAGCGTACTCGCCCCGTGCGGTCTTGATCAGTGTTCCCTTCTCCAGCATCCGTTTGAGGGAGGAGTCGAGTGTTTTCTCGGGTATGCCGTTCTTCGCTGCCTCCTCCACGGCCTGCCGACGGCAGAACATCATTGGGAGGGCATTGAATAAAGCCTGTTCAGGAGAGATCTGGACAGGGACGGCCTCGGAGGTAGGCAGGAAGCCCAGCACATAGCTCGAATGGCGGTAAAGAGGCTCTATGAGCGTGAGTACGGCTTGGAAATCCTCGTCGGTGACCCGTAGGTCCAGCTTGGGGACGATACCATCCTTGATATTCTCGATGGGGATCTCCGGGGCGGGGGAGAGACCGGGGGAATTGAAAATGGAAAATTGAGAATTGAAAATTTTTTGTTGGGGAGGGAGGAATTTCTCCAAGGCTCTCAACAGGGCTACTATGCTCAGGATCCGGCAGGTATTGATGGCGATACGGGCCACGGCGCTTCGCATGGAACCTCCATAGGCGTAACCGGCGTGGGAGAATAACTGGGCGAACCGTTGGTTGAACAGCTCTTTCTGTTTCTCGGATAGCCTTAGCTGGATCGTTTGGACCGATCCGTTGATCAGGTCCAGTACCTGTTTCCATTGTGTTCCCCATGTGGCGAAGCGTAGGCCGTAATCCTCGCTTTCCGAATCGAATTGGTCCATCCACTCATCGATAGGTGGCATGAAATAGAATAACTGGCGAGAGAACAGGCCGTTCTCCGCCGAGGGGATCAGCGGCTTTACTTGCGCCGGGGTTCCACTTAGCAATACGCTGAGATAAGACTCATCGCATTCCCGGTACTCATGATTAGTACGCCGGTTGAAGGCCAGTCGCTCATGGTCGTGGCATTTACGCAAGGTATCGCTCCAATGGCCGTGATCCGCTCCGATGGCGGTACTCACGGTATCAGCCTCGGTCTCGCAGATCAGCCCCACGCCGTCGGCCTCTATGAGGTTCTCTAAGATACCGGTACCCGAGTTATCGCCGGCTATGAGGAACATCTTGAGGGGCGGTTGTTCCGGCTCGGGCGTCTCGGAGCGTTTCTTGCCGAGTGAGTCCCATCGGTTCTTTTCCTCCCGATAATTCTTTAGGCTGTCTTTGTAGCGGGCCATCATCTCCTCGTGAATAGGTTCAGCTAGGCGCCTGACCCATGTCAAGGCTCCTTTTCCGGAGGCGGGAGGCGCTACGATGAAGGTTTGTAGGCATGGGTACATGTATTTTTGTCCGTATAACACCCGTACCCGCTTGTTCAAGGTGCCCCCGAGTACGGTGAATACTCCCAGCAGGAGTATGTCACGCTGGGCGATGGAGTTCCCGCAATCGATCATCTGCTTGATGAACGGGGGCCACGGATAATCCGGGAAAGCGGGTGGCAAGTCCTCACGTGCGTACGTATGTGCGTGTGTGGGTGTGAGAGGGGCTTGAAGGTTTGAAGGATTCTTGTTCTCCCTCGGGTATTGGCGGAAGGTGTCGGCCAGTTGCTTGTCCGTTTTTACGCCGGCAATCTCGGCCCAGTGGAAGACGGAGCCTAATCCGTTGCGCCCGTTGCCCGCTTTGAGGGCGTGGTCGTATAGCTTGTCCGCTTCTTCGTAGACGTATTTCTCGGACAGGCGGCAGATGCGATGAAAGAACGTCCTTCCCGCTTCCTCGCAATCGTTGGCGGTGGCGAAGGCGATCGGCATATACTCTTGGTAAGTGGGAGCGATGTTCGCCCCTTGGTGTTCGATGGCGGCGACAAGCCGCTCTAAATCTGATAATGGATTCATTTGATTTATAAGTTATAATTTATGATTTAAACTGTCAACTGTCATTTGTCAACTATCAACTCTCCCGCAGCTTAGCGGAGGGATCATGGCAGAGGAAACACGCCCGTGAGAGATCGGCGTTTGAGGCATCCGCATTCAATCCGTATTTCCATTTCAGGTATTCCCATGCTGATAGCCGTGCCTTATCAAAAGATTCCTCTATGGAAGCCTTGGGTGAGAGCCGGTAGGGGACGAGCAGTTTCACGCCTGTGGTGCTTGGGCTGACGAAAGCTAGGTCCGGTCTCAGTTTATTATCGGCGAACAAGGTGTCTCGCCAGTGGAGGGCTTCCTCCGGTGAGGGGAGATGGTCGATATCGATGACAAACTCTCCGGAAAGGAATAACAGGCGGTCTTCCTTGCGATAGGAGAAGACCCCGGCCGGTGTGACGTATGGCAGTAAGTTTTGCTTCAGTTTGCGGAACCGTTTCTCGTCGCTCAAAGCGTCCTGTACGCTGAGCGTTCGTTCTTTCAGCCATTCGTTGGAGGTGATATAGGTATGCAACTGTTTGACACTGGTCACGCCGCTCGGCACTTGATTGGAGATGGGGGCGTTGAAAAAGGACATGATACATTCTTTCATTAACTCGTTTGATTTAAAGTTTAGGCTGGTAAAGGAAAGGTAAAAGAGTGAGAAAAAACGGTCCGGTAAGTTATTTGCACCTATCGGTAAGTTATTTGCGCATAAAAGTAATTCGGTGACAGGAAAAAGAAGAAGATATGAGTGAAGAGAAAGCGAGCCCGTGTGTGCTGCACATCCATGGCGAGAACATACAGGTGCTGCCCAACGCCATGTTTGCCATTCAATATATTTGCTTGGACCCGGGAGAAAAGCCGGAGGTCGTTTCGGAAAAGGACGTGAGGCCGGATCCGGAGCCGTGTGATTTATTAGCCTCCTATATCCAAGACGAGGAGGTACGTCATGACTTCGTAAAGCGAATCGCCCAATGCCCGGATGTGGCCACCCTCTGCCAAACGGTGCTGACCGACCTTTTCAACGAGGTCTTTTGCGACTGCGTGGAACCGGCCAAACTTATCAAGAGCAAGGAATTCATCAACGCCATCATCCCCCTGCTCCCCTTCAAGCAAGGCAAGAGCTTGCGCAATATCCGGCGGGCGATCGTGAAGTATGTGCTGGGGGAAGGGTAGGTGTTTTGATTTATGAATGATTGCATAATTGGATATTTATTTGTTTCTTTGTCAATATTCTATTTTCTTATGAAGTCGAGACAAGAGATCCTAGCGTTATTAAGAGACTTCAAGGTTCGTAAAGGCAAAAAGTACGGAATCTTGAAGATGGGTATCTTTGGCTCTGTAGCTCGTGATCAACAGACGGAAAGCAGTGATGTGGACATTTATTACGAGGGTGAGGCGCAAGGGCTTTTCTCTCTCTCCCATTTGAAAAATGAATTGGAAGAACTGTTGGGAAGCCCGGTGGATATCATCCGTCTTAGAGACCGGATGAATCAGTTGCTTCGTAAACGCATCGAGAGGGAGGGGATCTATGTTTGATAGAGAGTTGGCCTTGGATACCTTATCGCAGATAAAGGATACTCTTTCAATGATAATGGCAAGAACTTCGCATATTCATACGGTTGATGATTTTTATATGAATGAGTCCGGTATGATTCTATTGGATAGTGTTTGTATGAAACTTGTCGCTGTAGGTGAGGCAATCAAAAATCTAGACAAAATAACGAATAAGGAATTACTTCTTAAATATCCGGCTGTAAACTGGAAGGATATTAAAGGGATGAGAGATATCATTGTCCATCATTATTTTGATATTGACGCAAGCGTGATACTTTATAGTCTTCAAAAGGAGGTTCCGGATTTGTACTCCACTATTTGTGTTATGCTGAGGGATTTGTCTCGGTGACTTATCACGATAAATATAGTTTAAACTCATTTTAAATCAAGACACTCGTTTTTTGCCCTACTGGTTTACCGGCGGGATGGGAGTGGTTTGTGTACTTGTCTTTATTCCTAGTAAATCAGAGAATAATAAGCGGATAGCGAAGAATACGCTGTTCCTCTACGTGCGTATGCTCTTTATCATGGAGAGCAATTTTTGTATTAAACACAATTCTTTGTAGCAATGGTAACAGACTCACGAACTTCGAAAAGTATAAAAAATAGTTTGGTAGCCTTGGCTTTTTATTTTATTAATCTGGTTCTTCAATTTTTCTCCCGTAAGGTATTCTTGGATTATCTTGGGGCAGAGATCTTGGGACTGAATACTACGGCTACCAATTTGCTTCAGTTCTTGAACCTTGCGGAATTAGGAATAGGATCAGCCATTGCTTGTACATTATATAAGCCTTTATTAGAGAAGGATACGGTTGCTATCAATGAGATTGTTTCCTTGCAAGGCTGGTTGTATCGGCGTATCGCATGGATCGTGATAGTGGGAAGTCTCGTGTTGATGGCGTTTTTCCCTTGGATCTTCGCTAAGATGCCGTTACCCTTATGGTATGCGTATGCTTCTTTTGGGGTATTGTTGGTTAGTGCGTTACTGAGTTATTTTGTTAATTACAAGCAGATTGTTCTTTCCGCGGATCAGAAAGAGTATAAGATCCAGTATAGCTATAAGGCCTCTATGTTGGTTAAGTTGCTTTGCCAGATAGTAGCGATTCGGTTCTTGGATCATGGATATGTTTGGTGGCTGGTATTGGAGGTGGTGTTTGCGGTAGTAGCCTCGATTGCTTTGAATCGGGTGATCGACCGTACTTATCCTCATTTAAAGACAAATTTGCTTATGGGCAGAGAGCTGGCAAGGAAATATCCGGATATACTAACGAAAATTAAGCAACTTTTTTTTCATAAGATCGGAGGCTTTGCGTTGACACAAACAAGTCCCATTATTATATATGCTTATACGACTTTAACGGTAGTTGCTTTTTACGGTAATTATATGTTGGTGATCCTCGGGATTCAGACACTGATGATCGCTATTTTTAATAGTATGAATGCGGGGGTTGGGAATTTGGTAGCGGAGGGAGATCGAAAACGGATTCTGTCGGTGTTTGAGGAACTGTTCTCCGTGAGATTTTTGTTTACCTGCGTGATGTGTTTTGGGGTATTTATGCTTACTCCCTCATTTATAACCTTGTGGATCGGGAAAGAATATGTGCTAGACTCCATGACGTTGTTATTGATGACTGCCATCTTGTTTATCAACTTGAGCCGCACGACCGTGGATGCTTATATTAACGCTTATGGTCTGTTCGGTGATATTTGGGCACCGGTAACGGAAGCTTCTATTAACATCGGGATGTCTGTCCTGCTGGGATATTTCTTTGGATTACATGGTGTGTTGTTGGGCGTGTTGATAAGCCTATTGATCGTCGTTTTTTGCTGGAAACCTTGGTTCTTGTTTTGTAAGGGATTGAGATTGCCTTTGCGGATTTATGTGGTTATGTATGTTAAGCATCTAATCGCAAGTATGGTATGTTCGTTTTTTGTTTATTATATTTCTGATTATATACCTTTTCGTCCGGAGGATAGATTCTTTTCGTTCTTCTTTTATGGGATAACTGTCATGCTTATTTTCATGCTGAGTATTGTGTCTATCTTGTATCATATAGGACAAGGATTGCGCCATTTTGCACGAAGGATAGTGAGTATTATTATATAAGTATATGTAAATTGTAGTTTGATTGTATGTTATTATATATTACGTTATCATTTCTTTTGACTTTTTTTTCATTTTTGGAGATTTTTCTAGTCAAAAAACGTTGTACGTATTGGCTGTATATTTTCTCGTTTTTTTTGTTTTGCTTGTCGTTCCTTCGTTGGAGAGTAGGAACAGATTGGGATAGTTATTATGAGATCTATTTGCATCCGGAATTATACGCTAACATGGAGACGGGTTTCATGATGATTAATAGTATCGGTAAAAATTATTTTGAAAGCTATACGGTAACTTTATTTATTCAGGGGATCTTGCTGTTTACTTTTCAAACTGCTGCGATCAAGCGGCTGTCTCCTTTTCCTATGACTACTCTTATGCTTTTATGGGGATCAAACTTTTGTGGTATATTTTTTGTACGCCAATCTGTATCTACGGCCATATTACTTTTTTCCATTGTAATGATACGTGACAGACGTTTGTTGGCATTTTTAGTGCTGGTGTTTTTAGCCGGTCTTATTCATCGCTCCGCTTTTGCGTTTTTGCCGGCTTATTGGATTTATCAGTTCCATTTTTCAAATAGACGAGCTGTACTTGCGATAGTTTGTGGCATATTGATAGGTTCAATAATTGACTTTTCGGATTATTTTAGTTCTATAGGTTCTTTCTTGGGTGGAATGTATGAAGCTAAGATTGAGGGATATATGAGCAGAGGTGCTGATATGAGTTTTAATGCCGGACAGACTGCCGCGCAATTGTATATGCGTTCCATGCTAGGGCGTTTGCTCTTATTACTTTTGTTTGTCTTGTTTATAAAAAAGAAACATAAAATAACAATTGGGGGGGGATGCTCAACCTATTTACCTTCGCTGTCGTTTTATTACCGGTTTTCAGTAGTGTAACGAATACGTTTAGTCGTATGTTGACTCCTTATATGTATTGTCAATCATTGCTGCTGACCCTCGTGATTTTTTCCTTGAGTTCAGATGTTAGGAAGTTTTGGTGTTTCGCCTTATTTATAGCAATGATGGCAGTTCAGTTATATATGAAATTGTTTGTGGATTATGGCGGTGAAGCCTACTTGCCTTTTGGCACAATATTATAAATTAGTATGAGAAGGATTCTTTTTATAGCCACGTGTGATATGGGTAAACGAACAGGTGGAGGTTTAGCAAATTTAGCTTATTATAATGCGTTTAAGCATCTGTTTCCTTGTGTCGTGGATTTGGCAATGGCAGAGGAGAATTGCATAGGTATGTATGCGGATGCAATTCATGTTCCTCGGAGGGGATTTGTGAAGAAAATAATAGGGATAGTGCATGGTGAGTTTCATCGTAATTTAGCCTTCTTTAGGCACTATGTAAGGGCGGTAGCTGGAAAATATAGCTGTTGCGTGATAAATGGTGGCGTATATGCCGGTGATATGATCAACCTTTTTCATGAGCAAGGGATTAAGGTGATCGTGATTCATCATAATTTCGAGCGCGAATACCATTTGGGAAATAGGTCTTGGAAGACTTTATGGGGCTTGAATGCCACATTGCTGAATCGTATTGAGCGAAATGCCTTTTTAAAGAGCGACCTTAATTGTTACATAACCGCAGAAGATAAGCGTTTGTTTCATAAATATTATGGGGATTGCCGTGGCAGGGAATATATTTTGGGCGTATTTGAACCTTCATCTGTCAGCTTGTTACCTATGAGAGGAGAGGGAGATTCCGTTGTCCGGCATATCATCGTTTCTGGAAGCATGAACTCTACGCAGACGATAACCGGTATTATGGATTTCAAGGAACGTTATTATTCTATTCTAGAAGAAAACTATAAAGATTGGAATGTGATTTTTGCGGGAAGAAATCCCGGGGAAGAAATTGTTGGCTTTTGTGATGAACATTCGGATCGCTTAAGTTTGATACCCAATCCTCCTGTCATGGATGAGGTAATAGATAGGGGGTCTATCTTTTTATGTCCTACGAATGTGGGTGGGGGTTTAAAATTACGTCTGATGGATGCCTTAAGGCGAGGTATGCCTGTACTTACGCATGAGGTGTCAGCCCGCGGGTATGATGTTTTCTTTGGTTATCCCTTTTTTCAAGTTTATCATGATGAGGATAGTTTTAAGAAAGGACTCGAAACGCTTGTTGTTTTTATGCGAGATAATGAGAATTGGCAATCAGACATATTGCGTATTTATGTTTCTCATTTCGGGTTCGACTCTGGATGTGATCGGGTCTTTGAGGCTATTTCTTTGTTGTCATTATGATTTATCTTCTTTTTATAGTTGTAAATTGTGGTTACCTGTCATTATTGAGTAAGTGCAGGAAGCTAAGTCTTGGACAAACGTTATTGTTTGGTTTACCGATGTTAATGATGTGGAGTCTTTTAATCGGCGGACAGTATAACGTAGGAACTGATTATTTTTCTTATATGGAAATGTTTGTTCCCGGGGCAAATTTGGCTTATGTGAATGAAAGTAGAGGCGAATATGCCTTTTCTTGGTTTGTTGAAACGTGTCAGCACTTAGGAGTATATGGACAGGGTATCTTTTTTGTTATAGCTGCTGTCTGGTCTGTGATATATTTATATATTGCTTATTCTCTTGTCGGCAGCAAATACATCTACCTGTTTTTGTTTGTATTTATTGTCTTTACCGGAGCTTTTAACAATCAAATGAATGGAATAAGACAGTATTTTGCCATGTATTTATTGTGGTTGGCCATTATCCTTATAAGGAAAAAACGTTATGTAGTATCTATAGCCTTGTTTGTTGTCATTCCCTTTTTTCACCAAAGTTCACTCGTTGTCATGGTGATTTTTCCAGTCCTTTATTATTGGGTAAGTGAATGGCGGAAGAGTACGTGGCTTTATGGTATATTAGTGACAGGTATGATTTGTAGCTTATTGATATCGGATGATGTTATAGCATTCTTCTTGCCTTATTTTGATCAGTATAGCGGGTATTTTGGGTCAGAAAAAATGGATAGTCAGAAGTCTTTGTTAATACTTACAAAATATGTATGTATGCCTTTGTTCTTATATGCTATATATATATATCCTAGAATGGATCTTACTAATTATCAAAGAAAATTATTCGTTTTTGGATTATGTGGGTATGCTTTCAAACTCTCTGTAGTATCAATGTCTCTAGTGTCTCGTTTGGGACTTTATTTTGAGTTGTTTTCTTGTATACCTCTTGTGTATTTGCTGATTTATTTAAAGATGAATAGCCGAAAATTAGTATATATTCTTGTGCTAATTTATTTGTTGTTGCCATATAGTCTAAAAGTTATAATGGGCAATACTGGAGAATATTCCTATAATTTCTTTCTTTCCCTAAATTGATATAGTTAAAAGACTTCTTATTTTATTGATAGATATATAATAATTAGATTATTATGTTAAAATAATTACACGTATGAATGTTATAAAGATTGCCGTAATTGGCTTGGGTTATGTCGGTTTACCTTTAGCTCGACTTTTCTCAACGAAGTATCCCACAATTGGTTTTGACATGAATCAAAGCCGTGTAGATACATTGATGATAGGTCATGATGCTACGTTGGAAGTAGCGGATGAATTGTTGCAGGATGCTATCTGTAACCATGGTTTTAAGTGTACTACTTCGTTGGAGGATATTAAGGATTGTAACTTCTATGTAGTGGCTGTACCTACTCCGGTGGACGAGAATAATCGTCCGGATCTTTGCCCGTTATGGGATGCGAGTGAAACGGTGGGGAAGGTGATATCCAAAGGTGATATCGTGGTGTATGAATCAACGGTATATCCGGGTGTCACGGAAGAGGAATGTCTTCCGGTTGTAGAAAGAATATCGGGTTTGAAGTTTAATACGGATTTCTTTGCCGGTTATTCACCGGAACGAATCAATCCGGGGGACAAGGAGCATACGGTAGAGAAAATCAAGAAAGTAACCTCAGGTTCTACGCCGGAAATAGCTGATATCGTAGATGAGGTTTATAATTCGGTATTAGTGAATGGTACACATAAAGCTCCATCTATCAAGGTCGCAGAAGCATCGAAGATAATTGAAAACTCACAACGTGACGTAAACATCGCTTTTATGAATGAGTTAGCTAAGATTTTCAATGCAATGGGTATCGATACGAATGACGTGATTGAGGCGGCCGGTTCCAAATGGAATTTTATTAAGTTGAAACCGGGTTTGGTGGGTGGTCACTGTATCTCGGTGGATCCATATTATTTGATTCAAAAAGCACAGGTATATGGGGTACTACCTCGTCTGATGTTTTCTGCTCGTCGCTTGAATGATGGCATGGGTGCCTATGTGGCAGAGCAGACTATTAAATGTATGAATAAAAAAGGGGTAATAGTGAAAAATGCTAAGATCCTTATTCTAGGAATCACTTTCAAGGAAAATTGCCCTGATATTCGTAATACGAAGATCGTGGATATTTATCATACATTTAAAGAATACACGGAAAATATTACCATTTATGATCCATGGGCAAATCCTAGAGCTGTAGAACATGAGTATGGTATAAAGATTGTTAGTAGCCTTGCAGAGAAAGAGAAGTTTGATGCCGTCATTTTAGGTGTTGCCCATGCGGAATTTTTGAGTCTTAATGTGAAAAGTCTTATTAAGGATGGAGGCGTGATCTATGATGTCAAGGGGGTTTTTAAAAGAGAAATCATAGATGGTCGGTTATAATATATCAGAATGAAAGTTTTACAGATCTGTAATGACTTTGCGGGGAGTAAGGTTCATGTTAGCTTGGTGAGAAAATTGGATGAAAAGGGAGTGGAACAAGTGGTCTATTGTCCTGTCCGAGATCAGAAGCTAATAGGTGTTAACCGATTTGAAGGAACTCATGTCGAATTTATTTATAGTTATATTATCAAGTCGTGGTATAAGTTTCTTTATCATTATAAGCGAAGAGTTTTGTATAAGGACATGAAAGCAAGGGTCGATTTAAGTGAATTTGACTTGATTCATGCTGCTACGTTGTTTTCTGATGGCGGATTAGCTTATAAGGCTTATAGGGAATACGGCATCCCTTACATAGTTGCCGTTCGGAACACGGACATAAATACTTTTTCAAAAACCCAGCCCCAAACATGGAACGCCGGTCGTGAAATTTTACTACATGCAAAGAATATAATTTTCTTATCGAAAGCCCTTAAGAAAGAATTTGAGCAACTTTATTTTACACGATCTATTCTAGAATGTATTAGGTATAAATTTGTTTTTCAGCCCAATGGTATTGATGATTATTGGCTTTCACACCTTGATACGACCATAAGATCAGGAAGGGGAGTGCTTTATGTTGGGGATTTTTCTAGGAATAAGAATGTGAGTCGTTTGATTGAGGCTATACGTCGGGTTCGTTTTAATCCTGCTTTTAAAGATGTTTACCTGACTATTATTGGAGGAGGTGAAGATCATAGAAATAAGACTCTCAATGTGATAAATCGGAATAGTGATTTTGTTCGGAATTTAGGTAGGATTCATGATAAATCGATAATACGATCTATAATGAGGCATCATGCGTTATTTGCGATGCCAAGTATTTATGAAACATTCGGATTGGTTTATATAGAGGCATTATCGCAGAATCTCCCGATAATATATGGTAAAGGTCAAGGTGTTGACCAATTATTCTCGGAAAAAGAATCTCCTGTAGGCATAGGAGTTAACGCTAAATCGATAGAGGAAATAGAGCAGGCTATTTACACGATATTGAATAATCAGAGCATATATTCCAATAAGCAAGTTGATTTTACCCTGTTTGATTGGAATTGGATTGCGGAGAAATATATTAATGGTTATAAGAGTATTGTTCAGTAAGGATATGATGGGGCATTCATGTTCCTGTTGAAAAATATCTTCTATTTAATCAAAAAAAAGATAAAAGAATGAAAATACTATCTATCTTATCGGATCATAGGTTTATTGGTTTTGACAGAATGAAAGTGCTCTTGCCCGATGGTTGTAAAATCGAAATGCCAACACAGTCGCCTTTTATAAAATATTTGTGTAGATTTCGTTCCCTCGTTCGTCTATTCCGATTAGAGCCACGGTGCGCAACGTTTCTTACGGAAGATATTTTAATACTCGCTTTCCTTCGGAAGTTGTGGTTTATATCGCTAAGTAAAGCAAATATTGTGAGTGTGGAAAATCTCAGAATAGGATTTAGTGAAGTGCTAACATTTTGTTCTATGAGGTCTTATGGAATGAATGTCGTATATTATGGTGATTATGGTCAAAATGTGAATGGTGAAGAAATTCATATCTATAAATTAGATGAATCTTTGCATAGTGAAATATGCTATACATTTCCCGCAGGATCAGTAAAACATATACATAATATATTATACGATAAATATCGTGAACGCTTTTTTATTTTCACAGGGGATTTTGGTGATGACGTGGGGATTTACATAGCTAATAGTGATTTTTCTAAGGTCACTCCTTATTTAGTAGGTCAACAGTCATACCGAGCTGTGATTGGGAAGGTATTGGAAAATGGATTGCTTTACGCCACAGATGCGGTGATGGAGGATAACTATTTATATTATGTGCCTTTTTCTGATAGCATACCCCGGAAACTATTATCTCTTGGTGGGTCTGTGATTTATGGATTGATCTTGAAAGAAGGTTTGGTCTTCTCGACGACAGTAGAACCCAGACCTTCTGTTTCTTCTAAGATTATCTCTTTAATTGATAATAGGAGAGGCAAGGGTATAAAATCTAATCTTATCGATGTGTTTTATGTATCTGATGATTTGGCTTGTCAGAAACTAAAATCATATAAAAAAGATTTTTTGCCTATGAGGTTGTTTCAATATGGGTGTGTTACATTTCCTGTACTTTTTGATGAGCATATGGAAATTTCATCGCTTCCTGTTAATCCTGTTTCTGTTGATGATTATGATGGTATAGTTGATCATTTAGAATTATCAAATACTTATGGATTAAAGATACATTAGCGATTGATTCCTCCGTGGAGAAGGGCAAAGGGCTTTTTAAACAGATGATAGAGGACAAACGGGCTATGCGTGCTTATATTCGTGAGCATGGAACTTTAAATGGTTTTAATCAGAAATCTATCAATTTTGTGAAACCTATATGAGATAGTAGAAATAGAAAATCAAGAAGAATATTTGTAACCTTACTAAAAGTAAGTATCTTTATTCTAAGATTTATTTTAAATGCAAATGCGTAAGGACGATATATTAATTTCTCTTAGGGCTTTGATAAAGCAAGTGATGCCGGCAGGGACAAAGGTCTTTTTGTTCGGTTCGCAAGCCCGTGGAGATGTGCATGATGAATCGGATTGGGATATTCTGATATTATTAGATAAGGAAAAGATCACTTCCGCTGATTTTGACACTTATGCGTATCCTTTAGTGGATCTGGGATGGCAATTCAGTGAATATTTTAGCACGAAGTTGTACACTTTCACGGAATGGATGAAGCGTAAGGGGACTCCCTTTTTCAAGAATGTGGAATTAGATGCTATTGAGCTTGAGTTGAGGTAAAGTGGAGATTATGATGACTGGATTGTGATTGATGCCAATGAGATTCTTCCTTTGATGGATTCTGTTGAGGATTATTTAAATACATTACTTTTATTGATCGATAAATAGGCTGAAAAAATACTTTTTCCAGTCTTGAGCGTGAATCTAACGCATATCATTTACATTAGATATGCTTGGAATGCGTATGTCAAAACCTGACTATTAAGGATTCCTACCGGTCTGAATACTGAAAGGCCGAATACTTTTTGATACATTATCTTTTTAACACATATTTCTTATGAAAGCATGTTTCATGGGTTTGGGCTATATTGGCCTGCCCACGGCTATTATTGCCGCAAAGCACGGGGTGGATATCGCCGGCGTGGATATTAACGCCCAGGTGGTGGAGGTTACCAACCAAGGGAAATTGCATATCATCGAGCCGGGTATGGAGGAGATGTTGCGGGAGGTACTGGCCTCCGGACATTTCAAGGCGTACACCGAGCCTCGGGTGAGCGACGCTTATTTCATGGTGGTACCCACTCCTTTCAAGGGGGATCATGAGCCGGACGTATCGTTCGTTGAGTCGGCTACCCGTATGGTGCTTCCTTTGTTGAAGGAGGGGGATTTGTACGTGATCGAGTCTACCTCGCCGGTGGGGACGACCGAGCGGATGGCTAGTTTGATTTTCTCGGAACGGCCGGAGCTGGAGGGCAAGATCTATATCGCTTATTGTCCGGAGCGGGTGCTTCCGGGTAACGTGATCTATGAGTTGGTGCATAACGATCGGGTCATCGGCGGTATGGACGAGGCCTCTACCCGTAAGGCGATGGAGTTCTACGGCCAGTTCGTGAAGGGTACGCTTCACCCAACGAATAGCAAGACGGCCGAGATGTGTAAATTGACCGAGAACTCAAGCCGGGACGTACAGATCGCTTTCGCCAATGAGCTGTCGTTTATTTGCGATAAAGCGGGAATCAATGTGTGGGAGCTGATCGATTTGGCGAACAGGCATCCCCGTGTGAATATCTTACGGCCGGGTTGTGGTGTTGGCGGTCATTGCATAGCGGTGGACCCTTATTTCATCACGGCGGAGTTTCCGATGGAGAGCCGTATGATCTCGACGGCCCGTGAGACGAATAATTACAAGGCTTTCTGGTGCGCTGAGAAAGTGAGGAACGCCATGCTACGGTTTGAGCTGAAGCATGGGCGTAAGCCGGCGGTGGCAATGATGGGCTTGGCTTTCAAGCCTGATATCGATGACTTGCGCGAGTCTCCGGCCAAGGGAATAACGACGAAGGTGTTGCAATCGTGCAACAACGCTGATATCATGGTGGTGGAGCCGAACGTTTCGGAGCATAAGCTGTTTAAGTTGACCCCTTATAAGGAGGCATACGAGAAGGCGGATATAGTGGTTTTCTTGGTGAATCATAGGGAGTTTGCGGGGTTGAATTATCGGGATGACGTGGAGGTGCTGGACTTTTGCGGGACATTCAAGAAATAATCGTTCGCTAAATAGAAGAATACGCTGTAATGAGGAAAATAATGTTAGTCTTCGGGACCCGTCCCGAGGCGATCAAGATGGCTCCGCTGGTGAAGGAGTTCCAGAAACATCCGGAGTCGTTCGAGACCATCGTGTGCGTTACCGGACAGCATCGGGAGATGTTGGATCAAGTGTTAAAATTGTTCGAGATCACGCCGGATTATGATTTGAATATCATGAGGCAGGGTCAGGACTTATATGACGTGACCGCCCGTGTCCTTACCGGTATGCGTGACGTGTTGCGTGAGGCGACACCCGATGTCGTGCTGGTGCATGGGGATACCACCACGAGCACGGCGGCCGCCTTGGCCGCTTTCTACCAACAGATACCTGTAGGTCATATAGAGGCCGGCCTTCGTACCCACAATATCTATAGCCCGTGGCCGGAGGAGATGAACCGGCAGATTACGGGGCGTATCGCCACGTATAATTTCGCACCCACGCGGTTGAGCAAGCAAAACTTGATGCGAGAGGACGTGAATCCGGACTCAATCTTGGTTACCGGCAATACGGTGATAGACGCCTTACGGCAAGTGGTGACTAAGATAAAGACGGACGCTGAGCTGGACAAGGAGCTGGAAGGCGTGCTTTTACGTTCGGGGTATGACGTGAACCGTCTGGCCGGAGGCAAGAGACTGGTGTTGATCACGGGTCATCGCCGGGAGAACTTCGGTGATGGATTCATCCAGATGTGTACGGCTATCAAGGACTTGACCCGGAAGTATCCGGAGGTGGATTTTGTCTATCCTATGCACTTGAATCCCAATGTGCGCAAACCGATTCACGAGGTATTCGGCGGGGATTTATCTGATCTGGGTAATATGTTCTTCATTGAGCCATTGGAATATCTGTCGTTTGTCTATCTGATGGAGAAATCAACGATAGTGCTGACCGATAGCGGCGGTATCCAAGAGGAGGCTCCCGGCTTGGGCAAGCCCGTGTTGGTGATGCGTGATACGACCGAGCGTCCGGAGGCTCTCGCGGCAGGTACGGTGAAACTGGTCGGAACGGACTATGACAAGATCGTGAGCGAGGTCTCGGCGTTGCTTGATGATACGGCTTATTACGATGCGATGAGCAAGGCGGTCAATCCCTATGGCGATGGATTGGCTTGCGGAAGGATCGTGGAATTTTTGAACCGGAAGGAATGAGGGTCTTGATCGTTTCTCCCTCTTATCTTCCGGAGATCGGTGCGGCACCCTCACGCATTACGAACATGGCGGAGGGACTGTCCGGCTTAGGGATAAAGGTGGATGTGTTGACTTGCTTACCCAATTATCCCAAGGGACGTATCTTTGATGGATATAGGGGGGCTTTTTCCAAGACAGAGGATGTAAACGGGATAATGGTCTTCAGGTACTGGACGTATGCCTCGATCTCGAGGAGACCGTTGGTCCGTCTTGCCAGTATGTGCACTTTCGCCACGACCCTTTGGTGTTTCGCTCTCAAGCGTAAGCGTATAAAATCTTATGATAAGGTGATCATCCAGACCCCTCCTGTTTTGGCGGCGGCCTCGGCCATGTTGCTTTTTCGTTGCTGCTACCAGAAAAAGGTGGTGCTGAACGTCTCAGACCTTTGGCCATTGTCGGCCGTGGAGCTGGGGGCCATGAAAGAGGGGGGCGTTTATCATGGGGTGATGGGGCGTATCGAACGGTTCCTTTATCGTAAGGCCACGGCCTGTCAAGGGCAGAGTAAGGAGATCGTGGATTATATAAAACGGTATGAGCCGGGCAAGGCCTCGTTCTTGTATCGGAATTTGCAGCATCGTTTTGTTTTACCGAATCAACCCCCTTCTTCTCGAAAGCCTTTCAGGATCGTCTATGCCGGTTTGCTGGGCGTGGCGCAGAATATATTGGAGTTGATAGAGCGTATCGATTTTAAAGGGATGGGAGCGGAGCTTCATTTATTTGGAGGGGGCAATCAAGCCTTGGAGATAGAGGATTATGTGAGGACACATGATAAAGGGGTCTTTTATCATGGCTCTTTGCCCAAGGAACGGATGCGTGAGGAGCTTACACGTTACCATGCCTCCATTATCCCCTTGACGGTTCGTATAAGGGGGGCGGTACCTTCTAAATTATTTGATTTGCTGCCGTTAGGCGTTCCTATCTTGTTTTGTGGAGGCGGCGAGGGCGAGGAGATTGTAAAGGAGAATCAGTTGGGCCTTGTCTCGGCCCCCGGAGATTATGAGCGACTTTCTAAAAATATACGGGCCATGAGCCACTTGCCGGATGAGGAGTATCGACAGCTAAAAGCGAACTGCTTAAGATTATCCCAGACAACTTTCTGTTTTGAAAGGCAACTGGAGGCGTACAAACGTTTTTTATCGGCTTTCTAATTTCAGGATGAAATCCCTTAAACATTTTGCGGGGATGCCCTGTTATAGATATAGTAGTGTGTTTTTCATGGTATTAGATTTTTAGATTAGTAATTAGGTTGTTCATTCAGTTCGGGAGAATAGGATGTTGGTTTCTAAATATGAGAGCCGGAAAGGTGAGAATGATTTCTCTCGTTTCCGGCTATTCTTTTTTATTTAAAACTCGTCATTGGCGTAAAGACTCAATAGGTTTTTCAGCTCATAATCGAATATCTCGTCATCCTTGAAGAAGCGTTTCAATTCGATCTCGGCTGTCTCCGGTGAGTCTGATGCGTGTACGATATTCTCTTGTACGCTCATACTATAATCTCCCCGTATCGTACCGGGAGCGGCGTTTCTACCATTGGTAGCGCCGGCCAAGGTTCTTACTACATGTATGGCATCTACCCCTTCCCAGCAACATACAATTACCGGGCATACACTCATCGCGTCCTTGATCCGTTGGAAGAAAGGCTTTTCTTTTAGGTGGGCGTAATGCTCACTCAAGATCTCGTCAGTCAGCCAAACCATCTTCATGCCGGCCAGACGGAGTCCCTTCTTTTCGAAACGGGTTACGATTTCACCGATCAGCCCTCGCTGAACGGTACAAGGCTTTAAAATAACCAATGTTTTTTCCATAAGATTTATATTAAAAGATTAAACAAATGTTTGATGTCTTGAATACATGTTAACCTTGCGGCGTTTTATGAATGATAGAGGAATAAAGGATGAAATGTTTTTTAGGATATTTCAAGTATATTTCTATCTTATTCCTCCGCAAGTTAATGGGAATAAACAAATAAACGAGCGATAAGTCTGCTAAACTAAACTAATTTAACATACGTTAATTATTGCTCGAGTTGTTAATCCTTCTGTATTCTTTTCCATTTCCGTGGAATTTCCGGATGAGTCTTGAGAAATTCCCTCAAGGTTTGCCGGTTTACTCCCAGTTTCTTGCTGATATATACTTTAGTCTTATGTTCTTTAATATACTGCAAGATCATCTCTTCCTTACCTTTTAGCTTACAGGTTTCCGGTCGCTCTCCTTTCGGACGGCCCAGTTTGGCACCTTGCACTTTTTTCCGAGCCAACGCTTCTTTCGTTCGTTGCGAAATCAGGTTGCGTTCAATTTCGGCGCTTAGGCTAAATGCGAATGCCAAGATTTTACTGTTAATGTTATTTCCGAGTTCGTAACCTTCCTTTACCGTAAATACAATGATGTCTCTTTCCATACATTGATGAAGGAAGCTCATAACTTGCATAAGATTACGTCCGAGACGTGACAGCTCCGTCGTGATCAGGATGTCGCCTTTACGTATTTGCTTTAATAATTTACCAAGTTGGCGATCGGCGATTACTTTTGTCCCGCTGATCGTCTCATCTACCCACCTGTCGATTCTCATGTTCCTCGATTTTGTGAATTTCTCAATCTCGAATCGCTGGTTTTCAGTAGTTTGTTTGTCTGTACTGACTCTTACATAACCGTATACCATATGTCCTATATTTAATTAAACAACAACCAAGATACTGGAAACGGATTGATTGATAGTGCGTTTTAGTAAAAACAAACTTTTTTATGGGTGTGTTAAAGAAGTTGAGTGGGCTTGAACTCCATACAAATTGTAATAAAAAGGGTTAATGGATATCCGTATAGAAAATTTAAGTTACTTTTGCTTTCGAAAAATAAGATGGAGTCTTAGAATGATCATGGGTATGAAAAAGTTATTGTCTTTACCTCCAAATTTGGTAGATTGTTTCCATGCGGTAGAGCATGTAAGTACAGAGGAATGTTTTTGCACCTCGGATCCGGTAGGCGCCCGCTTAGGATCCGGGGGAGGAACGACTTGGTTGTTGGAGGCCTCCCGGCAAAAAGAGGCTCCGGATGTACCGACGGAAGAGTGGTTGGGACAGGAGAAGCGTATCTTGTTGCATGCCGGAGGGCAAAGCCGCCGTTTGCCCGGATATGCGCCATCCGGGAAAATATTGACTCCGATCCCTGTGTTTCGCTGGGCAAGAGGGCAGAGGTTATCCCAGAACTTATTGTCCTTGCAATTACCTCTTTATGAACGGATCATGAAAAAGGCACCGGAATCGCTTCATACCTTGATCGCTAGCGGTGACGTATATATCCGTGCTAACCAGCCTTTGCAGGAGATTCCTGAGGTAGATGTGGTTTGTTACGGTTTATGGGTCGAGCCTTCGTTGGCCAAGAATCACGGGGTTTTTGTATCGAGCCGTAAGTCTCCGGACACTCTGGACTTCATGCTACAGAAGCCTTCGTTGGAAACTTTGGGGGAATTGGCGGGTAGTCATTTATTCTTGATGGATATCGGTATCTGGCTGCTAAGCGACAAGGCGGTGCGGTTATTAATGAAACATTCCTATACCGAGGATGGCAAGGCGATGAAGGCGTATGATTTATATGCTGAGTTCGGGTTGGCCTTGGGGAAGAATCCACGTATCACGGACTCGGAGTTGAATCAGCTTTCAGTAGCGATTCTGCCGCTTCCGGGTGGAGAGTTCTATCATTATGGAACTAGCCGTGAGTTGATTTCCTCTACATTGGCGGTACAGAACTTAGTTAGGGATCAACGTGCGATCATGCAGCGTAAGGTGAAACCACATCCCGCCATGTTTGTGCAGAATGCGGTGTTACACCAGAAATTGACCGCTGAGAATTCGGAATTATGGATAGAGAATAGTTATATCGGTGAGAATTGGACGTTACGTGGCCAGCAAATTATAACGGGTGTTCCGGAGAATAATTGGAACTTATCTCTTCCGGAAGGTGTCTGTGTAGATGTTGTCCCGGTAGGGGAAGCCAATTGGGCGGCAAGGCCCTATGGTTTTAATGACTTGTTTAAAGGGGCCTTGTCTGATGTGTCTACCTTGTTTATGGGGAAACCTATCTTGACTTGGGCGATGGAGCGAGGGATCACCTTGAGAGGGAATGAGGATATACAAAACGCACCTTTGTTTCCTGTTTGCCAAACCGTGGATGAGCTGGGAAAAGTGCTGCGCTGGATGATTACGGAGCCGGATAGGGAAGAGGGAAAGTTTATTTGGCTTTCCGCCCGAAAATTATCGGCGAATGATTTGTCCGATCAGGCGAATTTACGCCGTTTGGTAGCTCAGCGAGAAGTTTTCCGTAAAAAAGACTGGTCATTATTGGCCGCTAATCATGAGAAAAGTGTATTCTATCAATTGGATCTTTCGGATGCGGCGGAAAGCTTCGCCAAAGACAAGATTGTCTTACCGAAAGCCCTTCCCGAGGATAATCCGTTGATGAAAAGGATACATAATCATATGTTCCGTTCTCAGGTGATGAAGATCTTGGGGGAAGCGTATAAGGAGGAGGAGCAAAAGGCTTTCGCTTTGTTGCGGGAAGGGCTGGTCAGTTCTGTCCTCGGAAGTAAGCAGCAGCCGTGTTTGAATGTCTATCGGGACCAGATCGTATGGGGACGTAGTCCGGTACGTATCGATTTGGCAGGTGGGTGGACAGATACGCCGCCCTATTGCTTATATGCGGGTGGAAATGTGGTGAACGTGGCGATCGAGTTAAACGGGCAACCACCGCTACAAGTCTATATCAAGCCTTCCGATACCCATAAGATTATCCTTCGCTCGATCGATCTGGGAGCGATGGAGGTTATCTCTTCATGGGACGAGCTTCGTGATTATAATAAGGTAGGATCGCCGTTTTCCATCCCGAAAGCGGCTTTGGCCTTGGCGGGATTTGTCCCGGAATTCTCGGCGGAGGCTTATGCTTCTTTGGATGTCCAGTTGGAAGCTTTTGGTAGCGGGCTGGAGATTACCTTGTTGGCGGCGATACCGGCGGGTTCCGGTTTAGGCACTAGCTCGATCCTCGCGGCTACCGTGCTGGGCGCTATCTCTGATTTTTGTGGCTTGGCTTGGGATAAGAATGAGATCGGAAACCGCACCTTGATTTTAGAACAATTGCTGACTACCGGCGGGGGATGGCAAGATCAATACGGTGGCGTATTGCACGGTTTGAAACTCTTGCAAACGAACGAGGGTTTTAATCAGAATCCTTTGGTACGTTGGCTGCCGGAATACTTGTTTACTGATCCGGAATACCGGCCTTGTCATCTTCTTTATTATACGGGAATTACTCGTACGGCAAAAGATATTTTATCGGAAATCGTACGAGGTATGTTCTTGAATAGCGAGGCGCATTTAGGTCTTTTGTCCGAGATGAAAGCTCATGCGCTTGATATGTACGAGGCGATCCAATGCGGAGACTTCGTGACTTATGGTAAATTGGTCGGAAAGACTTGGGAGCAAAATAAGGCACTCGATTCCGGAACGAATCCGGCGGCGGTGGAAGCTATTATCTCCAAGATACAGGCTTATGCCTTGGGATATAAACTTCCGGGAGCAGGCGGTGGTGGTTACTTATATATTGTAGCGAAAGACCCGGGTGCGGCCCTGCAAATCCGAAAGATATTGACTCTTTCTCCACCCAATTCGAACGCCCGGTTCGTGGAGATGAGCTTGTCGAATAAGGGGCTTCAGATTAGTCGTTCGTAGGTTCGTGCCACGCCGGTATAGGCGAGGGCACACGCCAGTATAGGCGTTGGCTTACGCTGGTATAGATACAGGCCTATGCCTATACTGCTGAGGGGCGTTGCGTATATACGTGTGTATTTTTGCCTGTTTTGTTGCTAATTGGAATATATTGTATGTGTTTTGGAACATTTATATAAATGATCCTGTTGTACTTTTGCGGAGTTTAATGAGGTGTCAGATCTGATGGGGAAGAGAATTGTTTTTATATGGCTTTTATTGGCGTTCGCTTGGGTAGCGAAGAGCCAGAACTACATGATAAAAGGAATCGTGACTGATTCTATTACGGGAGAACCTTTGCCTTATGTGGCTGTGATTTTGAAGGGAACTACGATAGGTGCTACGACAGATCTGGATGGGGCTTTTACGCTCTCCTCTTCATCTAAGGTACGTACTTTACAGGTCTCTTATCTGGGTTATACGGAGAAAGAATTGAAATTCGTTCCGGGTAAAGCGGAACATTTGAAGATTCAGTTAGCTCCGACAAGTATTAATTTGTCGGAGGTGATTATCAAGCCGGGAAAGGAAAGATATCGGAAGAAGGATAATCCTGCGGTTACCTTTATCAAAAACGCTATCGCACGTCGGGAGAGCAACGATCCTCGTAATCATGATTATTTTCGGTATGATCAATACGAGAAGATGGTCTTCGCTATGAACGATTACCAACCGAAACCGAAAAAAGATGGAAAGGCGGGAAAGTTTGACTTCTTGACTGAGTTTATCGATACGTTGGAGGTGGGAAAGACGATCTTGCCGGTATCTGAACGTGAGAAAATCCAGACCGTTTATTACCGTAAAGACCCGAAGACGGAAAAGAGGGTCGTTCTGGCTACGAAAGCGGCTGGTGTGGATGAGGTCTTCTCACGAGACGGTATGCAACAGTTCTTGAATGAGGTATTCCGGGAAGTGAATATCTTCCAGAATGATATTCCTTTGTTCTTGAACCGTTTCGTTAGTCCTATGTCTACGATGGGGCCTAACTTCTATAAATATTATTTGCTAGACACGGTGGAGGTCGCCGGACAGAAGTGCGTGGATTTGGGTTTCGCTCCGTTTACTCCGGAGACGTTCGGTTTTACGGGACATCTTTTTATCACGTTGGATTCTACTTATTTCGTGCAGAAGGTTAAGTTGAATGTCCCGAAGAAGATCAACTTGAATTTTGTCGGTGGAATGACGATCGAGCAGACTTTCGACCGTGCTCCGGATGGGACTCGTATCATTACGAAAGATGATATCAACGTGGATTTCAAATTGACGGAGAAATCGAAAGGAATGTATGCCCGCCGTTTGAATATCTATTCGAATCAAGCGTTTGAGGGACCAGATGATCCTAAAGTTTTTGAGGAGAGCGCACCTATTATTATACCGATGGAAGCTTATCGCCGTTCGGCGGATTTCTGGGAGGAGAATCGTCCTACTGAGGCGGGAACTCGCAAGCAGAATAACGTGGAGTTGCTAATGGCGAAACTTCGTTCCGTTCCTATTTTCTATGTGACGGAGAAGGTTGTTTCGATCCTTACCTCCGGTTATATCGCGACGAATAAGATTCCGGAGAAGAGCAAGTTCGAGTTTGGTCCGATGAACACCTATATCAGTGGTAACGCGATTGAGGGGGCCCGCTTCCGTGTCGGTGGAACCACGACAACGGCGTTCAGTAAACGTCTTTTCTTGGATGGTTATTTGGCTTATGGATCGAAAGACCGCAAGTTGAAATATGATGGTATCGTAGAATATTCTTTTATCGATAAGAAGGATTATCGGAAAGAATTTCCCGTGCATTCTATTCGCTTCGAGTACCTATATGATATCAACCAGTTAGGTCAGCAGTATATGTATACCAACAAGGATAATATGTTTTTGGCCTTGAAGCGGCAGAAAGATACACGTGCCACCTATTTAAGGAATATGGAACTGACCTATTACCGTGAGCATTATAACGGCTGGGCTTATGGGGCGGTACTTCGGAATTTTAAGGAATACTCAACCGGTTACGCTGCGTTCGACCGTATCGGTCCGGATGGCCAGATCACGGCTACCGATTCCTACCGGATGTCGGAAGTGGAGTTTAAGTTCCGTTTCGCCCCGAATGAGAAATTCTACCAGACTCGTAATTACCGTTATCCGATTACGCTTGACGCACCGGTATTCACCTTGAACCATACGATGGCTTTCCAAGATGTATTAGGTAGTTCGTATGATTATCAGAAGACGGAGCTCGGTATTCAGAAACGTTTCTGGTTCTCTGCTTTCGGTTATGTGGATATTCTCGCTAAAGCAGGTAAAGTTTGGACAAAGGCCCCTTATCCTTTGTTGATCTTGCCAAACGCAAACTTGTCGTATTTGGTGCAACCGGAATCTTATACGAATATGAATGCGATGGAGTTCATCAACGATGAGTACGCTTCGTGGGATATTACTTATTTTATGAACGGAGCCTTATTGAACCGTATTCCGCTTATCAAGAAGTTAAAATGGAGGGAGGTCTTTTCCTTCCGGGGTATGTTCGGCCACTTGACGGATAAGAATAATCCGTATATCGGTGAGCAGAATGAGGGCTTGTTCTTATTCCCGCAGGGCTCTTACCTGATGGACCCGTCTACTCCTTATATGGAGGCGGGTGTCGGTATCGAGAATATCTTTAAGTTCTTGCGTTTGGATTATGTATGGCGTCTGACCTATAAGGATCATCCGGGCATCCAGACAAAGGGTATACGTTTTATGATGAAGCTATCCTTCTAGGGCAAGTGTTATTTCCAGTCGCTGAACTCAAAACTTAATTGTTCCCAACGGTCTTTCGTATGAGCCTCCTCTTTTACGGGATTGGATACGGATAGACCGATCAGTCGGATGGGATGCTCGGTATATTCCACTTCTTTCAGCAATTCCTTGGCCAAGGGAAGGATCTTATCTAAGGTTGTTAACTCTTCCGGACGGCTGAGGCTTCTCGTGATTTGGTTGAAATCATGGAACTTGACCTTTAAGGTCAGTGTGTTTCCCTTGAATCCGGAACGTTCCAGCCTGCCGATAAGTTCGGTCGCTACGTGATAAAGCTCGATGATAACAGAGGATTTGCGGGAGATATCTTTTTCTAGCGTATGCTCGCAACCTACCGACTTCCGGATTCGTACCGCTTCTACGGGACGGTTGTCTATACCTCTGGCAAACTCATAATAAAGCATTCCCGCCTTTCCGAACTGGCGGGTAAGCATCTCCCCCGAACATTCCCGTAATTGCAGCCCGTTGTGGATACCGAGTGTATGCATTTTTCGGGCTGTTACGGGGCCTACTCCCCAAAAGGACTCAATGGGAAGACGTGCTATAAAATCGAGGGCTTGGCTTGGATGGATGGTGCATAATCCATTGGGCTTCCGATAATCCGAGGCTATTTTCGCTAGAAATTTGTTGTAGGAGACTCCCGCTGACGCTATCAGGTTCAAATTATCCCAGATCCGTTTCTTGATCTCCTTGGCGATATCTACAGCGAGAGAGATGCCTCGTTTATTATCAGTGACATCCAAAAAGGCTTCATCCAAGGAAAGCGGTTCTATGATATCCGTATAATCATGGAAGATCTCGTGGATCTGGCGTGAGACGGATTTATATACGTCCATCCTTCCATGTACGAATATCAGGTCCGGGCATAAACGTTTGGCTTTTTGAGACGCCATGGCGGAACGTACCCCATATTTCCGGGCTTCGTAGCTAGCGGCAGCTACTACGCCTCGCTGCTCCGCATGCCCGACCGCTAGGGGTTTTCCTCGCAACTCCGGATTGTCTCGTTGTTCCACCGAGGCATAAAAGGCATCCATATCGATATGTATGATCTTTCTCAAGATAGCTCTTTTATTACTGGTATTTACGATAACCCTTCGTCTGTTTATGAAGCCGATAATCGCATTATAAGATCTCTACGGAGTTAATGACGATATTCTCGGTCGGACGATCTTGCTTGTTGGTCTTGGAGGACTGTATGGCGTCTACGACATCCATGCCTTCTACCACTTCGCCGTAAACCGTGTATTGATTGTCGAGGAACGGTACGCCACCTTCGTTCTTGTAAGCCTCACGGAGTTCCGGGTTTAACTTTACCTCGTCTTTCCGCTTCTCGGCCTCCAGCTCGGTCTTGCCAATCAAGGTATCACGAAGGATCGCCAGTTCTTCCTTGTTACCACTGCGATAGAATTCCATGATCTTAGGCTTGTTCTCGTTTTGCAGGCGGGCGAATATCTCTTGTTTCAGACGGCCTTCCAGTTGCTTTTCCATCTGGTTCAACTCTTGTTCCGAATACTTTTTCCCCGTTACGATATAGAATTGGGAGGCGGAAGAGGCCTTTTCCGGGTTCACCTCGTCTCCGGTACGTGCGGCGCAAAGGGCTCCTTTCTTGTGGAAATATTTCGGGTAACGGAATTCGGCGGGAACGGTATAGCCCAGATCGCCCGCTCCCAGTTGCTTGTTCATCGGGGCATCCTTGGAAGTCACGTCACCTCCTTGTATCATGAAATCCTTGATCACACGGTGGAACAGCAAGCCGTTATATTGCCCTTCTTGTACCAACTTGATAAAGTTATCACGATGTAATGGCGTGTCGTTATATAATTTCAGCTTTATATCTCCTTTGTTGGTGTGCATAAGCACCCTTGTCTCAGTTGCTTGATTTTCCATTTTATACTTATTTTTCTATGAGTTTCATTGACTTGATCTTTATGTTCTTCGTGGGTCTGTCATCGGCGTTCGTCTCGACGAACTGTATCTTATCCACGACTTTCATACCCTGTATAACCTCTCCGAATACCGTATAGTTCCCGTCCAGATGAGGCGTTCCGCCTTCCAGCATATAGGCTTCTTTTTGCTCCGGAGTAAACTCGATGCCTTTCTCCTTGGTCATCTTATCTAGCTCCATCTCCGTAAAGAACTTTCCGGTCACGATATAGAATTGAGTTGCAGATGAGGCCTTCTCAGGATTTTCCTCATCCGGGGTACGTGCGGCACAGAGCATTCCCCGCTTATGAAAATATTTCGGATACACGAACTCGGCGGGGATGGTATAATCTAAATCTCCGTCGCCCAGATGCGCGTCCAAGGGAGCGTCTTTCGAGTTGATATCGCCTCCTTGTATCATGAATTGCTTGATAACCCGATGGAACAATAATCCATCGTAACGGTGTTCTTTTACGTTCTTGATAAAATTATCCCTGTGCAACGGCGTGTCGTTGAACAGTTTCACCTTGATCTTACCCATATCCGTATCAATCAGCACCAATGTCTCAGTCTCTTGCGCATGCAGCGGGCATAGCGAAAGCATAAATACCGAAACAAACAACATCGTAAGAATCCGTCTCATATTTATTTCTATTAGTTTTAGATGGACAAAAATAAGAATAAATATCGATATCTATGATCAAAGGAATAGGTCTAAACATGATTTCTTTGGTAGGAAACCGTAATAGCGTTACAAACATCTGTAATATATGCACATCGTTTTATGTTGAATCTAGGTAATTTTGTCATAGAAATAAAACTCTAAATTCAATATACTATGAGAGCAAGTATCTTAGCTATTTTAATTTTAGGGGGGATTGTCTTAAACATAAAGGCTCAGTTTTCTTATAATGAAAAGGGTCAAGCCATCCCTCCTGCATCACAACCTTTCGGCAAAGAGGCTTTTGAGCCAACCGGGCATACGGTTATACGCTGGTTGGGGAACGCTGGCTTTCTGATTAATAGCCGTGGTACGTGTTTGATGGTCGATCCTATGTTGAAGGGATTTGATATGCCTTTGTTAATAAATATGCCGATCGCCCCTAAAGATGTTCCCCATTTGGATGCGGTATTGATTACTCATTGCGACAATGATCATTACAGTGTTCCTACTTGTACGGAAATGTCTTCTGTATGCCGGGAATATCATTCTACATTCTACGTGGATTCTTTGATGGAAACACAGGGTTTGAACTCTTTCGGACATCGTATCGGGGAGACTTTTAATGTCGGTCCGATTTCTATCAAGTTAACCCCGGCTTACCATACGTGGCAAAATGAGTATCCGGGATATACGCGTGAATTTAAGGTTGAAGATTATTGTGGTTTCCTCATGAAAACACCGGATGGCTTAATTTGGGCACCGGGAGATTCCCGCTTTCTTCCTGAGTTCTTGGAATTACCTGCCCCGGACGTGATTTTCTTTGATTTCTCGGATGATTCATGGCATATAGGATTGGAGGGAGCCATAAAGATCGCAAATGCTTATCCTAAAGCGCAGCTTCTCCTGTCTCATTGGGGAACGGTGGATGCTCCCAATATGAAACCATTTAATGCTGACCCTAAAATGCTAGAAGGGCGTATCCGTAATCCGGAACGTGTTCATGTCTTAGCCCCGGGAGAAGCTTTTGACCTTGTAGCTCTCAGCTCTAGCGAGGGTGAACAATGTGCCGAAACCTTGATTTTCCCTGCCGACGCAAAGGCTTCGTCGGAGTATAATACGGGGGATGTCTATGTCTCCTTGTTGAAGGAGTCTGGTAATACGATGATCGCGCATTTTATATTCAAACCTAACAGCCGTAATTTCTGGCATTACCATCCGGATGCCGAGCAAACCTTGTTAGTACTTGATGGAGAAGGATATTATCAAGAGGAAGGAGGAGAGAAACGTGTGATCCGGAAGGGTGATGTGATCGTGACACCTCCTAATGTACGCCATTGGAATGGGGCGACACCGGGTAGCTCTATCGTATGTATGACCGTTACGGAACATGCGATCGAGAATCATGCCGTACAACTTCGGGCTGTGACGGATAAGGAGTATAATTGACAGGTTCGGATGACAGGCTGGTGGAAACCTATTAATTGGCCGCTCTATATTCATTAGGCGTACAGCCTGCCATTTTTTTAAACCATCGACTGAAGTGCTGCGGATAAGGAAATCCTAACTCGCAGGAGATCTCGCTGATTGTCTTTTTAGTATTGTACACTCGTTCCTTGGCAATCTCCAGTGTTTTTTGCTGGATGTGTTTCAATGCCGATAAGCCAGTTTCCTTTTTCAGCAAATCGCTCAAATAGTTAGGGGACAAACAGAGTTTCTCCGCGCAATAGGGTACGGACGGTATCCCATATAGGGCTGGTTTTCCTGAATTGAAGTATTCGTTTAATAATGCCTCGAATCGGGCAAATGTGTCTTGGTTCGTATTCTCACGTGTGATGAACTGGCGGTCATAGAAACGTGTGCAATAATTCAAGAATAGCTTTATATTATCAGTTATCAATGATTTGCTGTGCTTATCAATAGGGTATTGCAGTTCTTCCTTTATCCTTTCCATGCATTCGATCACCGTTTTGCGCTCTTGTCCCGAAAGGTGAAGGGCCTCATTCGCATAGTAAGAGAAGTAGGAGTAGTCCCTCATGATATGGGCCAATGGCGTTCCTCGTAAAAACTCGGGGTGGAATACCAATACCCATCCTTCCGGTTGGTGTAATAATCCATCGTCTTCCGAACCCAATACTTGGCCCGGGGCAAGAAAGAGCATCGCTCCCTTTTGATAGTCGTATATACTTCGTCCATATTTCAGTTGCCCGCAGTCCGTGTCTTTCAGCAATATAGCATAAAGGTTATATAGCTTTCTGCAAAAGCGCAGGGGCTTTGCTTCACGTCCGTCGATAACGCTGACTAATGGATGTCTGGTTTCTATGCCGAAATAATCGTTGTATTGTTGTACTGTGTTGATATTCATTATCTCATTCATGGCTTAATCTCTTTAGTTTTCGCAAATGTACTTCTTTTCCTATGTTTTTGTCTTCCGAGCGATGAAATTGGTATATCTATCCGTATTTTTGGTACATGTCCGGATGTCGGAACATGGTATTTTTGCGACAAATAGATTATTTATTAAAAGATCATAAGTTATGAGAAAGTACAATGGAATAAATCGTCGGGGATTTTTAAGGTCGGCGATGCTGTCGGGAGCCGCGATGTGTGTTTCTTCTATATCCAATGAAATGGTAGCTAATGAGAGCCGGGATAAGCAAGAGCCCTTGGCTTTAGGTAGTAAGGTCGCGGCTGGAATTAGCGCAAAACGAACCTTGGGAAGCGGTACGGCTTCCATGGTCGTATCGGCTATTGGCTTCGGTTGTATGGGATTGAATTATCATCGCAGCCAGCATCCCGGCAAGAAGCAAGTAATCGCTTTGGTACATGAGGCCATCGATCGTGGCGTTACTTTGTTCGACACGGCAGAGAGCTATGGTTATCAAACGAATGAACGATTAGTTGGCGAAGCGTTGAAAGGTTATTCGGACCGGGTATTTGTAACTACTAAATTTGGGCATAAGTTTGTGGATGGCGTACAAATCAAGACAGAGGAAGATAGTTCTCCCAACAATATACGTAAGGTATGTGAGAATTCGCTTCGCAACCTTGGAGTAGAAACTCTCGGTATGTTTTACCAGCATCGTGCGGACCCGAACACTCCGATTGAGGTCGTCGCTGAGACTGTGAACGAATTGATCAGAGAAGGCAAGGTATTACATTTCGGGCTTTGTGAGGTGAATGCCGATACCATCCGCCGTGCCCATAGGATCTGCCCTGTTACGGCTATACAGAGTGAATACCATTTGATGCATCGTGCCGTGGAGGATAGCATATTGCCGTTGTGTGAGGAACTGGGTATTGGCTTTGTTCCTTATAGTCCGATAAATCGAGGCTTTTTGGGAGGCTTGATTAACGAGTATACTCGGTTTGATCCGGAAAACGACAATCGTCAAGATTTACCTCGTTTCCAACCGGAAGCTATCCGTGCCAATATGCGGATCGTGGAAGTGCTGAATGCTTTTGGGAGGACACGGGGGATCACGCCCGCGCAAGTTGCCTTGGCATGGTTAATGAATAAGAAACCTTGGATCGTAGCTATACCGGGAACTACGAAGCTGTCTCATCTGGAGGAGAATTTACGTGCTGCGGATATCATTTTCACCGCCGGTGAGATGAGGGAATTGGAGGATGCGGTTTCCGCTATCCCTGTAGTGGGAAGCCGTTATAACGCGTTACAAGAATCAAAAGTACAGAAATAGATTTAGCTATCGGAAATATGAGACCTGTTTTTATACTTAGTATCATTCTTTTGCTTGTTGGATGTAAACAGCGAGATGAGCGTGTCCTGATGGTGGATGAGCAAGGCAGCTTCGCTATTGGAGGTACGGTCTTGGTTGACTCATTAGGGCATACTTATCATGGCGACCATGCGTACGTATTTTATCAAAAGCCGGTCGGAGCGAGGAAATACCCATTGGTATTCGCCCATGGTGTAGGGCAGTTTTCTAAGACATGGGAAACCACACCCGACGGGCGTGAGGGCTTCCAGAATATTTTCTTACGTTGCGGGTTTAGTGTCTATCTTGTCGATCAGCCTCGTAGAGGGAACGCCGGTAGAGGTACGGAGAGCGTGACAATTTCCCCGGCGTTTGACGAGGAGGTTTGGTTTAACCGTTTTCGTGTAGGTATCTGGCCGGATTATTTTGAAGGAGTACAGTTTAAGCGGGATAAGGAAACCTTGGACCAATATTTTCGTCAAATGACGCCGACTATTGGCACGACGGATTTTGAGGTCTATTCGGATGCCTACGCCGCTTTGTTCGACAAGATAGGCCCGGGCGTATTTATTACCCATTCGCAAGGCGGGCCCGTTGGATGGAATACATTGCTTAAGACGAGAAACATTAAGGCTATCGCGTCATACGAACCGGGTGGAGCGGTTCCTTTTCCGGAAGGGCAATTGCCGGAGGAGGCTAAGTTTATTACGCTTTCCAAGAAAATGGAAGGCATTGAAGTACCTATGTCCGTATTCATGGAATATACCAAGGTCCCTATCGTCATTTATTATGGAGATAATTTACCCGAGACTGATGAGCGTCCGGAGTTATATGAATGGACACGCCGTTTGTACTTGATGAAGATATGGGCAAAAATGCTGAATGATCTGGGTGGGGATGTCACCGTTATTCATTTACCGGAGGTAGGATTACATGGCAATACCCATTTCCCTATGTCGGATTTAAATAATATAGAGGTCGCGGATTTGCTTTCTGAATGGTTACATACAAAAGCTTTGGACTAGGTCTTTTGGGTAATGGAAATATATATAGTATCGTTTTCATTAGGAGGTATTGATCTTTTCACAGAGGTGAAAAGATCGTATCACCCCCGTGAAAAGATCGTTTCACAGAGGTGAAAAGATCGCTTCACAAGGGTGATACGATAAAAGTCTTAGGCCACGGCTGTTACTTCCTGCTGAGGAATCAGCCATAAGAACCTTATAATCAGAATAATTTGCTTGGATACTCGCCTGCGTCTACCAAGGCTTGGATCTTATCCACAACGCCTTGACGATCCGCCGCGTAAGTTACGCCGAACCATTTGGAGGTTGTATCCAATACTTTCACACGGGCTGTTCCTTCCGTGATCAGTTTATTTACCATCAACGGGATGAAATACTCACTCTTTAAATTACCCATGTTCGCTTTCAAGAACTCCTTGAAATATTCCTCGGAATACTCGAAATAATCGGGAGTGAAGCCCCACATATTCATGGAGACCGGCGTGTTTTCTTCCAATACGACCTTCTTTCCGTTCTCGTCTACAAACTGGATATCTCCGTCGATACGTTCGATAGCGGTACGCTCCACGACGCCTGTCAGATAACCTTCCTCGTTCGTGGCGCAAACACCACGTGCCACGGAACCGCTCTCGCTCAACGTATTACCTACACGGTAGCCTACCATGCAATAATCATTCTTCTTGCCATCCATCTCAGACAATTGCTTGCCTAATACGGCGAAGCTGTCACGTCCGTAGAAATCATCGGCGTTGATTACGGCGAAAGGCTCATTGATAACCTTCTTGCCCATCAATACGGCATGGTTGGTTCCCCACGGTTTCTCACGTCCCTCCGGGCAAGTGAAGCCCTCCGGAAGATCGTTCAAGTCTTGGAATACGACTTCAACCGGGATATGGTTCTCATATTTGGAGATGATTTTCTCACGGAAGTCTTTCTCGAAAGATTTGCGGATAACGAATACAAGTTTACCGAACCCGCCACGAATAGCATCGAAAATAGAATAGTCCATGATGGTCTCGCCATTGGGACCTAGGCCGTCCAATTGTTTTAATCCCCCATAACGACTACCCATTCCGGCTGCCAATACAAATAATGTAGGTTTCATAATGCGTTTCTTTAATGTGTTTTTTAATTCTTCGGGCAAAGTTAATAATTATAGAAACATTGCCATGTTATTGTCCGTCTTTTTATAAAACTTCTAATACGACGATCGACATGGGAGGAAGGCTGACGCTTAACTTTCCCTTTTCCACCTTGGCTCCCTTGAAAACTTCCGGCTTGACCTTCTCCGGCGAATCGAATGTGTTATAGTCGTTTATGGAGGACGCTGTCAGGATACGCCCGTTCACGCTCTTTATCGTTACGTTTTGCAGGTCGATATGGATGTTCTCGCTTTGCCGGGGATCTACGTTCGCCAACGAGATATGGATTTTACCCTGCGAGTCCCGGGATGCGGAGGCGCTTACGACCGGCACTTCCCGGTTGTCTCTTACTTTCTCCTTGTCGCAGATTAAGTCCATCGGCAAAAAGGTAGCGTCTTGATGAACCTTGTACATCTCGAACACATGGTAAGTAGGCGTAAGCACCATGTCCTTGCCTTTCGTGAGGATCATGGATTGCAATACATTGACAATCTGTGCGATATTGGCCATTTTTACCCGATCCGTATATTTGTGGAAGACATGTAGGGTAAGAGCGGCCACGAAAGCGTCGCGCATCGTGTTTTGCTGGAACAGATGGCCGGGGATCGTACCGGGTTCCACATCCCACCAAGTGCCCCATTCGTCTACCATGAGGGCTATATTTTTCTTCGGGTCGTATTTATCCATGATAGCGATATGCTTTTTAACGACATCCTCTATCTCAAGGCATTTTCCTAAGGTCCAGTAATAATCCTCCGTGTTGAAATCGGTAGCGGAGCCTTTATTGTTCCAATCTCCTACTGTATAATAATGTAAAGAGATACCATCCATGCGTCCGCCGATTTGTTTCATCAGCGTCTCGGTCCAGTTGTAATCATAATCGCTGGCACCGCTGGCGATCTTGAACAAGACATTGCTATCATAGTTACGGCAATACGTAGAGTAACGACGGTAAAGGTCGGAATAATATTCCGGTCGCATACTGCCCCCGCATCCCCAACTCTCGTTCCCAACGCCGAAAAACTTGACTTTCCATGCCTTATCCCGGCCATTTTTCCGGCGTAGGTTGGCCATAGGACTGTCTCCTTCCGAGGTCATGTATTCCACCCATTTAGCCATTTCCTCAACCGTACCGCTTCCCACGTTTCCGCTGATGTAAGGCTCACAACCTAATAACTCACATAGATTCAAGAACTCATGGGTTCCGAAACTATTATCCTCAATCGTCCCTCCCCAGTTATTATTCACCATTTTCGGGCGATTCTCCTTGGGGCCGATTCCATCCATCCAATGATATTCGTCGGCGAAGCAACCGCCCGGCCAACGTAAGTTCGGGATTTGTAGTTTCTTCAATGCGTTCAAGACATCCGTACGGTATCCTTGGGTATTAGGGATGTCGGACTCCGGCCCCACCCATAAGCCACCGTAGATACAACTCCCTAGATGTTCGGCGAATTGCCCGTAAATATGTTTACTGATCTGTTGGTTACCTTGCTCCGGATAAATACGGATATTCGCGTCTCGCTGAGCGAATAAGGGAAGGGCGATAAATGCCCAAACGCTGATTATTAGTTTCTTCATGATATAAATGATTTGTTGGCAAAGATACACTTATTCTTGAATACATGAATCCTTTTATCGTTCGAAAAACACGTACGTGTTTTCGGAAAAAGTCGTACATGTTTTAAAAGAAACACGTACATGTTTTTCTTTTGTGTATTTATCGTATCTTTGTAAGGTTTTAAGGCAAAAGACTAAACAAAATGAGAAAGAGAAAAATGTTTCCGTTTTTAGCGGCTGGGATAGTCGCTTTAGCGAGTTGTAACACTCCTCAGAAAGAGGTAGTGAAGATCGCTGCTATTAATCCTGCGAATATGGATACCACGGTTGCCGCAGGTACGGATTTTTATGAATACGCTTGTGGTGGATGGATTAAGAATAATCCTTTGAAACCGGAATACGCTCGTTTCGGAACTTTCGACCAATTACTAGAGAATAACCAAGAGCAGCTCCGGGTATTGATCGAGGAACTTAGCGCTACGCCCCATGAGGCGGGCAGTGTCGCCGGGAAGATCGGCGCTTTGTATGCGATGGGATTGGATAGCACGAAGTTGAATGCCGATGGAGTGGCTCCTATCAAAGAGGAACTGGCCGCTATCAATGCGCTGGCGACGAAATCGGATGTCTCTAAGATGGTGGCTACGCTTCATAAGGAAGGCATGGCTCCGTTCTTCGCTTTGTTCGTGGACGCTGACGAGAAGAATAGTGCCATGAATATCGTCCAGCTGTATCAGGCTGGTATCGGAATGGGCGATCGGGATTATTATTTGTTGGAAGATGAAGGCTCCGCCAAGATGCGTGATGCTTACAGGGCTTATATAAATAAATTATTTACATTGGCCGGCTCAAGCCCGGAACAGGCGGATGCGGCGGTGGATGCCGTGATGAAAATAGAGAAGGCTATCGCCGAGATCTCTTATGGCCGTGAGGATTTGCGTGACTCCCAGAAAAACTATAATAAATTGGCTTACGAGGATTTCAAGCAAATAGAATCCCCGTTGGATTGGGATGTATATTTTGAATCCATGGGATTAGCTGGGCTGAAAGAGTTGGACGCGAAGCAAATCAACTTCTATAAGGATATGAATAAGGCTTTGCAGAATACGACGGTCGATGAGCAAAAATATTATTTGGCGTTTAATTTATTGAGCGCGGCGGCTCCGTACCTAAGTGATGATTTTGTAGACGCTGATTTTGAGTTCTATGGAAAGGTAATGTCCGGAAAGCAGGAACAACAACCTCGTTGGAAGCGTTCGTTGAATACGGTAAACGGTGCGTTGGGCGAGGCTGTCGGCGAGATGTATGTAGAGAAATACTTCCCGGCTTCTTCTAAGGAAAAGATGTTGACGCTAGTGGGGAATTTGCAGACTGCTTTGAGCGAGCGGATCAATGGCTTGGAATGGATGAGCGATACGACTAAGGCGAAAGCGCAAGAGAAATTGGCCGCTTTTACGGTGAAAATAGGTTATCCGGACAAATGGCGTGATTATAGTGGCTTGGAGATCAAGGACGATTCTTATTGGGCGAATGTCCGCCGTTCTAACATCTTCGATATGGCCTATCAATTGGCGGACGTGGATAAGCCGGTCGATAAGTCTCGTTGGCATATGAATCCGCAGACCGTGAACGCTTATTACAATCCGACTACGAATGAGATCTGTTTCCCGGCTGCGATCCTTCAGCCTCCATTCTTTAATCCGGATGCCGATGATGCGGTGAACTATGGCGCTATTGGCGTGGTAATCGGCCATGAGATGACGCATGGATTCGATGATCAGGGACGTAACTACGATAAGGATGGTAATTTGATCGATTGGTGGACTGCCGAGGATGCTGTTCGTTTCAAGGAGCGTGCTGATAAATTGGTTGATCAATATGACCAGATTATCGTAATAGATACGCTTCATGCCAACGGACGTTTTACGTTGGGTGAGAATATCGCCGACCACGGAGGTTTGTTGGTCGCTCACCAAGCTTATTTGAATAGCTTGAAGGGCAAAGAGACTCCGGCCCCGATCGATGGCTTCACGAATGAACAACGTTTCTTCTTGGGATATGCGACGTTGTGGGGACAAAATATCCGTCCCGAGGAGATCCGTCGTCGTACCAAGATCGACCCGCATTCATTGGGAAAATGGCGTGTGAACGCCGCCTTGCGTAATATTGCCCCGTTCTATGCCGCTTTTGACATTAAAGAGGGTGATCCGATGTTTATGGCTCCGGCTGATCGGGTAGTTATCTGGTAACCCAAATACAGAGTTTATATAAATGAGGGAAGTATGTCACGTCAAAAAGGCATACTTCCCTTTTTTCGTTTATCCCGATTTGGCGGTCTGATGCACTTTTCTTATTTTTGTTTGATTAAGAACGTTATACATGAAAATTTTATACCATGCGAAACTATATATCAATCGCCTTACTTCTCTTGGCATCTTCTGTTTTTGCGTATGATCCTCCCACGATGGGATGGAGCTCATGGAATACCTATCGAGTGAATATCAGCGACAAACTGATAATGAAACAAGCTGATGCGATGTCGCGGAATGGCTTGAAAGAGGTTGGATATAAATATATCAATATTGATGACGGGTATTTTGGGGGACGGGATGCGAACGGGGAGTTAATCACTCATCCGGTCCGTTTTCCGAATGGCTTGAAGCAGACGGTAGATCATATCCATGCGTTAGGGTTTAAGGCGGGTATTTATTCCGATGCGGGCCGGAATACTTGCGGCTCCTTTTGGGATAAGGATTCTTTAGGGATCAATGTCGGCTTTTATGGGCACGATCGTCAGGACGCGGACTACTTCTTTAAGGAAATAGGATTCGATTTTATTAAGATCGACTTTTGTGGCGGCGATGCCAAACAGAATTTCGATCAATTAGGTCTGGATGAGCAAGAGCGATACACGGCGATCCATAATGCGATACTAGCTACCGGCCGTAAAGATGTGCGTATGAATGTATGTCGTTGGGATTTTCCCGGTACGTGGGTGCATGACGTTGCCTTCTCATGGCGTATCTCGCAAGATATAAATCCGAGCTGGGAGTCCGTGAAGAATATTATCCGGCAGAATCTATATTTGTCCGCTTATGCGAGCGAAGGAAAATATAATGATATGGATATGCTTGAGATCGGCCGTGGAATGAGTGAGGAAGAAGATAAAACTCATTTTGGAATGTGGTGTATCATGAGCTCCCCTTTATTGATCGGCTGTGATCTGACTACCATCTCTGAGAAAGCTTTGCGGCTACTAAAAAACGAGGAACTGATAGCGTTAAATCAAGACGTACTAGGCTTGCAAGCTTATGTCGTTAAGCAAATGGATGGAGTGTATATCTTGACAAAGGATCTGGAAGAAGTGAATGGGAATACATGCGCTGTTGCCGTCTATAATTCTACGGATGAGGAACGGACTATTCATCTGGATTTTGCCGATTTCTATTTGCGGGGCGACGTGAGTGTACGGGACTTATTTGAAAGGAGAGATCTTGGAAAGTACAAGGATCGGGATTTTTCCGTAACCATACCTGCGCATGGGACACGTATTTTCCGTCTGGATGGACCGGAAAGGGGAGAACGGACGGTTTATGAGGCGGAATGTGCTTGGTTGCAAGACTATCAAGAAATAAAAAATCACAAAGCGTTTGGAACGGCGATTTATGAGGATGACGGGAATTGCTCTGGAGGTGCGAAGGTTACGGGATTAGGTAATCGTGATAGCAATTATCTGGAATGGCATAATGTATACAGTCGTGAGGGAGGTTTATACTTGATGTCCGTGGATTATCAGTGTGCGGAGAATCGAGAATTAATTTGTCAAGTTAATGGAGTTGTCGTAAAAAATGTAGAGGCTCATCCTGCGCATGAGGTCGCTAGCGAGCAAATAGAGATCCGTCTGAAACCCGGTATGAATCGCATACGCTTATCGAATGGAAACTCATGGATGCCCGATATCGATGGTATGGTTTTACTAAAGAAGTGATTGCTGGCTACGTGCTTGAGGGAATTTTCATTCTTCTATATTCTTGAGGTGTCATTCCCGTATGCTGCCTGAAATATTTGTTGAAAAAAGACAGGTTGTTAAAGCCTAAAGAGAAAGCGATCTCTTTTACGGTTAAGTCTGTTGATCTTAATTGTGCCTTGGCATCCATCGTGATAATGGAGGAGATGATTTCCAAAGGAGTAAGTCCGATCGCTTTCTTAATAGTCGTGCAGAAATGAGGTAACGACAAATTTAATTGAGCGGCGTAAAAAGAAACGCTGTGCTCGGTGGTATAATGCTCTACGACAAGTTGGATAAACTTACGGTAAATCTCATTGGTGCGCGTACGGATTCCATTTGTCCAATGGCTATGATTTTTATATAACTCAGCCGTTCCTTGCATGAATATCGTGAGATAAGCGATGACTAGGTTTTTATTTACCATAGAATAAGACGGGGATAAGGATTGCGCACGTATCAATAAACGGTATCCGTCAATATATAATTGAGCTACAGATTCTTCCAGCGGCATGATCGGATGTTCCGTGATAACGGGAAGAAAGCTCATGGTTGATTTAATAAAATTGATGTTTGTCATAAACTCCGAAGAGAATCCGGCGAAATAGAAACGTGCGTCGTCCGATATTTCATGAAACTGGATAAAATTGCTGGGCACTAAGGTCACGAAATCATATTTGTTAATCGTATACTTCGCTAGATTGATAGAAGCCTGCACGGAACCTTCTACACAAAGGAGAAACAAACCTGCCTTTATCTTATGAGGCAGCTTGCTGTATTTGTTTAGCGTCTCTTTTGTGATACGATCTCCGACGATAAAATCGTTCGTGATATCGAATGTGAGCATTTCCTTTTCCATATCTAATCGGTAATTCGTCTCAAATATAGGAATTAATAAATACTTATTATTCAAGATAATAAAAATAGAACATAGAAACGAAAGAATGGATATTGATTCCCTAAAATTTAAGGGCGAACTTTACAAATGACTACTAATCGTAGGAAAGAGGAAACAAAAAGAATATAGTTCGTTTACTAGAAAAGTATTTTGATTATGGAAAAAGGAAGAATTGGACTAAACGCAGGAAAAGTGTGGCATGCGCTAAACGAGGTAAATGAAATATCTACGCAAGAGTTAAGCCGTAAATTGTCTTTAAGTATTGAGGACCTAGCCTTGGCTATTGGCTGGTTGGCTAGAGAAAACAATATTTATATCACAAGAAAGAATGGTTTGTTGTATGTCAGCAATGGCATCAAATCCAATATGTACTATTAGAAGGAAACAAAAAAAGGCTATCCATCACGGACAGCCAATCTTCATTGTTAACCTTAAATCTAATACCATGAAAAACACAGTGCAAATATAGAGGTTTTATGTTATGTAGCATAACGAATAGTTTGGAAATCTCATTTGCTTAACGTGATTTAACAAAATCATGTTCTAAAACATATCTTTTGAGACATAATTCATAAACACAAGCGTTACTTTTATCTATTACCACCTTTACTTGACTTTTAAATCAAGTAAAGGATGGTAATTTAAGTAATGCCTTATTCGGCTAGTAGAATGATATGTTTCGTTAAGTCATTAAACTTGATAAAATAGGTACCGGCGGAAACCTTTACATTATCACCTCCGTCAAATTTGGCGAATTGTCCTTGTTTATCGTTCCACAAACTATTGCTGCCACCGAAGCTTACGGCCCAGTCATGATCCGCACGTAATTTCAAACCGCCATCGGACGGAATCTCTATTTTCTCGCCGATCCAGATGTGCTTGTCGTAACTAGCCTGTTGTAAATCTAGATCACCACCCCAATCATTGAAGTCTCCAATCAGGGAGATTTGTTTGTATTCGGTTGTCGCTCCGGTATAAGGTTCGATGCTGTATTTGTTACCAGCCAAGTCTAACGTGATCGTATAATAGCCATCCTGCGTGAAGCCTTCGATATTACCGCTACCGCCGTCATTGCTTAATGCTCCGTCGCTGTCGTAACCCCATTGAATGCCCCAATCACCCGGGGTTTGAATGATCTTGAATGCGCTACCGGCTTTTACGAAACCCGTGTAAGTGAATAACATATTATTAACATCGTCGTCGGCGAATATACGCATCGATGGGTCGTTATTGTTCCATCCGTTGTCGAATATGTCACCCACGAAATAAACTTGGGTACGGGCGCCACTATATGGAGTGATCGCCATGTTTACCGTGTTCGAATAAAGTTCGGGAACACTGTCGTTAATAAATGCTTTAAGACGGAAGTCCACATTATAAGCTACGGTAGGATTAACCATTCCCAAATTGTTCATGGCATCATTCAGCTCGAATGTCTTGATCAAGACTTTTTCGCCGGAACCGGTAGTCGGCAGCGACTCGAATTTCTCGAATTCAGTTCCTCCTTCACAGACTTGTACGGTATACGTTACACCTGCCGCAAAACCGTAATCCGGTTGTTCACAGGTAAAAATATCGATGATACTACTGGCATTTTCCGGCATTAAAGTATATGAGCTATTATTCGGAGCATTGAGGGTAAAAGATATATTATTACCTTCTGAGTCCTTTAGGTCATTGATAACCGGATCTTTATCGTCCGTGCAGGCAGAAAAAGCACAGATGCCCGCAAACACGATGGATAATATATTGACTTTATTCATAATTGTTACTTATTAATAGGTTTTACGATTAATAACCCGGATTTTGTTTCAAGTTACTGTTTGCCACGAGTTGGGTCGAAGGAATCGGTAACAATGAGAAGTGACTGGAGATTGAAGTACCTCCCGCTGTCTCGCCTTTCCAATCCCAAGTATAATTGGAGGTGAACTTATTGTAGCGGATCAAATCCGTACGGCGTTGCGCCTCAAAATAGAACTCACGGGCCTTCTCATCAAGCACAAAATCCAAAGTAAGATCGGTTGCCGTAATTTCCGTGGCTTTCGCTCTTTTCCGTAGTTGGTTAATAGCGCTTAAAGCGGCTTGTTTATCGCCTCCTGCCCGTAATGTGGCTTCGGCGAAGGTCAGATTAGCCTCGGCTAAACGGAACAATGGGAAATCCATATCCGGGAACTGCTGATTCGGATCGTGACCGATTTGTCCGGATTTCGTGATATTCTTGAATTTAGTTACAGAATAACCTTCTGTAAACTCGGTCGGCTTATTGATCTCGAATGTACGGTCTGTAGTCCAGAAAGAGGCACGTGTATCAGCTGTTTTCGATAAGTCTCCATCAGAAGCGAACTTTTTCACCAATGCCATGCGGGCACGGTTACCACCCCATGCTTCTTTAGTCCCGAAATCATCCAGTGCGTTCATGTCACCACTGATAAAGCTGGCGATAAAGAACAATCCGGACCAAGAGCGAGTCTGTACGCCATCATAACAAATCGGCAGGATCATCTCGGGAGAGGTGTTGTTATCTGCAAGGAAATTATCTCCATAATTAGGAGCCAGAGAGAAACCGGCGTCCATGACTTTCTTTGCGTATTCAGCGGCGGTAGACCATTGAGGGATACCTGTATATACTTCTGCGTTCAGATATAAGCGGGAAAGTAGCATCCATACGGCGGCTTGATCGGCACGTCCATATACATTTGCACGGGGAGCCTTCATTTGTGGCTCGATTTCTTTCAACTCTTTCTCTATATAGGTATAGAGATTCGCCCGGGTAATCCGTTCGGGGACATAGGTACCGATACCCGTGTTCTCATCAACGAACGGGACATTGCCATATAAATCAATCAAATAATAATAATCCAAGGCACGGATAAAACGAACTTCAGCACGCTGTGTAAGACTTTCCTCGTCATCCTTGCCCTCTGTCTGTATTAAGAAGTTATTACACTGAGCGATTTGGATGTACAGACGGTTGAACATATTCAATACCACACCGTTCGAGGCGGTAAACTTAGCGAAGTTCAAGGGATATACATCCACGTCGCCAGACCAAGCGCAAATCGCCTCGTCCGTAGGAAGCTCATTTAGGTTGAATAGCATACGCATCAAACCCGACGCTCCCTCATCCGTGTCGGCGATATCTCCTTGTCCGTCGGGACCTTTATTTCCTGTGATGGCTAATCCCGCATAGATCTTGGCGAAATTGGCGTTCTGATCGAACTCTACGTTTAGGTTCGGATCGATAGGCGTAACATCGAGATCACCTAGGCAAGAGGTGAAGTTTACGCTGAAAACCAGCGATAAAGCCGGTATTATATATTTAAAGAATTTCGTATTCATATAGATATCCTGATTTAAAATTAGAAGTTAAGACTTACACCGAGTATACCTACCAATGGGCGAGGATATACGTTCTTATCGATACCGAAGGTCTTATCAGCTGCGTTCGCTACCTCCGGATCCAATCCTTTATATTTCGTGATAACAAAAGGATTCTGTACGGTTCCGTAGATGCGTCCGCCCAATACGCCGAATAATTTGTTGAAAGAGTAACCCAACGTGATATTATCGCAGCGTAAGAAAGATGCGTTTTGTACATAATAATCGGACAATACGTTCATGTTCTGGAAATTCGTATCGAAAGCGGATAGCGGACGGTTGGATAGATAGCCTTTATTGTTAATACTACCTTCACTTAATGCCGCATTGGATGAGGCTACATTATTATATACATAGTTCCCTAGGTTGGAACGAAGTGAGAAACTGAAATCCCATGCTTTCCATACCAATTTAGAAGTAAAGCCCATCGTTACATCGGCCGCCGGTTTATGGCAGAAATAACGGTCCTCGTCATTGATCACGCCATCTCCGTTGCGGTCCACGTATAATCCTTCGATCGGATTTCCCTGTTGATCATATACCTGCTCGTATACATAGAATGAGTTCGCCGGGTGATTCACGCCTTGTGCCTGTATCATGGTCCCGGTACCACCTTCTACGGTTCCTGTCAATACGATGGATGAGGCGTCATCCTGTGCGGTTAGCTTCGTAATCTCGTTGTTGTTCCAAGCGACATTAAAGCCTAGGTCCCATTTCCAATCAGAGGTTGAGATCGCTTTAGCGTTGATGGAGAACTCAACACCTTGATTTCTCAAAGAACCGATATTGCTGACGATACGGTTCTTGAAGTTTGTTCCGGCCGGTACGTCGATCACATTGATCAAGTCCTTAGTTTCCCTGTAATAATAATCCAAGGATGAAGTGATACGGTTATCTAAGAATCCGAAGTCGAATCCGGCGTTCCAAGTAGTAGTCTCCTCCCATTTCAAGTTCGGGTTGTAACCGTCGGGACGGGCGATAGGAACAAATTGGTCGCCAAATTGATAGTAGGCTCCGTCTTGTCCTGCGAAATAAGTCGCCATATACGGGTAGTCTCCTTGCGAGATATCCTGTTGACCAGTAATACCATAACCCAAGCGTAGTTTTAAATCCGATACAGCGTCCACGTCTTTCATAAAGCTCTCTTCCTTGATCTTCCATCCTAAAGCCACGGAAGGGAACAATCCCCAACGGTTGTCTTTAGAGAAGCGGGAAGTGCCATCGTTACGTAAGGTAGCGGTGATAAGATAGCGATTCATGAATGAATAATTGACACGTCCGAAGAAAGAGATCAAATAACTTTCTGTCTTGAAAATATAAGAAGTCGGGTTATCTCCGTTCAAGTTATTGTATGCGTTCTCTGTGGAACGATGGAAATGTTGCCAAGAGTAACCAGCCATGATATCAAAATGATGCTTTTCATTGAAATCCTTAGCGTATTGCAAATAAAAATCCAATAGGTGATTGTATTTGTCGATCGTCTCATAACCTGTTTTGCCGTTATCCACGTAACCTAATGGAGATTCTTTCGGATAGTAAATGTCTTGTGTACCGGTAGCCATATCCATACCTAAATTCAAGTTCGCACGTAATTCGGGAAGGAAATGGAATTTATAATCAACTTGGATATTACCGACCAAGTTTTTAGAATTAGCCTCTTCTTTTTTCTGTTGAAGCATCGCTACCGGGTTTTTTGTAGCGATTGAGATAAATTCACCGGCATTTTCCCAAGCGAAATAACCTCCGTATTTACTGTTGCCGTTCATGACTGGTTGAGTCGGGTCGAATGCGATTGCCGCTCCGATAGCTCCCGTATCGGCGAAACGATTATTTGAGATCATTCCCTTGGCGTTGAAGTTAATATTTAAATGATCTTCGAAGAAACTGGGAGCTAGGTTTACAGATCCAGTATAACGTTCGAACTTAGAGGTTTTCAATATACCATTTTGGTTTGTATATCCGACGGATACACGATAAGGCATATTATTCAAGCCTCCGGACACCGTGATATTATGATCGGTTCCCACTGCTGTACGGAAGATCTCTTTCTGCCAATCCGTATTTTCTTTTCCTAATAACTTAACGGCGCTTGATTCCGCCCCAAAACGATCCGTTACGAAATTACGATATTCGTCAGCTCCCATAACATCGATTGATTTGGTCTTCGTGCTGATAGAAACGTTTCCATCGTACGTAACCCGTGGGCGGGAGCCTTTCTCACCTTTCTTAGTGGTGATAAGAATCACACCGTTAGAGGCACGCGAACCATAGATCGCTGTGGCGGATGCATCTTTTAATACGGTGAATGTTGCGATATCGTTCGGGTTGATCGTACTCAACGGGTTGGATACCCCTTTGATACCGTCATTGTCGATCGGAAGTCCATCGATAACGATCAGCGGGTTGTTGCTGGCCGATAAGGAAGAACCACCACGGATGCGGATACTGGCTCCCGAACCCGGAGCTCCACCGTCAGTCGTGATATTTACACCGGCGATTTTACCGTTGATCATATCGGTTGCGGTAGTGGTCAAACCCCGGTTCATCTTATCTGGCTTAATGGCCGTCACGGAACCGGTAGCGTCATCTTTCTTCACCGTACCATAACCGATTACGACAATCTCGTCCAATACTTCCGTATCTTCTTGTAATACGACAATTAAATTACTTTGTCCTTGGTTGATAATGTCTTGTGATTTGTAGCCTATGTAAGAAATACCGATCGTACTTCCTTTAGGCGCCGAGAGCATAAAGTTACCGTCGAAATCGGTAACAGTTCCATTCGTAGTTCCTTTTTCAAGGATACTAGCCCCGATGATGGGTTCACCTTTCGCGTCTTTCACGTTGCCTTTGATCGTGACGTCTTGTGCGAAAACATTGCAGGAGAGAAACAATCCTATCAAGATAGATAAGATTACTCTTGCGTCGCAAGAATACATTTTTTGTTTCATGCATTAGACAGTTTAAGATTAATACTCTATTATATTTATTGAATTTTAGCCATAGTATATGAATGCAAATGTATGTTTATCAAACCTCTCATGTTGTTAAAATGTTTGTCGATACCCCTATAAATTTACGCAAACGTTCTCGCAAACGTTTGCATTGTATGACCTAAATACATATCTTTGATTTTATAAAAAAGAGAACCATGAAAAAGCGTCAAATCACGATAAAGGATATAGCGAAAGCCTTGCATATTTCCCCGTCAACAGTCTCTCGGTCCTTGGCTGATCATCCGGATATCAGCCAAGAAACCAAGAATATAGTGAATGCTTACGCTCGTGAACATAAATATAAGCCCAATGCCTTAGCCTTGAGTTTACGGACAAATAATACGAAAACAATCGGTGTTATTTTACCGCAGATCGTACATTATTTCTTTTCTTCTGTTTTATCCGGTATAGAGGATGAGGCGGAAAAGGGAGGGTATCGTGTTATTATTTGTCAAAGTAATGAGAATTATGAGAAAGAAGTAAAAGGTGCGCAAGCTTTATTGGAAGCACGTGTTTGCGGTGTCTTGGCTTCTGTCGCTAAAACGACGACGATCTACAATCATTTCCAAGAACTAATCGATAGCGATATACCCATGGTGTTTTTCGATCGTATATGCACGGGGATCTTGACAGACCGGGTGGTCGTTGATGATTATGCCGGGGTTTGTTCCGCTGTTGAATACTTGATTCGTAGCGGTTGCCGGCGAATCGCCTTTTTCGGATCTCCTTCTCATTTAGCGATCTCTAATAATCGTAGGATGGGGTATGAGGATGCTTTGCGTAAAAATGGATTACCGGTGGATAAAGAGTTAATTAAGATTTGTGATAATTATACCGAGGCGCTTCGGTTGACCCCGGAATTATTGTCGTTGCCCAATCGTCCGGATGCGTTCTTCGCCGTAAATGATGAGACCGCTATTGGGGTGCTGAATGTTGTCAAGGCCAAAGGATTGAGGATACCCGATGAGGTTTCGATTTGTGGGTTTACGAATAATAGCTTAGCGGAAGTTAGCGATCCCCTGCTGACCTCCGTGGATCAACATGGTTATGAGTTGGGAGCTATCGCTATGCGTTTGCTGATAGAACGTTTGAATGGCGTGCGTGACGGGGATCGTATCGTGAGCAAGATTATCAAGACAAATCTGGTGGTGAGACAGTCTACCCGTTAAAAAAGTGGCTTCCGAAAACGTTTGCTTTACTTCTTTGCATGAATTTGAATAGGGACGACGTCCTGTTTCGGAATAATTCCGTATGTTTGTCACCAAACAAATAAATACCTTAAAAAACATAATTCTCATGAAAACAAAACCATTTTTGAGTTTTTGGCAAATTTGGAATCTAACTTTCGGTTTCTTGGGCATTCAATTCGGTTTCGCCCTTCAGAACGCAAATTCAAGTAGAATACTTCAAACCTATGGAGCGGATGTAGAGCAACTATCCTTATTTTGGTTAGCGGCTCCGCTGACAGGTATGATCATACAACCTATCATTGGTCATTATTCCGACCAAACTTGGTGCCGTTTAGGACGTCGGCGTCCGTTTTTTCTGGTAGGAGCTATCTTTACGACGATTGCCTTGATATTGATGCCGAATGCGGGATTGTTCTTGTCACCCGGTACAGAGACGGCTATTTTATCTCCCGTATTGATTGGTGCGGGTATGTTGATGATCATGGATGCTTCCATCAATGTAACGATGGAGCCTTTCCGTGCCTTGGTAGGGGATATGCTACCCGATGAGCAGCATACGACTGGCTTCTCGATCCAGACTTTCTTGATCGGCATCGGTGCTGTCGTTGGTTCCTTGTTGCCGAGTATTATGAATAAGGTGTTTGGTTTATCTAATACGGCGGTTGCTGGTGAGGTTGCCGATAATGTTAAATTCGCCTTTTATGCCGGTGCGGCGATTTTATTAGCGAGCGTATTATGGACAATTTTTAAGACAAAGGAATATTCCCCGGAAGAGATGGCTGAGTTTCGGCTTTCCGGTGGTGAGGTCATTGAAAAAAGGCGGGATAGCAATGGTTTTATGGAGATCATGCATGATATTTTTCATATGCCTAAAATAATGTTACAGTTAGGTTTATGCCAGTTTTTCGCTTGGTTTGCCTTGTATTCCATGTGGGTTTATTCTACGCCTGCTATCGCTGAACATGTATATGGGGCAACAGATCCTGCTTCCGCCGAATATGCGATGGCTGGCGATAAGGTAGGTGAGTTATTCAGTATCTATAATTTTGTGGCGATGTTATTCGCTTTATTATTGATCCCGATTGCCCGTCATTTAGGTCGGAAAATGACTCATGCCCTCTGTTTATGCCTAGGAGGGGCAGGGCTGGTTTCTCTCTATTTGTTGAATAGCACAGGAATGATGGTCTTTTCCATGATTGGCATCGGTATAGCGTGGGCAAGTATATTGGCGATGCCTTATGCTATTCTTTCCGATAGTCTTCCCGCTGATAAGATGGGTACTTATATGGGTATATTTAATTTCTTTATAACGATACCTCAGATCACGAATGGAATCATTCATGGATGGATTGTACGTAATGTTTATCATGGGCATGCCGTGTTCGCTTTGTTAACGGGAGGTGTTTTCTTGTTTTTCGCCGCTGCCGCAGTTAGTCTTGTCAAAGAGAAAAAGTTCAGTCGAAAAGTGTAAGGTATATAAGTCCGGTTTCCTGTTGTCAAGCGTAAAAACGCTATACCCAAGTCAAACAGCAAGTTATTATAATGTAGGTAGAAAAACGTATCTCAGATAATCCCGGGTCACCCCGGGACAACAACAGGAAACCAATGGACTAACTACTAAAAGGCTTCTTCCTCTTCCTTTTGGCGTGATCCTATGACGCGAAGAACTAACATCGCTACCGTAATCACACCGAGGGATCCCATGGTTACGTTTTTAGTAACCTCATTGTCAAATGTTGTAGTTCCGACTAATACCAATACGATAAATGAAACCATCATGATTGCATCAGCCAAATCTTTATTTATTCTCATGATCTTCTTATTTTTTTAGGATTCGATAATTGTTGTATTTTATTATTCTTTTTCCAAGACTTCCTCTTCCGATGACGTCCCGGTACTACTCAGTCCTTTCATTATGCCATATAGACCAACACATAGAGTGCCCATAACTACTACTAATTTAATATAGTCGTTAGGGATGATAGAACTGCATGCGAATACACAACCTGCGATTGTTAGAAGAACATAAAGATATATACGTATTTTACCTGATTTATTAGTTGTCATAATTGTAGTTTTTAATTGTTTATAATAATGTAAATGGGCAATAACTCCCCGGAAATATTGATTTAATAAATGCAATATTCCTGCCGATAAGACATATCAATGACTTACCGAAAGATACAAATATGAAACAATTAAAAACTAAATAATGAGTTTTCGTAGGGCAAAGACATGCTCTCCCATACGACACAGAAGTGTGGATAAATTTATGATCTGATAAGTGGATATATGTTGAGATACTCTATGAAGTTGATTTACTCCTCTCAAACGCATGTCTTGAAGGGATTTCTCCATATTTTTCCATATCCGTATTTCGATAGTGTTGTTTGTCGTTTGTGAAATCCTGCGGGGAGTTAAGCAGTTGCTGCTTTTCAGCTCGTTACTTAATACTTCGAAACGACGTTGGGCATCCGCCGTGTTTTTTTCTTTCATAACGGCCTCTTTAGTCGCAGACATAACCTCATCCATACTCTTTGTTCCTTCTTCGGGAGCAAACAGCATGAAGCTAATCAACAGACCTAATATGAATAGAAAATTCTTCATGGCGCAAATATACAAGTATTTCTTTAGATAATAACAACAGTATATGTTATTTGTTTTTTATTTTTGTAGTTATTTTAAGAATAAAACAATAGAATGGAGAATAACAGATCGAGAATTCAAGCTTGGTTAGAGGCGGCACGTCCGAAAACGTTGCCGGCATCATTTAGTCCGGTATTAGTTGGGTGTGCGCTGGCTTACAGGGATGGAGTATTTAAATTGGCTCCGGCGATCCTTTGTGTTTTGGTGGCTTTACTCGCCCAGATAGCCAGTAATTTTGCCAATGATTATTTTGATTTTAAGAAGGGGGCGGATAAGGAGGACCGGTTAGGCCCGGAGCGAGCGGTGGCTTCCGGTTGGATAACTCCTAAGGCAATGCTATGGGGGACTTTTATCACGTTGGGGCTTTCTTGTCTATGTGGCTGTTTCTTGTTGTTCTTTGCCGGCTGGGAGCTCATCGGTGTAGGAATTGCTATCGCGATTTGTGTCTTGGCTTATTCAGCAGGGCCGTTTCCTTTGGCTTATAACGGGCTGGGGGATGTGTGTGTCGTATTGTTTTATGGGATTATTCCGGTTTGTTTTACGTATTATGTACAAGCTTTATCGTTTTCCTTATTGTCATTCTTGCTTTCGTTGTCATTGGGGCTGTTGTCCGCTAATATTTTGATCGTGAATAATTACCGGGATTATGAGCAAGATAAGGCGGCTCGTAAACGGACTACGATTGTGCTATTCGGGCGTACGTTCGGGTTGTTAGCTTATTTGCTGAACGGTATATTGGCTGTCTTGATCACGCTGCCTTTATTGATGGATGCCTCACCTTGGCTTGTTTGTTTATTCGCGGCTTTTAGCGTGCTGTTTGCCGCCACATGGCTGGAGATGAAACACTATCAAGGCCGTGAGCTTAATAGAACTTTAGGGCATACGGCACGGAATGTATTTATCTATGCCGTATTGCTTTCGATTGTATTATTATTTGGTTCTTAAGATGTGCCGTGCTTTGAACAATCGCTTGGCCTCATGGAGACTTTTCTGTATGTATTTGGACAGGATAATCAATGTAACCGCTACGATAATCAGTAAGATTCCTAAAGCGAGGTGAGGGGTGAAAGGCTCTCCAAAGACTAAAACACCTACGCAGACGGCTGTCACGGGTTCTGTTGCTCCCAGTACGGAAGTTAGGGTGGAACCGATATGGTGTACGGCTTGTACCAATGTAATGTTAGATACTACGGTTGGCAAGAAGGCTAATAAGACGAGGTTAATAAAAGAGGGCAGGTCTGGAATGGGTTGGATTCCTGTTCCTGCCTGTGCTTTTATGAAAAATAAAGAGGTACTGACGATAAATACATAGAACGTAAGTTTTCGTCCCGGCATATCATGTACCCTCGATTTATTGACGGTTACGATATAGAGGGCATAAGCGACGGCGGAAAGTAATACGATGATTACGCCTAGCCCGTTTAATCGCATCTCTCCTCCATCAATGGATAGACGGGCTACTCCACAAATAGCGAGCCCGATCGCCAAGAGCGTAATCCATGATGTTTTTTCTTTGAATACAAACAGCATGAATAGGGTTACGAATATCGGATAGGTGAAATGTAGAGTCGTGGCGATTCCCGCCGCCATAAAATTATAGCCCCAAAACAGGAACATTGCCGAGCCTGTATAAAAAGCACCCAATAAAATCAATATCGGTAGGTTTCGCATCTCTGTTCTGAAAGATTCCTTTTTTGCTAGAAGCATACCCGATAAGGCGATGGCCGCGAATAAGAAACGATAGAACAATATCGAATCAAACCGCATACCCTTCTCCATAAGAGGCAATGTAAACAAAGGGATTAAACCGAATGTAACAGAAGTCGCTATTCCATAAGCGAAACCTTTTAGATTATTATTCATATTATACTTTTTGATAAAATGACCGCAAACATACGAAAAAGTCTTGAAATCTTGAAAACAACCTTCTCCTGTCGCTTGTTTTTATCAAAAATGATGTTTATGAGATATTTCTTTATTTTATTTGCGATTGCCGGCTTGCTTATTAATCCTTCCGCTGCAGAGGCTTGCACCGGTATTACCTTAAAAAGCAAGGACAGTACGACTATTGTAGCACGTACGATAGAATGGGGTGGAAGTAATTTGAACAGCCAGTATGTCGTGGTTCCAAGAGGATACACCGAACGATCGTATACTCCGAATGGGGTTGATGGAATGACTTTCACGGCACGTTATGGATATGTGGGCTTGGCAGTGGAGCAAAAGGAATTTATCGCTGAAGGACTCAATGAGGTTGGGTTATCGGCTGGATTGTTTTATTTTCCAAAGTACGGTGAATATGAGAAATATAATGCCGCAGTTCGGGATAAAAGTATCTCTGATCTGCAATTAGTGTCTTGGCTGTTGGGGGAATGTTCAAATGTAGAGGAGGTGAAAGAGGCTGTTAAGAAAGTGCATGTTATCAATATAGATCCCCGTGCGTCTACCGTTCATTGGCGGTTTGCCGAGCCGTCGGGGCGTCAACTGGTTCTTGAGATTATTAAGGGTGAGCTACACTTCTATGAGAATACGTTAGGAGTTCTGACTAATTCTCCCAGTTTCGAGTGGCATCTGACGAACCTGAATAATTATGTTAATCTTTTCCCGGGTACGGCCCCCAATCAACAATTAGGAAATATCGAGTTGTCTTCATTTGGTGCGGGAAGCGGTTTCCTTGGGATTCCGGGCGACGTAACTCCACCGTCACGTTTCGTTCGTGCGGCTTTTTACCAAGCTTCGGCCCCACAACAAGAAACCGCATTGGAAACGGTCTTCCAGTGTTTCCAGATATTGAATAATTTTGATATTCCCGTAGGGATCGAATTCCCATTAGGGCAAGTACCTTGCGACATACCGAGCGCTACTCAATGGACTTCGGTTACGGATATGCGAAACCATGTGATTTATTACCGTACGATGTACAATAGCGTTATTCGGAATATAGATTTACGTTCCATTGATTTCTCCACGGTTCGTTATCGTGCGGTATCCATGGATGGGACGAAGCGACAAGCGGTTGAAACGATCAAAATAGAATAGGGCAGGGAGCTCTTTGGGGGATATCTCGTAAGTCAATAGGATAGGTGATAAAACTCAATGGAATAGGAAACATAACTCAATGGATTACGTTCCCTATTCTATTGGGTTTCGACTGATGATCTAAATCTTATAATAGTAATCCGGCCGCAACTTCCTCCGCAACCGCGTCACCTTTTAGTACAGATACTAAAGCTAGGCCAAAATTGAATACCAAGCCCGGTCCTCTACCGGTTACCACATTTCCATCTACCTCGACAGCCTCGCCTGTTACCGTGGCACCAATCAATTTCGGTTCGAACCCGGGGTAGCAAGTCGCTTTACGGCCTTTTAATAAGCCAAGGCCGCCCAATACCATCGGGGCGGCGCAGATAGCGGCTACGATACCTCCTTGGCGATATTGTTGCAATAAGGCCTCCTTTACCGCCTCAGACTCGTTTAGATTGGATGCTCCGGGCATACCTCCCGGTAAGATCAAGGCGTCTATACCTGAAAAATCAGTTTCGGAAAGTAGGGCATCTGCCATATATTCCATATGATGGGCACCCACCACTTTACGGTCGTCTGTGATGGAGACTGTTTTCGTGTCTATACCTCCGCGACGCAAAATGTCTACGGTTCCCGTGGCTTCCATTTCCTCGAAGCCATTCGCTAAGAATACGATCGCTTTCTTCATAAGATTCAATTATTTAAATTTGTACACGTAAGTAATAGTACCACTCTGGTTATTAGCGCCGCTGATACTGTTGAACTTCGCCTTTCGAGCTGCGTCCAAAGCGCTTTTACGCATGGAGGCGTTGTCGATATTAGTTCCCCGGCCTACCTCGGCAAATATAACGTTGCCTTTCGGATCTACGGTTATATTGATAACAATACGCCCCTCCTCTTGGATCGTGTAAGCGGGACGGGGGAGACCTCCGGCACCAATGGAACGGCCGTTCAAATTAAATGATCCGTAACCGCCTACGCCTTCATTAGCCCCGTGATCAGAGTTACCGAACGGACTTCCTTGGTTACCGGTTCCGCTTTCAGCGTCGCCTTGGCTGTTACCCTCGGCGTTTCCCATACCAAAAGCTCCGGCCACCTTGTTGCTAATGGCCTGTTCCTTCTTGCGGCGTTCCTCGGCCAGACGCTTCTTCTCGGCTTCTTCCCGGCGGATACGTTCTTTCTCCTCCTCTTCTTTCCGTTTCTTCTCAGCCTCTTGTTTCTTGCGTTTCTCTTCCTCTTTCTTCTTTTTAGCGTCCTCAAGGGCTACGCTTTCCTCGATATCTTGAGTGATGAGTTCCTGCTTGGGTGTTTCCACTTGCGGCTCCGGTACGGGAGGAGGGGGAGTGGTCGTTTCCTGAGGCGGTTCTTGCCCGGTATACTTAGGCTCGAACATTCCGGCGGCGGCATCTACATTCCCGAAATTAACGAGTACACCCCCGTCTTCATCCGGTACCTCGGTTTTCAATACGGTAAACCAAAGTATCAGTAGAATGACACCGTGAAAAGCAACGGTACCGATCAAACTGTATATGTCATCCTTATTCAGTCTCATATCTGTTATTTCTGCGGACGGGTAGCAAGCACCATCTTGAATTTATTCTCGTTCGCTATATTCAGTATCTTTACAATCTCTTTGTAAGGCACGGTCTCGTCGGCATATAAGGCGACGAACATCTCCGGTTCCTTCGCGTAACTATCTTGCAAGAAAGGAGTGATCTCATCAAATGAGACCTGTACCTCTTTTTGCTTTCCAAATGCCACGTAGTAATTCAAGTTTGCGTCTATCGTTACCCTCGTAAGAGGTTTCGCCGCTGTCTGCTTTTGCGCTTGCGGCAAGGTAACCTTGATGGCGTTCGGGATTACTACGGTAGAGGTAACCATGAAGAAGATCAGCAAGAGGAATATGACGTCGGTCATAGAGGCCATGCTGAACGCTTCGTTTACCTTTGTTCTTCTTTTTAGAGCCATAATTTTTTATAATTGAAAATTGAAAATGGAGAATTGAAAATTAAATAGAGGAGAGTTGGCTCATTTTTAATTTTCAATTCTCCATTTTCAATTAATTAGCCGGTTCATTTAATAAATCCATGAATTCCATCGTACGAGCCTCCATCTTGTTCACGACGTTATCTACTTGAGATACCAGATAGTTGTACGCGAACAATGTAATAATACCAACAACCAGACCACCAACAGTTGTTACCAAGGCCTCATAGATACCACCGGATAATAAGGAGACATCAACATTGGTGCCTGCGTTTGCCATATCGAAGAAAGCACGTACCATACCGGTTACCGTCCCAAGGAAACCAAGCATGGGAGCTCCGGCGGCGGTCGTCGCGATCAAGGGGAAACCTTTTTCCAGTTTAGCGATCTCCAAATTTCCGACATTCTCGATCGCTACGAGTACATCGTTCATCGGACGGCCCAAACGGGTAATACCTTTCTCGATCATACGGGCGGAAGGCGTGTTGGTGCTCCTGCATAAATTGAGAGCCGAGTCCACTTTTCCCTCGTGAATATAGTCTTTGATACGATTCATGAACGTCTCGTCTTCTTTTCCCGCACGGCGAATGATGATCAGACGTTGAACAAAAATATAAATAGCCATCAGAGAGAGCAGTAACAATACCACCATAATCCAACCTCCCTTAAAGGCAAGGTCTATCACATTGATTTCCGCTTCCGTAGGAAGGGTTACAGCCGTTAAATCCGGCATTTGATCTGCCGCCTGAGAGCCCACGGCCTGTAGTGAAAGTAAAATACTCATCGTTTCGAATTATGAATTATAATTTATGATTTATAACTATAAACTGTCACTTGTCAACTATTCAAGCATGCCTTGTATAAAGCGATCGTCTCTTGCAAACCATGGTAGAGCGCATCACAAATCAAGGCATGGCCGATAGAAACCTCCTCCAGCCAAGGGATATTCTTGTTGAAGAAAGCCAGATTTTCTAAGTTCAAATCGTGTCCGGCATTTACGCCTAATCCTAAGTTTTTAGCTAATTGCGCGGCCTCGACAAAAGGAGCGATCGCTTTGTCACGATCTTCCGGATAATAGGTCGCATAAGGTTCCGTATATAATTCAATACGGTCCGTACCTGTTTTCGCCGCTAGTTCGATATTCGCCAAGTCTGTTCCGACGAAGATGGATGTACGGATTCCTTGTGAGGTAAAGGTGTCTACCAATTCGCTTAAGTAATCGAAATTGTCCTTTACGTTCCAACCTGAGTTCGACGTGATGGCATCCGGAGCATCCGGAACCAGTGTGACTTGGGTCGGTTTTACCTTCAATACCAAGTCGATGAATTTATCACAAGGATAGCCTTCTATGTTAAATTCTGTCCGGATAAGAGGTTTTAGTCCATAAACATCGCTATAGCGTATGTGTCGTTCATCCGGACGGGGATGAACCGTAATTCCTTGTGCCCCGAATAATTCACAGTCTTGCGCTACTTTCAGCACGTTTGGCATATTGCCACCTCTCGCATTACGAATAGTAGCAACCTTGTTAATGTTTACACTTAAATTTGTCATTGTATATCGTATATCTTTTTTCTTTCATTACATTTGCACAAAAGTATCGGCAAATTTAGCAGGATTTAGGGAATTAACAGAATAATGTTGGTGAAAGATTTCATAACAAAGGAAATTCCGGTGTTAAAAAGTTTTGACACAGCGGAATATGCGTTGGCGTTAATGGAGGATTTTAAACTCAAGCATCTTCCGTTATTGAGTGATAGCGCATACCAGTGTTTAGTGTCGGAAAAAGACTTATTGGCGCTGCCGGATCCTTCGGCTACGATCGGTGAGCCGGTTTTATTCGCTCCGGCGATTTCGGAAAATAGACATTTACATGAAGCGTTGGCAATGATAACCCGATATGGATTGAGCCTGTTGCCTGTGGTTTCCGTGGACGGAACTTATTTGGGGGCGATTACCCGGGATCGTTTGGTGGATGCTTTATCCGAGCTATGTAATGCGGAGGCGGCTGGAAGCGTGATCGTATTGGAAATGATGCCACAGGATTATTCATTAACGGATATCGCCCGTTTGGTAGAGGCGAATAATGCCCATGTCCTTAATTTGCTATCCCATCAAGATAAAGATACGGGCCGTCTGCTTATAACCCTTAAGATCGATTTGGAAGATGCCTCTCCCGTGATCCGTAGTTTCGAGCGTTTCAATTATACGGTGCTTTATCATTTTATGGAGAAGGGGATGGTGGATGATATGTTGCGGCAGCGGATGAATGAGTTATTACATTATATGAATATGTAAAGTAAGGAGCGTAAAATGAAAGTTGGAATATTTGGAAGTGAATATCAGATCGAGAGACAGAATCTGATTAAACGCCTGTTTGAGAAGCTTCGTGAACAAGAGGCTGATATTTATGTGGACAGCCCTTTTTATACATTCCTTACCGATGCTTTTGGTTTTGAGCCAGTGGTGAGCGGGCTATTAGTGGGTGATGAGTTTGATCTGGATATAGCCCTTAGCGTGGGAGGAGATGGTACGTTCCTTCGTACGGCGGCCCGGGTAAATAAACAGGATATCCCTATTTTAGGCATTAATACCGGACGGCTGGGTTTCCTTGCGGATGTCAGCAGTAATGAGGTTGAGGATACGCTGGATGAGATTTTTAAGAATTACTATAAGGTAGAGGAACGAACCCTCTTGCGTTTATATACGGAAGACCGTGCGTTTCGCGGATATAATTATGCCTTGAACGAGATCGCCGTGCTGAAGCGTGATAGTTCCTCGATGATTACGATTCATACATTCTTGAATGGGGAATATCTGACTTCTTATCAGGCGGATGGTTTGGTAGTGGCTACACCTACCGGCTCCACGGCCTATTCGATGAGCGTAAATGGGCCGATTATCGTCCCGCAAAGTAATAGCATTGTCTTGAGTCCGGTCGCTCCGCATTCCTTGAACGTGCGTCCGTTGGTGATTCCGGATTCAGATATAATAACGCTTCGGGTAGAGAGCCGGAATAAATATTTTCTGATCTCTTTGGATGGACGTTCGGAAATATTCCCGGCAGGTATCGAATTAAAGATGAGCAAGGCCGATTATACGACGAAAGTCATCAAGCGCTATAACCATACTTTTTATCAGACGCTTCGGGAAAAATTAATGTGGGGGGCAGATGTGCGAATGAAATAATATTGTGTGCGTCCAGTCTTTGTCCAAATAGTAGCGGGTAGTATTGTGTTTTGTAAGCTATTGATAAATAGACTATTCCGTATGAATGAACTGAACGTATCTTATGTCTTTTGTCCAGTTTTTCTATTATGGGGTAAAAAATAGGCGGTATTCGATGTCCAGCTATGTCCTCTATTTGTCCAGTGCCCTTTTTTGATACACGCTTTTTAACTCTTTACTTTTGTCGGCAGATTAAATCTAGCTTAATGGAAGTATTTTCAATTATTATTCCTGTCTACAATCGTCCGGAGGAGATAGACGATTTATTAAACAGCCTTACCCGGCAGACATATGTACATTTTGAGGTTATCGTAGTGGACGACGGTTCTTCTATACCTTGTGAGCCCGTAGTCAATGCCTATAATGACCGCTTGAGGATTCGCTATTTCTATATAGAGAATTCAGGCCCGGGCTTGGCTCGCAATCAAGGGGTACGTTATGCGGAAGGAGAGATCGTGATTGTCTTGGATTCGGATTGTATCGTTCCGGCCAGCTATCTGGAACAAGTACACGAGTCCTTGATGCGTTATAAGGTGGATGCCTTTGGTGGTGCCGACAGGGCGCATTCTTCTTTTTCCGCTATACAAAAAGCGGTCAATTACTCGATGACTTCTTTCTTTACGACAGGAGGGATCCGAGGAAGCCGGAGACATTTGGATACATTCTATCCTCGGAGTTTTAATATGGGAATGCGGAAAGAGGTGTATGAAGCCTTGGGTGGTTTCTCTGATATGCGTTATGGAGAGGATATAGATTTTAGTATCCGGATTTTTGCGGCAGGCTATAAATGCCGTTATTTTCCGGGCGCTTGGGTCTATCATAAGCGAAGAACAAATTTCGTCCAGTTTTTCCGGCAAGTATGGCATTCGGGGTACGCTAGGATTATCTTGTACCAGAAGTACCCGGAATCATTGAAATGGGTACATTGCCTGCCGGCCTTATTTGTGGTAGGTCTGCTGGGGGTATGTATTTCCGCTTTTTTCGTTCCAAAGGTATGGGGGCTATTGTTATTTTATATTTCGCTGATCTTTTTTGACGCTTTAGTGAGAAATAAGAACGGAATCGTTGCGTTGTTATCTATCATAGCGGCTTTTGTCCAATTGATCGGATATGGGACAGGCTTTTTGGAAGCGATTTGGAGAGAGGGAATTCTAAGAAAGAAGTATTAAGATAATAAATACTATTTATATGAAGTTTGCGCTGCACACATCTACTGCCATAAGCTCGGTTCTAAAGGAGCCGGAGCATTTCTATGTAGATATTTATTATCTGATCATTTTAATCATCGTTACTTTTGCCCTACTTTTATTATCTTTTTTGCGTTATCACCTTTATAAGACAAAAAAGGAGAAAGAACTGAGAGAAATAGCGAGTCTTGTGGATAAAAATGAAATCTTGATACAACGTTATAGTCGTGAGATGTCGCACATCAAGGAGCAATTGGAAGCGAAGGAGAAATGCTTGATGGAATACCAGCATGCGGCTCAGTGGAAAGCGCATCGTGACGTGGAATCCTTGATCAAGGAAAAGGAACGTTTGGCGAAGTGTTTGCTGGAACAGTTGGATACGTTCAAGAAGTTGAAGATACTTTCTAAATCGGAAACGATATTGCCGGATTCGGATTGGAGAAACTTGATCGAGATCGTAAATACTCTTTATGATGATTTTATAAGTCGTTTACGTGTCGCTTATCCGGATTTGACGGAGGATGCCATTCGTTTTTGTTGCTTGATCAAATTGCGGCTAACCTCGGCGGAGCTGATGTCAGTCTTGAATGTGACGAAGGATGCTATCTATAAACGCAAATTTCGTTTGAAAAAAGAATTGATGCCAGATGATGATACTCGTTCCCTCGACGATTTCTTGGGAAGCTATTAGATCTGAACGAATAGTTTTCTTGTTAATAACTATGTTTTAGGGCATGATTTCGTTAAATCGAGTTAAGCGAATGAATTTTGCAAATAATTCAGTATGCTACATAACATAAAACCACCTATATTTGTACTGTGTTTTTCATGGTATTAGATTTAAGGTTAACAATTGAGATTGGCTGTCCGTGACGGATAGCCTTTTTTTGTATAGAGGCATGAATACACGAATTTTTGAGAACACTGCTTAAGCGCCCCTTTCCGAGGGTAACATCCATACTTTCAAAGTAAGCTAATTTCATCGGCAAAGTAAGTTAACTTGCTTTGGTATTTCAGCTAACTTACTTTGTCAATGAAGCTAATTGTATTTTTATGATCTTTTTCGGTTATTCTTTGTCTGTTTCGATTTTGTATACAATTGATGTGTTTTTGTACGCTTTTAGTTTAGTTATGCATTTAATAGTCAATTTTTTATTATATAATTTTGTCTTGTGTTTTTTTATGATTTCCTTGGTTAGCTGTTAGCACCAATTGATATATAAGGTTTGATGGCTAATAGAAGAGGGGGTAAGGAAAGAAAAATATCAAACGAATATACTTGGGACCTTAACGGACAGAACAAAATATAATATTATTCTGTTGATTGTTGTTGGAGGTAAGATTTCGTATTCCCTTAATTTATAAGAGTATATGCAAGAGAATAGGTATAATACATGTGATCGTTTTTTAGGCGGATTAGAAAAAGACTTTATTATTACGGAACAGATTGAAGATAGTCCATTGACTTCAGAGCCTTCTTTTTTGGATTACGGGATAATAGCAGTATGTAATAGAGGTAGTGCGATCATTCATTTGCTTGATAATAAGCATGTATGGAATAAGAATGAATTGATTTTCTTATTTCCGAGACAGTTATGCTCAATGCGGAACGTGAGTGAGGACTTCTCGGCGAAGTTTATCATCATACCACATGTACTACATGGGGATGTATTAAGTTCCTTACGTCATTTTGATCCGGGATTTCATTTTTTCGTGAAGGATCATTTTTACTATAATATAGAGGATAATAATGGTATTGAGCGTTTTCAATCATTTTGCAAATTGATAGAGAATGAGCTTGAGCGGTATCGGGGTAATGGGCTTCTGAGGGAGCGGATTATATGTTACTTGGGGATTTTTTACATGGATGTTTACGACTATTATGTGAAAGTGCGTAAGAAAATCCCTTTCAGGACTAGTTTGAGAAAAGAGCAATTGATCTATGATTTCTGTAGTCTCGTGGCAGAGAATTTCAAGAATCACAAGAATGTCGGATTTTATGCGGATAAATTGAATATAACGACAACTTATTTAAGTGCGATCATGAATGAAAGGTGTGGCATTTCAGCCAAGGAGTTTTTATCTATCTATATAGTGTTAGAGGTAAAGTCGTTGCTACGTGACTCTCGATTAAATATACAGGAGATCGCTATATTGACTAATTTTCCGTCTCAATCGACATTGAATCGCTTTTTTCGTCAACGGACGGGAATGACTCTTTCTCAATATCGAAAACATATATTTTCAACATAATTATGTTTGATTTTCATATTATTTCTATAACTTTAAACTTCTGCTGCAATCGTTATTATCGTTCATTTGTTGTATAAATAACAGAGGAGATTGCTTGATTGATTTAAAGTTGGGAATTAGTGGTTATAATTTAATATGACGATGGGACAATGTAATAAAATGCTAGAGGAAATGAGCTTTAATGCCCTATTCCAGAAATTACCTGTTGGAATTGAAGTTTATGACGAGAGGGGGCAGCTAGTGGATCTCAATAGGACGGACGAGAATTTGTTCGCTATAAGCCGGAAGGATATTATGGGAATAAATCTTTTCGAGAATCCTAATTTTCCAGAGGACAAGATCGCTCGTCTGAAACAGGGAGAAATGGTTGTGTTCGATTGTAATTATGAATTTGATAATATACAAACGAATGAGTACTATAACATAGACCCAAAAAAGGAAGGTACAAATTTACGTCTGTCTATTAAATGTGTGCCGTTGAAAGGAGAGGCTGAAGATATCTGTGGATATGTACTAATGTTTACGGATGAGACGGAAGAATATCAAAAGTCGGAGAAAGTAGAGGAACTGTTCACGAAGTTGAAAACGGTTATGCGTTGCAGTGATTCCTTGCTGTGGGAATATGATGTTAAAACCGATAAGATGCATATCGATCTGGATTTACGTGTTTTAGGTAATAAATCCAGATTGAGAGCAAGTAACTTGACAACGAAAAAAGATTTTTGTGAGATCGTACATCCGGAAGATCGGGAAAGGGTACTTGTACAAGGCTTTGAAAAGATTGTTACGGGTGAGATCGGTGAATATAGTATTCAATACCGACAGCTTTTTGAGGGGCAATATGTTTGGGTGAGAGCGTATGCGTACCCTTATAAATATGATGAGGCGGGAAGACCAGCGAAAATCCTTTATTACTTGATGGACATAACGGATGAGATCGCCATGCAAGATAAATTGCGCTGGGTGGAACGAGAGCGTCAACGGAAAGAATATGAGTTAGCTAAGGCTAAAGAGGCGAATCGGCTTAAGTCTATGTTCTTGGCGAATATGAGTCATGAGATCCGTACGCCTTTAAATGCTATTGTTGGTTTCGCGAATATACTGGCAGAGACCAAGGAGATAGAGGAGGAGGAACGAGAGTTTTATGTGGATATCATTGACAAGAATAGTGAATTGCTTCTGCAATTGATTGAGGATATCCTTGATTTCTCAAAGATTGAGGCGGGAACCTTTGACATTACGAAGAGAAATTTTGATTTTAAGGAGATCTGTGAGGAAACTTATGCGGTACATGCCTTGAAGATTCCGAAAAACGTTCGATTTGTTTTCGACCGGGGCTCACAACCCGTGACCGTTTTCTCAGATCCGAAACGAGTCGTACAGGTTATTTCTAATTTCTTGACAAATGCGATTAAGTTTACTTCGGAAGGTGAGATCAAATTAGCCTATAAGGTATCGAATGATGAAATACGAGTTTCGGTCTCGGATACGGGAATGGGAATCTCGGATGACGATTGTAGAACTATATTCGATCGCTTTGTTAAGTTGAACGCTTGCAAACAAGGTACCGGATTAGGATTGGCGATTTGCAAAAATATTATCGAGAAACTAGGGGGACGAATCGGGGTAGAATCTACATTGGGAGTAGGTTCCACTTTTTGGTTTACCTTGCCTTTGAAGGAGATTAAAGAGAATGAACCTAAGTTCTAAGGGGATATATATTATTTTACGGATATGTTTTAAAGCATGGTTTTGTTAAATCTGGTTAAGGAAATGAGATTTGCAAATAAAATATTATGCTACATAACATAAAACCTCTATATTTGCACTGTGTTTTTCATGGTATTAGATTTAAGGTTAACAATTGAGATTGGCTGTCCGTGATGGATAGCCTTTTTTGTTTCAAAAAATCATAACCATGAGATTTTAGGAGTGTAGCTGAAGGTTTTTTCGTAAATTTGCGCTCCGTTTGTAATACTAGATCCTGTATTTAAGTGTATGAAAAGAGTATTCTGTCCAAAATGTGATAATCAGTTGTCTTTTGATGAGACCAAATATCCGGAAGGGAAGGTATTAGCCTTCGTCTGTCCGCAGTGTGGAGCGCAATTTAAGATTAAATTGGGCCGAAAGGTGGTGAAGACGGCTACCGGTGAGGAAAAAGAGGTGAAGGAACCGGATTTCTCTTGCGGTTATATTACCATTATCGAGAATGGTTTTGCTTTTAAGCAAGATCTACCATTAGTGATGGGAGATAATGTGATTGGTCGCCGTAATAAGGATACGGAAGGTGTAGATGTCCCTATTATCACGAGCGATCCAAGTATGGGGCGTAAGCATTGTGTGATTAATGTAAAGAAAGACACTAATGGCAAGTTCGTTTATATGGTGCGTGACTTTCCTAGCTTGACCGGGACTTTTGTGAAAAATGTATTGGTCGGTAAAAAAGAACAAGTACGTATCGGGGAAGGTTCGATCGTAACGATTGGCGCTACTACTTTTATCTTACATTCGGCGAACGAGGGAGAAGAAGAGGAATAAATATAAAAAACTTCAGAGGCTGTTCCCGTTTATGATCTCGATCTTTAACTTCGGGTCGGAATGATGGCAGATAAGGGATTTTGGCGTTTGTTTTGGGAGTGAGTTATAAGATATATGCTCATTCCGGGATACAGCTCTGAAGTATCACTGAGAAAACAAGGCTCATAGGTATTAAGATTAAGCCGATTAACATAAAGAAATGAAAAGAACCGAAAGAATAGTTGTATTAACTATGGTTAAAATAGGCTCTTAGGGTTTGTTTTTCTAGAAATTAGCTAACTTTTTGTGTGGTTTTTGAAATGTTAATGAGCACGAGGTTAAATAGAAATATGGACAGTCATGGAGCAGGTTTCTAAACAACAGCCGGTAAATAAAACAGCATTCCGGGTATTGGTGGCGTTAAGCGTTACGCATTGTTTGAATGATTCGTTGCAATCCGTTATCTCGGCGGTTTATCCACTTTTCAAGGATGATTTAGCGTTGAGCTTCGCCCAAATCGGGTTGATTACGCTTGTTTATCAATTATCCGCTTCTGTTTTCCAGCCTATAACCGGTTTGGTTTTTGATAAGCGTCCCGTGGCTTGGTCGTTACCTATTGGTATGAGTTTTACGTTGATCGGCTTGTTGAATCTCGCTTTTTCCTCTACGCTCCATTGGGTCTTGATCTCCGTATTCTTGATAGGTATCGGGTCTTCGGTTTTGCATCCGGAAGCGTCCCGGATTACCTCGCTAGCGTCGGGAGGGCGTAGGGGATTGGCACAATCGCTTTTTCAAGTGGGTGGTAATTTGGGCGGATCGTTAGGTCCGCTACTGGTTGCTTTATTGGTGGCGCCTTATGGACGGACTCATATCGCTTTGTTTTCTATACTGGCATTCGTCGCTATTTTGGTGATGATTCCTATCTGCCGTTGGTATAAGGCGTATTTGAGTCGGGTGAAATGGCAGAAGAAGTCGGGTGAGACGCATGTGGAGATGCCTCTTTCTTTGGGAAAAACAGTCTTTTCGATCTTGATATTGCTGACCTTGATTTTCTCTAAATATATCTATATGGCTAGTTTGAATAGCTACTATACCTTTTACTTGATCCATAAATTCGGGGTGAGTGTACAGACTTCGCAGATCTGTTTGTTCGTCTTCCTGATCGCTACGGCCATAGGAACCTTGGCGGGTGGTCCTATCGGTGATAAGATAGGACGGAAATATGTGATTTGGGGATCGATTCTAGGGGCAGCCCCATTTAGCTTGTTGATGCCGCATGTGGGATTCGTTTGGACGATCGTGCTTAGTTTTTGCGTGGGGTTGGTCTTATCATCGGCGTTCCCGGCTATTTTGTTGTATGCGCAAGAGTTGCTTCCTTATAAATTAGGTCTTATCTCGGGACTTTTCTTTGGATTTGCTTTCGGTGTGGCGGGTATAGCCTCGGCCGTATTAGGAAATATGGCGGATCATTATGGAATAGAGGCTGTCTACAACGTATGTGGCTTCATGCCTCTTTTAGGACTGGTTACTTGGTTCCTTCCCAACTTGAAAAAGAAGTAAAAACAATCCTCCCTTTTTCGCTGTTATTACTCCAACTGAACGTCAATTACTAAATGAGTTTATGGTGAGTAATATAGTATCTTACAGTATTCTTTTGCTGTATCTTCTTCCATGCGCTTCATGGAGCCAAGGGAACGATGTGGATTTAAGCTTGGAACAATCTCTCGACCTGCTTCATAAGGAAAATAAAAGCTTGAAAATAGCCGGGAAAGAAGTGGAATGGGCTCGGAATGAGCATCAAAAGCTAAACGCTTTTTGGTATCCGTCGGTGAACGCCGCGGGTGCTTTCGTACATATGTCGAATCCGATAGAGGTACGGCAGTCGCTGAGTAAATATACGGAACCGGCGAAGGAGTTTGTCCATAATTATATCCCGGATAATGAGTTGATCATGTCGGTATTGGATAAGATCGGGCAAGGTACTTTCTCGCTTCCGCTGATCTCCCAAAACATCACTTCTATAGACGCTACGGTGACGTGGCCTGTTTTCACGGGAGGAAAACGTATCTATGCGAACAAGATCGGAAAGACGATGGTCTCTATAGCGGAGGTGAATAGGAGCCAAGTGGATGCTAACCAACAATCCTTATTGATCGAGGCTTATTTCGGGCTTCGTCTGGGACAAAGTGTGGTGGACGTAAAAACGGAAGTGTACAATTCTTTGAAAACCCATTATGACCAAGCCCTTAAATTAGAGCAAAACGGGATGATCAATCGGGCCGAGCGTCTGTTCGCTCAGGTAAGTATGGACGAGGCGAAACGAGAACTGGAATCGGCCCGTAAGGATTTAGCGGTCGCTCAACAGGCGTTTAAAAGCTTGATTAATATGGAGGAGGGGAGTGACGTACGTACCACGACTCCTTTATTCATTAATGAGGCGCTTCCTCCGGCTCAATACTTCAAGGATCTGGTTCCGATGAATAATTATATAGTCAATCAATTGAAATTGCAGCAGGTTGTAGCCGATAATCAACTAAAGATCGGCCGGTCCGCTTATGTCCCGAATATCGCTTTATTCGGCAAACAGACTTTGTACGCTGACGGATTGGATAAATATTTGCTGCCTCGTACGATGGTGGGAGTTGGTTTTACGTGGAATATCTTTGACGGCTTGAATCGGGAGAAAACCATCCGGCAGGCAAAGATCGCTAGTCAGTCGCTTCGTTTGGGTAAGGAGAAGGCGATTACGGATCTGGAGGTCGGTATCGATAAATTCTACAGCCAGCTACAAAATGCCTTGGACAATGTAAAAGCTTTGGATACGACGATCGAGATGAGCCGGGAACTGGTCCGGGTGCGGAAGAAATCCTTCCAAGAGGGAATGGCTACTTCTACGGAGGTAGTCGATGCCGAGGTTATGCTGGCGAAGGTGAAGACCGCTTTTCTTTTGGCTTATTATCAGTATGATGTAGCCTTGATTAATCTGCTGTCTGTCTGCGGTACGCCGGAGCAGTTCCACCAGTACAAGATGGAGGGAAAGACCGAGGAGCTTTTGGGGAATTGAAAATTGAGAATTGAAAATTGAAAATTTAGGGGTTATGGATAAAACTAAGAGATATTTGAGTGTGGCCTTTGTCGTGGTCTTGGCGATTGTTATCGTTGTCTCGTTGATCGGGATGATCTTGTTGAAAAAGAAGCCGGTGATCTTGCAAGGGCAGATCGAGGCAACGGAAATACGTATCTCCGGTAAGTTACCGGGGCGTATCGATACCTTTCTGGTAAAAGAGGGACAGAATGTACGCCAAGGCGATACCTTGGTAGTCATCAATAGTCCGGAGGCATTGGCTAAATATCAACAGGTGAACGCCATGGAGAACATAGCGAAGTATCAGCACCAGAAAGTGGATGAGGGTACACGAAAGCAAATCATCGCTTCCTTGCAACAATTGTGGAATAAATCCAAATCGGATTTACAATTGGCGAAGATTACCTATGATCGGGTCAATGCCTTGTATAAAGATAGCGTGGTAACCTCACAGCGTAAAGATGAGGTGGAGGCCATGTATAAAGCGGCTGAGGCCGCCGAACGTGCCGCTTATAGCCAATATCAAATGGCGGTAGACGGGGCGCAGATACAAGATAAGGAGAGCGCCCGCTCGTTGGTGACGGCGGCGCAAGGAACCGTGGAGGAGGTGGCGGCTCTCTTACAGGACGCTCGGTTGACGGCTCCGGAATCCGGACAAATCTCAGCTATTTTCCCGAAACGGGGAGAGTTGGTTGGGGCCGGGATGCCAATCATGAACTTAGTCGTATTAGATGACGTGCATGTGGTATTGAACGTACGTGAGGATCGTTTGCCTTTATTTAAGATGGGAGGAACGTTTGTCGCCGATGTACCGGCGATCGATAAGAAGGATATTGAGTTCAAGATCAATTATATCAGTCCGTTGGGCAGTTTCGCTACTTGGAAATCTACCAAGCAGACTGGTAGCTATGACTTGCGGACCTTCGAGATACATGCCTTACCGGTGGAGAAGGTGGAGGGATTGCGTCCCGGTATGTCCGTACTCTATCAACTCCCTTGATACTATCCGGTTGTAGAGACGGGGCGTGCCCCGTCTCATCCCCTCGAAATAGTATTTAAAGTTACTGTCGGACGGTGGGAGACGGGGCGTGCCCCGTCTCTACAACTAAATAATTTATTGTCGCTATGCTAAAGAAGAGTCCTTTCTATATGGTTTTACGTCGGGAACTGGATCGCATGGTTTCCCGGAGATTATATTTCGGGGTGTGTATCGTGTTGCCTTTGTTCTGTATATTCTTCATGTCTACGATTTTCGGAAGCGGGCAGATGGAGAACATACCGATAGCGGTAGTGGACCAAGACAACACCTCCATGTCCCGGGAGATCATCCGGCAGGTAGAGGCGGTACCGACTTTCCGGGTAACCCGGCATTATACGGACCAAGAGACCGCTCGCCGTGCTACCCAAGCAAAAGAAATCTACGGTTATCTAGTGATCCCCAATCAGTTTGAGGCGGATGCCACGGCGGGGCGTGACGCTACTTTATCGTATTATTACCACTATGCCTTGTTGAGTGTGGGCGGTGAGGTACGTGGGGCCTTCGAGACCCTGCTGCGTACGCTTTCGCTCGCCCCGGTGGTTGTGCAAGCTACGGCGATGGGGCTGGGGGAGAATCAGATAACCACCTTCCTATTACCGGTACGATCCAGTAGCCACCCGCTGTTCAACCCGGATCTGGATTATTCCGTTTATCTGAGCAATCCTTTTTTCTTTGTCTTTTTCCAAGTGATCATTTTGCTGGTTACGGTGTACGCTATCGGTAGCGAGATCAAGTTCCGGACAGGCGATGAGTGGCTGGAGGCGGCACGGATGAACATGTTCGTGGCGGTGGTGGGCAAACTGCTCCCTTATACGATTATCTTTTGTATCATGAGCGTCTTCGCTAACTATATCATGTTCGGGGTCATGCATATTCCTTTCGCTTGCGGTTTCTGGCCATTGAACTTGACGGCGATCTTATTCGTGGTCGCTACGCAAGCGTTGGCGGTATTCCTGTTCTCGTTGTTTCCCGCTATAGCGATCGTGATTAGCGTGGTGTCGATGGTCGGTTCGCTGGGGGCTACTTTATGCGGCGTTACTTTCCCGGTCGATTCCATGTACGCTCCCGTACATTACGCCTCGTACCTGTTTCCGGTACGGCATTTCGTGGAGATCAACCAGAACTTATTGTATGGCGATTACGGATTTCCTTATACATGGGTAAACGTAAGTTCGTTGTTTGCGTTTATGTTATTGGCATTGGTGCTGTTGCCACATTTGAAAACCGCTATTTTAAGTCATAAATATGAGAACATCCGATAATATGAAAGGAACCTTGGCGGATATCGCTTCCTTGGTCAAGGACGAGTTTAAGACGATCTCCACGAGCTACGCTATCTTGCTCGTCTTGGTAGGAGGTATATTTCTCTATGGCCTGCTGTATAATTATATGTATGCCCCGGATCTGGTGCGTAACGCCCCGGTGGTAGTCGTCGATGACTCAAAGACCGACTTGAGCCGGGAGTACATCCGTTTGCTGAACGCTACTCCGCAAGTCTCGGTAATCGCCGATGGTTTGGATTACGCTGAGGCGCAGGAGTGGATGAAGGAGGGGGATGCCGTAGGAATCTTGTATCTTCCCTCTGATTTCGAGACCCGGGTGGCACGAGGGAATGAGTCCCTGTTTATCATGTACCAGACGACAAGCGCTTTCCTATATTATATGGCGATGCAGGAGGCTTCCAGCGGTGCCATGTTGGCGTTGAACGATCGGTATCGTCCGGAGATGTTGGTGTTCTTGCCCCAGCAAGACGCTTCCAAGATCGTTTCGGCGCAACCCATATCAGTGGTCGGGACGGCGTTGTATAATTTTACGGAAGGATATGGAACCTATTTGATCCCGGCGGTATTGATCGTCATTATGTTCCAGACCTTGTTGATGGTGATCGGTATGATAAGCGGGGAAGAGCGGGATTCGGGTACCATCGTTCGTTTCGCCTCCGAGGGATTATCCTTTGGCCGGATCGCTAGGGTGATAATCAGCAAGACCTTTGTGTATTGCGTATTGTATACGATTTTCGCTTTGTTCTTGTTGGGCTTGATACCGCTATTGTTTGGCCTGCCGGATATCGGTAATTATCTGAACACCTTGATCCTGCTGATACCTTTCTTGCTGGCTACCAGCTTCTTTGGGCTGGCCGCCTCTTATTTCTTTACGGACTCGGAGGCTCCGTTATTGATGATCGCCTTCTTCTCGGTAGGCTTGATCTTCCTTTCCGGAGTCTCTTATCCCTTGGAATTGATGCCTTGGTATTGGCAAATGGCCCATTATATCATTCCGGCGGCTCCCGCTACGCTGGCCTATGTACAGCTCAACTCGATGGGAGCGTCGATTGAGCAAGTCGGTGTGGAGTACGTGACGTTGTGGGTGCAATGTGTCGTTTATTTCCTCTTGGCTTGCTGGGTGTACCGGCGGAATATCTTAAAGGCGAGCCGTGCCTTGTCGTCATTGTAGCTCCCGTATCCTCACGTCGATACCGCTACCTTTCAAGGCATCTTTCAACTCGCCGATCTTCGTATCCCCGTAATGGTAAGGGTATAGGATTTTAGGCGAGAACATCTTGGCCGCTTTCGCTGCTTGCGGGACGGTCATGGTATAAGGCTGGTTGACGGGAAGGAAAGCGATATCGATGTCTTTCAGGTCTTTCATCTCCGGGATGTCTTCCGTATCGCCGGCTATATAGACTCTTAGTCCGTCGAACGTGAGGATATAGCCATTATCCCGGTGGCGGGGATGATATTTATCCCGGCCGGGCGTGGTGTTATAGGCGGGGACGGTCTCTATCTTCATATAGCTGATGGAGGTATCCGTATCGCCGTTTTTTAGGACCTTCCCTTTTCCCAGCTTCTTTTGGCTGTTCTCGTTGGCGATGATTTCCGTACCGCTTTTCTCGACGGCTTGTATCGCTTTCGGGTCCAGATGGTCGCCATGCTCGTGGGTGATCAAGATGATATCGGCTTTCGGGAAAGTCGTATAATCGGCGTATTCGGAGACAGGATCTACCTGTATCGAATGATTGTCGTACGTAAGCATCAGGCTGCCGTGCTTGATGAACGTGATGATCAGTTCTTTTCCGCTCTTGGTCTTGAAAGAATCCGAGGCGAAGTTACTAGCGGAGGCTAAGCTCGCCATGAATAAACTACACATAAGCATACATGATTTTAGTCTCATAATCTCGCGGTTTTTTATAAGTGTTTCCGCGAATATACTCATAATAGATTAATTCCCTAATTTGTTCGCCTATCCGGTATAAATATTTACATTTGCGACGTATATTCTGATAACATGAAAACGAAATGAGAAGAATTGTTCTGTTGATTACGATTTGTTGCCAAGTATTTTGGGTGGCGGCGCAAAAGAAAGCGCCCAAATGGATGGATAAGCAACGAAAGGCGGTGGTTACCGTCACTACTTATGGAAAAGATAACCAGAAGAAAGCGTCCGGTACGGGATTTTTCATTACCGAGACCGGTGAGGCGTTGTCCGGCTATTCCTTGTTTAAGGACGCGGCGAGGGCGACCGTGACCGACGCCGACGGTAAAGAATATCCGGTAAGCCGCATCTTGGGGGCTGATGAATTATATGACGTGATCAAGTTCAAGGTAGAGGTTCCGAAGAAAGCTGTGTTCTTGCCGATCGCCCGTGAGCCGATCTCGCAAGGAGTTATCGCTTATCTGATGCCTTACTCGACCGGTAAGATCACGAAGTTCGGGGAAGGACCGGTCTCGGAGGTCAGTAAGTTGAAGGAGCCGTTCAGCTATTATAAATTGTCGATGGCGCTGGAGAGCGGGCAGGTAAACGCTCCTGTATTGACGGCGGACGGCGAGGTGTTCGGCTTGGCGCAGGAAGACGCGTCGGGGAAGAAGGAAGATTCCTACGCGGTCTCGGCGGGATACGCGAATAGCTTGACGATTCAGTCGGCGGACGCTTTTAATTCCACCTATAGCCGGATTGGTATCCGGAAGGCGTGGCCGTCGGACGCAAGCCAAGCGCAGGTCTCCTTATACTTGATGGCAAACTCGCAAGACCCGAAGACGTATCTGGCTACCTTGAATGATTTTATCGCCACTTTCCCGGATTCTCCCGACGGGTATTTGAACCGTGCCAATCATTACGCTTACCACCGTGCGGATCTGGCTCCTACGGAGGCCGAGCAGGGGGCTTATCTGGATAAGGCGTTGGAAGATATAAACACGGCTTCCCGCTTCAGCGAGCGGAAAGGGGATATCTGGTTCAACCGAGCCAAGCTGATCTACGGCGTGGCCGCCGCGGATACGACCTTGAATAAGGAGCAGTGGACCGTCGATGCCGCTACCGAGGCGATACAAAAAGCGATCGGGGAGGAGGACTTGCCGGTCTATCGCCAATTGGAAGGGGACATCCATTTTTATAAAGGAGATTTCGAGCAGGCGTTCGATGATTATATGAAGGTGAACGATAGCGATATGGCATCTTCTACCTCTTGGTATTGGGCGGCGAAGGCGAAGGCGAATATCCGGGGCGCTAACTTCGGGGATATCATCGCCTTGCTGGATAGCGCCATCGCCAAATGCGGGAACCCGCCAACGAACGAGGCCGCTCCCTATATCTTGGAACGGGTGGATCTCCGCTTGAAACTGATGCAATACAAGGAGGCCGTGGACGATTATGATTTATACTACAATCTCTTGAAAGGACAGGTCGGCGACCGCTTCTTCTATTACCGCGAGCAAGCGAAGTTCCGCATGAACGATTTCCCCGGCGCCTTGGCCGATATCCAATCCGCGATCCGCTTGAATCCGGGCGACCCGACTTATCCGGCGGAGGAAGCGTCCGTATATATCCGTATGGAAAACTATGATCAGGCGTTGAGGAGCTTAGAGAATGCCTTGCGGATCGCTCCGGATTTCGCCTCTTGCTATCGTTTGCGAGGCATCTGCTACGTCCGTCAGGGTAAGAAGGCGGAAGCGTGCGAGGCTTTCAACAAGGCGAAGGAGTTGGGTGATCCTGTCGTGGACAAATTAATAAAGGAACATTGTAAGTGACGAGATATCCGGGCAGGTACGCACGTCCGTATCTACCCGGCTGCACGTCCGTGTCTGTCCGGTTGTAGGTACGTATCTACACGGTTGCAGGTCCGTATCTGTCCGGTTGCAGGTCCGTATCTGTCCGGTTGCAGGTCCGTATCTGTCCGGTTGCAGGTCCGTATCTGTCCGGTTGCAGGTCCGTATCTGTCCGGTTGCAGGTCCGTATCTGCACGGATGCACGTCCGTATCTACCCCGCTGCAGGTCCGTATCTACGCGGTTGCAGGAATGTATCTGCCCGGATGTAAGGCACCGCTTATCTCCCTATGAACTTCTTGAACGCCTCTACCTTGTCGTTCAATATCAATTCCTCCGGAAATCGTGTCTCTTGCAATAACTCATAGATATGATCGTACCGGGCTATATCGAAAGATATATGCGCGTCGCTACCTAAAATCACAGGAACCTCGTATTTCTTGCATAGGCGCAAGATCGTGAGGTTATTATCCCGGGCGGTGAGTTTCTTGCGGACCGGGTTGAGAGAGCTGTTGTTGATCTCCAGCAACGTGTGATGCTCTTTGGACGCTAATACGATAGGCTCGAAATCCACCTCGGCCGTGCCGTCTCCCGGGTGGCTGATGATGTGGACATGCGGGTTGCGGATCGCCCCGATCATCGCCTCCGTGTTCTGCTCGACCGTTCCCGGTTTGTAGCAAAGCGAGTGGATGCCCGCTATCCGGATATCCAGCATAGGGAAGTACTCCTCGCCCAGATCGATCGTACCCTTATAATCGATGATGTTCAATTCCGCCCCGAGCAATAACTCGACACCGTATATCCGGCGGGGAACCACGTGCAGGTTGCGGAAGTAAATCGGGGAGCACGTCCCCGGTATGCCGGGGGCATGCTCTGTTATACCTAGTAACTTCAATCCTTTCTCGGAGGCGGCCGCTGCCATTTCTTGCAGGGTGCTAAAGGCATGCCCACTGGCTACCGTATGGGTATGCACGTCAAGTAACGTCTTCATAAATTCGTCTTTAACCTACCCGCGAAGGTAGTTATTATTTGGTGGATACCCAATTCCCGGATAAAATAAGCGTCGTGCGAGATCAGCAAGATCGTGCCCCTGTACGCACGGATCATGGAGGTGATAATCTCGATGCTTTGGATGTCGAGATTATTGGTCGGCTCATCTAGGATAAATAGGTCCGGAGTCTGGTTACTGATCATCAAGCAACAGAATGCCAACCTCATTTTCTCGCCTCCGCTCAGCTTCCCGCAGCTCTTCTTCCACGTGTCGTGCGGGAAGAGGAAACGGTTTAGCAATGTCTTGATCTCGTGCTCTTGGAAATGACGCTCGTTGAAGGCTTGCGCTTGCTCGTACACCGTCCGGTCGTTCCGGACGATCGAGTATTCTTGGTCGATATAGATAGAGGAGAAATCCGCACGGATCAAGGAACCGCTACGAGGCGGTAACTGGCCGGTAATCAACTTCAGCAAAGTCGTCTTGCCGGAACCGTTATCGCCTTGTATCAGCCACCGTTCCCCACTCTTGATCTGGAAGCTCATCGGGGAGGGCCATAGATCGCCGGCCTCGGCGTAACCGAAATTGATCTCCTTGGCGGTAACCAATATCTTGCCTTCGTGTAAGCCGGATCCGCTGAAATCCAGTTTCATGCCTTGAAGGTCGGGTAGGGAGGAGCGCATTTGCTTTAGCTCGTTGGCAAGGTTCTCCATCTTGTCCTCGTGAACCTCTTTTAGTTTGGAGGCGCTTTTCTCGGCGTTCTCCTTCAAGGCGCCCATCATGATCTTGGGGATTCCTTTCTGGATGCTTTGTTTCTTTCCCCGGGATTCATGCTTTTGTTTTCGCTCGGCTACCTCACGGGCGGTTTTCCTAACCCTGCGAAGCTCTTTCTCCTTCGCTTCCAGTTTCTCTTGCATGGAAGCCTGTTCCTGTTCTTTTTGTTCCTTGTAGAAATCATAATTACCCCCGTAAAGGGTGATCCCCCCGACGGATAATTCCGCTATGGAAGCTAATAGGTTCAATAAGGTACGATCGTGGCTGACGACCAACAAGGTGATACGGCAAGACGTGATGAAATCGTATAACTTCTCCCGGCTACGCCTATCCAGATGGTTGGTCGGCTCATCCAATAGCAGGATCGAGGGTTGGTGGATCTCGATTCCGGAGAGGAAAACCTTGGTTTTCTCGCCGCCGCTTAATGTGCGCATCGGTTGGGAAAGGAGGATATGCTCCAAACCCCAAGCGTGCAGGGCGGCGAGGCTCCGTTCCTCGATCGTCCAGTCATCCGCCAGCGTATTGAAATTAGAGAGGGAGGCGTCGCCCTCGGTAATCGCCCGCAAGGCTTCTAGTTTCCCGTCGATACGTAGGGCCTGAGCCACCGTCTGGTTATCATATTGCCCGAAATGCTGGGGTACGTAATAGGGTGGGGTCGGATAGATAATCTCCCCTTCCTGCGCTTGCAAGGTTCCGGCCAAGATACGGAGGAAGGTAGATTTTCCCGATCCGTTGTTCCCGACTAAGGCTACCTTTTGCCCCTTGTTGATCGTTAAGTCGATCCCCTTGAATAAGACTTGGTTGTCCGGATGTATATACGTGATTTTTTGCGCTACGATACTCATAGTGTGAACTGATTTAAAATGTGAGATACTAAAATGGATAAGAAATACCGATGATGATCGGTTTCGCGATAGCCTCGAGTATGTCGCCACGAAATCGGCCCTGTACGAAGTAGAGGGCTTTCCGGATGGAAAGAACGACATCTTGAGATAAATTAAGCGGCTATTCTCATTGGAGTAATTATATAGTTATATAGGGACGCAAAGGTAGGAATAGTTTTGGGTTTAGGCAAATGAGTATATACTTTCATGTACAAAAGGGTATGCTTTTGCCCTTGAAAGTATATACTTATGGGGATAAAGCCTAGAATTTCTTTGTTTGCTTAAGGATATAGAACTTGGCTAAGTCGCCCGTGATGGGTTGCTTCTGCTGGTCCAGCATTTTCAGTTGGCCTTCCTCTACCTTATAATACGTGATGTCTCCCCCTTCTTGTTTCGTTGTCAAGACGTTACCATCCAGCGTGTAAGTTCCCTTATCATTAAAAATACCGTCTTTCTCGTCAATATATTCGGAGCGGAGGGTAAAGGTTTTATCCTTGTTCAATGTCAAGGTCGTTTTAATACCCGGCGAGCTGGCGGCTGGTAATGTCCCTTCGTAAACGCCCCAGTAATCCAAGGAGGTCTCTGCGTTGTGCATATCCGGTACTTGGGCGGTTTCCTGCTTGTTCTTGTCTGTTTGCGTGGCGTCTGCCTTTGGGTTGCCGCTACAGCTGAATAGGGCTGCGGCTACCGCTACTACTAATACATATTTTTTCATGTCATTCAATTGAATTATAAGTTCTCGTTATTTAAAACCAGTTTGTGGATTGTTTTGTTGCGAACCGATATTCAAATAATAAGGATCGTGCCTGGGTTCCATCTGGCGAAAAAGCATTATCTTTGTGTTGTAAAACATAGATAACATTTTTATTCGTAAGATTATGTCATTACCAAACGATCCGATGATGCTATTCAGCTTCATCAATATGAAACTTCGTGACAATTATTCTTCCCTCGACGATTTATGCGAGGATTTGCAAGTGAACAAGAAATCCCTTCTTACAAAACTTAAAGACGCTGGTTTTGAATACAGCCCGGAGCATAATAAGTTCTGGTGATCGGGAGTGATCCTAGCCCGGTAAACCTATGAGATTCGAACCATAAGTCAATGACTTACGTATCGTAATCCATTGACTTACGATGCGTAATCCAATGGATCGCATACCCCGGTCGATAAGGTTGTCTCCATCAAGTCTCACTCGATATAGTTCTTGACGATCTCTTTCCGGTCCGTATACTTCGGGTATTTGAAAGCCGGTATGCCGAGCGCCATGATCGCTTGTATCTTGCCGTCGATCCCTAGCGTCTTGGCGAGCGTATCTTTTCCTTCCTGCCGGATGGCAGTGAGTACAAAGCCCATATAGATCTGGCTTACCCCAAGCGATTGCGCCATCAAGGAGGCGTTTTGATAAGCGAGGTTAGCGTCCTCACTTCCGAATCGGTTGGACTTCGGTGTATGGATCAGTAGCAGGGCGGTGGCTTTCCGGAGAATCGGATCTTTACCCGCCTTGTGTTCCTCTTTCAACCGATTGAATACCGGTACGTATTTATAGACATCCTTCATAAACGGCTTGACCACACATTTCACGACGGGATTCAATAATAGCTTCGCCAAGGAGTCGAACACGCCTATCGTATAATCGCTCACCTGCCGTAGCTTTTGCGGATCGGTGACGACGGTAAACGAAAGGCTTTGGGAGTTTGTCGCCGTCGGCGCAGAATGAGCGGCCTCCACGATCTTGTCCAGCATCTCCTTGGGGACGGGCCTCGAGGTCAATGTCCGGTTGGAACGGCGTGACTTGATCAGCAACATCACCTGATCCGGCGTAGGCATCTGGCTGTAATCGATCGTATGCGTTTTCTCCGGCGGGAATTCGCTGTGCGACACGGAGCCCGTCGGACATACGTCCACGCAATGCCCGCAAACGATGCAGCTTTCTACACGTACCAGCCCGATCGTCTCTCCGGCCCTTTCTTGCGTGAATATATCCGAAGGGCATACCTGTACGCATTTCCCGCATTTGATACAACTCTCTTGGTCTATGTTTAGTGTCATCCTTTTCCTCCTTTTGATAAGTAAAATAAAAACTCCTGCAACCATCAAGATTACAGGAGTCTATATATAAACAATTATTTTATTGTTTAGTTGATTACTTCTTCATAGCTTCCTCGATAGCAACCGCTACAGCAACCGTAGCACCTACCATCGGGTTGTTACCCATACCCAAGAAGCCCATCATTTCCACGTGAGCAGGTACGGAAGAAGAACCAGCGAACTGAGCGTCACCGTGCATACGGCCCATTGTGTCGGTCATACCATAAGAAGCAGGACCAGCGGCCATGTTGTCCGGGTGCAAAGTACGGCCCGTACCACCACCAGAAGCAACAGAGAAATACGGGTGACCGTTCTCCATACATTCTTTCTTATAAGTACCGGCTACCGGGTGTTGGAAACGAGTCGGGTTCGTAGAGTTACCCGTGATAGATACGTCAACACCTTCCTTACGCATGATAGCCACACCCTCGCGAACGTCGTCAGCGCCGTAGCACTTAACTTTCGCACGAAGACCGTTAGAGTAAGCTTTCTCCTCGATAACGTTCACCTCACCTGTCATGTAGTCGAACTGAGTCTGTACATACGTGAAACCGTTGATACGAGAGATGATCTTAGCGGCATCCTTACCTAAACCGTTCAAGATAACACGCAAAGGCTCTTTACGAACCTTGTTTGCCATCTCGGCGATCTTGATAGCACCCTCAGCTGCGGCGAAAGACTCGTGGCCAGCCAAGAAAGCGAAACACTTAGTCTCCTCGCGAAGCAAACGAGCGGCCAAGTTACCGTGGCCGATACCCACCTTACGGTCGTCAGCAACAGAACCAGCGATACAGAATGCCTGCAAACCGATACCGATAGCCTCGGCAGCCTCGGCAGCGTTCGTACAACCTTTCTTGATAGCGATAGCGGCACCTACTACGTAAGCCCAGCAAGCGTTCTCGAAACAAATCGGTTGAGTTTCCTTACACATTGTATAAGGGTCGATACCTTTAGCATCGCAGATAGCCTTTGCGTCTTCGATACCGTTGATACCATATTCGTTTAATACCGCGTTGATATGATCAATACGACGGTCATAACTTTCAAATAAAGCCATATTATTTTTTTACTTTTTAAAATTCTTATTTACTAGGAATAAAGATATCAGAAAGTTGAAAACCAATACACCGCCACAACAAGCCACGTAAAACGCCAACCACGGTTTCTCCGGCTTCATCACGAAATACGTGATAAGCGTAGCCACAGCCGTGATAACACTCAGCCCGATGAGGACACGTGTAAATGTTTTCTTATTCATTACGAGGATCGATATATTTTACAGCTTCTTTGAAACGACCGTAAGAGCCTTTCGCCTTTTCCAGTGCCTCGTTAGCGTCCATACCCTTCTTAACCATATCCATGAATTTACCCAAGTGGATGAATTCATAACCGATTACTTCGTCATCAGCGTCTAATGCCATGCGCGTGCAATATCCCTCGGCCATCTCCAAGTAGCGGGGACCTTTAGCCAATGTACCGAACATCGTACCCACTTGGCTACGCAAACCTTTACCAAGGTCTTCCAAGCCAGCGCCTACAGGCAGACCTCCCTCTGAGAAAGCGGACTGTGTACGACCGTAGACGATCTGCAAGAACAACTCGCGCATAGCGGTGTTGATAGCGTCACAAACAAGGTCTGTGTTCAATGCTTCCAAAAGAGTTTTACCCGGAAGGATCTCAGAAGCCATAGCAGCTGAGTGAGTCATACCGGAACAACCGATTGTCTCTACAAGAGCCTCTTGGATGATTCCTTCTTTAACGTTTAATGTCAGCTTACATCCACCTTGTTTCGGCGCGCACCAACCGATACCGTGAGTCAAACCAGAGATATCAGTGATCTGAGTTGCTCTAACCCACTTTCCTTCTTCAGGAATCGGAGCGCACTGGTGGTTAGCTCCCTTCTTTACAACACACATGTGTTGAACTTCATGTGAATAAATCATAATCGCTAATTTATTATATTAAAGTGTAATAAAACCTTATGCTAATTTTATAGTAATATCGCTTTCTCTAAAGATCGCACAAAGATAAATTTTTTAATCCAGCCATGCAAGAGGCGGGATTTGTTATTTGTCGTTAGGGTATGGTTTTAACGGTTCCCCATTTAACAGGATCTCGTACGTGATAGGGGCGATCTTTTTCATCATAAGGCCTACTCCGCAATATTTTTCTTGCGACAAGCGGATCGCCTTGTCTATCTTGGCTGCGTCTTCCTTGTTCCCTTGGATATGGTAGGTCATGTGGAATGCGGTGTATACCATGGGGATGGTGTCGGAGCTCTCGGCCTTCACGTCAATGGATACTTTCTCGAAACGTACCCTCATCTTGTTGAACAAAGGGATTACGTCCATGGCGCTGCATCCGGCTAAGGCTACGAGCATTAGGGCTTTGGGGCGGGGGCCCTCGTCGTTGCCCCCGTTCTCCATATCCCTGTCTATTGTCACCTTATGCCCGTCTAGCAAGGTCTCGAATGTCAAGTCCTTTTCCCAGTTTAGAGTGATTTGAGCGGACATGTTATTCTTGTTTATTTTAGTATTTCTTGAAGTTTAGCGTCGATCTCCTCGCCATGTAGGTTCTTGGCGATGATCGTTCCGTCCTTATCCACCAATACGGTGTGAGGGATGCTGTTTACCCCGTATAGTTGAGCACCGGAGTTTTTCCAGCCTTGCAAGTCGGAGAGTTGGGTCCATGTGATATTCAGGTCCTTTACGCCTTTCGCCCATGCGTCAGCCTTGCTATCCAAGGAGATGCCAACGATCTCGAAACCTTTGTTCTTGTATTTCTTGTAAGCGGCTACCAAATTCGGCATATCCCGGCGGCAAGGAGGACACCAGCTTGCCCAAAAATCGATCAACACGATGTTCTTGCCATTGCCTACGAACTCGGATAACTTGTGCGTCTTACCGTTCGGGTCGGCCATCTCGAAGTCCACGAACTTCTTGCCTACGGCTACGGTTTTCAGTACATCTAGGTGAGCCATGAGCTTATCGATGTTCGGAACGGCCTTGAAAGCGGAGTCCGCCTTGGCGATAATCTCGTTCTGGGCCGCCTCGTCCAAGCTGTAACGGAAATCGTATAATAACTTGGCGGCGGATTGCTTGGTCGTATTATTCAATATGTAAGTCTTGACGGCATCGGTTACCTTTTGGTCGATCTCGTCATATTTCTTCTCGGCGGCGCTTACGACTTCCTTATCCTCTGATTTCATGTCGGCGGAAAGCTTCTCCAGATCCGCACGCAAAGTCTTCATTTGTGCTTGCAGGGCTTTCAATCCGTCATTCTCCGGTGTTCCAGAAACGGCGGAAGCTGCCTCATCAAGAATAGCCTGTAATTTACCATTTTCCAATACGAATATGCTTGTGAAAGGGGCGTTCTCGCCGGAAGCGGCACGTTTGGGTTCCACGACATCCTCGGCGAAGGCGAGTTTGCGTAGGGCAGGGGCATCCTGTGTTCCTTTGAACGTGAACGTACCGTTTTGCACCAATGCGCTATCCATTGGGGCGGCGTCTTGTACGCCATATTCATACAGGTAAACGTATTTGCCGTTTAGATCGGCGTTCGCTACTGTACCGGAGATCTCATAACCCGGTTTTTCACTACAAGCAACCAAGAGTAAAGCCGCTGCGGCAAGAGTAAGATACTTTTTCATTTTGTATTTGTGTTATGTAAGTAATGTATTAAAATATGGAATATTGACTTCGCAAATATACGAAGTCTTTTGTGAAAACCGGACGCAAACCGATGAATAGTTTGCGCCCGGTATGGATATATAGAGAGTGTATTAAAGAGGGCGTATTTTATGGGGCATATTTTGCGAACTGGAAATAACATTTTCCTGAATGCAAGTAGGGTAGCATTTTATTCTCCGAGCTATATGTGCCACCCAGAACCCAGACCGGTTGCCGGTTTGGATCATGATCTCCCGTGAAGTCGAATCCTTGGTAAATATTTTTATCTTCTCTGATTGGTAGAGGGATAGACGTTGCCCCAAAGTCTTTGCCTGTACCGGGCGAGATATAGATATGTGTCAGGTTCTTCTTGTTGCCGTATCCGACACCTGCGTTTCCAAAGCGGACATAACCCCCGTTCACGGCCCGGTAACATCTCCCGTGGCTTCCGAGGTTTCCTACGATCCCTCCCCGGTAGTCGGTACCAAGCGTGCTGGTCGCTTTTTGCTGTCCGTTGATTTCTCCCATATTGTAGCAATCCAGTACGTAACTGTCGTCGTTATCGTTAGCCTTTTCTATGCTACCCACGATACCTCCAATGCCATGGCTGTCTTCTTTATCTTTCGGATAGTCTATATTTGCCCGGTTACAGCAGTAACGGACATGTGCTCCCCCTTGCTTCACATACCCCAAGATACCTCCTGCTCCATAATACTTGGCATTCCTGTTTATGGTGATATTTCCGTGGTTAACGGATTTATAAATTGTAATGGCATCCTCGGCGGCACCGGCTATACCGCCCACTCCGCATTCTTTATCTCCTGCGATACCTTGGATTACGCCGAAATTAGCTGCGTCATAAACCTCTATGTCTTTTCCTGAAGTTTTCCCTATGATACCGCCTACGTTATTTGTGGCTGATATCTTACCTAAATTCACGACTTTATTGATCTTTACGCTAGTTCCCGCTACCATACTCCCGAAAATGCCTCCGATATAATTGGATCCTGAGGAGATATTACTGTAATTTACTAGATTGGAAAACTCACAGTGGGATGAGCACGATGCTTGTCCGATAATTCCTCCTACCATAATGGCGCTATTATTCCCATTATTAAATGTTTCTGTTTTCACGCCGCAATCTGATATTTGAGTATCGCTCGCATATCCGATGATTCCTCCGACTGTACTTCTGCCGTAAATGGAAGGTTGCGTGAAGAGTCTTCTGAGAGTAGATTTATCGGCATATCCGACAATTCCTCCAATAGAAGCGGCATTTTCTCGATAGGGTTTTTCCGAATTTATGTTACCCGGGAAAATAGGTCGTGGAATCTTGCTCACGATTACGTTCGTGGTACTGAATTCGGGGGTATAGGTTCCTGTCAACGTCCCATTATATAATTTTCCGATGATTCCTCCTACGTTATTTCCTCCTTTTATTTTGATGTTGGGATTAATCACCAATATTTCCGGATCCAAAAGAATTTCTTTCCCCGGTTCTTGGTAAGATAAGGCTCCGGCTAAAGTGCCACAAATCCCTGAAGAAGCTTCAAGGGATTCATTATCCATATACAATCGTGAGGCCGGGGTAAATTGTATTTGGGTATCATCTAAAGAACCGAAAATACCTCCTATAACAGACTGCCCGGTTATCGAGGCATGAAACAAGGATTCCCCTTTAAGCTCTATCGTAAATGCGTTAGCGTGTGTTTTGTGGGAATATCCGATCATTCCACCCACATAACTACCCCCTTGGATTTGAGACCGATTTGCCGGATTGGACAACTGGAAGTTCTCGATGGCGATGAGGATATTGGTAGGGGTTTCCGACCGGATCTGACCGATCAATCCGCCGACATAGGAGCTACCTTTGATCGGCATGTCGATGGTTATGTCTTTGAAATTGGATGCCGCCTGTAAGAATGCCTCACCGATCAATCCGCCTACGTTCTGGTTTCCGGATATCGGGAAATTGTTTAAGGTGGTATGTTGCAGCTTAATTTTTCTGGCATCGATTTGACCATATAATTTCCCGATCAGACCGGCCACATGATTATTCCCTCTCAAGTTTTTGAAAATCCCGTCGCTACTGATATCCTCCACTTGAATGGAAGCGTTCTCGGCCCAGCCGATCAACGCTCCGATATAAGAGCTGCCGGATTCCGAGAATGAGACGCCCAATCGCACATTCCGGATACTGATTTGTGCCAACGACTGGGCGTTGCCCTCGATATAGCCTATTAAACCGCCAACTTTATCCTTCGTGGACTTGATATTACCGTTTAAGGTTATATTCTCGATTCGTATATTTCCGTTAGCTACTCCCGCAAGCAATCCGCAACAATTCCCCGGATACTCTATATCCGCTCCTTCTATATCAAGATTCCGGATCACTGCCCCGTCGTGTAAAATGGAGAAAAGCCCGATTGCGTCGCTTTGCTCTCCGCCGTTCGTCCCGAGATAGGTTAGGTTTAGTATCTTATGGGAATCACCGTCGTAGTTTCCTGCGAACGGGGCGCTTTTATAAGCATTGCCTTGATACAGGCAATTGGGGATAGGTGCTTTGATGTCGGCTATTTGCTTGAAGAATTGCCCGTATCCGTAATTACTGTCGTACGTGGCTAATTGAGACACGAGATAGGCGAAATCGTTGGTGGAAGTAATCAGATAAGGATTCTCTTCTGTACCTTCGCCATTCAGCATCTCGTAAATATATTTAGTATCACGTACTATACTGACCATCTTGTCACGGAATGTCAGATGATAGCTTAGTGGATAGACGCTGCCTTCTTCATCGAATTTTAACCAAAGTATATAGTCTCCATCTTCTAATACCAGATTATTGGGGATAAACATTTCACAGGAAAGAATCCCTGCGTTTTTCCGGATCTTACCTTCCATGAGCTGTATGGAGTTATCGCTCAGCGATCTCAACTGGAAAAAGATCTGTTCTCTCGTATCTTGTATGGGAGTTTTGCCTTCCGGCAAGGAGAACGTGCTTATTAGATGAGATTCTGTCTCTTGCAAGGTCGATCCGCAGTCGTTTCGTATGATGTCATCGTCCGCGCATCCGCCGAGCAAGATGATAAGCATGCATGCGCATATATTCCATATTGTTTTAGTGTATGTTTTCATGTTTGTTCGTTTATTTATAAATTAGGTTTATCAAATTGCATCTCGGATTTCTTAGGGATCGGAAAGCTGCCTGTTTCGTTGGATGGTATTTCCCATTTTACATCAAAGTCCCATCCAGTAAAGGTCTTTTCCGACTTTAAGTCTTGTAAGCTGAATATGTTCATAATCACAGGATTCGGTTGCTCTACAGTGCCCAGCATGCAGTAATTCCCAAAATAAGAAACGGATGCGGGAGGTGCGAAAAGATACCAATTCTCCCCGACATTCAAGTTCCTGCCTACCCTTACGTTTGGATTGACAACTCCAATTAGGGCGTTGGCTCTTTTATTTGAGCGTCCCATATTTATACAATCGGAGATAAGGCAGCTTTGCTGAAGTTGGCCTACCAAGCCTCCGCTGCTATATTGGCCAATCTCTCCGGCGTTCAAGCATTGTGTGATAACGACGGAGTTTTCCACGAAATCATCAAGAGTGGCCGAAACCGAATTGCCGAAACTGACTAACGCTAGCGCACCTCCCATCAAGGCTACAGCGGGAACACCTTCGGGGAAAGTGATAACTGTAACAAAAAGCAAGGCTGAATTGACTGCGCAACAAACACCACTGACAACCGTATGTAGAACTTCTTCGTTTTTTTTGCTTTTAAGGATCTGTTTGGAGAGCAATCCTCTCTTATAATTCATCGCGTCACTATAAATCTGGTGGTTTGCCCCACTTTCAAACCATACTGTTAATGCCTTTCGATTAGACATGAACCTATTTGTCATATCTTTGCTCCTCAGTTTGATGCTTGCGAACGATAGGTTATCTATTTTATTGGCCAGTTTCGTGTCCATGTCTGATTCCAACATGGCGATATCATGGGTAATGACACCTTTCAGCCTCTCTGTTTCTATAATCTCCGGATGACCGTGTGAAATAAGCCCGAATACGCTAAAACCTTCTGATAAAATATCGATATCATTTAAGACGAGGCTAAGTACTGTAAGGGCGCAGTTAACAAGGATTTCTCCGCTTTCTCCCACGATTTTAGCGAAAGGGACAAATCCGACAAGAGTAGACGCCAGCTCGAATGTGGCAAACCCCAAGGATACGCCATCCATGATCGTCCATTTCTTTGCGTCGCCTACCTCGCCGATCATACCACCGAGGTATGAGGAGCCTGATATCGGCGCGAAATTGGAACAATAGTTCATGGCAAGCGTATTCCCTGCCCTTCCTATCATACCACCGGCATATTCATGGTAGGAGGCTACTTCCCCTAGATTCGTGTTAATACCCAACGAGCCGGCAAGGATGGAACCGGCTATTCCTCCGCTATAAGAGGAGGCGATTACTTTATTGAAATTCGCCGTGTTGGTGATGGAGGCCAAGGGAGCGAATCCTAAAATTCCACCAGCGAAGGATGAATTAGCCTCGATCATACCTTCATTATACGATTTATAAGCGCCAAGTTGCGCCTCACCGCATAATCCTCCTATATAACTGTCGCCGTTTATATTCCCCGAGTTCGAGCAAAAACCGATAAACGTGTTATTATAATAAGTTCTCGGCTGGGTAGTTACCAGTGTGCTTCCGATAATTCCCCCTACGCCCCTGCTTCCTTGCACCGTCCCGCTGTTTCGGCTGGAAATGATGGTGCTCAATCCGCTTCCTCCGGCGATCCCGCCCGTTCCTACATTATATATAGAATTGGCAGGAAGGTTTCCGGGAGGAGCGGTTGTGGATGCGGCACCTTTGATAGTGCCATTATTGCTGCATGAATATACATAGAGCGTATCGGCGTACCCAACGATTCCTCCGGCACAATTGTAAGATGCGGTTACCTTGGTATTCCGGTTGTGGGAGTTCGTGATTTGTGTCATTGAGTACACTGTTCCTCCGCCAAGGATTCCTCCTACGGCAATCGCCCCGTTTATAGTGCAATCCTCTACCGAGCAGGAATCTATCCAGAGATTTACGTTCGGGTCTACCATGCCGGCGATCCCGCCTATGGCCATGCCGTCCGTGACTACGCCATCGCTACGGCTTTCGATGGTGGATTTTTTTACTACGCACCCTTTTATAAATGTCTTATTGATGCTTCCCCCCTTGGTGGTAACGGCTCCTACGATAGCCGATAGCGCTCCATAGCCGGTTATGGTGGCTTTCTCGATGGTGAGATTCGAGATGATGGCTTGATTTACGAAGCCGAACAAACTAGCGCCCACGGCGTTTTTATCTAACATTTTCAAATCCCGGATCGTATAGCCGTTGCCGTCATAATAGCCCGTGAAAGGATAACTGGCTGATAATCCGATCTGGTACCAGTTGCCCTCCCAGCCGCATTGGTCATTATAGTTGGCCATGCTAATGTCATTTTGTTGTTCGAAGCAGGTGTAGGAATTAACAAGGTTACCATTGTTGTGGAAGTTGAGGATCGCTTCTTGTATCTTCGCCAAATCATCGGCAGAGGTTATCCGGTACGGATCTTCCGGCGTACCGTTCCCATACAGGCCGATTCGCTCGTCACGGTTGGTTTCGGTGGAGATCCCATTCTCACTGACGGTAATGTAGCACCCCATGCCGAACTCCCCATTCCGCCCGTCAATGTCCGGGCAATCCGATTGGATGGTATATTCCATATATAGTAGCTGGTATTTACCCTCCTTCAGCCCTTTTTCCATAGTGAATAGGGAAGTCCCGGATAATCGCCGGTGCTTGGCTTTCCGTTGGATAATGTTCCCGTCGGGAGTCTTGATGTGGAAAGTCAGGTCTCCATACGTGAAATCTTCGGTTTCTTTCGTGAAACTGATCAGATCGTGTACTCCTTCATAGGTGTCCTCTGTGGAGGCCGGGATATCCGGAATGTTTTTGTCATCCGAACATCCCATCAGAATCAAAAGAAAGAAAAGGAGAAAAAAATAATTTGTCTTCATATATAGTTTGTTTTTAGGATTAACAGATATCGTTTCAATATGCGAATAGTAATCCTAAAAGCTGTCCGTGTGGCGCAAAACATTTGTCCGTGTGGCGCAAGTTTTTGAAATATAGTATTTTAATTTTCTTTTTCTTTCTCCGCAAGTTTTCGATATTCGTTAGGAGACAGGCCATAGCTCTGTCGGAAAAGGCGGTAAAATACCGAGCGGGAAGCGAACCCGGAGTCATAGCATATTTGATCGATCGAGAGGGCGGAGGGAGAGGAGAGCAGTTCGGCGGCATGCTTTAGACGAAAGTCATAAATATATTCGCGGACGGTCATATTCCCGCTGTAAGTACGTACAGCTTCCATCAAGTAGGTACGGTTGGTCCCCAAACGTTGTGCCAGATCATCCCGGTTCAAGGTGGGATCGGTGTATAGCTTTTCTTTTTCCAATAACTCGTTCAAGTTTATGAATAAACGTAATTCCCGGGAAAGATCGTTCTCGGGTATTTGCTTAATGGTTTCCACCGCCTTATTCTCCTGCCGGATCTGTTCCTGTATACGTCTGTAAAGCACTTGATTCTTTGCTTTTAGACATTGGGAATAAATGATATATCCCGCTAGCAAAAGGACAAGGAGCAAGCAACCGGTAAAGGCGGCGAACATCCAGTTCCTTGCGTATTGCCTCTCTTGGTTGAGCCGGTCTACCTCGTAAATAGTCCGTAGTTGATCCATCCGAGAGGCGATATCCAACCGGTTTACCGAGTCTTTCACCTGTATATACGTATGATAGAGCGATATACAGGACCGGGGATCTCCGGAATGAGCCAGAAGTTCCGCTTTCTTCAACAAATCGTCCATATAGAAAGATAGGTCGCCCTCATGAGCAGCTAACAGGATATCCATATCCTTGATAGCCCCTTGGTAATCTCCTGTCATTTCCCGTAATTCTCGGCGAGCTTCGTAAAAATGCTCATAGGCGTTGGCCGGGATTTGGGGATGAATAAACCGGACTGCCTCATCCAACAATCGTCTCGCCTCTTTTATTTGCCCTTTCTTTAGGAAAGAGAAGGCTTGGAGAGAGCGGGAGGTGACAGGATAATGTCCGGTAGGATCTACTTTCCCATGCTCGTCCCTCCATTTGACAAGGGCGGCATAGCTGTCGGCATAACGGGATATGCGTTCCGTGTCGTTCACCTTCAGGGCGGTCATGAAGAGCCATTCGTAAAGAACGGCCGAGATGTAGAGTACTTGGTTCTCGCCATTCTCGTAAGTGGGGCATATAGCGATCCCTTTTTCCAGCGAGGTGAGGGCTTGGTCGTACAAGCCGAGTTTATAATACATGCTGCCTTGTACCTGCAAGGCCATCGTCATGCCTACCGGTTGTTTAACCTGTTGCGCCGTCTCGAACATGGTTGTGGCTTCCTCACGGGCCTCGTCGAACCGTCTTTGCTTGAACAATCCGGATATATAAGTATTATAGGTGGAGAAGTAGAAACTGTATTGCTTGGCATCCAATATAAAAGGAAGGCTTTCCTGCGCCTCGATGATAGCCGAATCCACGGAGTAGAAATTAAAGAGGCATTGTATACGATTCAATCTTGATTGACAGATAGCCGGAGTATCGTACCGGTCGATAGCGTCGTTGAGCGTAGCGTCCCAGTCGGCGATATCGTTGGTGGACATGGCTATACGCATCAGTAGATCATGCTTTTCCTTACCCACGCTCGCTGCGGCCCGTTGTCGCAATGAATCTGTCGGGGGATGTCCTTGCGCTTGTATCTCGTTATGAGACGAGATCAGGCAGATAAGCGATAATAGGAGTGCAAGAGGGCTTTTTCGCATCGAATTTTGTGATTAACTAACGTTAATAGAAGGTGTAAATATACGAAGTCTTTTGTGATAATTAGGTGCAAGTTGATGAATAGTTTACTCTATTGTGCCATTGAAGTAGCCTACAGAGTAAACGGATTAAAAAAATACAATAAAGCATTTGTTTGAAATAGTTTGTAACTGGCTTATAATTAGTGGAATATAAATTATGATAGAGATTTGAGTAAAACACGTACATGTTTTCGAAAAAACATGTACGTGTTTCTTGAAAATTACGTACGTGTTTTTGGAAAGATACGACCGGGTAAAAAAACAGCCAAGTAAAATATACAATAAGCTACCTGTTTTCTCGTGTTCACTTCATGGTGACACACCCTCTTCTTGTTGAAGGTTGACTATGTCTCCAATGAAAATCTGTCCAAATTATTGAAATAAGTGGAGTTTTATGTACTTTTGAGGACTAAACAACGGATGATCGAGACAATGACATTTAAAGAAGTACTTCAAAGATTCCGTACCGAATCTTTTACCGAAAGAGAAAAAGGAGCGAAGTTTGAGAAACTGATAAAGAAATGGTTCCAAACGGACCCCCGCTATGCGGATAAACTACAGGAGGTTTGGCTTTGGGAGGAATTTCCGGGGAAAAAGGATTTCGGAGGGAAAGATCTAGGTATAGACTTGGTGGCGAAAACTGATTTGGGTGATTATTGGGCCATCCAGTGTAAATGTTATGACGAGAAGGCCGTCATAAGCAAGGCGGTCGTAGACTCCTTTATATCCACCGCTCATCGTGCGTTTATAGATGATTTAACCTTGAAGACCACGTATTTCAGTAACCTGATCTGGGTTTCTACCACCTTGCGCTGGGGAGCGAATGCGGAAGAGACGTTGAAAGGTCAAGACATTCCGGTGACTCGTATCAATATGCATGAGTTGGAGGCTTCTCCGGTTGATTGGGATAAACTCTTGAAAGGGGATACGGGAAAAGCGGCTTTACGGGAAGGTAAACAGCCTCGCAAGCATCAGTTGGAAGCGATGAAAGCGGCTCATGAATATTTCAGGGTACATGACCGGGGAAAACTAATCATGGCTTGTGGAACGGGAAAAACGTACACCTCCTTGGAGATCATAGAGCAAGAGACCGGGGGCAAGGGACTGATTTTATTCATGGTCCCCAGTATCGCTCTTTTAGGACAATCGCTGAATGCTTGGATGACAGATACGAAGTACAGGATGAAGGCTGTTTGTATTTGCTCGGATTCCAAGGCTTCCAAAAGGAACGATTTCGATAATGACGAGACGAGTATCATCGATAACCCATTGCCCGCCACGACAAATATCAACTCGATAAAACGGCAATTATTAGGCTATAAGGATACGGACGGACTGGTTGTCGTATTCTCGACCTATCAAAGTATAGATGTCTTGGCCGAGGCGCAGCGAGCGCTATTGGAGGCTGATCCGTCTTATGGCATATTCGATTATATCGTTTGCGACGAGGCGCATCGGACAACCGGTTTTAAGCAAAAAGGTCGTGATGAGAGTCATTTTACTAAAATACATAACAATGACTTGATCCGAGGGAAAAAGCGTCTTTACATGACGGCTACTCCACGTTATTATAATGACAATGCCAAGGCGACGGCTAAAGACAAGGATTTAGTGTTGTGGAGCATGAATAACCCGGACTATTATGGCGAGGAGTTTTTCCGGATCGGATTCGGACGTGCCGTGCGTGAGGGACTGCTGACGGACTATAAGGTATTGGTGCTGACGATTAGCGAGGATGATATCCCGGATTCTATCCTAGAGGATGTCAAGGATAAACAACAAAAGGAAATAAAGATGGACGACGCCAGTAAGCTGATCGGTTGCATCAATGGCTTGTCCAAACGCATAAAAGGAGATAAGGGGGTTACGAAGGAGGCGGACCCGGTATTGATGCGGAGGGCCGTGGCGTTTTGCTCGACCATTAATCCGAGTGAGCGGGGGAGCGGTATCTCTTCCAAGGGGTTTGCTGCCGTGATGCCTACGATGGTGAGAAAATATAAGGAATCCTTGTCGGAGGAAGTACGGGAAGAGGTCGTGGATATCGAGGTCCAACATATCGACGGGGCGATGAATGCCGCTACACGGGAGGAGAAGATCGCTTGGCTGAAGGAGGAGACCGGCAATCCGCACGAGTGCCGTATTCTATCGAACGTGCGTTGCTTGTCCGAAGGGGTGGATGTGCCGGCTTTGGACGCTGTTCTTTTTGTCGCCGCCCGTAATAGCGAGGTGGATGTCGTGCAGAGCGTGGGGCGTGTGATGCGTACGTTCCACAAGGGGGCTTCGGATGAGAAGAAATATGGTTATATCATTGTCCCGGTAGTCGTTCCGGCAGATGTGGAGCCGGAGAAGGCGATGGAGGATAACGAGCGTTTTTCCGTGGTCTGGAAAATCTTGAATGCCTTGCGTGCCCACGACGATGAGTTTAACGCTACGGTCAATAAGATACATTTGAATAAGGTGAAGCCTCCCAAGGTGGTTGTCGCCGGGATACCGCAAGGCTCGGGCCGGATGCACGGGAAGGATTGGATGCCCGATCCGCAGGATCAACAGACGGGGGCGACCGAGCTAAGTAATGAGGAAATCGCTCGCCAGTTGGAACTTCGTTTCGGTTCTTTGCAAGATGGGATCTACGCGAAGATGGTCGAGAAGGTCGGAGATCGCCTGTATTGGGAGAACTGGGCGAGGGAGATCGGTTTGATCGCCCAGAAATTTATAGAGCGCATCGCCCGTGTCGTGAAAGAGGGATTGCACAAAGAGGCTTTCGTTGAATTCTTGAATGGCTTGCAAAAGAACTTGAACCCTTCCATTGACGAGGGACAAGCGGTGGAGATGCTGGCGCAGCATATGATTACACGTCCGGTATTCGATGCCTTGTTTAAGGACTATCAGTTTGTCAAGAATAATGCGGTCAGCCGTAGTATGCAACGTATGTTGGAGCTACTGGAGAGCGAGGCCATGGAAAAGGATACGGAGGTATTGAATAAATTCTATGAGAACGTGCGCATGAACGTAGGCGATATTGACAATCTGGAAGGAAAGCAGATGCTTATCAAGAATCTGTATGAGAAGTTCTTCAAGGGTGCTTTCCCGAAGACCGTGGATAAGCTGGGTATCGTTTATACACCGGTGGAATGCGTGGATTTTATTATCCATTCCGTTGACGATATCTTGCGCAAGGAATTTGATTGCAGCCTTTCGGATGAGAATGTGCATATCTTAGATCCTTTCACGGGGACAGGTACTTTCATTACCCGTTTGCTACAAAGCGGTTTGATCCGTCCGGAGGATCTGGAACGTAAATATAAGAATGAGATTCATTGCAATGAGTTGGTCTTGCTCGCTTATTATATCGCTGATGTCAATATCGAGAGCGTTTTCCATAGTCTCGTAAAGCGAGATACTTATTTGCCGTTCGAGGGCATTTGCTTAACGGACACTTTCCAGACAACCGAGAACGAGGAGAAAGTCTTGGATCAGACTTGGTTTCCCGAGAATGCGGCGAATGTGGATAAGCAAAAGAAAGCTCCGGTACGGGTTATAATGGGTAATCCTCCGTACTCGGTCGGACAGAAATCGGCGAATGATAATGCGCAGAATTTGAGTTACGCTCATTTGGATAAACGGATTGCCGAGACCTATGTGAGAGCTGCTAATACAACTCTGAAAAACTCATTATATGACAGCTATATAAAAGCGTTTCGTTGGGCGAGTGATCGCATCGCGGATTGTAAGGATGGGGGTGTGGTAGCTTTCATTAGTAATGGGGCTTGGATTGATGGCAATGCTCAGGAAGGATTTAGAAAATGTCTTGAGGACGAATATTCGAGTATATATGTGTTGAATTTAAGGGGAAACCAACGTACGAGTGGTGAGTTATCTCGTAAAGAAGGCGGTAAAATATTTGGTTCAGGTTCTCGTACGCCTATATCAATTACTCTTTTAGTAAAGAACCCGGCAAAGAAAGGGAAAGCGACGATTTATTATCATGATATCGGTGATTATTTATCACGTGAGCAGAAGCTTAAAAAGATTAGTGAGTTTGGTTCCGTTGATTCTAGTGAATTACAGTGGGAGATTGTTGCTCCGAATGAGAAAGGGGACTGGATTAATCAGAGAGGGAATGTGTTTGACTCATTGATAAAATTGGGAGATAAAGAAGATAAGAAAAATAAAATGACAGTGTTTGTTCCATGCTATGGAAGAGGTTTGGCTACTTCTAGAGATGCGTGGTGTTATAATAGTAATGAAGAGAATCTAGAAACAAATATTCAAGTCTCAATTGATTTTTATAATAGCGAGGTTGATCGTTATCAAAAAGCTGTACAAGAAAATCCTGACATTAAAGTATATGATTTTATAAAATATGATTCTACGAAGTTCTCATGGGATAGAGCTCAAAAAGAGGTGGATTGTCCTAAGGGCGTGAAATATTCATTTGGGAAAAAGTCTTTGAGAGATGCCATGTACAGACCTTTCTTTAAACAACATTGTTACTTTAATAGAAAGCTGAATAACTGTGTTTATCAATTGCCGCAAATATTCCCAACATCTAAATATAAAAATTTAGTGATTTGCGTGAAAGGAATCGGAGACAAAGATTTCTCTTGTTTAATTGCTGATTGCATTCCTGATCTTCAAGTTATTTTTAATGGTCAATGCTTCCCTCTCTACTGGTACGAAGAAAACAAGAACAAGCAGCAAACCTTGTCCTTATTCGATACCGAATCAAATGATGATTTCATTCGTCGAGACGGAATTACCGACTGGATACTGAAAGAAGTCCGTACCCGTTTCGGTAATGCCCGGAAGATCACGAAAGAAACCATCTTCTACTATGTGTATGGCTTGCTTCATTCCCCAAAATACCGGGAAGCCTTTGCGGCCGATTTGAAGAAATCCTTACCACGTATCCCGATCGTGGAAGATATAGACGCATTCCTCGATTTCTCCTATGCGGGTAAGCAACTGGCTAATCTGCATCTGAATTATGAGGAAATACCTGCGTATGAGGGCGTGACAGTCATTGGCGACAGGCAAAAGGAGGAAGCCCCGGATGGTCGTATGATTGCCGGAACTACGGATCTATATGCGGTCAAGGTGGATTATAAATACTATGAGGTAGAGAAAATGCGATTCCCCAAAAAGGGGCAAAAGGATACGATTATCTACAACAGCTCGATTCGCATAGAGAACATACCCGATGAGGCGTATGAGTACATCGTGAACGGTAAATCCGCTATCGAATGGATCATGGAGCGCTATCAAGTGAAAACCGATCCAAGTAGCTTGATCAAGAACGATCCGAATGACTGGAGCCGTGAGCATGATAACCCCCGTTATATCTTGGACTTGCTACTCTCCGTAATCAACGTGAGCGTACAAACCATGGAGATCGTCAAAAAGTTACCGGATTTAAAGTTGGAATAAGAAAATAGTAAAAGGGGCTTCTTGTGAGGAATTCATATTTATTATTTTATAATCTAGAGATACACCTAGGGATAAAGCTTGCATGCATATAAAGTCTTTATGTAAAGGAGCTAAAAAGGTGTGTTTATACGATAAAGTATTATGTATTTGGGGCGGACGATGAAGGAGTTGATCTATATTGTCAGACCTGTTTTAGGAAATCGGCTTGTAAAGTGTTAATCATTCCTTCGGAACCAATTTTAGGGTGATTTTTCAATGAACATATCCCCCTGTCTTTTTATTAATACGGATTTTTTTCCTTATATTCGCGTCACTTTTGAACACGTATCAAATAATTTCTAAATAAATCAATTAAGAAATGACAAAGAGTGCATTACAAATCGCAAGAGCAGCTTACCAACCGAAGGTACCCGCTGCGTTGAAAGGTGCAGTGAAAGCCGTTGACGGCGAGTATACTCAATCAGTAGCCGATCAGGAAGAAATCAAGAAATTGTTCCCGAACACTTACGGAATGCCGATCGTTACATTCGAGAAGAGTAACGAGGAGAAGGCTATGCCTGTCATGAACGTTGGTGTGATCCTTTCCGGTGGTCAGGCTCCCGGTGGTCACAACGTGATCGCTGGTTTGTTCGATGGTATCAAGGCTCACAACGCGGATTCTCGTCTGTATGGTTTCATCTTGGGCCCGGGCGGTTTGATCGATCATAAATATATGGAATTGACGGCTGATATTATCGACGAGTACCGTAACACGGGCGGTTTCGATATGATCGGTTCCGGACGTACGAAATTAGAGACGAAAGAGCAATTCGATAAAGGTCTTCAGATCTTGAAAGAGCTTGATATCAAGGCTTTGGTTATTATCGGCGGTGACGATTCTAACACGAACGCTTGCGTATTGGCCGAGTATTACAAGGCTATTGGCGCCGGCGTACAGGTAATCGGTTGCCCGAAGACGATCGACGGCGACTTGAAGAACGCCCAGATCGAGACCTCTTTCGGTTTCGACACGGCTTGTAAGGTTTACTCCGAGGTAATCGGTAACATCCAACGTGACTGTAACTCCGCCCAGAAATACTGGCACTTCATCAAATTGATGGGTCGCTCCGCTTCTCATATCGCTTTGGAGTGCGCTTTGCAGACTCAACCGAACGTTTGTATCATCTCCGAGGAGGTTGAGGAGAAGAATATGTCTTTGGACGATATCGTTACTTACGTGGCTGGTATCGTGGCTAAGCGTGCCGCCGAGGGTAACAACTTCGGTACGGTATTGATCCCTGAGGGCTTGATCGAGTTCGTTCCGGCTATGAAACGCTTGATCGCCGAGTTGAACGACTTCTTGGCTAAGCACGACGCTGAGTTCAAGATGATCAAGAAGAGCGAGCAACGTGCTTATATCATCAGCAAGTTGACGAAGGAGAACTCTGATCTGTACGCTTCTCTTCCGGAGGGCGTAGCTCGTCAGTTGTCTTTGGACCGTGACCCGCACGGAAACGTACAGGTTTCTTTGATCGAGACCGAGAAGTTATTGTCTGAGATGGTTGGCAAGAAATTGGCTGAGTGGAAGGCCGAGGGCAAGTACGTAGGCAAGTTCGCCGCACAACACCACTTCTTCGGTTACGAGGGTCGTTGCGCCGCTCCGTCTAACTACGATGCGGACTACTGCTACTCTTTGGGTTACACGGCATCTTGCTTGATCGCCGCCGGTAAGACAGGTTATATGTCTTCCGTACGTAACACGACCGCTCCCGCTGATCAATGGATCGCCGGTGGTATCCCTGTTACTATGATGATGAACATGGAGAAACGTCATGGCGAGATGAAGCCGGTTATCCAGAAGGCTTTGGTTAAGCTTGACGGCGCTCCTTTCAAGGCATTCGCCGCAAACCGTGACGAGTGGGCTTTGACTACTAGCTACGTATACCCGGGTCCGATCCAGTACTTCGGCCCGACGGAGGTTTGCGACCAGCCGACTAAGACTTTGCAGTTGGAGCAAGCTTAATACCGACTTATACATTATATAATATATAAGCTAGGGAGGATGTCATTTATTTGGCATCCTCTTTTTATTTACATACATTTGCCACGAGATCTTAAACCTAAAAATAAATCTTTATAACACATGGATTCCATGAACAAGAAAATCACCTATCTATTGCTCCTTTTGATGCTGATACCTGTCGGCTCGTTCGCCAAGGAGAAACGTACGTTCGAGATCAAGGACGGTCATTTTTATGTAAACGGGAAGGTAACCCCGATCCTCTCGGGTGAGATGCATTATCCTCGTATCCCCCACCAATATTGGCGGCATCGCCTTCGGATGATGCGGGCGATGGGCTTGAATACGGTCGCTACCTATGTCTTCTGGAACCTGCACGAGACGGAGCTGGGTAAATGGGATTTCGAGGGAGACAAGAATCTGGCCGAGTATATCCGGATAGCGGGAGAGGAGGGATTGATGGTGATCCTCCGTCCCGGCCCCTACGTATGCGCCGAGTGGGAGTTCGGCGGTTATCCGTGGTGGTTGCAGAATATACCGGGCATGGAGATCCGCCGGGATAACCCGGAGTTCTTGAAACGCACGAAGCTTTATATCGATAAGCTTTACGAGCAGGTCGGCGACTTGCAGGTATCGAAAGGCGGCCCTATCATCATGGTGCAGGCCGAGAACGAGTTCGGCTCTTACGTGGCGCAACGTAAGGATATCCCCTTGGAGGAGCATCGCCGCTACAACGCCAAGATCAAGCGGCAATTGGCGGACGCCGGTTTCAACGTGCCTCTGTTCACCTCGGACGGAAGCTGGTTGTTCGAGGGCGGTTCCACCCCGGGAGCGTTGCCTACGGCGAACGGGGAGAGCAACGTGGAGAACTTGAAAAAGGTGGTGAACGAGTATCACGGGGGAGTAGGCCCGTATATGGTAGCCGAGTTTTATCCCGGTTGGCTGATGCACTGGGCGGAACCATTCCCCGATATAAGCGATTCCGGCATAGCGAGGCAGACGGAGACGTACCTCCAAAACGATGTCTCTTTCAATTTCTATATGGTTCATGGCGGTACGAATTTCGGCTTCACCAGTGGCGCCAATTACGACAAGAAGCATGATATCCAGCCGGATTTGACCAGCTACGACTACGACGCCCCGATCAGCGAGGCGGGTTGGGTGACCCCGAAGTTCGACTCGATCCGCAACGTGATCCGGAAATACGTCACCTATGACGTCCCCGAGGCTCCGGCCCCTATACCGCTGATCGAGATCCCGTCGATCTCCTTGACGAAGGTAGCCGATGTGTTGGCCTTGGCGAAAGAAGGGGAACCGGTAACGTCTCCGACACCTCTCACGTTCGAGCAATTGAACCAAGGATACGGCTACGTCTTGTACTCAACCCATTTCAACCAACCCCTGAAAGGCCGTCTGGAGATACCGGGCTTGCGTGATTACGCTACGATCTACGTGGATGGCGAGCGTGTCGGCGAGTTAAACCGTTGTTTCAACCAATATGCGATGGAGATCGATATCCCGTTCAACGCTACCTTGGACATCTTGGTGGAGAACATGGGGCGTATCAATTATGGCGAGGAGATCGTCCGCAATACGAAGGGGATCATCAGCCCGGTCAAGATTAACGGCAGCGAGATATCGGACTGGAAGATGTACAAGCTCCCGATGGACCGGATGCCGGCTTTGGCCTCCGGCGAACCTTATGTCTATAAGAATGGCTCGCCCGAGGTAGCGGCGTTGGGGAATAAGCCGGTTCTCTACGAGGGAACCTTCCACCTGTCTGATACCGGCGATACGTTTATCGATATGGAGGATTGGGGAAAGGGCATTATTTTCATCAATGGCGTCAATATCGGCCGCTATTGGTACGCCGGCCCTCAGCAAACGCTTTACATACCGGGCGTATGGCTGAACAAAGGAGAGAATAAGATCGTTATTTATGAGCAGCTGAATAATGACCGGAAGTCGAGCGTACGGACGGTCAAGACTCCTGTCTTGACAAAACTAAAGAAAATTGCAGCCATGGAGAAAAAGAATCGTTTGATGGAAAAAACAGTAAGCCCGTTTAGCGTGGATGAGACGATGCGGCGGATCGAGGAGATTATCAAGTCTCAAGGAGGTTCCGTGTTCGCCATGTTCGATCATGGGCGAAACGCTAGCGAGGTAGGGATGAAGCTGCCTCCGAATAAGGTGATCGTCTTCGGCTCGCCGAAAGTCGGGACTTTATTGATGCAGCAAGATCCGTCTATCTCTTTGGAGCTGCCGCTACGTATCTCCGTTTGGGAAGATGCGGACGGCAAGGTTTGGATCGGTTCCCCGAATCTGGAGACGATCGCCTCCGAATACGGGATGGAAAACAGCGGCGTCATCGAGAAGATGCAAGAGGCCGTAACGAATATCGTGAGTAAATCGATAGCCGGCAGCCGGTAAGGCTCATGGATCTAATGCGATAAGAGCTTAGGAGGATGTCGGTAAAACGGCGTCCTCTTTTGTTTTATATGGCCCAAGAGACTCGTTTACCGTGCTGTAGATTGATAATAAGGTTTAAAAGTCTTCGAAAAAATTAGGAATAGATTGTATTTTTTTATGCGGTTTTTAACATATTGTTGATTCTTGTGAAGGTGTCTTTTTGTTAACAAGAATAAGCCTTATTGGGTCTATAATAGCTATTTGTACGAACACATATCCGCAAGTTCAAGGGAATGTGAAAAAAATATGCATACTATTGTTGTTTATTAAGAATAATAATTTATATTTGTACCCGTATCCGAAGAGTGGATATAATTATTAATGTTAACCTATTTTTGTGTTATGATGAACAAACAGTTGGCTTTTGTTAAAAGCGGGCTGGGTTTGGCACTTTGTTTCCTTATGGTCGGTGCGGGTGTAACCCCTCCAATCCACGCGTCTAACGCGAATGTGTCCATCTCCCAACAAGCTAAGAAAGTTACCGGTACGGTAACTGACGCAAAGGGTGAACCCCTTTTGGGTGTAAATGTTGTAGTAAAAGGTACTACAAACGGTACGATTACCGACCTTGACGGTAAGTATTCCTTGGAAGTTGAGCCCAACTCCATTTTAGTCGTTTCCTACATTGGTTATGTATCTCAGCAAATTCCTGCTTCGGGAGAAGTGGTAAATGTGACTTTGAAAGAAGATACGCAAAACCTTGATGAGGTAGTAGTAGTAGGTTACGGTACGCAGCAGAAGAAAGATATCACAGGCTCCGTGGCAGTAGTCGATACGAAAGACCTTTTGGCATCTTCCGGATCTTCCGCTACCCAGCAGTTGCAAGGTAAGGCGGCCGGTGTATATATCGGTCAGTCAGGTTCCCCCGGTTCCCAGTCTATGGTTCGTATTCGTGGTATCAATACGGTTAATGATAATGGTCCGTTGTACGTAATTGATGGCGTATCAACACGTAACCAAGATTTAAGCTCCTTGAACCCGAACGATATCGAGAGTATGCAGGTATTGAAGGATGCCTCCTCCGCCGCTATCTATGGTGCGCAGGCGGCCAATGGTGTTATCTTGATTACGACGAAGAAAGGTACCCGGTCTGGTCAACCTAAATTGACTTATGATGGATATGTCGGTGTTCAGAAAACAGGCAAGCGCTATGACGTTTTGAATTCTATGGATCGTGTGAACTTGGAATGGGACGCAAAGGCTAGTAACTATGCATTGTTAGGTTCCAATGAACTTCCTTCACACGTGCAATTCGGAACAGGTGAACGTCCTTCTATTCCTAATTATTTGACGCAAGCTGGTGCGGGTGGTCGTACGGATATTAATCCCGGCGATTATAATTACCCGGGTACGACTTATGCGCCGTTCTCTGACACAAATTGGTGGGATGAGGTAGACCGTGCGGCTATGATTCAAAATCATCAAGTTGGCTTATCTGGTGGTACTGAAAAGGGACAATATAATTTAAGTGCGAATTACTTCAAGCAAGATGGTACGGTTATTGATTCTTACTACCAGAGATATCAAGTACGTGCTAACACCTCTTTCAATGTTCGTGATTGGTTACGGGTAGGAGAGAATTTAACTTATGCGTTTACGAAAGATAATGGTTTGAACTCTAGCGGCGCTGAGAGTAATCCATATTCTTGGACTTATCGTGCTTCTCCTTATGTACCGGTATATGATATCGCAGGTAATTTTGCCGGTTCAAAATTCGCTGGAACGGGTAACTTCCAGAACCCGGTTGCCAATCAAAAGAGAAATAAGGATAATTACTATACACATAACCGCGTATTTGGTAACCTATGGGCAGAGGCCGATATTATCAAGGGATTAACTTTTAGAACGAATTTCGGTTTGGACTATACGAATGGTTATTATTATCGTATGGAAAAGAAGAACCCTGAGTTTTCTGAGTCAATGGGCCAAAACAATTTTGAAGAGCAATCTGATTTTAATTATCGTTGGGTTTGGACTAATACTTTGACTTACGACAAGACATTCAATGAGGTTCATAAATTGACTGTCTTGCTTGGTACCGAGGCTATTCGTGATGGTTTGGGACGTACGCTGAAAGGTCGTCGTTACAATTATTTGTACGAGGATAATACGAATACTTGGGAGTTGAATATGGGTGAGAATAACGCACAACGTATCGCAGAATCAAAATATAAAGGTGAATTTGCCTTGTTTGGTCTGTTTGGGCGTGTAGATTACGCTTATAATAATAAGTATCTGTTGACAGGTATTATCCGTCGTGATGGTGTCTCTCGTTTCTCGGAGAATAATCGTTACGGTGTATTCCCTTCTATCTCTGCTGGTTGGCGTATCTCTGAAGAGGCTTTTATGGAGAAAACAAAAGACTGGTTAGATGACTTGAAGCTTCGTTTTGGCTTTGGTGTTACCGGTAACTCAGAAGTGCCTCGTATTACGAACTTCGCCTACGAATATAGAACATTGCCAAAGAAAACAAACTATGACTTTACGGGTTCTAATACCTCTACCTCTTTAGGTTATCGTTTGGATAAATTTGGTAACGAGGATACGAAATGGGAGACCACCCAAATGTTTAATGTCGGTTTGGATGGAACATTCTTGAACGGCAAATTCGGTGCCGGATTGGAGTGGTACTATAAGAAAACGACAGATATGTTGATTGCGGCTCAATATTCCGCTTTGGCTGGTGAATCTTCAAAACCGTACATCAACTTTGGTGATATGAAGAATACGGGTGTTGACTTCAACTTCAACTATCGAGACAGTAAGGGCGATTGGTCATGGGATTTCTCTTTGAACCTATCTCATTATAAGAATGAGGTTGTTAAGATCTCTGAGGCTGATGATGCTTCTATGTGGGGAGGCGGTACACGTATCTCTGGTAATGTAACTCGTACGACAAAGGGACATGCTATCTCTGAGTTCTATGGATATAAGGTGAATGGATTCTATGAGAACGTAGATGAAGTACTTGCGTTACCTCCTCTGGGGCAAGATGTTAAAAATGCGGAGGACGCTAAGGCTTGGGTCGGTAAGTTTAAATTCGCTGATACAGATGGAAATGGTAAGTTGGATGGAAATGACCGCACCTTTATCGGTTCTCCTCATCCTGACTTGATCGCCGGTTTGAACGCTACTGTAACGTGGAAAAACTGGGATTTGACGGCATTTTTCTACTCAACGATCGGAAATGATTTGTTCAACAATACGAAATACTTTACTGATTTCTGGTTATTCGAGGGTAATAAATCTTCTCGCATGAGAGATTTGTCTTGGAAACCGGGTGCTGACAATAGCAAAGCAGTCTTACCTGTTTTGGATTATCTTGATACCTATTCCGGAACGAACTCTAGCTCATACTATGTAGAGAATGCCTCTTTCGTTAGATTGAAGAATTTGGTCCTAGGTTATACATTCCCGAAGGAGTTGATGAAGAAGGCTACTATCTCTAATTTACGTATTTATGTGCAAGCGGAGAACTTATTCACCATTACAGGATATGATGGTTTGGATCCCGAGTATACAAATGCGGAAATGAAAGATGTGGATGACAACGGTGTCGGTGCTGACTTGAAGAGAGGTATTGATATGGGCGGTTGGCCTTCAACAAGACGTTTCTTGTTTGGTGTAAACTTTGCGTTCTAAGGTGTGTATGTTTTAATTTAATTTAAAGAATCGTTATGAAAAGTAAATATATTTTGGCGATAGGCTATCTTGCTGCGCTTTCATTTAGTTCTTGCGGCGATGACTTCTTGGGGAAAGAACCTCAAGGAGCATTGACACCGGACGCTCTAGCCAATCCAACGGGTGTGGAATTGTTAACTGTTAGTGCCTATGCAGGCTTGGCTGTTCCGGTGGATGGTTATGATCCTTATCAAGCATCTCCATTTAACTGGGTATGGGGTGGTATTTATGGTGGTGACGCCAATAAAGGTTCCGACCCGGGTGACCAATCCGTGGTGAATGAGATAGAGATGTATAATACTCTGTCTACTAATGGCTATATAGCGCAGAAGTGGGCGTGGGTTTATGTAATGGCTAAACGAGTGAACTTAGCTCTTCAAGCTTGGCAAGGCGCTGAAGGTATGCCGGGTATGAGCGATACCGATCGTAAAAGCCGCTATGGTGAGTTGAAGTTCTTGCGTGCATTGGCTTATTTTGAGGGAATTCGTGTGTTTGGTCCATTTATTCCTTGGGTTGATGAGACCTATACGGAGAATGATCCTAAAGTACATAATGATATTAATATTTATGATAATGTACTGAAGGATATTGACGATGCGATCGCTAATCTTCCGGAAACTCAGACTGAAGTTGGTCGTGCGAATGTTTGGGCTGCGAAAGCATTAAAAGGTAAAATCTTAATGCATAAAGGAGACATCGCTGCCGCGAAAACTGTTTTAGCTGATGTCGTGAATAATGGTACAACCAGTAGTGGGGCAGCTTATGGATTGGAGGACGATCTGGATAACAACTTCAATGCGCTGACTGAGAATGGTAAAGAGGCTATTTTCTCTGTTCAATATTCTGCTGCTGACGAAAACACTGGTGGTGCTCCTTTCTGTCTGAATTATCCGCATAACTCAGGTCCCGGTGGATGCTGTGGTTTCTATCAACCTTCTTTCGAATTAGTGAACTCTTTCCAAGTGGACGCGCAAGGTTTACCTTATTTGAATGGTGAATATAGAAATAAAGCGACTGTTTCAAGAAAAGGTACGGGAACAAATGAGCCATTTGTCGTAACAGATAATAGTATTGCGGTAGACCCTCGTTTGGATTTTGCTGTAGGTCGTTATGGAATCCCTTACAAAGATTGGGGTATGCCTAAGGATGACTGGGTTCGTAATCCTGTAAATGGTGGTATCTTTATGCCGAAGAAACACGTGTTTAGTAAGGCGGAAGAGGCCGCTGGCATGAAGAACTTATTTAATGGTTGGGCACCGGGTTCTGCTATGAATATGCAATATCTTAGTGTGCGTGACATTAAATTGTTGTACGCTGAAGCTTTAGCTGACGCTGGTCAATTATCTGAGGCGATGACACAAGTAAACGATGTTCGTAGACGTGCAGCTTTGGATGTGAATATTATTAAGTTAGAAAACGGTCAAGCGGCCGCAAACTATAAGGTCGCTGAATATCCTACATCTCATGCGGCTTTCACAAGCAAAGATGTTTGTATCAAAGCGATCCGTATGGAGCGTAAGCTTGAGTTGGCGATGGAAGGTGAGCGTTGGTTCGACTTGGTTCGTTGGGGTGGTGATGTAATGTCCTCAGAGTTGAGCGCTTATATCAATTACGAAAAGCAATATATTCCGAAATTTGCGGCAGCCTCTGTGCTTCCTGCGGCAAAGACTATGCTTCCTGTTCCTGATGACCAAGTATTGACCATGGGTAACGACGAGAACGGCAAACCTTATTTGGTTCAGCCGGATGCTTGGAAATAAAATATTTATTTCGAATTGAGAATAGGATACTTGATTTGCAAGTATCCTATTTCTTGCTTGAAGTAAGTTTGTAGTTGTATATGTATTTATTAATTTAAATTTTTAGAGCCATGAAGAAAGTTCTGTTTATTATGCTTGCATTATTATCAATGCAGTTTATGTATGCTCAGCAAACTAATATTGACGTGGACAAAGAAAATATAGAAGAGTCTATATTACAAGCTAATGCGGCAAATGGGATAGTTGCTACTATATCAGGCCCTATTAACGTAACACTAAATGGGGGTTATGCCCAAGAAGAGTATCATCTGGAATATAGCCCTTTAATACCGGGTGCTAGATTGGAATGGAGTATACGAGCACCGCAAGCTTATATAACACCTTGGACAAATCATTGTTCGGTTAGTTTTTATGCAGTTGGTAGCGCTCGTTTAGTATGCGATATTTATGATGGTAATACGTGGGTTGGCGCTGGGACAACTTATATAAATATAAGGTAATGGTATATTAAAATATCTGAAATTAAGAGGGGCGATTAAGATTTCTGATAAAAACTTAATTGTCCCTTTATAATTTAAAAGGATGATTTTAGAACTTAAAGTTTTGTTGTTATAAGCCTTATTGATATGATTTTTTATCAATAGATTAATGAATTTTCCCAACCAAAGAAAGTGTATATATGAAAAGATTATATATGTACATAACAGGGTTACTAACACTCATGGGTTGTATCTCCGATTATGAGCCTGATATTGTGAACCAAATAGGTGGTTTGCTGGTAGTGGATGGTTTTATAACTAATGATACGACTCGGATACGATTGAGCCATAGCGTAAGGATGTTGGATGAGTTTGAGGAAGGGGAGTCGATAACGGATGCGAATGTTTTTGTTGAATCAGATAAAGGAGCTGTTTTTGAAACGTTGAACGTGAGTAAAGATGGAGTTTATACAATACCGATGGGAGAGTTAAATCCTGCGTATAAATATAGATTATCAATAAATTGGAATAATAAAGAATATAAATCGGAATATTTGAATCCTCTAGATACTCCGGTGATCGATAGTATATCTGTTGAAAGTTCATCATCAGAAACTCCTGTATATATCTGCGTAACTACACATGATAACAAGGTAGAGCCAACTTATTATAAATGGACTTATCAGGAGATATGGGAATTCCATGTAGATCTATTTGCAAACGCTGGTTTTTTAGATGATAAATTCACTTTATTTCAGAAGCATACATCTAAAAATACTTATTATTGCTGGGGACGTGATAGTTCTAAGGCGATGTTATTGGAATCGACAAATAAACTGACTGTAAATCTTATCTATAAGAGAAAATTGATAGAGATCCCCCGTGATCATGATAAATTGACAATGCTTTATTATATAGACGTTAAGCAAAACCGTATACGTAAAGAAGCGTATGACTATTTTGTGAATTTACAAAGGAACATAGAACAGGCTGGGAGTATTTTCTCTCCAATTCCTTCGGAAAGAAGAGGTAATATATCTTGCGTATCAGATCCTAAAAAATGGGTGATAGGCTATGTGGATGTAACTAATACAACGATTATGAAACGCTTTATGCCGGAACTAAGAGATTTCTATGAAACTTCTTATGACTGTGCGAAAAATATCTTAACAGGAATAGCACCAGATGGTTATACCTATTACATTTATAGTGGATCACCAACCACTCCAAATATTTATGCTCCTTTTCGCTGTGTAGACTGTACCCATGATGGGCGAGGTACCAAGAATAAACCTTCTTGGTGGCCTACGGATCATTATTGATTATTGAGGTGGATATATGCTTGGGATTAGGTATAAAAGATATATATTCGATCAAAATTTACCGATGGCTTTTTAGAAGCGGGTTTATGGAAAATACCTATATTTGTAAAAACGTATAATTGAGAATCGGTATGAATAGTGATATATTGAGGGATAAGGCGGAATATCTGATGTCGCTTATCAGTCATTTTGCCGAGCGGAATGGGCTAAGTATACCACAGGTCTATCGTTATGTCAAACGATATGGTGGCATATGTTTGGTTGACGAGCATTATGACATTATGCATACGTTGAGATTCATCGATGCGTTGGAATCAATGACTATGTACATGAAACGCCAAGGAGGGGCTGTGGGATGATTAATTTATTTTTATTATGGCAGATGATATTTTGAATTTAGCCACATCGGAAGAACTATTGTATAATGATGTATGTGGCATTATAGATGGAGTACGTGCTAAAGTAGCTACCTATTTGAATACTGAGATATGTATGACGAATTGGTATGTAGGCAAACGTATTAAGGAAGATATACTATACAATCAGCGTGCCGAATATGGTAAACAAGTCATCAAAAAATTGGCTACCCGGCTAACTGTAAAATATGGAAGCGGATGGGGATATGGTAAACTCAAACATTGTGTACGCAGTGCGTATCTTTTTTCAGAAGACGAGATTGGATATGCGGTGCGTAGCCCAATTGACTTGGACTCATCTTCGTTCGCTTATGGGAGTAAAAGATGAGCTAGCTCGCTCGTTCTATGTGGAAATGTGCAGAATGGAGCATTGGGATACTCGCACACTTGATGAAAAAATAGATTGTCAACTTTATGAGCGTACAGCCATTAGCCGTAAACCCGAAGATATGATACGCAAAGAGCTGAACGAGATAAAGGAAAACAACCAGCTATTGCCCGACCTTATATTTCGCAGCAGTTACTTTCTTGATATGCTTGGGCTTCCTGATATATTCTCGGAGAAAGATCTCGAAATGGCAATTCTTTCCCAAATACAGCTTTTCATTAAGGAAATGGGGACAGATTTTGCTTTCCTTGACCGTCAAAAGCGGATTACCGTAGATGCGGTTGATTACTATATTGATTTGCTGTTCTTCCATCGTGGCTTAAAGCGTCTGATAGCGATCGATCTCAAATTGGGGAAGTTCAAGCCCGAATACGAAGGGCAAATGTTACTATATCTTCGCTATTTGAACAAGAACGAGCGAAAAGAAGGTGAAGAATCTCCAATCGGGTTAATTCTTTGTTCGGAAGGCAATACAGAGCATATCGAATATCTAATGCTTGACGAAGATAGTCCGATAAAGGTAGCGCAATATTACACAAAACTACCCGATAAGAAAGTGCTTTCCGAAAAATTGAGGCGAGCGATATCAATCGCAAGGGAACATTATTCCGAATTACGACAAACGAAAGATATATGACACTATTTTACCGGGTACGTAACTCGTGCCCGGTAAAAGAACTTAATCTTTGATATTCCCATTTCCCCTAATAGCCCCAGTACTTCAAGAGGCACCCCGCGCACCCCGCTATAAGGAGGGTGTAGCCGGAGATACCCAGCCAGTCCGCCCCGGGGGGCGGTGGGGAGGAGGGGTGCCGTCGTGGCGGAAGAGCGTCAGCGAGGCGCCGATCGCCGCTAGCGTCACCTCCGTCTCCCGCATGAGGAGGGAGAGGAGGGCTAGCAGGAGAAGGAACAGCGCCGGTAGCGTCTGTCGTTTCGGGAACAGGGGGATGCTGCGGGAAGATGACCCGGAGGAGCGCCGTGAGGCAACGGAGGATGAGTTCAAGGTATTTCATTTTAGTTGACAGTTGATGATAGGGGCGGCATCTGCCCGCCCTTTTGATTGACGATTGATAGTTGCGAGCTGATTTTTCGGCAAAGCTGGACGATCAGCTTACGATAGGCTTCCCGGTTGTCGCCGTTCACCTCGCTGATGTAGGGGCTGTAGGCGATCTCCTTGGCGAAGGCCGTAGGGTTGGCGCTCATGTCGGCCGCCCGGGGATAGGCCGAGCGAAGCAGGCGGCAGTAATCCATGAACGAGCACTTATCGTCCGGGTAGATCCGGAAACGTAGCGAGCGGGGCGACAGCTCCGTCCACCGGCCGGTCCACCATACGTTGGGCAGCCCGTAGGCCGTGATGCCGAAAAAGTTATGATACTCCCGGCAGAGCGTACTCTCACCCCAACCCGTCTCGGTGGCCGCCTGCGCCAAGATCACCACCGGATCGATCCGGAACGCCCGCCCGGCCTCCCCGGCCAGCGGAGCGTATTCACGTATAAAAACAGAAATCTCCATACCACTTAATTTTCAATTTTCAATTCTCAATTTTCAATTCCCTAAATCTCGTCCGGGCTCTCGGAATCGCTCCCGCCACCTCCCGGGGTCACCTCCCCGTTCGAGTACTCGGTGTACTCGCGGAGCTTGGCCGTCAGCTTGAGCGAGGCGCTGGAGAGGTTGCCCGTGGCACGGGCACGGAGGCGTACGCCGGTGATATTGCCTTGCGTGGAGAAATCCTCCGGCGTGACGGCCCCCTTCGAGCGGATGCCCACGCTGAAGATGCCGAGGTCGTCTATCTTCACGTTCTTGCCGTCCATCAGCAGCTCCTTGATACAATTCACCATGTCCTTCAGCATGCCGTGGATGGCGCCGGTGGAGAAGGGGGTGTTGTGGGTGGACATGTGCTCGGCCAAGGCGGCGATGTCTACCGTCTCCTCGCATACGGCACGGGCATACCACTTGTTGAAGGTTGTCACGTTCTTCTCGTTCTTGTTTTGATACTTCTTGTAGCGGATCATAATGTGTTGTTTTTTAATGTTGATACAAAGATACGGCAGGGCATGGGGGCTTTGTCGCTTTGGGTGACTTAGGGTGATTTCGGGTGAATTATTTCTCCGGAAAATGATGGATATATGCCGGAGATTCACTATCTTTAGGATATGGAAACAACATTCAAGATACGAGCGTACGGGCGGATGGAGCTGGCCGAGGTCTACCTGCCCGACCTGCATCCCCGCTCGGCCCACCGCAAGCTGCAACATTGGATAACGATCTATCCCGGCCTGCCCGGTCGCCTCCTCTCGCTGGGTTATCACGAGGGCGAGCGGGTCTATTCGCCCGCCATGGTGCGGGCCATCATCGAGTCGCTCGGCGAGCCGTGAGAGCCGGATGGTATCCGGGTGGAATAGGGGCGCTAAGTCAATGGAACGCAAGACGGATTCCATTGACTTAGCGACCGTATCTCATTGGTTTCCGAGCCGTGTCTCAATAAAAAGCGCATGGGGAATTGTATGCGTCGGCAAAATAATCCTTGCGAAATCTTCCACTATTGGGAATTTTATTTTACTTTTGTATCACTGAAGAGAAAGAAAATGAAGATCATTGATTCTGAAAAACTAGAGAAGTTTATTCGTAAACATGTTGATGCGGATAAACCAATCCAAAAATGGATAGAAACATGTGAAGCCGCTAACTGGAAGAATCATTCTGATCTGAAAAATGATTTTCTTTCTGCGGATTACGTTGGCAATAGCCGGTATGTATTCAATATTAAAGGTAATAACTATCGGATTGTTGCTGTCGTAGTTTTCTTTGCGGGTCGGATGATTATCCGTTTTATCGGTACACATCCGGAATATGATAAGATTGATGTGAAAACTATTTAAAGAAGAGGAGCATATTATGGTTATTAAAAATGATGCTCAATACAGAGAGTATAAGAACACGATGGAAACAATTATCGCAAAGGGGACACAACTTGGCGATATGGAACTTTTGCCACAGTCTGATAAAAACGAGTTTATCTGCCTTACCGATGCGATCCATGAATGGGAGGCAGCCTATCATCCATTGCCCGGTAAAGTATCCTCGCTGATAACAGACGAGATAAAAAAGCGGATGGTAGATAAAAAGATCAAACAAAAAGAAGCTGCGAAGATGCTTGGCATATCAGAGTCCCGAGTTAGTGAATTGCTGAACGGGAAACGTGCGCTTAACCTAAATATTGCTAAACGCTTACGTGATTGTTTTGGGATTCCCGCTGATTTTATACTTGATCATATTTAAGGGGTAGGGCGCAAGGGTGCGTATCTTTATGGGTTTTCAGGGCGATTAGGGCGATGTTTTACGTGGTTTTGAAAAACTTTTCGTATAAAGTAATTTTGTGTCTTACTTACTAAGTGTGTATCTATTTTTTTATTTTCGGAAAATGTTTTTGCGAACACGTAAAAGATCGCCCTAATCGCCCTGAAGGTACTTATAAAGGAAGCCTAGGATCGCTGTTATCCTTTTGATCTTTAGTTATATCCTTGTCGTTTTTATTGGATTTCACTTGCTCTTGTTCAGGGCGATAGAAATTGTGTTTTACTTGTTCTAAGGTGATCTCTACCACCTCGAACAGTCGTTTTCCGTTCGATTTTACGTAGTTAAAACCATGTTTTTTCAGCACCTTGCTCAACGTAACTATATTAGAACGTGTCGGCGTGATACGTGTAAATACACTTAGTTTCGTCATAATATCGCTCGCCGTAAGATACTGTGGCGTGTCGAAACGCTCCGGTTTGCGGAAGTAGGTGAAGAACAATTCCTCCTCGGGGCTTCGCTGGCGGAAGGTCTCGTTGTTCTCGTTGATCTTTCGGATGTCTTCGCCGGAGAACCAGTATTTCTCGCCCCGGCGGAAGAGGGCGAGGGCTTGGGCGTAGATGTCGGCGTGTCGCACGGGCGACTGGTAATCGATCCGTGTGGCCTCGAAGCAGAGGAAGCGGCGAGACTCGTTATCGTCCGGCAGCGATTGCAAGTCGTTCACCGTGGCGGCGAAGGAGGCGTGGCGTATCTGCGTCTCGGCATAGTGTCCGTACGGGCGGCGCAGGTAGATGACCCCGGTGGAGGTGAGCGCCTTGAGGCGGTTCAGATCGGCGTAGCTCTGGCCGGACATCTCGTCGATGACGATCAAGAGGCAGTCCACCATCATCTGCGGGAAACCCTTGCTATACGGATTGACATTGCCCGTGAAAAGATAGTCCCGCAACTCGGGCGGCACGAGGTTCCGCAGCCACGAGGTCTTGCCCAGCCCCTGCCCGCCGGCCAGCAGCAAGATGGTATGGTTTTCCACGCCTAGCTCCATGGAGCCGGCCACCCCGGCGATAAGCCAGCGCTTGAGGCAACCCCGCCAGAAGGCGGGCCGGGTGGTGTCCACGGTATCGGCCAGCTGCCCGATCCAGTCCGTCACCCCGTCCCACGGGGCCAGCCCCTCGAAATACGAGCGGAAAGGGTGGAACGTCTCGCTGAAGTCCGACATCAGTATGGCCCGGATGTCGTTATGCGAGCAGTAGTGGCCGTCCTTCAGGAGACTCCGCCAAAGCGAGTTCACCCAGTAGTCGGTCACCGGCTTGAAGACCGGCTTTTGGCCGTTCCGCTTTTTCTTCGTGGCTACCTCCACGTACCCCCTCACGCCGTTCTTGCGGGTGAGGAAACGCTCGGATATATAGGCCTCCACGGCGACCACGTCCAGCGGGCCCCCGCCCTTTTTCCGGGAGGTGGCGGCGCTCGTCTCGGCGGCGTGCTCCTCCACGTGGTTGTAGGCGCTCTCGATGGCGGCGAGGCGCTCCTCCGCCGGCAAGTCGGCGAAGGCGGTAGCGGCGTAAGCCTCCATCTCGGCCCGCTTCACGCCCAGCCGGTTCGCCCGTGCGGCCATGACGAAGATGAAGTTATTGCGGTTGCCCTCGGCGTAGGCGCCTTTCCGCTCGGCGGTCCGGCGTGCCTTCTCCAGTGGCGAGGCCACCTTCCTTTCCTTCGCCCCGGGAGCCGTCTCGCTAACCTCCTCCTTCCAAGTAAGGGGTAACGGGGCGAGGCCCTCCGGTAGCTCGCCGGTACCCTCCAGCCAAGGGCGGTAGGCAGGCGAGAGGTATAGGGCGGGATCGTCCGATACGAAGCAAAGCCGCCCGATGTCGCTGCCCGAGGTATCCAGCTCCACGCCGAGCCGGGCGGCGTACCAACGGCTCATGGCCTCGTAGACCCTCCGGTGATTGCCCGGCGTGGCGGTCTCGTCCGTGGCGGCGTAGGCGATGAGTTTCGCCCCGTCGCCGCTGGGACTGCGGAAATACGCCACGGTGTAGGGCGCTTCCGTGGCGAGCGGGGTGATACGCTCCAGCTCCCGTTCCCCTACGTGGTCGATGTCGAGTACCACCAATTGGTTATAGCGGGTGATGTGAGGGTCGAGGCGTTTCCCGGAGTAGGTGGCCTGTGGGGTGAAAGCGGGCAGTTTTTTCTTTAGTTTGGCGGCCAGTTCCTTATCGCCCGACGCTAGCGCCTCCCGCATCTCGTCGATGAACTGCTTGTACGTTCCTCTTTGGATGTTTTCCAGTACGCCCGCTAGCGAGGCGTCTCCCTTGTATCGTCCGAAAAGGGCGAATAATGATGTGTTTATCATACTATGTTTTTAAGTGATAAAAAAAGAGCCAGTGTCTCTGGCTTGATGGCGCTAAGGTAGGGAGGCGCTTTGGGACGCCTCCCAAGTTTTAACTTTTGTTGTGAAAAACGGGAAGCTTGTTATTCATGCGCTTTCCCGTATTCCTCCTGCGCCGTCGAGAGGATGCTCCGGAAGCTCCTTGGCTCCGGGCAGCCGTTGGGGTGTATCTCGAACACCTCGTCCAGCGCCCGTATCATGGCTTCCCGGTTCGTCTGCCCGTTCACCCGGAAACGTTGGTCATCGAGGATGGGCAGCGTCAGCCGCACGAAGTCTTTCACGGAGCCCGTGTAGATGATCTTCTCCCGTTTAACCAGATCCTCCTCCGGCTGGTAGTCTTTAAACAACTTATGCGCCCCTTTCGCGTCTTTTTTCAAGTCCACCCATGCCTTTTGGGCATTTTCCAAACTATCCAGCAGCTTTCTCACGCTTGTTTCCGCTTCCCGGAAACTGATTTTTTTTCATATATGATTAATTGTTAAAGTTAAAAACGTCGCAAAGGTACATTATCTGCGTGATAATTCCTCGGAAGTTGTTGCTTTGCCGGATATATATGCTTATATTTGTAATTACTCATAAAAACAAAGATCGCTATGATAATAAAGAAGATTCCTTACGGACTGACGGATTTTGAGAGGATTAGGAAAGAGCCGTATTATTATGTGGATAAGACTCATTATATCGAGTGGTTGGAGGAATCTGCCAATTTCTTCTTCTTGATCCGCCCGAGGCGTTTTGGAAAGTCTTTGTTTATCAACATGCTTAGATGGTATTACGATATCTATAGGCGGGATCGTTTCAAGGAAATCTTCGAGGGGCTGTATATCGGTTCGCATCCTACGGCGGAGCAAGGGAAATACCTTGTGCTCGATTTTAATTTCGCCGGCGTGAATCCGGACCCAGATCGATTGCTGGCCTCGTTCAATGATAATTGCTCGATGCGTTTCGATCTTTTCGCCGGGCTTTACGGACATATGTTCAATCCCGGTTTCGCCAGTGAATTGAAAAGACTCAAGAACGCGGACGAGAAATTGAACTACCTGATCGGGCAGGCTACGTTACTGGATCTTCCGATCTACCTGTTCATCGATGAGTATGATAATTTCACGAACGCCATACTCGCCAATGTGGGGAATGAGCATTACCGTAAATTGACACATGGCACGGGGTTCTTCCGCTATTTCTTTAATAAGCTGAAAGAAGGTGCCACGGGAAACGGACCGATCAAGCGTATGTTCATCACGGGAGTCTCTCCGGTCACCATGGATGACGTGACAAGTGGATTCAATATCGGTGCCAATATGAGCACCGATCCCCGGTTTAACGGGATTATCGGGTTTAGCGAGCGGGAGGTACGTGATATGTTGTCTTATTATAAAGACGTGGATATGCTGGCCGGAGAGGTAGATGAGGTGATCGGCGTGATGAAGCCATGGTACGATAATTACTGTTTCTCGAGAGATTCGCTCCACGAGCCGATGTATAACTCGGATATGGTGCTGTATTTCCTGAATCATTATCTTCCGTTGAAAAAAGTTCCGGAGAACATGATCGATAACAACATCCGTACGGATTATAATAAGCTCCGTCATTTGATTCGCTTGGACAAGAAAATGGGCATGAACACCTCTATCATCCAAGACATCGTGACGAATGGCGAGACCATAGGTACCATCAAGACGGCTTTCCCCGCCGAGGATCTGGCAAAACCGGATAATTTTAAGAGCCTGCTCTATTATTTCGGGCTGCTTACCATACGGGGTACTAAATGGGGGAGTACCCTATTGGCGATCCCTAACTTGACGGTTCGTGAGCAGTTGTACTCCTATTTGGTGGAGGCTTACCGGAGCGCCGATTTATTTTCCCTCGAGATGGATCGGCTGGGGATGCTCGTGGCTAGCATGGCCTATGAGGGAAACTGGAAACCTGTCTTTGAGTACTTCGCCTCTGAATTGAAGCGACAAAGCTCTATCCGTGAGTTTATCGAGGGTGAGGCGCACGTAAAGGGCTTTTTGTTGGCTTACTTGGGCTTGACCCGTACTTATATAATTCATCCGGAGTATGAGGCGAATAAGGGATATGCGGACTTCTACATGATGCCCGATTTGTTGCATCAACCGGAAATCGTCTATAGTTATATCGTAGAGGTAAAATATGCCCGTCGTGACGCCTCCGCCCCGGAGATAGAATCGCTGAGGACTGAGGCTGCCGGGCAATTGAAACGTTATGCCGAAGATCCTAAAGTGAGAGAGACGAAGGGAAATACGAAACTTCGCCTGATAACACTGATATTTAAAGGCTGGGATTTGGTGGCTTGTGATTGAATGCCTATATTTGGCATGAAACTTTAAATCTGGATCTTATGAGAAAGCTTCTGGGTTTTTTATGCGTATGCGCGTTGGCTATCGTTACGGCTAGGGCACAAGATGCGGTGGATGACTATGTCTCTTCCGCCGCCGGCCAATCCGTGATCTACCATGGGAAGGAGCAATTAAAATATCCCACCTCGATAAGAAATCACCCCTATTTGAAGAGCGAGAAATACGTACCCGGGGATCTTAGCTTCGAAGGCATTCTCTACAAGGGCGTGAAAATGCGCTTAGACCTGTACAAGAATGAGTTATTACTGCTCTCTCCGGACAATCGCTATAATATCGTCTTGCCGAGCGATCGGGTAGACTACGCTGAGTTTCATGGGTACGATATCTTCTACAGGTATCCGGACGAGCGGTCGGGCAACTTGCCGGAAGGCTATTACCTACGGTTGCATGAAGGGAAGTGTACCGTGCTGGGGAAATGGTCTTGTATATTATCTAAGACGATAAAAGATATGCAGGTCGATGAATCCTTCGATCAGTCCGTAAAATACTACATCCGGAAGGAGGGCGTTTATTATACCGTGAGGAGCAAAGGCTCCGTGTTGAAGGTCCTCAAGTCCAAGAAAAAAGAGCTGGCCCGGTATATCAAGCGGCGAAAGCTGGATTTCAAGCACGCTCCCGAGGAAGCCATCGTAGCCGTGGTGAGACAGTATGAACAGTTAAACGAGATCCCATGAGAAAGAGCCTATATATCGGTATGGTAATGTGCCTGCTGTCCGGCTGGACGGCGAGGGCGCAGCGGACGGTCGATCTGGATTTCCGGCAAGTAACCTTAAATGTCTTGTTCGACGCTATCGAGCGGCAGACCGGACAGCCCGTCTACCGGCAACCCTTGGAGACGGACTCCATGGTCGTTAGCGTACACAGTGAGAAGGAAGAGCCCTTGGTGGCGTTGCGGCGTGCGTTGGAGGGAACTCCCTTCCAAGTATCCTCGTATGGCGGCGCCTTCTTTGTATTGAGAGATAACACCTTGATGACCTCCCTGCCCGAGAACTTCTTCCTGCGGGAGAAGCGGAGAGAGGGCGATGGCGACGAGGAAGGCTCCGGTATCTCCCTGATGGCGGGCCGGAAGCAGCAGAAGGCTACCTCGGAGAACAAGGTCTACGAGATCGGCGACGCCTCGGGCAAGGCGGCGGACCGGGTCACGGTGACCGGCAATATCAGCGATTTCAAGACCGGCGAGCCGATGGTGGGCGTGGCCGTGTTCGTGAAGGACCCGATGATCGGGGCTACTACCGACGCTTACGGCTATTATACGCTGCGCCTCCCTCCCGGACGACACGAGCTGTACATACAAGGCATGGGCATGAAGGATACCCGGCGGCAGATCATGCTCCATTCCGACGGCAAGCTGGATATAGAGCTGGAGGAACAGGTCTACACCTTGAAGGAGGTCACGATCTCCTCCGAGAAGATCGCCAACGTGCGGAATACGACGATGGGCGTGGAACGCCTGAAGGTGAAGGATATAAAGAATATCCCGATGGCGTTCGGCGAGGTGGATATCATGAAGGTAGTCATGTCGCTCCCCGGCGTGAAGGCGGTGGGCGAGGCCTCTAGCGGCTTTAACGTGAGGGGCGGGGCGACGGACCAGAACTTGATCCTCTTCAACGACGGGACGGTCTATAACCCGACCCACCTGTTCGGCTTCTTCTCCGTCTTCAACCCCGACGTGGTGAAGGACATGGAGCTGTACAAGAGCAGCATCCCCGCTAAGTATGGCGGACGTATCTCCTCGGTACTCGACATCAACAGCCGGGAGGGTAACAAAAAGGAGTTCAAGGGATCGGCGAGCATCGGCTTGCTGACCAGCCGCCTTACCTTGGAGGGGCCTCTCTTCTCCGAGAAGACCTCCTTTATCGTGGGTGGACGTACCACTTACTCGGACTGGATCTTGAAGAAACTCCCCGAGAAGAGCGGCTATAAGGATGGCAACGCCGGTTTTTACGACCTGAACGCCACGATTAACCATAAGTTCGACGAGCGGAACAACCTCTATCTGAATGGCTACTACAGCCACGACCGTTTCCGCTTTAACGCGGATGAGCGGTATGCCTACGAGAACGCCAACGCCTCGGTGAAATGGAGGCATATCTTCTCGGATCGTTTCACGGGAGTCCTCACCGCTGGCTACGACCATTATGGCTACAATACCCGTAATACGGATAACCCGGTGAATGCTTATTCCCTCGCTTTCCGTATCGACCAGATGTACGGGAAGATGGACTTCACGCATTACCTGAGCGATAAGCATACGCTAGATTTCGGTGCCAGCTCGCTGTTTTACGACTTGGAGCCGGGGAAATACCTTCCCTATGGCGGGGAGTCGTTGGTGAAGGAGGACCGGATGGAGAAGGAGAAAGCGGTGGAGTCCGCTATCTATGTGGGCGATCGTTGGGATATCACCTCCCAACTCTCCTTGAACGTGGGGGTCCGTTATTCCATGTTTAACGTATTGGGGCCCCGTACCTATAATCTCTATGCCGACGACCAACTGCCTTCCTTGGCTACCGTGACGGGTACGGTGGATAAGACCGGGGCGTTCAAGACTTACCACGGGCCGGAGTTCCGGGTATCCGCCCGTTATGCCTTTACCGAGGACTTCTCCGTGAAGGCCGGCTTTAATACGATGCGGCAGAATATCCATAAGCTATCCAACACGACCATCATGTCGCCCACAGATACGTGGAAGCTGAGCGACGCCAACATCAAGCCGCAGACGGGTCTGCAAGTGGCCGCCGGGCTATACCGGAATTTCTTGAACAATACGATCGAGGTCTCCTTGGAGGGATATTACAAGACGATGAAGGATTACCTAGATTACCGGAACGGCGCCGAGCTGCTGATGAACCACCACATCGAGACGGACGTGCTGAGGACCGAGGGGCGTGCCTATGGCGTGGAGCTGATGGTGAAGAAAACGCAAGGGAAGTTGAACGGCTGGGTAAGCTATACCTACTCTCGCACGCAACTGCGGCAGAACGACCCGATGATCGTCACTCCCGTGAACAAGGGGGATTGGTACGCCGCCGATTTCGATAAGCCGCACGACTTGAAGTTCGTGGGTAACTATAAGTTCACGCATCGTTTCAGCTTCTCGCTGAATTGCGACTATAGCACGGGACGGCCGATCACCTTGCCGGTATCGAAGTATCATTACGGGGGCGGTGAGTTTGTCTATTATTCCGACCGTAATCAATACCGCATCCCGGACTTTTTCCGGATGGACGCCTCGTTCAACATCGAGCCGAGCCACCACCTGACGTTGCTCACGCATAGCACGATCTCTTTCGGAGTCTATAACCTGACGGGGCGAAAGAACGCCTACTCGGTGTATTATATATCGGAGAACGGGAAATTAAAGGGATATAAGATGGCGATATTCGGGGTGCCTATCCCGTTTGTCTCTTATAATATTAAATTTTAGGGGGGAGTTGAGATGAGGAAAGAAGCGAAGATAAAAGATTCTATAAAAGGCTTTCATTGGTGGCTGGGGGCTTTGCTGTTGTTATTGTCCGCCTGTGTCACGGATTACGAGCCGAAGGGCTTGGAGCAGGTACGGGATTTGTTGGTCGTGGATGGTATCATCACGAATGGCGAGACTACGATAAAGCTCCGGAGAAGCGTGGGCCTGACCGACGATTTCACGGAGGATGAGTTCGTGAATAATGCCAAGGTGGTGGTGGAGCGTGAGGATGGAGCTGTTTTCACTTGCGCTAATTCTTCCGGGAAGGGAGAGTATAAGGTGGATATGGGAGAGCTGGACCCGGGTAGCCGGTACCGGCTACATATCTCGCTGGATGGGCTGGAGTATGAGTCGGACTATCTGGGACCGGAGATAACGCCTCCGATCGACTCTCTCTCCTTGCTGAAGAAGGGGCCGGGAGAGGAGGTCCGTCTCTGTGTGTCTACGCATAATGCCCCGGATCGATCCTCTTATTTCCGCTGGATGTATAAGGAGAATTGGGAGGTGAAGGCGGAGATCTTCATGGCCGCCGAGAAAATGGGTAATACGGTCGTAATATATGATTTACTTACATCGAATAATTTGTATTATTGCTGGGGGAAGGACAGCTCGAAGGTGATCTCCCTAGGCAGTTCCGATAGGCTGACGCAGAACGTGATCGCTAACAAAAGTATCGCCTCGTATCATCCCAGCGATCGCCGTTTCTCGATGTTGTATCATGCGGAGGTGGAACAATATGCGTTGCACCGGGAGGCTTACGACTACTATTTTAATTTGCAGAAGAACATAGAGGAGTCTGGTAGTTTGTTTGCCCCTATCCCTTCCGAGATGAAAGGGAATATCCGCTGCGTGACGAACCCGGAGGTTCCGGTGATCGGTTTCGTGGAAGTAGCGACAGTAACTCGCCTCAAGCGTTTCTTTCCGGAGATAGAGAAGGTATATGAGGCCGAGGTTACGGGCTGCGCAAGCACGATCGTACAGGGATCGGAATATGATAATAATCCGGATTACGGATATGTTTCCTATAATCCGATGAATATGGAGAGTAATACGTATGCGCTGAAACGTTGTATGGATTGCGGCCGTTTTGGTTCGAAACAGAAGCCCTCTTGGTGGCCTACCAGTCATTTATAATTTAGTTGCTATGGAGAAGTCTATGATAAAACAATGGATCTTGTCGCTCCTCTGCCTCTTATGGGCGGGGCAAACGGTTCTCGCAGGGGAATTGCGAGAGCGGGTTTATCTGCAAACGGATAAGCAATTTTATCTGTCGGGCGAGCTTGTATGGATGAAATTCATTGCCACGGATTTGGACCAACGGTTGTCCGACGTGAGCAAGGTGGGATATGTGGAGCTTCTGGATAGCGCCTCGGCGGTCGTGCAAGCCCGACTCGTGCTGGAGAAGGGGGTAGGGAATGGTTGCCTGCAATTGCCTTCTACCTTGCCGACCGGAAACTACCGGCTGGTGGCCTATACCCGTTATATGCGGAACGAGGGGGAGGAGGTCTTCTTTGAGATGCCGCTGGCGGTGGTGAACACCTTCGTGACGAACGAGACCCTGCTGACGGATACTTTATTGCCCGCTTACTCTTTTACGAGGCGAGAGGGCCCGGTTTCCGTATCGCCGGACCGTATGACCTATGATACCCGTTCAGAGGGGGAGATCCGGATAAACGGCCTGCCCCCGGATCTACAGACCCTATCGGTCTCTATCGCCGGGATTGACTTGTATAAACCTTCCGCCCGGAGCGGTATCGTTGATTGGAAACAAAGCATGCCTGCTACGGGATCATCGCCTGCCGATCGTAAATTCTTGGCGGAATACGAGGGGCCGATCCTGACGGGGAAAGTGATCGATCTGTCTACGGGCGAACCTTCGTCTAAAGAGGCGGTGAGGCCTTTATTGGGCTTTTCCGGGGGTGAGATCCGTCTTTTCGGGGGGCAACTGGGCCCTGCCGGGGAGGTGATTTTCTTTACGAAACATATATCCGGGACGCACGAGATCGTGACGGTGGCTTTATCCCCTTCCTCCTCTCGCTACCGGGTGGACATCGAATCTCCTTACGCTACACATCCGGAGAAGGAGCTTCTCGCCTTGAGATTGAATCCCGCTTGGCAAGACGAGTTGGTGAAGCGGAGCGTGGGGCTACAGGTGTTGCATGCTTACCGGTCTGATTCCTTGGTTCGGGAAAAAGCGGAGAAGCCTTGGTTCCAGTGGCAACCGGATTGGAGTTATCTTTTAGATGAGTACACCCGTTTCACGACGATGGAGGAAGTCGTTATCGAGTTTATCCCCGGCCTTCGTTTCCGTAAGATGGATGGGGTTCGCCGGTTGGCGGTCCTGACCGAGGAGCGGATCGGGTATACGATCGGTAACTCATTGGTTTTATTGGATGGTATCCCCATCACCGATCACGAGATCATTTTTAAGTACGATCCCCTAAAAATCCGGAAGATCGATGTGTATAAAGGTAAGTACGTATTCGGTGGGCAGATATTCGACGGTATCGCCTCCTTCTCCTCTTACGAGCATAATTACCCGGGTCTGGTAGTCGATAACTCCACTCAGTTCTTTGATTATGAGGGCACGCAAGCCCAGCGCATCTTCTATATGCCCGCTTACCGGACAGAGGCCGAGAAGCGATCCCCCGTTCCGGATTTCCGCCATACCTTACTTTGGCGACCCGATATCCGGACAAACGGCGAGTCCTCTATATCCATCCCCTTTACCACCTCCGACCTGACCGGTGATTTCACCATCACCATCGAAGGCCTGACCCAAACCGGCGAGGCCCTCTACGCGACGGAACAATTTCAGGTAAAATAACGTGCGATATGGATTATTCTATTTATCTTTGTAACCTTACTATGGGAAATTAAATCGGATTGAAGATTATGGGAACATTGGAATTGAAATTATCATTGATACAACGGCTCAGTCTCATAAATGATGATGATTTGTTACATCGTATCAAGAGCTTGATTGATAGGATGGAGGAAAGGCAAGCCCTTCGCTTCTCGCCGGAAGTAAAGGTTGCCATAAAGCATGCGCGAGAAGATATCTCGGAGGGGCGTTTTATTGAAGATGAAGGACTGGATAGATATATGGAGCGATGGGTAAACGAAAGTTGATTTGGTCTCAATCAGCTTTGAATGATATGACCGAAATTTTTGACTATTATAATAAACGTAATAAGAGTAAAACGTACAGCACTAAATTATTAGGAGAGTTTAGGGCGATAATGTGTTTAATCCTTTCTTCTCCTCGTATGGGGATCAAGACAGAGGATGAGAATATCCGTTATGTGCTATCTGGTAACTATGCCTTATTTTATGAAATCAAGTCTTGTACAATAGAGGTCTTGATTGTTTGGGATTGCAGACAAAGTCCCGGGCGGTTGGAGATGTGCATCCGTCAACGTCGTTGATATGAAATAAAAACAATTCAAGATATCTTCATTCTCATCTTAAATCCGTACTTTTGGCGAAAAATCAGATTTAAAGATGAGAAGTTTCGCTAGTGACAACAATTCCGGCGTGCATCCCCGGGTAATGGATGCGATCATCAAGGCAAATGATAATCATGCGGTTGGATATGGTGATGATCCTTGGACAGAGGCCGCTACGAGTAAGATACAAGAAGTGTTCGGCAAGGATGCTTCTCCTTTTTTCGTGTTTAACGGGACGGGGGCGAACTCCGTGGCCCTGCAAGCCGTGACCCGTCCGTTTAATAGCATCCTGTGCGCCGAGACCGCCCATATCAACGTAGACGAATGTGGTGCTCCCGCACGGATGACCGGTTGCGCCATCGTCACGATTCCTACGACGGACGGTAAGCTGACACCGGAATTGATCCGTCCCCATCTGAAGAACTTCGGGGTTTGCCACCATTCGCAACCCAAGGCCGTTTATATCTCCCAAGTATCGGAATTAGGTACGATCTATACGATAGAGGAAGTGAAAGCGATCGCCGATCTCTTACATTCGTACGATATGTATCTGCATATGGACGGAGCACGCTTGGCGAACGCCTGCGCTTACCTGAATTGCACGATGCGCCAAGTGACCGTAGACGCAGGCGTGGATATCTTGAGCTTCGGAGGCACGAAAAACGGTATGATGATGGGAGAGGCCGTGGTCTCGTTCCGCCCGGAGATCACGGAGAACCTGCGATTTTACCGAAAGCAATCCGCTCAGCTAGCCTCGAAGCTACGTTATCTCTCCGCCCAGTTCATCCCTTATCTGGAAAATAACCTCTGGCTGGAGAACGCCATGAAAGCGAATATCAGTGCCGCCAAGCTAGCGGACGTGCTACGACAATACCCGGAGATTCATTTTACGCAGAAGATCGAGTCCAACCAGCTCTTCTTCACAATCCCTGCCGAGGCGTTGAGGAAGTTGCAAGATAAATATTTCTTCTATATGTGGAACGAGGAGATCAACGAGGCCCGTCTCGTTACCTCTTGGGATACTTCCGGCGAGGATATCGCTGAGTTCGAGCAGTCATTGAAAGAGATATTCGGTTAAGGTATAGATATAAAATGAATATAAACATTAGATCGAATCCTATGAGGAAATGGTTTATTTGGGCGATCGTTATGATCGGATGTTTGCCCATAAATAAGGCATTGGCACAGCAAAGCGGCGATGCCGAGCGGAATACGTTGCGTATCATGAGCTATAATATCCGCAACGGAAGGGGCATGGATGAGGTGACGGACCTCGGGCGTATAGCGGAGGCTATACGTAAGGTAGCCCCCGATGTAGTCGCCGTACAGGAGGTAGATAGCGTGACCGGAAGAAGCGGCGGGATCGACGTGCTCCGGACGTTGGGAGAACGCACCCTGATGTTCCCTACCTACGCCCCGGCCATCGACTTTGATGGCGGTAAATACGGAGTAGGTATGCTGAGCAAGGAGAAGCCGGTGAGCTACCGCTATATCGCCCTTCCCGGACGGGAGGAGGAACGGGTCTTGCTATGGGTCGAGTTTGAGAGATATATCTTCTGCTGCACGCACCTTTCCTTGACGCCGGAAGACCGGATGCTCTCCTTGCCGATCCTTCGGCGGGAAGCCGCTTCCGCGCATAAACCCCTGTTTATCGCCGGGGATTGGAACGCTACGGCGCATTCCCCCTTTATCACGGAAATCAGCAAGGATTTCCAGTTGTTGAGCAATCCTAAACAGGCTACCTTCCCGGCTTCCACGCCGGATAGCTGTTTGGACTATATAGCGGGTTATGTAAAGAATGGACAGCCCTTTACCCGTTTGTCCGCATGGGTTCCCGAAGAGGCGGTGGCATCGGATCATCGCCCGGTCGTAACGGAGGTTCGTCTGAAGGCTAAGCCGGAAGAGATCTTTTATGCGGCGCCCTATCTCCAAAATCCTACGGAGGGCGGCATAACGGTGATGTGGCAGACCCATGTCCCTACGTATAGTTGGGTAGAATACGGTACGGACACGCTGAACCTGAAAAAGGCCCGCACCATCGTGGACGGTCAAGTGATATGCAACGGCTTGCATAATAAGATCCGGCTGACGGACCTACGACCGGGGCAAACCTATTACTACCGGGTATGCTCGCAGGAAATCATGCTTTACCAAGCCTATAAGAAAGAGTTTGGCGAGACGGCGGTATCCCCGTTCTACACTTTCAAGGTCCCTTCCGCATCCCAAAAGGATTTCACGGCCTTGATCTTTAACGACCTGCATAAGCAGATCCCGACCTTGGAGGCTTTATACGAGCAAGTGCGTGATATCCCTTATGATTTCGTGGTATTTAACGGGGATTGTATAGACGATCCCGCCAATGAGAAAGAAGCTTTGTATCATTTGGCTTATTTATGCGGGAAGGTGGGCGCCAGTCATGTACCCGCTTTCTTCCTAAGAGGCAACCACGAGATACGCAACGCTTACTCGATCGGTTTGCGTGCCTTGTTTGACTATGTGGGCGATAAGACGTATGGGGCGTTCAACTGGGGAGATACCCGTTTCGTCATGCTGGATTGCGGCGAGGATAAACCGGATAGCACATGGGTGTATTATGGCCTGAACGATTTCACCGGTCTCCGGAAAGATCAAGTGAGTTTCCTCTCGAAAGAATTGAACGGCAAGGAGTTTAAGCAAGCCTCGAAGCGGGTTTTATTGAACCATATCCCTATCTACGGAAACGGGGATGCCTATGAGCCTTGTCCGGAGCTTTGGGGAAGCCTGTTGGCGAAAGCCCCTTTCAACGTGAATATATCCGCCCATACGCATCAATACGCTTTCCACCCGAAAGGCTCGTTGGGAAATAACTTCCCGGTGATCGTAGGCGGGGGGTATAAGCTCGATTCGGCTACGGTGATGGTATTGCGGAAGAAAGGAAACGAGATGAGTCTGCGAGTGTTGAGCGCAAAAGGGGAGACCTTATTAGACTTGAAATTATAAGAGACAGCATGGATACGGATTTGATTTACGGGATCGATGACCGTCCGCCTTTGAAAGAGACGCTTTTTGCCGCCATCCAACATCTGCTGGCTATTTTCGTTGCGATCATAACACCTCCCTTGATTATCGCCGGGGCGCTGAAACTGGATCTGGAGACGACCGGTTTCTTGGTTTCCATGGCCCTATTCGCCTCCGGGGTATCCACATTCGTTCAATGTCGTAAATTAGGACCGGTCGGGGCGGGGCTGCTATGTATCCAAGGAACCAGCTTCTCGTTTATCGGCCCGATTATCACGGCTGGCCTGGCGGGAGGGCTTCCCCTTATTTTCGGCGTTTGTATCGCCGCCTCTCCGGTAGAGATGATCGTGAGCCGTACTTTTAAATATCTGCGCTCGGTGATTACTCCCTTGGTATCGGGTATCGTGGTGTTGCTCATCGGCTTGAGCTTGATCAAGGTAGGAGTGGTCGCTTGCGGCGGGGGGTATACGGCTATGGATAACGGTACGTTCGGTAGTTTGCGTAATATCGGAGTAGCTGTGTGCGTCTTGTTGAGTGTCTTGTTCTTCAATCGTTGTAAGAACAAGTACTTGCGGATGAGTTCCATCGTGCTAGGGTTGTGTATCGGTTATGCGATCGCTTTCGCCATGGGGATGGTGGATATGGAGGCTGTCTCCTCGCAAAACCTGAGAGGGTTTAATATCCCGGTTCCTTTCAAATATGGATTGGATTTTAATATCTCTTCATTCGTGGCGATCGCATTGATCTATCTGATCACGGCGATCGAGGCTACGGGGGATATTACGGCCAACTCGATGATATCGGGAAAATCGATCGAGGGAGAAGGCTACCTGAGGCGAGTCTCCGGCGGGGTGCTGGCGGATGGGGTGAACTCATTTATCTCCGGTGTTTTTAACTCTTTCCCGAACTCTATCTTCGCCCAGAATAACGGGATCATCCAGCTGACGGGAGTCGCCAGCCGGTACGTAGGGTATTATATAGCGGGTATGCTGATCCTGTTGGGATTATTCCCGGTTGTCGGCGTTATCTTCTCCTTGATGCCCGATCCGGTGCTGGGAGGGGCTACCCTGCTGATGTTCGGTACGGTGGCGGCGGCAGGTATCCGTATTATCGCCGCCCAAGATATCAACCGGAAGGCCACGTTGGTGTTGGCGGTTAGTTTGTCCTTGGGGTTGGGGGTGGAACTGATGCCGGATATTCTAGGGGCCGCTCCTCAAGTGATCCGTGGCATTTTCTCCTCCGGCATAACGACGGGTGGCTTGACGGCCATTCTGGCGAATTTATTTATACGTGTAAAAGAAGATCAAACAGAATAACAAATTATGGAATTATTGAAGCAACGCATCTTGCAAGACGGCCGCTGTTATCCCGGTGGTATCCTTAAAGTGGATAGTTTTATCAACCATCAAATGGACCCGATGTTGATGTATAAGATCGCCGAGGAATTTATCCGTCGTTTTCAAGATCGTAAGATAAACAAGATCGTGACCATTGAGGCGAGCGGTATCGCCCCGGCCATTATGGTGGGTTATATCATGCAGTTGCCGGTGGTCTTCGTAAAGAAGAAGAAACCGAAGACGATGGAGAACATGCTCTCTACCGTGGTCCATTCCTTCACGAAGGATCGTGACTATACGGTATGTATCAGCAATAACTTCTTAACCCCGGAGGATCATATCCTGTTTATCGATGATTTCTTGGCTTACGGAAACGCCGCCATGGGAATGGTCGAGTTGGCGGAGCAATCGGGAGCCGTGATCGAGGGTATGGGTTTTATTATAGAGAAGGCGTTTCAAGATGGCGGGAATCTGCTGCGTGAAAAGGGCATACGTGTGGAGAGCCTCGCCATTATCGATAATCTGGATGATTGTAAGATAACGGTTCGTTAAAGGAAAAGATATGGATGAGAGAATAAAAGAAAAGTTGATTAACCGTGCGAAGACGAATCCTTATGTGAATTTTCTGGGGATCGACTTCACGGTTATCGAGGAAGGTCGTGTGGAGGCACATATGCCCTTGCATGACGAGCAGAGACAATATAGCGGCGTGACGCATGGGGGTGTCTTGGCTGCTTTGGCGGATACGATCGCCGGTTTCGCCGCCTATACGATGACTCCGCTGGAGAAGGACGTGCTGACGGCAGAATTGAAAATGTCTTTCTTACGGGCCGCTTGGGGCAATGAGCTGATCGCCAAGGGTACCGTGATCAAGGCGGGACGGAATATACATTTTTGTGAGTGCGAGATTTATTGCGACGATAAGTTGGTGAGCAAATCTTCCGGCACCTTCTGTGTGGTCCATCCCCAAGTATAGAAAAGATGTTACTTATTTATCAATATCATGAAGACTTCAAATGTAAAAAGAATCCTTTGCGGCTGCCTGTTGTTCGCCGCTACGTGGCCGGCATTCAGCCAGCCTGCCACGAATCCCCGCCTGATCATCCGTGCGGATGACATGGGGTCGTTCCGTTCCGCCAATATAGCGTGTATGGAAGGGTATAAGAATGGGGTGGAGACCTGTATAGAGGTTATGGTTGTCACCTCGTGGTTCCCCGAGGCCGCCCGGCTGTTGAGGGAGAACCCGGGGATAGATGTCGGGCTTCACCTGACGCTGACCAGCGAATGGGATAACGTGAAATGGCGTCCGCTGACGCATTGTCCCAGCTTGACCGATAGCAATGGCTATTTCTTGCCGATGATGTCTCCGAATCCCGCCTACCCGGGTCTGGCCATTCTGGAGAATACATGGAGCTTGGCCGAGATCGAGCAGGAGGCCCGGGCCCAGATAGAGATGGCCTTGAAGAACATTCCCCAGATCAGCCATATCTCCGGCCATATGGGATCGACCGGTTTCGATCCGGAGGTGGTGAAGCTGATGCGTCGCTTGTCCGAGGAATATCATCTGCCGGTCGTGGATCGGGTAGAGGCGATGCAGGAATACGATTTCACCTATTCCGGGTATGATGGAGCCTCCAAGACCCCGGCCGAGAAGGAGGCCAGTTTCATCCGGATGTTGGATAAGCTGGAACCCGGTAAACGCTATATGTTCTTGGATCACCCGGCCTTGGATAACGAGGAGATGAAAACCGTCGGGCATATCGGCTACGAGAACGTGGCGATGGACCGTCAAGGCGTGACCGATCTTTTTACCAGTCCGAAGGTGAAGCAAGCCTTGAAGGATAAGAACATAGACCTGATCAGTTATAACGACCTGACCAAGGAACTCCCTCGTGCGGAAGCCTCGAAAGCCTTGGATAAGGCGTTCGGCAATTATCTGCGGGCGGTGAAAAAGGCGGATCAAGACTTACATAGTATCATGATCCTCCAGCATGGAAAGGTCGTAAAGGAGCAATGGCTGGGTGAGGGCGACCGCCATACGCCGCATGTCTTGAACTCCGTTAGCAAGACCTTTACGGCTACGGCTATCGGTTTTGCCGTCGCGGAGGGTAAATTGAAGGTCACGGACAAGGTGATCTCCTTCTTCCCCGACCAATTACCGGCCGAGGTAAGCCCTTACTTGAAAGAGCTGGAGATACGTCACCTATTGACCATGTCCTCCGGCCATGATGTCGATCCCACCGCTTTAGTACGGCAGAAGGGGAACGAGAAGGCCGATTGGGCAAAGCTCTTCCTCTCGGCGCCGTTGGTACATAAACCGGGAACCTATTTCGTATACAACAGCCTCGGCACGTATATGCTTTCCGCTATCATCCAGAAGGTGACGGGGGAGAAGGTGATCAATTATCTCTATCCCCGTCTGTTCCGTCCGCTGGGTATCGTCGGCGCTACTTGGGAAGAGAGTCCCCAAGGCGTCAATTGCGGTGGTTGGGGTTTGTATCTCAAGACCGAGGATCTAGCGAAAATGGGTCAGTTTTTCCTGCAAAAGGGAAAATGGAACGATAAGCAATTGCTCCCCGAAAGCTGGATAGAGGAAGCCACCACCTCCAAGATAGCCTCTTTGCCCGCCGGTATGAGACCGGAGAACTTGAAGATGAAGCCGAAAGATAGCGACTGGTTGCAAGGCTACGGTTACCAGATGTGGCGTTGCCGCCATAACGCCGTTCGTGCCGATGGAGCCAATGGACAATACATTATTATATTGCCCGAGCAAAATGCGGTAATCGCCATGACTGCGAATATCGGCGATATGCAGGCCGAGATCAACTTGATATGGAAATATATCTTGCCTGCCTTGAGATAGGAGATGTAGGCCCTACGTCCGGGAAACCAATAAGAGCCCCCGGACGTAAGCCTATGACTTGTTGGGCGTAAGCGAATGGTTTACGGTACGTAAGTCAATGGATTGCGGGAAAAACTCAATGATTCCCACCCCGTAAACCATTGGGTTACGAAAAAAGAAAAGCCTTCTGGTCACAGACCGGAAGGCTTTTCTTAGTTGCGGAGGCAAGACTCGAACTTACGACCTTTGGGTTATGAGCCCAACGAGCTACCACTGCTCCACTCCGCGATATAGTTGCTATCATTTCTTGATTGCGAGTGCAAAGGTAGGGATATTTTCTTACAAAACAAATTTATTGCAAGTTTTTTTTAATATACTTGGTAGATACGATCTTTTTTAAGTACTTTGCGCACAGTTTTAATCAAAATGTGCAATACAATGCCGATGACAGTTTCTAAAACACGTGACATGTTGGTGGATGTGGCCAGACAATTGTTTGCCCGCATGGGGGTTGATAACACAACGATGAACGATATTGCACAGGCATCTCGTAAGGGGAGACGTACGCTTTATACGTACTTTAAAAGCAAGAACGAGATCTATTTGGCGGTAGTGGAGTCGGAGCTGGACCAGCTTCATAAGATGCTGGTGGACGTGGCCAGCAAGGATCTGCCGGCGGACGAGAAGCTGCTGACGTTTATCTATAGCCGCTTGGACGCTGTAAAGGCGTTGGTGTTTCGGAACGGTACGTTGCGGGCTACCTTCTTCCGTGATATATGGCGGGTGGAGAAGGTACGCAAGAGTTTCGACCTTCGGGAAGTGGAGATCATAAAGGGAATATTGGACGATGGCGTGAAGGAGGGTATATTCAGCATGCCGGACACGGACATTACCGCCCTCGTGCTCCATCATGCCTTGAAAGGGCTGGAGGTGCCCTATATCCGGGGGATCATGGGTGATAATATCAGCCAGCGGATTAAACGTAGAGACAATGTGATGAATTTAATATTCAACGGAATAAAGATTAAGTAAATCAAAGACACTAAGGAATGTTTATTAATGCGACAGGGTTTTATGTGCCTGAAGAACGGGTAGATAACCAACATTTTCTTGAATTGAGCGGGTTGACAAGTGAGTGGATTGAGCAACGGACGGGAATTCATACCCGCTCGAAAGCGAAAGAGGGAGAGAATATCAATACCATGAGCCTTGAGGCCGTGAAGGACGCTCTTCCCAAATTGCCTTACGATATCACGGAGGTAGACTTGATCGTCTCCGCTTCGTATTCTCCTTATGATACGGTTGCGACGGCCGCGCATACGGTTCAACATGAGTATACTATCGCTGACGCGAAAGCTTTATATCTATCCTCGGCTTGTTCTTCTTTCTTGAACGCCTTGGAGGTTGTGGAGGGATATTTCGCCATGGGGAAGGCTTCCAAGGCCTTGGTGCTTTCCGCTGATAAGAACTCCGCTTATTATAATGAGACAGACCCGAAGGCGGGCCATTTATGGGGTGATGCCGCCGCCGCTTTCTTTATCTCCAAGGAGCGGATCGGTGAGGGCGACGCCGAGATCGTAGAGGTCTACACGCAAGGTCTCGGCCATTTGTCGAAAGCGATGGAGGCGGTTCACTTGCGTCCTCGTGACGGCGGTATCTTGATGCCGGAGGGGCGTGACGTATTTATCCAAGCTTGTACCTATATGCCTAAGAATGTCCTTCATTTGTTGGAGAAGAACGGTTATACGCTGGATAACCTTACTTATTTCATCGGCCATCAGGCGAATATGCGTATCATGGCGAATATCGCCAAGCAATTGAACTTGCCGGACGAGAAATTTTTGCACAATATCGAGGAGCTGGGAAATACGGGTTCCGTAAGCTCGGCCTTGGTATATGCCCAGAACGATAAGAATTTCAAGAAAGACGACTTGATCGCTATCACGGTATTCGGCGGTGGCTATTCGACGGGAGCTTGCTTGATTAAACATTGATATTAAAAAATTTGAGTAATATGAAACTATTAGAAGGTAAAGTGGCTGTCGTAACAGGTGCCGCTCGTGGTATTGGTAAGGCTATCGCCTTGAAGTTCGCCCAAGAGGGCGCTAACATCGCTTTCACGGATCTAGTGATCGATGAGAATGGCTTGGCTACACAGGCCGAGATCGAGGCCTTGGGCGTAAAGGCGAAAGGATACGCTTCCAACGCTGCTAACTTTGAGGAGACTCATAACGTGGTGGCCGAGATCGTGAAGGATTTCGGACGTATCGATATCTTGGTCAACAACGCCGGTATCACGAAAGACGGCTTGATGATGCGTATGAGCGAGGGACAATGGGACGCTGTGTTGAACGTGAACTTGAAGTCCGCTTTCAACTTTATCCATGCTTGTACCCCGGTCATGATGAAGCAACGTGCGGGTAGCATTATCAATATGTCTTCTGTCGTAGGTGTTCATGGCAACGCCGGACAAGCGAACTACTCCGCTTCCAAGGCCGGTATGATCGGCTTGGCTAAGTCTGTCGCTCAGGAGTTGGGTTCTCGTGGCATCCGTGCGAACGCTATCGCCCCGGGATTCATCATCACGGATATGACCGCTCAGCTGTCTGACGAGGTACGTGCCGAGTGGTGCAAGAAGATTCCTTTGCGCCGTGGTGGTACGGTGGAGGATGTGGCTAATATCGCTACCTTCTTGGCTTCGGATATGTCTTCTTATGTATCCGGACAGGTTATTCAGGTTGACGGCGGTATGAACATGTAATATGGAGGTTATTTACGAGGATAATCATATTATAGCGGTAGATAAGACCTGCCGTGAGATCGTGCAAGGCGACAAGACGGGCGATAAGCCTCTCTCGGAGATGCTGAAGGTATGGCTGAAGGAGAAGTATTGCAAGCCCGGTAACGTCTTTGTCGGTGTCACGCACCGTCTGGATCGTCCGGTGAGCGGGGTCGTGATTTTCGCCAAGACGAGCAAGGCCCTTTCTCGCTTGAACGAGATGTTTCGTGTCGGTGAGGTGCGCAAGACGTATTGGGCGATCGTCAAGAACCGTCCCCCGCGGGATGAGGGTGAGTTGGTGGATTGGCTGGTGCGGAACGAGAAGCAAAACAAGAGTTACGCTTACGATGCCGAGCGGCCGAATGCCAAGAAAGCCATCCTGCGTTATAAATTGATCGCCCATTCGGATAATTATTATCTGTTGGAGATCGATTTGAAGACGGGGCGGCACCATCAGATCCGCTGTCAGTTGGCGAAGATGGGATGTCCGATCAAAGGAGATCTGAAATATGGTTTCGATCGTTCCAATAAGGATGGAGGCATTAGCTTGCACGCACGTAGCGCAGAGTTTATCCATCCGGTTTCAAAAGAGAACGTGCGAATTGTCGCTCCCGTGCCGGATGATAATTTGTGGAAAGCGTTGTCGGTTGATCAATAAGATAATAGATGAAGATCTGGTATCTGTGAAATCCTTTCGGATGGAAAAAGCATTTCATTCGAAGGGATTTTTATTTTTAAGTGTAGACTTTCCCGGCTGGTTGTGGATTTATTCCCCAGTTGGATATGCCCTAATTTTAGTATAAATGTTAACATAAACGCTATACGGTTTGTTATTAAGTGAAGTAACGTTAATTATCGATGTCCTCGAGAAAAATGGAATGATTCTTTCTTTCTTAAATGACAAATGTGACATAAGTAATTTATATAGGTAGAATGAGCAAGAAAAGATTGGCAAAAGTACAGGTTATCTTGATAGCCCTTGTAGTAGCGATGACGGGTTGCCACCATAAGGAAGAGCAGCAATTGCCCATCGTGATCGTAGACAAACCCTCAAAAGAAGACGTGCAGATTTATGGTGAGTACGTGGGACGTATCCGTGCCGCCAGCTTTGTCGAGGTACATGCCCGTGTGGAGGGATTCCTAGAGAAAATGTTGTTTGAGGAAGGTAAACGGGTGAAGCAGAATGAGCCCCTGTTTATGATTAATCCCGATAAATATCGTGCTAGGGTAGAGAAAGCGAAAGCCCAACTGAAGAAAAGCCAAGCCCAAGCGGCCAAGGCCCGGCGTGATGTGGAACGCCTGAAACCGTTGTACGAGCAACACGCTGCCAGCCAGCTGGATTTGGATAACGCCACGGCCGCTCTGGAAGACGCCGAGGCGAATATCGCCATGAGCAAGGCGGATCTGGATCAAGCGGAGATGGAGTTGAGCTATACGGTAGTGACCTCGCCGCTGTCCGGGTATATCAGTGAGCGTTTCGTGGATGTGGGCGCTTTGGTGGGCCCGGGTGTCAATTCGAAATTGGCGGCTGTCGTGAAGAGCGACACGGTATTGGTCGATTTTAAGATGACCGCCTTGGATTACCTGCGTGCCGAGCGTCGTAACGTGAAGTTTGGCGAGCGGGATACGACCCGTTCGTGGCAGCCTACCGTGACGGTTACCTTAGCGGACGACTCTGAATACCCGGTAAAAGGTATCGTGGACTTCGCCGATCCGCTGGTGGACCCGAAGACCGGTACGTTTGGCGTTCGTGCGGAACTATCCAACCCGAACCAGAAATTATTGCCCGGACAGTTCACGAAAGTGAAGCTCCTGCTGGATGTCCGAGAGCGTTCGATTGTCGTTCCCCGGAAAGCGCTCTCGATTGAGAAAGGAGGTGCGTTCATCTATATCATCCGTAGGGACGATATCGCCGAGAAGCGTTTCGTGCAGACTGGCCCGGAGATCGGCAACAAGGTCGTGATCGAACGGGGCTTGGGCGAGAACGAGCGAGTAGTGGTAGAGGGTTATCATAAATTGGTGCCGGGCGTGAAGGTACATGCGGTAGAGGCCGGCGACGAGAAGGCTATCCAAGCGCTTAGAGAGGAGGAAGAACAATGAAACCGGGATTCTTTATAGACCGTCCTGTCTTTTCGACCGTCTTATCGATCCTGATCGTGATTGTCGGAATCATCGGACTGGCATTGTTGCCTGTGGACCAGTATCCGCAGATTACGCCCCCCGTGGTGAAGATCAGCGCCACGTATCCGGGAGCGAGCGCCCTGACGGTGTCTCAAGCGGTCGCTACCCCGATCGAGCAGGAGCTGAACGGTACGCCCGGCATGATTTATATGCAAAGTAGTAGCTCGAACTCGGGTAGCTTGAATATTACGGTGACCTTCGATGTATCCGCCGACGCGGACTTGGCGGCTGTCGAGATCCAGAACCGTGTGAAACTGGCCGAGAGCCGTTTGCCCGCCGAGGTGATCCAGAATGGTATCACGATCGAGAAGCAGGCACCCAGCCAGCTGATGACCTTGAGCTTGATGTCCGACGATCCGAAGTTCGACGAGATCTATCTGAGTAACTTCGCCACGATCAACGTGTTGGACGTATTGCGCCGTATCCCGGGCGTAGGCCGTGTATCGAATATCGGTAGTCGTTATTACGGTATGCAGATCTGGGTGTATCCGGATCGGTTGGCTAATATGGGATTGACGGTAAAGGACTTGCAGGATGCCTTGAAAGACCAGAACCGGGAATCGGCGGCGGGCGAGCTGGGTAAGCAACCTGTGCTGGACGTGGATGTCACCTTGCCTATCACGGCCCCGGGACGTTTGTCCACCGTGAAGGAGTTTGAGGATATCGTGGTGCGGGCGAACCCGGATGGCTCGATCGTCCGGATGAGCGACGTGGCCCGGGTATCGCTGGAGGCTTCCTCGTATTCTACGGAGAGTGGGATCAACGGGAAGAACGCCGCTATCTTGGGTATCTATATGTTGCCGGGAGCGAACGCTTTGGAGGTCGCCACGAAGGTGAAAGAGGCGATGAAGGATATCAGCAAGAACTTCCCGGAGGGCTTGGAGTATAATTTCCCGTTTGATATGACGGAGTATATCTCCCAATCCGTGCATGAGGTGTATAAGACCTTGTTCGAGGCCCTCTTCTTGGTCGTTCTCGTGGTGTTCCTCTCGTTGCAGAACTGGCGTGCGGCCTTGATCCCGACGATCGCCGTACCGATCTCCTTGATCGGAACGTTCGGTTTCATGTTGATCTTCGGCTTCTCGTTGAATATGCTAACCTTGCTGGGATTGATCTTGGCGATCGGTATCGTGGTGGACGACGCTATCGTGGTGGTGGAGAACGTGGAGCGTATCATGGCCGAGGAGCGTGTGACCGCCCGTGAGGCTACGCATAAGGCGATGCGGGAATTATCCGGCGCCTTGATCGCTACCTCCATGGTATTGGCCGCCGTGTTCGTGCCGGTGAGTTTCTTGGGAGGTATCACGGGGCAGTTGTACCGTCAGTTCTCCGTCACGATCGTGGTTTCCGTGTTGCTGTCCACGGTAGTGGCCTTGACGTTGAGTCCGGCGATGTGCGCCATCATCTTGCGTCCGTCTCATAAGAAGAAAGCGTTTATTTTCCGTAAGATCAATCTGTGGTTGGCGAAAGGAAATAAGAAATATACGAAGTTGTTGCGTATCTCCATCGCTAATCCCCGCCGTATCTTGGCAGGGTTCGGGATGGTACTGGTGGCTATCTTCGTCTTGAACCGGGTGTTGCCTACCAGCTTTATCCCGGAGGAGGATCAAGGATTCTTCACCGTAGAGCTGGAGATGCCCGAGGGTACTACCTTGGAGCGTACACGTGCCGTGACAGACCGTGCGATCGAGTTCCTCGACCATCATCCGGCCGTGGCCTACGTACAGAACGTAACCGGTAGCAGTCCCCGTGTCGGTACGAACCAAGGGCGTGCCACGCTGACGGTGATCCTGAAACCGTGGGAAGAGCGTAAATCCTCCGGTATGAAGGTAGAGGACGTGATGGCCGATGCCCGCCGGGAATTCTATTATTACCCCGAGGCTAAGTCGTACGTGAACCGTCCGCCGGTAATCCCGGGCTTGGGCGAGAGCGGTGGCTTGGAGATGCAGTTGGAGGCTAGGGGAGACGCTAGCTGGGATAATCTGGTAAGCGCCACGGATACCTTCCTGTATTACGCCTCGCAGGCGCCGGAGCTTCAAGGCGTATCTTCCGCCATGCAGAGCGAGATCCCGCAGTTGTATTTCGACGTGGATCGTGACCGGGCGAAGTTCCTCGGCATCCCTTTGTCCGATATCTTCTCGACCATGAAAGCTTATCTGGGCTCTGTGTACGTGAACGACTTCAATATGTTCAACCGTATTTACCGTGTATATATCCAAGCGGAGGCGCCTTACCGGGCTACCCGGGATAATCTGGACTTGTTCTTCGTGCGCAGCAAGGACGGGGCGATGGTTCCATTGACCGCCTTGGGTACGACCCAATATACGACCGGTCCGGGAACGATCAAGCGTTTCAATATGTTCACCACGGCCTCGATCAATGCCGTAGCCGCCCCGGGATATAGTACGGGCGAGGCGATGGCGGCGATGGAACGGATCGCTAGGGAGCATCTGCCAGAGAATATCGGTCTGGAGTGGAGCGGTCTTTCCTATCAGGAGAAACAGGCCGGCGGGCAGACGGGATTTGTCTTGGCGTTGGTATTCTTGTTTGTCTTCTTGTTCTTGGCGGCTCAGTATGAGAGCTGGATCGTGCCGATCGCCGTATTGCTTTCCTTGCCGGTCGCCACGTTGGGTGCTTACTTGGGTATCTGGGTGACGGGGTTGGAGAACGATATCTATTTCCAGATCGGTTTGGTAACCCTGATCGGTTTGGCGGCGAAGAACGCTATCTTGATCGTTGAGTTCGCCAAGGTGCAGGTAGATAACGGGGTAGATGTGGTGAAAGCCGCTATCCATGCCGCTCAGATGCGTTTCCGCCCGATCTTGATGACCTCGTTGGCTTTCGTGTTGGGTATGCTTCCGATGGTGTTGGCTAGCGGGCCGGGCTCAGCTTCCCGCCATAGTATCGGTACGGGCGTGTTCTTCGGTATGCTGGTGGCGATTACGGTAGGTATCGTGTTGGTTCCCTTCTTCTTCGTCTTGATCTATAAGATAAAGGGAAAGATGCGGATGGAACGTATCGCTCAAAAGAAAGAAGTGGTAACCTCTATTTTAAAGAGACACAAAAACGGAAAATTATGATGACAAAGAATTTCTATATAGCCGCTTTCGTCGTTTCTATGCTGGCGTTCTCTTCCTGCAAGATCGGAAAGCGGTACGCACGTCCGGAGTTGAACCTGCCGGACCGGATCGAGGCTTATACGGATACGACCGATACGGCGTCCGTGGAGAATATCCCTTGGGAGAGCCTTTACGCCGATGAGACCTTGAAAGATTTGATCAAAAAGGCTCTGGATAATAATAAGGATATGAAGATCGCCGCCGCCAAGGTGAAGGAGATGATCGCCGCCAAACGGATCTCTTTCGCGAATATGCTGCCGGAGGTGGGTGCGAATATCTATGCGCAAAAGGAACGCTTGAACTATGGAGGGGATGATCCGAAGCCCGATCCGGAGTTTGGGGCGAAGTTGACTTTGTCTTGGGAATTGGATTTATGGGGTAACCTCCGCTGGGCGAACGAGGCTACCATCGCTTCCTATATGCAGACCGTGGAGGGGCAGCGTGCCTTGCGATTGACCATCATCGCCGAGGTAGCCGCCAATTATTATCAACTTTGCGCCTTGGACCAAGAGTTGTCGATCGTACAACAAACCTTGGACGCACGTCGTGAGGGTGTCCGCTTGGCGAAGCTTCGCTATGAGGGCGGACTTACTTCCGAGACGGCTTACAACCAAGCCCAAGTGGAGTTGGCCCGTACCGAGACCTTGATCCCCTCGCTGGAGCGTCAGATCAAGATCAAGGAAAGCGACCTCAGCATGTTGTTGGGCGAGTATACGGATGATATCCCCCGTGGCCTTTCCTTGAGCGACCAACACCTGCCGGATGCCTTACCGATCGGCTTACCGTCTTCTTTGCTGGAGCGCCGGCCGGATATGCGTCAAGCGGAGTTTAAGCTTCGGGCGGCGAACGCTCAGGTGGGTGTGGCGCAAACGGACTTATTCCCGAAGATCCGTTTGACAAGTAATTACGGTTTCGAGAGCGATGAGTTAAGCAGTATCTTGAAGAGTCCGGCAGGTTTTATTGCCGGAAGCCTGTTGCAGCCGATCTTCGCCATGGGGAAGAACAAGGCGAAAGTGAAAGCGGCGAAGGCTCGTTACGAGCAAGAGGTCTATAGTTACGAGAAGAGCGTATTAGGCGCTTTCAAGGAGGTGAACAACGCTATCGTGACCGTCCGCAAGGTGAAGGAGATCCGTGCTTCCCGCATGAATCTGGAAGCCTCCGCCAGTAAATATCTGGAACTCGCCCAACTGCAATACATCAACGGTGTCATCAGCTACATGGACGTATTGGATGCCCAGCGTGGTTTGCTGGACGCCCAGATCGGTTTGAACAATGCCGTGCTGGATGAGTTGCTGTCGGTGGTATACCTGTATAAGGCTTTAGGGGGAGGGTTTTGATACTCTCTCCCGGGGAAATCTATCTCAATGGAACAGGTCCCGTAAACCAGTGGAATCCACTTCGTATTCCACTGGTTTACGGGATCTGTTCCATTGAGTTTAGTAGACTATTACTGAGGTTTAGTATCCCATGCCGTCCATCATGTCATCAAGGTTCCCTCCTTGGTCTCGCCATCTGGCATAATCGTCTTCACCAAGCGCATAATAGGTGTCACGTTCATAATCATTGTCATTCTCTTGATAGTCGGGGGCGTTATCAGTTTTTTCCTCTTCTATAGGTACAAAGCGTTCTTTCTTGAAATCGAACTCAAGAGATCCAAAGGTATATGTTTGTTTGTTGTTATAACGCTCATATTCCCGGATTTTCGCGCTCCCGGTTTGTACGAATACGAGGGTCTCATGATTTGCGTAGCATAAGGATGAGCCATAGCCTCCTTTTGCTTTAGTCAGAAAGTCATAGCCCTCACATTCGAACACCACAGAGCCATCGCCATCAAAATACTGACCGTCGGCGTATATAACCTCTTCGGAGATCTTTAAGGATTCGTAGACGCACGGAAGTATTTCTTTTTCGTCCATTCGGTACAGCCCCTTTTTCCCGTCTTCTCCGGTTACGATAAATAGTACATTGGAGTAAGAGGATTCCTCGGATAGAGAGAATAGCTTGGTCTTGATCGCTTTTATGTCCGTATAATAGCCGATGATTGGCTCTTCGTTTCGGTAAATTGCGCATTGTCCGTCTTTCCAGACCTTTGCCCATTGTGTGTCTGAGTCATGCCATCCAGTAATGCGTGCCGCCTCTATTTTATCGAAGACAAACCCGGTTATTAATTTATCTCTGTAGATGAACGCGTATTTCCCTCTTTGGGAGGCTAGGGCGCAATTGGGGCATCCGTTTTCATGGTATAGCATATCTGCCTCGTCACATCCGTTCACTATATCTATTCCATTGTAATAAACCAGTCCCTGCTTCCCGTTTCGGGTGTAACGGATATAATTCCCTTTTTTTCTAATCTTATCATGCGGATACTCATATCTTCGCTCCTCATATTCCATGAATTTTATATCCTCGCATCCGATCGGCACGATCAGTTGTCGCCCCACGTATAACCCTTGATAAACCTGTTCTTTCCCTTCGCCGCTATTCGAGATGGACACGATTGATAATAGCGTTTCATTCATACCGCTATGGATTTGGATCTTTGAAAAAATAGCCGGTATAATTATCTCGCCCTGCATTATTTGAAGTACTCCATACAGTTCCCTTGCGTATTCATATGGATGAGCCGTCTTGTCCTTCTCGTTGAAGTACACAGGCTGTTTAAGTTCTCGTTTAAACACCATATAGCCACGTGGCCCTGTAGGAGCTATGTAGCCTAGGCTGTTGCCATATACATCCAAGACCTCTTTGTCCTGATTATCATCCCTCAGCGTAATCAGGTCGTTGGCAAATCGTGTAATCCTTACATTGTAAAAGCATTTATAAAATAGGATTTTACCACTCGGGTCTATGATTGAAACGTATTTGTCGCCCGCATGTGAGAGAAGATACTCCGGCGTACCTAAATATTCCGCACGAGGCATTTCGTAATCAGAATCATTGGGCGTTCTGCCCATACTTCGTGAGTGGGCCTTTTCCCTGTCAAGGGAATGAATCGTCCATTCAGATCTTCCGCTCTCTTCTTTCTTGCTTAGTACTTTAACCCCGTATTTACTATACCAGACAACTTCGCAAGCTTGCAGGAATACGGTATTACCATCTTTGTTAACGACCCAGAGGCTGAAATCTTTATTGAAGAAATATAAGTCATCCATAGCGAACAGGTAAGTACATCTCTTCTCGAGTTTACCCTTCATAAGTACGTTGTCCTTGCCCTCTTTGATGTCTCTATAATTACATTTGATGGTAGAGTGTCCTTCCGCCTTTTCGTTATCCGCTAAGTGCAAGTTGTCTTTACAAAACTCGTAAATAGTGCCAATGGGGATATCCATCAGTCGTGTAGGCCGTTTAACTACTTGTATAAGGGATGAGAGGGGTTGGTAATAGCTTACATCTTTCAGTAGCCTATCTCCTTCCCTGTTGATCACCCAGTTGTTTGGCTTGGTTGTCCAAGGCGACTCATAGCCCTCTTTGTAGGCATCGTATTGTTGGCGGAGATGATAAGACTCTTCATCCTGTATCAACAACATCGTTTGTGCGTCATTCGGAAACGATTCGCGGGAATCCACCTCATTCAGTTCTTCGTCACAGACATGAAAGCGTTCATCCTTGAAATATCCATAGAAAAACTTTCCGTCTCCTTCCGCTTGGATGGAAATTCTTCTAAAATCAATCAGCCCCTGTTGCTTCAACAGCGCTTGAAATAAATTATTGCTAATATCCATGTCGTTTATACTTATAATCTGTTCAAGATCTTATCTGATGACATAATCCTTACCTATACTTTTCTAAGACGCTGCCATGTTGATGCCTTTACATAATTACATTCCATTGACTTACGGGGCATATTTTATTTATTTTTTAATTATGTATCAAGTAAAATATCAACCTCTTGCCTTAATAAAGGCAGATGGTTGACAACGATACTCCAAAGAATATCAACAGATAGACTGTCATAACCATGTATAATGTAGTTACGGGCATCTACTATCTTTCGGGAATTGGTGATCGCTATTGTCGGAGACGTTTTTAATATCCGGTTCATGGCCTCTCCGATAATCTCGATATTTCTTTCTATTGCCCGTCTAAGACGTAAGTCTTTGCAGAAATTTTCAAATAGCTTGGGTTGATCATCGAAAAAACTTTCGATCTCGTCAATCGCCGTAGCTATATCTTGTAAATGTTTTTTGATGAAGTTATCCATAGATTAACATCTTTGTGGTATCAATATTTTCCTTGAGATAAGGATTATGGATCGCTTGTTCTTCCAGCAAGTCTACTTCTCTTTCGAAAAGACTCTCCAAGGCATATTTCAAGTCAAAGAAATTAGAGAAGTAATCATCTACGTTGGTCTTGTCAAAATCGACTACCAGATCTATGTCGCTTTGCTCATTAAAGCGATTGGTAAGGACAGAGCCGAAAGCAAATAGCTTTTTTACTTTATGTCGTTTACATAAAGCGATGATCGCTGGAAGATAATTGCCGGGAAAGTTCATGCCTATATATCCTTTTATTAATCTGTTCAACGCTCCAAATATAATGAAAAATCTCATTACTCTACCTATCAAGAGCAAATTCTATTAGGATAGGAGGCTGGATATGGTTTGGGTGCGGTTGCCGTGGTTATCTGAGGCTGAAGCCAATTCTTTCGAACAAATCTTTGTGTAGCCATTAAAAATTCCCTATATTGCGCAAGGTGAATATTATTTGCCTTTATCCTTAAATTTAAACTAAAAGAAAAGACTATTATGAGACAGAGCTTGATAGCGGCGGGAATGTTTTTATTAACGGGAGGTATGGTTGGCTGCGGTACCTCTTCTACCCAAGAGAAAGAGGATCTTATCGTGGTGGACGTATCGAAAGATTATCCCAAAAAGGAACTGATCTTGCAAGATCTTTTTGATGTGGAATATATTCCGTTGGAGACTACCGACGAGTTCGTGACGCTAGGCTGGTTGCAGGCGATCGGGAAGGATGTGATGATCGTACGGAATATGTTTGCTGCTGATGGGAATATTTTTATTTATGACCGGAAAGGAAAAGCGGTACGAAAGATTAACCGGAGGGGACAGGGTAACGAGGAGTATTATGCGACGAATGGTATCTATCTGGACGATGAGAAAGGAGAAATGTTTGTTGGTAATCTGTAGCAAAGAAAGATAATGACTTATGACTTGTTCGGGAATTTTAAACGAAGTTTCCTGTTTAAGGAAGGAGAAGACGAAGATACGAAATCATGGGTTTATTATAAAGCGATCTTCAATTTAGACGGAGATCATTTTATCTGCCAAGACGCTAGTAGCGGGCGTAATTTCAATAGAGATCATCAGGATCTTGAGCCTAGGAATATATTCTTGATAGTATCCAAGCGAGACGGGAGCGTGGTAGAGGAGATTAAGATTCCTTTTGAGAAAAAGGTGTCGCAAGTATTGTTCGACGAAAAGGGCATAGGTATGGTTAATAACCCTTGTATCGTCCCTTACGGGGATCGTTGGCTACTTACGGAGCCATCTTGCGACACGGTCTACACCTATTCGCCCGCTGATGGATTAAAGCCCTTTATCGTAAGGACTCCCTCTATTCAATCCATGAGCCCGGAGATCTTTCTTTTCCCGGGTGTGGTTACGGATCGCTATTGTTTTATGCAGACCGTAAAGAAAGAGTTGAACTTGGCGATGATGGATACCTACTATCGGTTGATGAGAACCGATTTGGTGTACGATAGGGAGACAAAGGAAGTATCTGAGTATGTCCTGTATAACGATGATTTCACGAAAGAAGTACCGATCGCCAACCTCGTGGACGAGATTTTCGACCTCACGGTCTTCAATAACGACGAGATCGCCTTCACGTGGCGGATAAATACCCCCGAACTTGTCGAGGCCTATCAAGAAGGACACCTCAAAGGCAAGTTAAAGGAGATCGCCGCAGGTATGCACGAGGAGGACAACCCCGTGATCATGGTGGCGAAGTATAAGCGATAATGAGAAAATTCTCATTATCTTTGCGCTCATATAATAATCAGAGATAGAAAATGCCATTAAATTTACAAAAGAACTTACCGGCTATCGAGCTGCTGAAGAAGGAACATATCTTCGTGATGGATTCCTTGCGTGCGTCGGAGCAGGATATCCGCCCCCTTCGGGTAGTCGTATTGAATTTGATGCCCCTTAAGATAACGACCGAGACGGACTTGGTTCGCCTCCTCAGTAATACACCCCTGCAAGTGGAACTTGATTTTATGAAGATCAAGGGACATACGCCGAAGAATACGCCCATCGAGCATATGCAGGAATTTTATAAGGATTTCGATGAGATGGCGGATGATTTCTACGACGGGATGATCGTGACGGGCGCTCCCGTGGAGCAGATGCCTTTCGAGGAAGTTAGTTATTGGGAGGAGATCACGCAGATATTCGATTGGGCCCGTACGCATGTTACCTCCACGCTCTATATCTGCTGGGCGGCGCAAGCGGGGCTATACCATTTCTATGGGGTGCCTAAATATGATTTGCCGGCCAAGATGTTCGGTGTCTTCCGTCATTCGCTCCGGGAACCGTTTGTTCCGATCTTCCGGGGGTTCGATGACGAGTTCTTCGTGCCTCATAGCCGTCATACCGAGATTCGCCGGGAGGATATCATGAAGGTGCCCGAGCTCACCTTATTGTCCGAGAGCGAGGAATCCGGCGTCTATATGGCGATGGCTCGTGGCGGACGGGAATTCTTCATCACCGGCCATTCCGAGTATTCGCCCTATACGCTGAATGATGAGTATATGCGTGATTTGGGGAAGGGATTGCCCATCAACAAGCCTCGTAATTATTACCGGAATAACGATCCGGCGCAAGGTCCGGTGGTACGTTGGCGGGGGCACGCGAACCTGCTGTTCACCAATTGGCTGAACTATTACGTATACCAAGAGACCCCGTTCCGCCGGGAAGATATCAAAAAACTAGGAAGCTTGTAAATGAGAAAAGAACCCCGTTCGATAGAACTGTTATCTCCCGCTAAGGATCTGATTTGCGGCAGGGAGGCGATTAACCATGGTGCCGATGCCGTGTATATCGGTGCTCCGAAGTTCGGAGCCCGTGCCGCCGCTGGTAATACGCTGGACGATATACGGCAGCTTTGCGATTACGCCCATCTCTATTCGGCTCGTATTTACGTGGCCTTGAACACTATCTTGAAAGAAGAGGAGCTGGCAGAGGCCGAGCAAATGATCTGGCAGCTTTACGAGGCCGGGGCGGATGCCTTGATCGTTCAAGACATGGGTATCACCCAGTTGAACCTTCCGCCTATCCCCTTGCACGCCAGTACGCAAACGGATAACCGTACGCCGGAGAAGGTGAGATTCCTGCAAGAGGTAGGTTTCACGCAAGTCGTATTGGCGAGGGAGCTATCGCTGAACCAGATACGGGAGATCGCCGAGCGAACGACCGTGCCTCTGGAGGTCTTCGTACACGGGGCGCTGTGCGTAAGCTATAGCGGCCAGTGTTACCTGAGTGCCGCCTTGAGCGGACGAAGCGCCAACCGGGGGGAATGCGCCCAGTATTGCCGCCTGCCTTATAGCTTGATCGACGCGGACGGGAAGGAGATCGTATCGGGTAAGCATCTCTTATCCTTGAAGGACATGAACCGGGGCGAATACTTGGAGGAGTTGTTGGATGCCGGTGTCTCTTCCTTGAAGATCGAGGGTCGTTTGAAGGATGTATCTTACGTGAAAAACGTAACGGCTTGGTACCGGAAGAAACTGGACGCTATCTTGGCCCGTCGGCCGGAATACCGTCGTGCCTCGGCCGGGCATAGCACTTACACGTTCGAACCTGTGGCGGAGAAAAGCTTCAACCGGGGTTTCACGCCTTTCTTATGGAAGGAGCGCACGAAGGATATCACCAGCTTTGATACGCCTAAGTCCTTGGGGGAGCCGGTGGGTACGGTGAAGGAACTGAAAGGAAACTCTTTCACGATCGCCGGACTGAAACAATTGAATAACGGAGACGGGCTTACCTTCTTCAACGAGAAAGGGGAGTTGGAGGGCTTCCGGGTAAACCGTGTGGAGGCGAACCGGATCTTTACGTTGGATCGCCCGGCGATCCGTCCGAAGATGCCTTTGTACCGGAATTTCGATCAAGAGTTTGATAAACTGCTATCCAAGCCATCCGCCGAGCGGAAGCTCTCTGTCCGGATGGAATTTCAAGATAACGCCTTTGGCTTCACGTTAAGTATGACAGACGAGACAGGAGCCCGTATCATGCTTACCCAGCCGTTCGAGAAAGAACCGGCCCGGCGGGATCAAGCGGAGAATATCCGTACCCAGCTCTCTAAGTTGGGAAATACGCCTTTTGAGGCGGTGGAGGTCACCGTGGCGATGTCCGATAACTGGTTTGTCCCTTCTTCTTTATTGGCCGAGATGCGTAGGCAAGGGGTGGAGAGGCTTATCTCTACCCGGCGGATTCGTTACCGCAGGGAAGAGGCTCGTCCGGTAAAGCCGTGTGTAGGCGAGACTTTGGAAATCCCTTTCCCAGAGAAGCGTCTGACTTATTTAGGGAATGTCTCCAATAGCAAGGCTGGTGCCTTTTATAAGGCGCATGGCGTGACTGCCGTGGAAGACGCTTTCGAGTTGTCTCCCCAGAAGGATGTCCCTTTGATGTTCACGAAACATTGCCTGAGGTACAGTATGGGATGGTGCCCTACTTACCAGAAGCAGAAGTCTCCCTATAAGGAGCCTTACTTGCTGTGCTATAAGGAAACGCTCTTGCGTTTGCGCTTCGACTGCAAGAATTGCCAGATGTTGATCTATGCGGAGGAATAACCGGCTTTGTAACTACTTAATCCGATAAATAAAACAGGTATGAAACGACAAATTTTCTCGCTGTTCCTGCTCTTGCTCACGTTGGTAGCTTGTGGGGATAAGCCTTTGGACCCGAATAAACCCGTATATGTGAAAATCAAGACGACGATGGGAGACGTCACCGTCCTGCTATACGACGATACGCCTCTTCACCGGGATAACTTCATCAAGCTTTGCCAGTCGAACGAGTATGAGGGTATGCTTTTCCACCGTGTTATCAAGGAGTTTGTCGTGCAAGGTGGTGATCCGGAGAGTAAGGCGCATGAGCCGGGTGCCTTGTATGGGGATGGCGATGGTGGTTATACCGTTCCCGCCGAGATATTACCCAATCATTTTAATAAGAAAGGCGCTTTGATCGACGCGAAAGAGATCGATGCCGTGAATCCGGAACGTGCCTCCGCCGGTACGCAGTTCTGTTTTGTGCAAGGGAAAGTCTTGGACGACAAGGAGCTTGCGGAGAAAGAGGCTCGTATCAATGAGATCCGCCGCAACTGGTTGTACTATAAATTCCGGGATGAGCTGAAAAAGCAAGATCCTTCCTTGGCCGCCGATTCCTTGGAGAATGAGTTACATGCCCGTGCGTCCATCTTGGTAGAAGATACGTTGGCGGTATTAGGCCCGGTAGTGATCCCGGCCGAACGGCGTGAGATTTATAAGACGATCGGTGGCGTTCCGCATCTGGATGGCTCGGTAACGATCTTTGGCGAGGTAGTGGAAGGCTTCGATATCGTAGAGAAGATCTCCGTGGTAAAGACGGATAAGAACGATCGTCCTTTACACGACGTGATGATTAAATCGACGAAGGTTTTCCAGAAATAATAACAATGCCTATTATAAGGAGGTAACGATGCCCATTGTAAGCTCCTTATAATGGGCATCGTAAACACTTTAGAATGGGCATTGTTAAAACCCTCGGATAGCTCTTGTTATACGAGGCTGATCGCTAGCTTGTTATACTAAAAGTATCATCAATCATATTTGGCTCTCGAGCCATTCCAGATACTTCTTTACTCCCTCCGTATCTTCCGCCTCGGGGCTCCAAGGCGCTAGGTTCTCCGGTGCTAGCGGCGCGAACGGCCCTTGCTTTATCTCATAAATAACCGATCCGGATTCCAGTACCAGAAGCCCGTGCCATATCCCTGCCTTGATCTCCGCTCCATAAGCGCCTTCCTTTGGATTCAGTATCGTTTTCTCCGTGATATTCCCTTCCTCGTCAAACAAGAATACCGCTACCTTCCCACGCAGCAGCAAGAATATCTCGTCTTTCGCCGGATTTAAATGCCGGTGCGGACGCAAATACGTACCGGGCTCCATGGCATTCAGTAACCGATTGATCGGATCATCCAATTTCTCATGGAAATTATAGTTCATTCGCAGGCGGGGAGACTGCAAGGCTTTGGCCTGGGTCTCGTCGAGTAATTGTTCGTTGATTATCTTCATCTCTGTATCTTATTGTATTTCTGAGCTACGAATATACGAAATATTTATTGGTCAATGCTTGATATTCCTTATCTTTGCGCCTTGATGATACATATTCTTGAGTCTGAAAATTAAATATTTATGTTATTTAATTCCATAGAGTTCCTTATATTCCTGCCATTGGTTTTCTTTGGTTACTGGTTTGTTTTCAAGTCTTTGCGGTGGCAAAATCTATTTGTGGTAGCTGTTAGTTACCTGTTCTACGGATGGTGGGACTGGCGCTTTTTGCTGCTGATCCTGTTTACGTCGTTATGCAGTTACTTGAGTGGAGTCTATTTGGAGAAATGCGCTGGCAACCGGTTGGTCCAAAAGTGGATAAGTGCCGGTAATATTTTACTGAACCTTTCGATCTTGGGCGTATTTAAGTACTTTGATTTTTTTACCGAGAATTTGGTAAATGTCCTTCACCTATTGGGCTGGGATGCCGATTACGTGACGTTGAATATCTTGCTCCCTGTCGGGATCAGTTTTTATACGTTTCAGGCTTTGAGCTATACGATTGATGTTTACCAAGGTAAAATCAAGGCGACTCATGATATCGTGGCATTCTTCGCTTATATCAGTTTCTTCCCCCAATTAGTGGCGGGCCCGATAGAACGGGCTACCCATTTGTTACCTCAGTTTCTCCGGCCTCGTAATTTCGATTGTGATCTGGCGTTGGATGGTATACGCCAGATGCTTTGGGGATTTTTCAAGAAAGTGGTGGTTGCCGATAACTGCGCTTTGTTCGTGAACGGTGTGTTTGAGAATTACCAGACGTTGGATGGGAGTACCTTGTTTCTGGGGGCTTTCTTCTTTACGATACAGATTTACGGGGATTTTTCCGGATACTCGGATATAGCGATCGGCTGTGCCCGGTTATTTGGCATAGACCTTATGCAGAACTTTAAGTATCCTTATTTCTCCCGGGATATAGCGGAGTTTTGGCGGCGTTGGCATATCTCGTTGACGACTTGGTTCCGGGATTATATCTATATACCGCTAGGGGGGAGCCGGGCCGGAAAATGGAAGAGCTTCCGGAATACCCTTGTTATTTTCTTGGTAAGTGGATTCTGGCATGGGGTTAACTGGACGTTTGTGGCATGGGGAGCGTATCATGCGTTGTTGTTTCTGCCATTGCTATTGTTGGGTCAAAATAGGAGGTATAGAGATTCCGTGGCGGAAAACAGTTTCCTTCCCTCTGTGAAGGAATTGACACAGATGGGAGTTACGTTTCTACTGGTCTTATTGGGATGGATTCTGTTCCGGTCGGAAGATATATCTCAAGCGGCTGTGTACCTCGAGCGGATGTTCAATGCCTCATTATTCTCGGCTCCTCAACTTGTGGGCTTGGGATTCGGGCAACTCCTGCTGAAGAAATGTTTCTTTTTCACGGCTCTTATGTTCATCGTGGAATGGATCGGCCGAAAACAGGCGCATGGGTTGATGATAGAGGACCTGAGCCTTCCGGTTCGGTATGTTATCTATACGGTATTGCTGATCATCATCTATGGTTTCGACGCCAGTAATCCACAAGGTTTCATTTATTTTCAATTCTGATAAGTATGAGAAGGTTCTTTATAGCTATATTCCGGTATTTAGGGGTGGTAGGATGTTTAGGGTTGCTTAGTTGTCTGTTGATCCGCTCCTATTTTCATATAAGCGTACCCAGCCTCAAGAGTGATCCGGAAGTAGAGGTATTGATTTTGGGAGATTCCCATCCTTTACATTCGATATCCGCCGATATGCTGGGGAAATCGAGGAATGACGCTAAATCCAGTGAGAATTATTTCAATACCTATATCGATTTATGCTTGAAAGCGCCTTACCTTCCCCATTTGAAAACCGTGATATTGGGGTTTGGTTATCATACGTTTACCGTGGCCGATGATTCCTATCAAGATGAGTTTCCTGCCTATATGTCTATTTATCCCCATCTGAAGGAGCGGGAGGATTTGCGACCCTTGGTACAGGAGGCTGTTTCGCCGGTAACCCGTAAGGAGGTCATGTATTCATATGAGTTTGGCGTTCCGTTCAAGAATTGCGTAGCTGAGATTAAAAGGAATGTGATCGAGCGTATTTTCACAGGGGCGACCGGGGGAACACTAGACGTTATTATCGATCGTCATTACTATGATGATAAGGGTGCTTATTTATTGCCATCCTCATTTCAACAAGAGATGTTGGGGCGAATCGTAGAGGAATGTAAGAAGCGGGATCTGTCTCTTATTTTGTACAATGCCCCTGTTTCCACGGAATATATGGAACGGGTTCCTTCGAGTTATCGAGAATTGACGGATTCTTTGGCTCGGGAATACGTGGATGATAAAACGGTCTTTTATTTAAATTATACGGCTGTATCGCTACCTGATTCTTGCTATAGGGACGCTGATCATTTGAATGAAATCGGTATCCATAGATTTACCCCGTTGTTAAAAGATACCTTGACTTGTTTGGGGGTAATTTCGGAATAGTTTTCGTATATTTGTATAACAAACGATCGAATTAAATATACCACATGAAAGGAAACCCGCTTTATATCCTGCTTTGGCTATCCCTTATTCTTTGCTTTGCCTGTTCACCCGGTAAAAAAGAAAAGAAATATGTCATCGGTGTATCTCAATGCTCGATGACGGATATTTGGCGTCAATCCATGATACGTGATATGGAAGTAGAGGCTTTAAATCATCCGGAGATCGAGCTGGTCGTGATGGATGCCATTCAAGATAATGATACTCAGATCAGCCAGATAAAAGGTTTTATCAAGAAAAAGGTGGATTTGCTGATTATATCGTCGAATGAGACCGAGCCTGTTACGCCTGTCGCTGTTGAGGCGTACAGGGCTGGTATTCCCACTATCATATTGGACCGGAAAATTAATAGCGATGAATATACGACGTATATTGGAGCGGATAATTACGAGATCGGTCGCTCGATCGGAATGTACGTCAGCTCCTTGATCAAGAAGGAGACAACGATTTTAGAGATATGGGGACGGAGAGGCTCTTCCTCCGCTACAGAAAGACATCAAGGTTTTGTCGATGCGATGTCTATTGATCCGAATGTGAAGATCCGGGAGTTGGATGGGTATTGGTACAGGAAGAATGCCTATGAGGAAGTCTTGAAGCTGGATTCCATAGAGGATGTCGATATCGTTTTCGCTCATAATGATATGATGGCCTTAGGGGCCCGTGAGGCGATTGAGGAGCGAGATTCGTCGCTGGTGGGGCACGTGGAATTTATAGGCGTGGATGGACTCTTGGGAGGAGGCTTAGGCGTGGAGGCGGTTGCGCAGGGTAAGTTGGATGCCTCTTTTTATTATCCGACAGGTGGTGGGGTGGCTATTAAGGTAGCATGGCAGATCTTAAGCGGACAAGCTTATACGAAAAAGTATGCATTAAGCACCGCTATGATCGATAAGACCAACGCCGGTACCCTTTATTTACAATCAGACCGGTTGGTAGAATATCAACGCCAGATCGAGAAACAGCGTGCGAATTTGTCGCAATTGCTCTCGAAATATAACTTTCTTTATAGTTCCTTGATTATTATCTTGATATTGGCGCTTTTGTTGGGTGGTTCCGCTATTTACACGGTTTATATTAATCGTAAAGTGCGCCAGAAGAATCATTTGTTGAATGAGAAAAATCGTTTGGTACAACAACAGAAAGAGGAACTCTCGGTAGCGAACCAGCGTATCGAGCAAGTCACGGCACAAAAATTGCAGTTCTTTACGAATGTATCTCACGAGATAAAGACTCCTTTAACCTTGATTCTCGGGCCTCTGAACAAGATGGCGCAAGATGCCCCGGCAGGCGCTTTCGCGGATGATATCCGCATCGTTAAGAAGAATGCGGAACGCTTGAAACGTGTGATCGACCAATTGCTGGATTTCCGGAAGATAGAGAATAATAAGATGGGATTGCGGGTTATTAAGATGGATTTGGTCTTTTTAATCCAAGAGGTGAAATCTTATTTTAATAATCTGGCCCAGAGTAAGCGAATTGATTATACCTTCCTGCATGAAATGGATTCTCTTTTTGTTTGGGTGGATACGGACAAGATGGAGAAGATATTAACGAACTTGCTCTCGAACGCCTTTAAGTTTACCCCGGAGCAGGGGAAGATTACGATTCGTTTGCGGGAGGAGGAGACGGAGGTTGTCTTATCGGTGGAAGATAATGGAGAGGGTATTCCCCCGGAAAACCTAGCCTCCGTATTCGAGCGCTTTTTTACAAGCGGGCAAAGCTATGCTCCGGGAACGGGTATCGGACTGCATCTGACACGGGAATTTGTCCTTATGCATAAAGGCTCGATCCACGTGGAAAGCGAGCAAGGCGAACGGACAGTGTTTACTGTTCAGATCCCGAAAGGTAAATCTCATTTTGATGAATCTTGTGTCTTTCTGTCGAATGCGACGGAATCGTCCTCTGGTGTAGCGCATTTGGATATATCCCAAGTTCAAGAAACGTTGAATAAGAAATATGATTATACGATCTTGATCGTTGAGGATGATTGGGATATTCGCGCTTATTTACAGCATGAGTTGTCCGGGAATTTTAATGTACTTGTAGCGGAGAATGGTGCCAAGGCCTTGGATATTCTATTGAAGGAAAATGTATCACTGGTCGTCAGTGACGTGATGATGCCGGAGATGAATGGCTTCGAGCTTTGCCGCCGGGTTAAGTCGGATATGGCCCTCAGTCATATCCCGGTAATCTTGCTTACGGCTCTTTCGGATGACAGTCAACGCTTGTATGGATTTGAGGGGGGAGCGGATGAGTATATCCAGAAACCGTTCAATATCGAGATCGTGAAATTACGTATCATTAAGTTGTTGGAAGAACGTAATCGTTTGCGGGAGGTTTTCTTGAAAGAGTCTCAATCGCCTGCGGGACTTTCCATCGAGACAAAAGGGAAGGTGGAGAGTCTGGATGATTTGTTTATGCGTAAGTTTATCGCTTTAATAGAGGAGAATTATAGCGATCCCGATTTCAGTATAGAGAAAGGCAGTGAGAAACTGGGCCTGTCTCGTGTGCATTTATATCGAAAGGTGAAGGAGTTGTCCGGGATTACCCCTACGGACTTTTTGCGTAACTATCGTTTGAAAAAGGCATCCGCCCTATTGAAGCAGCGATCCGGAACGATTAGCGAGGTTGCTTATGCCACGGGATTCGGCTCGCCGGCCTATTTCTCCAAATGCTTTAAGGCGGTTTATAATATAACGCCAACCGAGTTTATAGAGTCTTTGTAAGGATGCTGCTTGTACAGATGTTACATACGGGTAACGTCTGTTATTGTCCCTTGGAAATAAATCTTTTATGTAACTTGTGTGATTTATCTTGTAGCTATAGTTATCGTTGTATTTATAACGATGATATACTTTTGCGGTGTCGATAAGTACGAAAGTTGTTTTTAATAGAAAGACCATGGAACAGGTGACTGAATCAAGACGTAAACCAATTGTCGTTGGGATTGGAGAATTATTATGGGATATGCTTCCTTCCGGGAAAAAGGCTGGGGGTGCCCCGATTAATTTTGTCTATCATGCGTCTTGCCTAGGTGCTGAGGGATATGCTATCAGCGCTGTCGGAGATGATGAGTTGGGTAAAGAGATCGTTGATGAGTTGGATAAGAATCATATTCAGCATTTGATCGAGAAAGTGCCTTACCCGACGGGAACCGTTCAGGTAGAGTTACGAGAAGGTATCCCTACTTATACGATTCATGAGCGAGTGGCTTGGGATCATATATCGCCTACATCCGATGCGATTGATTTGGCGGAGAAAGCGGACGCTATTTGTTTCGGTACATTAGCCCAGCGTTCCCGTCAGTCCCGGGAGACGATACAAGCGATCTCGTCGTTTGCGCCGAAAGACGCTTATCGTTTGCTGGATATCAATCTTCGCCAGCGATACTATGATAAGGAGTTGATCGAGGAGTCTTTGTACTTAGCGAATGTGTTGAAGGTGAATGATGAGGAGTTTAACGTTCTTCGGGACTTATTCGGCTTGAATGGAACTGAGAGGGAAGTGGCTTTATGGTTTATTGAGAAATACGGCCTTCGGATGTTTGTCTTGACTGCGGGGAGCTCCCATAGTACGATTTATACGAGAGAGGAGATCTCTACGTTGCCCACGCCGGAGGTCACGGTGGCGGATACGGTCGGGGCGGGGGATGCTTTTTCGGGGGCTCTAATCATCTCGCTCTTAAAGGGGAAGTCCTTAAGCGAGGCCCATCATTTCGCTGTAAAGACAGCGGCTTTCGTTTGTACGAAAGAAGGTGCGTGGCCTGTTTATGAAGAGTAATTCGTTTATATCATATGTGTTTAGATGTTTTGAGTTTATACAATTTCGAATAGGTATTACGTTTTTAAGGTAAAAAGGTTGTTAGGATATAAGAAGAGAAAGGCAAAAAGAAAAAGATGGTTTTTGTTTTAGGTTAAGTTAGATTAGATTGGTGAAAAGTGGCTCGGCTGTTGAAGTCGGGCTATTTTTATGTCCTTATGTTTCCTTCAAATAGAATGGTCTCGATAACCTGCAAGATTCTTCTTACAGGCTAACGAGACCTTCCGCTTTTATCTTTTCTGATAGCTTACAATTAATAAGCTCTCTCCAATAACCAAGCGTCTTGGAAGTTAGGAGCGTATTTCGCCTTGATGGCATCACGGCTATCGGCGGCGTCCGCTTTATTGTCGAAACTAGCGACGATCACACGCAACATACCTTGCTCGTTCTCGCCCAACACTGCGTTATAGCCATCATTCTGCATACGTTCTTTTAATGCGTAAGCGTTTGTCTTATTCTTGAAACTACCGACAACAACGCTATAACGTTTCAGACGGCTAGCGTCCTCGCCTTGAGCGGCGTTGATTTTTTCCGTACGAGTGGTAGCCGTAGAGGTTCTGGGTTTTGAGACAGGAGCGACCTCAACAACTTCTTCCTCTTGTTCTACAACCTCAACAGGAGCCGTCGACTCTTTTTCTTTGGCCTGTTCGTAAGCAGCCTTGTACGCGCTCTGTTTAGGTTTACATGAGCCGAGTGCTAATACCATACATACAGCGGCTCCAAATAACCAAATCTTATTCATACTGTTCAGTTCTTATAATTAGTAACGCGAAGATATAAATTATATTTAGTACTTTCGCACTCAAATTGTAATATATTATAACGGCATGAATAAATCTATCGGAACAATGATTATGGCAACATCTCTACTGTTAGGTGCTTGCAATCCGGCTACGGATGTGAACGTGAAGGAGACCGGTGATAAGAACCTTATCGGGAAGTCGGACATCCGGATTAAAGACGGTCGCATGACCCCGGAAGCTTTGTGGGCCATGGGACGTATCGGCGGTATGAACGTATCTCCGGACGGGAAAAAAGTGGTGTATACGGTGGCGTATTATAGCGTACCGGAAAACAAGAGCAACCGTGAGGTCTTCGTGATGAACGCTGACGGATCGGATAATAAGCAAATCACGAAAACCGGATTCGCTGAGAACGAGGCCGTATGGATCAAAGGAGGAACCAAGATCGCTTTCTTATGTAACGAGAGTGGTAGCAGCCAGCTTTGGGAGATGAATCCGGATGGGACGGACCGTAAGCGACTTTCCGATTATGACAAGGATATCGAGGGTTTCGCTTTCTCTCCCGATGAGAAAAAGGTCTTGTTTATCTCGCAAGTGAAAACCGTGAATAGTACCGCTGATAAATATCCGGATTTGGATAAGGCGACAGGTGTTATCATTACGGATTTAATGTACAAGCATTGGGATGAGTGGGTGACTACCGCTCCGCATCCTTTTGTCGCCGATTTCGATGGCAAATCGATCAGCAATCCTGTGGATGTAATGGAGGGCGAGTTGTTTGAGAGCCCGATGAAGCCGTTTGGCGGTATCGAGCAATTGGCTTGGAACACTACCTCGGACAAGATTGCCTATACCAGCCGCAAAAAGACGGGTAAAGAATATGCGATCTCCACGAATTCGGATATTTATGTATATGATCTGAATACGAAGCAAACGACCAATATAACGGAAGAGAACAAGGGATATGATACGAATCCCACCTATTCTCCGGACGGAAAGAGCATCGCTTGGCTAAGTATGGAACGTGATGGTTACGAGGCGGATCAAAATCGCTTGATGGTAATGAATCTGGAGACGGGTGAGAAAACATTCGTAAGCAAGGATTTTGACTCCAACGTGGATTCTTATTGCTGGAGCGCTGATTGCAAGCGTATCTATTTCACGGGCGTTTGGCATGGCGAGTCGCAGGTTTATCAGATAGACTTGGCGAATGGCAATAAGATTACCCCGCTGACCGAAGGTATGTACGATTACGCCTCTGTCGCTCTTCTGGGCGATAAGCTGATCGCTCAACGTCATTCCATGAGCATGGGAGACGAGATCTATTCGATCGATTTGACAGGGGATCATACGGTAACTCAACTTACGTTCGAAAACAAACATATTTACGACCAGCTTACGATGGGTAAGGTAGAGGAACGTTGGATGAAGACGACGGATGGCAAGCAGATGCTAACGTGGGTTATCTATCCGCCTCAGTTCGATCCGAATAAGAAGTATCCTACCTTGTTGTTCTGTGAGGGTGGCCCGCAAAGCCCTGTGAGCCAGTTCTGGTCTTACCGCTGGAATTTCCAGATCATGGCGGCTAATGACTATATTATCGTGGCACCGAACCGTCGGGGTCTTCCCGGATTTGGCTTGGAATGGAATGAGGCTGTCAGCGGCGATTATGGCGGACAATGCATGAAAGACTATTTCACTGCTATTGACGAGGTAGCCAAGGAACCGTATGTAAATAAGGATCGCTTGGGTTGTGTAGGCGCCAGCTTCGGTGGATTCTCCGTATATTGGTTGGCAGGTCATCATGATAAACGTTTCAAGGCGTTTATCGCCCACGATGGTATCTTTAATATGGAAATGCAGTATCTGGAAACGGAAGAGATGTGGTTCGCCAATTGGGATATGGGTGGAGCGTACTGGGAAAAGCAGAACGCTACGGCTCAACGTACTTTCGCGAACTCTCCGCATAAGTTCGTGGACAAATGGGATACACCTATCCTTTGTATCCATGGAGAGAAGGATTACCGGATCTTGGCTAATCAAGGAATGGCAGCGTTTAACGCTGCGGTTCTTCGGGGTGTACCGGCCGAGTTGCTGATTTATCCGGATGAGAACCATTGGGTATTGAAGCCCCAGAATGGCGTTCTATGGCAACGCACATTCTTTGAGTGGTTGGATATGTGGTTGAAGAAATAAAATTTGAAGGCCGTCCCCAAAGTATATAGCTTTGATGGACGGCCTTCTTTTCTCAACGCAATAACAAACTAAGCGATAGTAATATCCTTATCTAAATAAATATCTTGAATTGAATGAAGTAACTCCACGCCGTCTTTCATCGGACGTTGGAACGCCTTTCTTCCGCTAATCAGCCCCATGCCACCCGCACGTTTGTTTATGACAGCGGTGACGACAGCGTCTTTAAGATCTGAGGCGCCATGAGATTCCCCACCGGAGTTGATAAGCCCGACACGTCCCATATAATTATTGGCTACTTGGTAACGGCAGAGGTCGATCGGATGTTCTGTCGTTAACTCTGTGTACATCTTTTGATCGATCTTCCCGAAATTGATAGCGGTGAAACCTCCGTTGTTCTCCGGTAGCTTCTGCTTGATGATATCGGCCTTGATCGTGACACCAAGGTGATTAGCCTGTCCGGTCAAATCGGCTGCTGCGGAATAGTCGATGCCATCCTTTTTAAAAGAGCTGTTTCGTAAATAGCACCATAATACGGTCGCCATACCTAGTTCATGGGCATACTCGAATGCGTCGGCAATCTCGACTAGCTGACGTCGGCTTTGCTCTGATCCGAAATAGATCGTGGCCCCTACAGCTACGGCGCCCATATTCCATGCTTCCTTCACCGTGCCGAATACGATTTGATTGTAAGAATTCGGATAAGTAAGAAGCTCATTATGATTTAGTTTTACCAAGAATGGAATCTTATGAGCATATTTTCGTGCGACTGACCCTAGTATGCCGAACGTAGAAGCGACTGCGTTGCAACCACCCTCGATCGCTAATTTTACGATATTCTCCGGATCGAAATAAATGGGGTTTGGAGCGAAGGAAGACCCTGCGGTATGCTCGATATCTTGATCTACCGGGAGGATAGAAACATATCCGGTGTTAGCTAATCTTCCGTGCCCCAACAAGGTTTGCAGACTATTGAGAGTCTGTATGTTTCTATCTGAATTGCCCCACACATCGTCCACGCAAGTGGGTGATGGAAGATGAAGCAGCGATTTATCAATAGTCTTACATACGTGATTTAAATAATAATCACTTTTGTCTCCTAATAAACTAATAATCTTTGATGTATCCATATAAATAAATATTTACTTAGTAAACAATCGCTGTCAAAAATAAGTTCCATAGTTTTTATCGATTAACACATAGAATTAATCTATCGATGAATTATGGTAGTATCGGATAGTTTAGTTAATTTTGTGCCATACAACCAATAAAAATTTTGCGATATATGAAAAAGAAATGGATTTGCACAGTATGTGGTTATGTACACGAAGGTGATGAGGCTCCTGAGTTCTGCCCTCAATGTAAACAACCAAAAAGCAAATTTAAAGAATTAGTAGAGACAGAAGGTGCGTTACAATTCGTTGACGAACATGTACTAGGTGTTGCTAAAGGTGTAGACCCAGTGATTTTGGAAGGTCTGAACGCTCACTTTATGGGAGAATGTACCGAAGTTGGTATGTATTTGGCCATGAGCCGTCAAGCAGACCGTGAGGGTTATCCTGAGGTAGCTGAGGCATTCAAGCGTTACGCTTGGGAAGAGGCTGAGCACGCTGCTAAGTTCGCAGAGCTTCTTGGCGATGTAGTTTGGGATACGAAGACTAACTTGAAAAAGCGTATGGAAGCTGAGGCTGGCGCATGCGAGGACAAGAAACGTATCGCTACATTGGCTAAACAACAGAATTTGGACGCAATTCATGATACCGTACATGAGATGTGCAAAGACGAGGCACGTCATGGCAAAGGATTTGAAGGTTTATATAATCGTTATTTCAAGTAATTTAGAGGTATTAGTTATATGTTTTAAAGAGGGGCGTTCTGTGAAGAATGCCCTTTTTTGTATTTGATAAAGTAATTTTAGCCTTTCAAGAGAATAACGATACTATATTTTATGTACTTTTGTACACGTCAACCACAAGGAAAGATGCCGGAGTGGTCGAACGGGCCGCACTCGAAATGCGGTGAGCGGGTAACCGCTCCCTGGGTTCGAATCCCAGTCTTTCCGCTTGATAACTATAACTTATTCACGCAGAATACTAAATGAAGCATATCGATATTGCGATAATGTTTTATGAAATTTGCGATTTCCCTCATATCGTTTCTTAGTGCTACTTTTTGAGAGGGGATATTTGTGTCCCGTATGATGGAGTATACTTTGTCGAAGTTAAGGATATTGAAGGCGTATTCCTTACAAGCTATGGCGGCCTCGGTAGCATAACCTTTATGCCAGTATTCCGCCCTAAGCAAATAACCGATCTCCGGAACCTGTTGACCATTGAATTCTTGATAGGTGAGACCACATTGACCGATAAGCTCTCCGCTGTCTTTCTCTATCATCCCCCATAAACCAAAACCATCGTTTTGATACCTCCTTAATTGCTTATCAAGCCATTCTTGTACCTCTTTTTTACTGAACGCTCCCTCTAAGCGTACATTACAATCGGATCTTGTAAAAGCTTACAGATATTATTAAAATCATCTTGTTTTAATTCCCTTAATAGGAGTCGCTTTGTCTCTAATATCATCTCTTTCATACGATATTTCTTTTTGTCTTCTCAAATTGTTGGATGACTAGTTAGAATATATCACTCAAGGAATACCGGAGTTGATCCATCATCAACGGCACTTCCGCCTCCTCGATTCCCGCTACAAGAAGATCGGGAATATCTTGATTGAACTGCTCTTGGAACTTCGAGAAATCACCGGACTCTTTCTCCACGGCTTTTTTATAAAAAGCAAGCGCTCCCTTGATATTCTGTAATGCCCATTCCGTATGTCCCGCATTCAAGAAATCTTGGGTGTTGGGTTGATTATCCATGATCTTTTTGTAATAATTACGGGCCTGATCGTATTTACCGGTCAAGAAAGAACACCAAGCGATCGGACGCCAAGCCTTCGTGCTTTTATTGTCCAGATAATCTACCTTGAAATAATATTTCAGCGCCTCATTATAATTCTTGAGTTCAAGATGGCAGTGGCCGATACATATTTGGATCGATAAATCATCCGGATTGAAAGCCTCGTAACGATGATAGTATTTCAACGCTTCTTCTGGTTGCTTTAAGGTACGGTAACAACCGGCGATCCGGCGAATAACCCATTTACTATCCGGATTGATAAGATCCGCATGTAAATAAGCCTCCAAGGCGCCTTGTATATCGCCATTCATTTGTTTGCAGTAACCGATTTTCTGGAATAAGATATCACTTTCTTGATTTGCGTCGGATAAGCGATTGTAGATCGTGAGCGCGTCGAGGAAGTAATTCTTCCGGAGATAATACTCCGCTATAGTTGTCAAACTTTCCTCATCACTGACGTAAGGCTGCAAAATTGGCAGGTTATGAAAGTCTAGCGCAGATGTAAATATGTCATCAAAATCCAGATGTCCCGGATAAAGTTTGAAGAAACGATACAAGTCCTGTATGTACTGTCCGGATATGATTTCCAGTTTTCCCCGTTTACTGATCAATTCCTCCTTCGTTTGCTGAATCATCTCGGAGGCTTGGCTACCAAATTGTCCCATCATCATTTGACGGGCTTGATCCGGCAATTGCATCATACTGAAATATAAGGAGTATTTATCGGAATTACACATGAATGCCGCAAGAGTCATGGAATCTAGCATGTCCTTTTCCGTTTGATTCTTGCTCAACTGATTGCCAAAAGCGGAATGCTCGGTCGTGAATGGCATGAACCAGTTACCCAGTTCCCGGAAAAAGGGGAAATGCTTTAGGTGCACGAAAGTAGAGTGCATTACGTCCGCGCCTTCTTGTTGCAGTTCGCTGAACTCCTCCATTTTCTTCCCTAAGGAACTGTTCGATAACATATTCTGCCACTCCGGATTCATCTCGTTTCCGAGAAGTTCCGGATTGATATCCTTTAAGTTTATCTTTTGACTGATTTTAGGGCCTAGCTTGATCATCTCCGGAATGATCTCGTCTTGTAGCTTACGGGTGATCTTCTCTGTCTCACGGGCTAGGATAAAACGAAGGGTAATCGTTCGGATCGCTTTCGTGAAATTAGGAAATCCCTCGGATAAAGCCGCTAGTCGATCCGCTATCTGCGGATATAGCGCCGTACGTTTCCTATAGGTATAGAGCGTCAGGAGAATCCCGATCAACGCGCGGTAACGAATCTCATCTTCTTGGAGATTGGCCGCATCGAATAATAATAGCAGTTTCTCCTTATCGAAAGCGGCTTGCAATCCCAACATTAATGCCGATACGATTTGGCTACCGATGATAAAAGGCAACTCTTGGTCATTCAATAGGTTCCTGATGGAGGCTATTTCTTCCTTATTGAGAGGATTCGAGGTCCAGATCTTATTGAATAATAGGATCGTGGCGGATTCGATTTGCTGCTGCTCCGTGATGGTTCCGGTCGGAGTCTCTATCTTCACCAGAGAGGCGTTTCTCAAGACCTTGTGGAGCTGGTCATAGTTGGTAAGCTCCTTTTGCATCATTCGCCTACGGCTATAATAGGAGAGAGGCGAATCTACCGATAAGGCCTTGTGCTTCACTATATCCGCGAACTCATAGCTGGATGCGATCAAGTTGTTGTATATCTGGTCTTGCATCGGATCTTTAGCCCCCTCGATCCGGTATCGCAACATATATTTATAAGTATCTTGTAGCTCGTTCAACCTGTCTTGGAATGAGTACTCACGTATTCCCGCTATTAAACCTTGGAGAAAATCGAACGCGTTCTTTAGCTCCTTTTCGTCTAATGAACCGATAATTCGGTTGTATGCTTTATTTATTTCTTGTATTGTCATATACTATTAACAACAAATGGTATGCCAAAAGTATAGTATTTAGGCTAAATTTCCTATCTTCGCGTACCTAAAAATAAATTTAGCAGATGAAGAATATCCGCAATTTCTGTATTATTGCTCATATTGACCATGGGAAAAGTACCTTGGCAGACCGTTTGCTTGAGTATACCAAGACAGTAGAAGGTAAAGACATGCAAGCTCAAGTCCTTGACGACATGGATTTAGAGCGTGAGCGTGGTATTACGATCAAGAGCCATGCGATCCAGATGAAGTATAATTATAAGGGTGAAGAATATATACTGAACCTGATCGATACTCCGGGGCACGTGGACTTCTCGTATGAGGTTTCCCGCTCTATCGCCGCCTGCGAGGGTGCGTTGCTGATCGTGGACGCGGCCCAAGGTATTCAGGCGCAAACCATCTCTAACCTGTATATGGCGATAGAGAATGACTTAGAGATTATTCCGGTGATGAACAAGATCGACTTGCCTAGCGCCATGCCGGAGGAGGTCGAAGACCAGATCGTGGAACTGTTGGGCTGCCCTCGCGAGGATATCTTACGAGCGAGCGGAAAGACAGGCGAGGGAGTGACCGAGATCTTGAATACGATCGTGGAGAAGGTCCCGGCTCCGAAAGGTGATCCGGAGGCCCCGTTGCAGTGTTTGATTTTTGACTCCGTCTTTAATCCGTTCCGTGGTATTATCGCTTACTTCAAGGTGGTAAACGGCGTGATCCGTAAAGGTGACCATGTGAAGTTTATCGCTACAGGAAAAGAGTATGATGCCGACGAGGTAGGTATATTGAAATTAGATATGTGCCCCCGTGAGGAGATCCGGACGGGAGACGTAGGATATATCATTTCCGGTATCAAGACGTCCCGGGAGGTGCGTGTCGGTGATACGATCACTCATGTGTCTCGCCCGGCTAAAGACGCAATCGCCGGTTTTGAGGAGGTGAAGCCGATGGTCTTCGCCGGTGTCTATCCAATCGATAGCGAGGATTTCGAGAACCTTCGTGCGTCATTGGAGAAATTGCAGTTGAACGACGCTTCCTTGACTTTCCAGCCGGAGAGTTCCGCCGCGCTGGGTTTTGGGTTCCGTTGCGGTTTCTTGGGCTTGTTGCATATGGAGATTGTTCAGGAGCGTTTGGATCGTGAGTTCAATATGGATGTGATAACCACTGTACCGAACGTTTCTTATATCGTGCATACAAAGAAAGGGGAGGAGATCGAGGTACATAATCCGGGAGGCTTGCCGGACCCGACCTTGATTGATCATATCGACGAGCCGTTTATCCGTGCTTCCGTGATCACGAACACTACCTATATCGGCCCGATCATGACACTCTGTCTGGGTAAGCGTGGCGTCCTGCTTAAGCAAGAATATATTTCTGGTGATCGTGTCGAGATTCATTATGACTTGCCGTTGGGCGAGATCGTAATCGACTTTTATGATAAGTTGAAGAGTATTTCAAAAGGGTACGCTTCTTTCGATTACCATTTACATGATTTCCGTCCCAGTAAGTTGGCTAAATTAGATATCCTGTTGAACGGTGAGCCGGTAGACGCTTTGTCTACATTGACGCACGTGGATAATAGCGTTACTTTCGGACGTCGTATGTGCGAGAAACTGAAAGAGTTGATCCCCCGCCAGCAATTCGATATCGCTATCCAAGCGGCGATAGGCGCTAAGATTATCGCTCGTGAGACGATCAAGGCTGTCCGTAAAGACGTGACGGCGAAATGTTATGGAGGCGATATCTCCCGTAAGCGTAAATTGCTGGAAAAACAGAAAGAGGGAAAGAAACGAATGAAGCAGATCGGTACGGTAGAAGTTCCGCAAAAAGCGTTCTTGGCCGTATTGAAGCTGGATTAGAAAGTCAATGGAATCCGTTCGCTAACTCAATGGATTTATAAAGAAAAGTCAATGGATTCTGTAACGGATTCCATTGACTTTTTTTATATAAATGGGTCACTTCTCGTTCACGAGCCGTATCCCGCCATCTTCCAGCGTGATAAGATGTTGCTTATAGAGTGCCCCGATCGCTTGTTTGAAAGCTTTCTTGCTACAGCGGAATAAGGAATAGATCACGTCCGGATCGCTCTTGTCGTGTACCGGGATGTATCCCCCTTGTGTTTTCATCGCTTCCAGAATGACGCCGGCGATCCCCTCTACCTTTTGATAGCCTTGCGGCGTTAGGCTCACATCTATCTTATCATCCTCACGTACCTCTTTTATATAGCCTTTCAGATGCTCGCCTTTCTCAAGACGCTGGAATACCTCATTATAATAGATCAATCCCCAATGCTGGTTATTGATGATCACTTTATAGCCAAGATCCGTCTCGTCGGCTACCAATAACTGAACCTCTTGATTCTGCTCGTAATCGATAGGGGTATTGTTCAAGAACTTCTCGATACGTGCGGATGCCATGATACGTCCTGTCACATGATCCAACCGGACGTAGACTAAGTACCATTTTCCCTCTCTCATCGGCATTTTCTGCTCCTTGAAAGGAACGAGCAAATCTTTCATGATACCCCATTCCAGAAATGCGCCGGCATTATTCACGTCTTTTACCTCCATGAACTGGAACTCCCCGACCGTTGCCAGAGGACGTGCGGTAGTAGCGATCAACCTCCCTTCATTATCATGATAAATAAACACCTCGACCTCATCCCCGGGCTTCACGTTTTTAGGTACGTAACGAGTCGGCAACAAGATCTCCACCCCGTTACCGCCATCCAGATAAACCCCGAAGTCAAGGTCTTTCACTATTTTCAGCGTGTTATATTTTCCTATCTCAACCATATATTTTTGTTTTGTCACAAACTTACGCAATAATCATGAAAAAGCGGTAAAAACAACTATAATTTTGATTTAGCATGCAGCAATATCTAGACAATTGCATCGTTATAGAAGTATCTTTATACTTGTGGTCCTTTTGAGACCTCATGTTCAAACTAAAAAACGTATATTTACACCTTATTTGAAGAAAACAAAGATTATGAGAGTGAAATTAGTATCAGTAGTGGCATTGTTTGTCTTATTGTTAGGGGCTTGTTCTGTTCCTAAAGATGTGGTTTATTTCCAAGGAGTGGATGCCTTGACCCCCGAACAGGTGAGTAAGATGAATCAAGCTTATACCTCGAAGATTTGCCCTGATGACTTACTTACGATAACCGTTACGGCATGGGATCCGACAGTCGTTACTCCCTTTAATCCCCCTGTATATGCCTATGCGACTCAAGGTGAGACTACGACGGTTTCTTCTGGTCAATTAAGAACGTATTTGGTTGATCAGGAAGGTGACATAAATTTCCCTGTTTTGGGAAAGATCCATGTGGCGGGATTGACCAAGCAACAGTTAAGTGATAAAATGCAAGAAATGATCTCCCCTTATGTGAAAGATGCTTTGGTTAATGTACAGATTGTTAATTATAAGGTCACGATGATGGGTGAGGTCTCTCGGCCGGGTGCGATTTCCGTGAAAAATGATCGTCTTTCAATTTTAGATGCTATCGGTCAGGTCGGTGATTTGACAATTAACGCAAACCGTAAGAACATCTTGGTTATACGAGATAATAATGGAGAAAAGGAGTTTGCTCGTTTGGATATTACCGAGCCGGATATATTTACTTCCCCCTATTATTATCTTCAACAAAATGATGTTGTTTATGTGGAACCGAATAATGCGAAGAAGAGAAACGCCCGTTATAGTCAAGCCCAACAATATAGTATAACCGTGTTCTCCTCAATTTTGAGCGCTGTATCTGTGATAACGACTGTTATATTGGCTATTACTAAATAATAATTAGATGATGGAAGTGAAAGACAACGAAACAATCGGACTTAAAAGTATTATCGTAAGATATCTATTGCATTGGAAATTATTTTTAGGGGTATTCCTGTTTTCTATAATCCCTGCGGTTTTATATCTGATTTATTACCCTCGTACATATGAGATGATGGCCCGTATCCAGATTCAGGAAGATAAAGACCTCGGAGGAGGTAGCTTTGGATTGGGAGAGGCCGCTGGGTTGATGAAATCTTTTGGGTTGGGATCTGTTTCTGGAGGTGTCGTTAATATTGATGATGAACTAATGACATTGACTTCTAATAAAATGCTTCGGGATATGGTTCTGAAATTAGGCGTGAATGTAGATTATTGTAAACCATTTTCTTTGGGTTATCGTTTATATGATGAATCTCCTTTAAATATGGTTGCCGATTCTGCTACAAACGCACGTTTGGCTGAAGCTGTGGAGTTCTCGGTTTCCGTGAAAAATGGGAAGGCGGAGGTTTCTGCGGAGTCTGTTAATATGAAAAAGAAACATTTTAGTTTCCCATCATTGCCTGCTTCCATTGAGTTACCTATGGGAAACTTCACCTTGGACTTTGCGCCGGGAAAAACAGATATCACCTCCGCGAAACTCGATATCACGTATAAGCCTGCGGGTTGGGTCGCAGAGGATTTGGAGAAAGAATTTTTAATAGAAGGAAGCTCCAAGACTTCAAACGTAATAGAGTTGAGTTGCACTGATTATGAAAAGAATCGGGGTACGGATATGCTAGATACATTAATTGCGATCTATAACAAGGAAGCAGAGGCGTATAAAAAAGGAGAGGCTCGTAAGTCTTTGGTTTTCTTAGATGGGAGGATTGAGAATATTATAGCGGAACTTGCCGCTGTCGAAAACCAGATTGAAGAATATAAAAGTAAGAACCGATTGATGGATATTGAGCATGATGTTCAATTCTATGTGGAACAAATGAAAGAACTACAAACAAAGTTGATAGAATTGGAGGCTCAATCTAATGTCATCAATATGATGGATGAATTCGTGAAGGATCCTGCGAATAAATATAATTTGGTACCTGTTTTATTGTCTGCTCAAGAAGGAGAGAAAGGGAGTGCATTAACTAGCTATAATGAAGTTTTGTTAGAACGTGCCCGGGTAATTCAGAATTCTAGCATCAATAACCCCTTGGTTGGAACTTTGACTGAGCAGGCTGATAAATTACGTGGTAGTGTTATAAAAACTATTGGTAACGCTCAAAAAGGTATGCAGTTATCAATAAAGGACGTAAAAGCGAAAGAACAAGAAATATATAAAAAAATGAATAATTATCCAGTTGCGGAAAGACAGTTTATAGAGTTGAAACGTAGGCAGGAAATTATTCAAGGCGTTTATTTGATATTACTTCAGAAGCGAGAGGAGACCGCTCTTATCTTAGGTCAGGCAAGAGATAAGGCTCGGGTGATTGATCCTGCCTATGTAAAGAGTAAGCCTGTAGGTCCTCGTAAGTTATTCGCGCTTATAGGAATGCTGGTACTAACATTGGTGATACCTATATCTTATTTATTTGTAAGAAAGCAATCGTCTCTTCTTATCCAAGAATATAAAAAGCAAAGTAAAGGTTCTAAGTAGTATCTTATGAGTGTAGTTGATTTCTCGAAACTATATCCAGACAATCGTCAAGAAGGAGAAACAGTATTGCGTCAAGCGCAATTAGTGATGTTGAGGATGCTTAAGATTATTGATTATATATGTCGAAAGCATGATATTTCTTATTGGATGTGTTCGGGTACCTTATTAGGCGCAGTTCGTCATAAAGGTTTCATACCTTGGGACGATGATTTGGATATCTGTATGATTCGTGAGGATTATGAGCGTTTTGTAAAGATTGCCGTGAATGAGTTCCCTGAAGATATGATGTTGCAGACCAGAGAGACCGACCCTCATTACCATTATTTACCTTTACCCTGTAAGGTAAGAGACAAGAAAAGCTTCATATTATCTCCGGGATATGAGGATGAAGAATGCGAGAAAGGATTGTTTATAGATATATTTCCTATGGATCGTTATCATAAGCAGAAATTGCCTTTTATGTTTGAAAAAATGGTGAAGGTCTATAATACGTTTATATGCAAGAGCTTGGATGCGATATATTTCAAGGATGAGTCTATAGATAAAAAGATATTGGCTTTTTTTCATCCCGTATTCCATAAACTGGTTCTTCAATATATGAAATTCGCGAAGAAGCTTATTGATAAGAATAGGGGATTAGGTACAGACTGCCGCCTTGGTCATGGTTTCGATACCTTGTGGAAAAGATATCTTCGATTTGACGATATCTTTCCTGTGGTAGAGATAGACTTTGAGGATTCAAAGTTTTTTGCGCCTCATAGACCAGATGTATATTTAACGACATTATATGGTCCTAATTATATGACTCCACCTCCTGAGAAGCTGCGTTTTGCTGCGCAACATGCTCATGAGATAAAGCCAATTATATAAAAATATCCCTCAAAATACTGTTTAGCTATTTTGAGGGATATTTTTTATATCTTGTCGAAGATTATATTTACTTTATCACTGACATTCTGCCACGTATACTCGTCGAGTGGATAGTCAACTCTGGTAAATTCTTGAGTTAGTTTTTGTTTTATGTGCTTAGATAGATCCAAGGTATCCCCTGTTTTGAAATAGTCCCGTGGATTTAGCTCAAGTAATTTATTAGCGGGTATATCACTTGCCAATATAGGTAGATGATAACTCATCGCTTCTAAAAGTACTAATGGGAAACCTTCATTATAGGAAGGTAATACAAAGAGTCTGGCATGGGAGTATAATTGCCTTAGAAATTCTCCATCCACATATCCGGGCATGATTACATTTTGTTTTTGGGCTCTTTCGCTGATCTCGGACGAATAGGAGGAGCTATGGTCTACTCCTCCAGCTAAAACGAGCTTGAAGTCATGAGGTAAAGATTGTACGTAGCTATCAATCAGATAATCAAATCCTTTCTCCTGTGTAATACGTCCAACAGCTAAAATATATTTTTGAGGTTGTAACCCAAGTTTCTCTATATAATCAGTCCTTGTCGCTAGTTGCTTGCGATATACTCCATTCGGTATATAAGTGGATTTACGCTGAATTTTATCATTGAAAAGACACATTTGCTTTTTATTGACAAAGATTACGGCTGTAGAACCATTAACAGCTATCCATTCGCTGAATTTTAATATTTTTCGGGATATGTAATTCCATTTCTTATGTTCATAGTTTGCGCTATGATACGTAAGGACAACTTTCAACCCAGCGAGTTTAAGGAGTGGTATGAACATTCCGGGACCAATGTTATGGATATGTACGATATCTGGTCTCTTAATAATACAATATATAGTGCACAAGAATGAATGGAAAAAAGGCTCAAACCCTTTTATTCGTGTAGAAGGTAGATCTATGAATCGTATGCCTTTATATACCTTTTCCGTATTTTTCTTTAAGAATGGAATTCTTCTGAATATAGAAATGTTATATTTAGAAGTCAGTTCCGGATAAAGTTGCTCACAATGCTTCTCTACGCCTCCTTGTACATTCGGAAAGCCTCTTGTCCCAAATACATAGACATTTTTCATCGCTTATTCTGATCGATAATGAGTTGATAGTTTTTGATGAGTCTTTGATAATGGCTTTCTTCCGAGAAGTTATCCATCGCGAATTTCTTCGCCTCATCCGACATTCTTGCATATTCTTCCTCAGATATAGAACAAGCCTTTGTAATCGTTTCTTTTAGGTCATCGGATGATTTTGGCTTGAATGTATATCCGGTTTTGTTTTCAATAATCAGCTCTGGTATTCCTCCCAAATCACTACCAATGACAGGAGTTCCTATCATATAGGATTCAATGATTGTCATCGGGTTATTCTCATAGCATTCGGATGAGACTACAACAAAAGAGGCATTGTGAATAAGTTCCCGCAGTTCTTCTCCTTGTTTGAATCCCAGAAACTCTGCGTTTGGAGGGCATTGAGACTTTAGTTGCTCCAATAAAGGTCCGGTTCCAGCTAATTTTAATTTTATATCAGGAATTTGCTTGATGGCATTCAATAAGGTGAGGATACCTTTTTCCTCGGATATTCTTCCAAAGAAAAAGATATAATCTCCTTTTGTTGAGCTGTAATCTTTTACCTTCGGGGTAAAATTATACAAATAGGTACATTTATCCTTGAATCGGTTCTCTACTTGAATATGCTTATTCATAGAGAATTTGCTGACAAATATGAATCGATTGATGTAATTGATCGGAGAATAGAATTTTGATCGGAAATAACTATCCATGCTCAACATGAAACTGTTGATGAGGCTACCTTTTGAGCATTTGTGTGTTATGCAATTGTAGTAATTCCCGGTCTTACAACGCTCACAAAAATTCCTTTTTCCATCCGTGAATGTGTATGCAGGACAGACTAAACGATAGTCGTGGACACTCATGATAATAGGAATATTGTATTTCTTGAGGACTGGTAAGATCGATACAGACATACTATTAAACATCAGATGTATATGTGCTACATCCGGTTTCTCCTTTTGGATCAACTTCTCTAATTTACGTGCGGCTTCTTTATTATAGATAAAAGCCGGTAAATTTTTTATTTTCTTGGGTAAAGAAGACTCCGATAGTTCTGGATAGTCTACAAAATACGACTCATAAGGAGAAGGTTCGTTCTTCTTATTCTTAAGACTGAATGGGATAACTGTGTGCCCATGTCTCTCGAGGAGCTGAATCGTGTTGAAAAAGACGGTTTCCGCACCTCCTTTTTTGAAAAAGTATTTATTTATCTGAAGTATTTTCATCTTGTAACTCTTTTGCATTTGGATGAACTTCATCTGTCACCCCGTTCTTCAAATCTGATAATATTAAACCTAATAGCATAAGGACAAAAAAGCCTCTATGCGTTGTAAATGTTGAGTCGGTAGTGCCCTCAATGATAAAGAAACCAATGATCATCAATACCATCGATAAGCATTTCATATTATATGTCCTTTTATGGAATTTAATTGCCTTCATAAGGATATAGATCCAAAAAGTGATGTATAAGATAATCCCTACAATGCCAAATTGAGCTAAAGAAGGGTAGTAGGTATCCGCTATAAAGTTGTAATGGTCCTTACTCATACCCCATACTCCATCTATTCCATATTTTGAATAGATACTCGAATAATACACTCCTGAGGAGAAAGTCCCAAAGCTGGCGAACCCGCTACCGAAAGGAAAGTAATCTATTAATATCTGTGGGGCGGTCGCATATAATACATACCGGGCGATCATGTCTTTGTCTACCTCGCTGGTTAATGTCTGATAGAAATAGAAATAGATTTTCTCTCTAGCGACAAATAATACTGCGACAATAGTTAGTAATATGATCGTAATATTCTTTGCGTCTAATTTGAACTGCTTTATATTTGAGAAGTAGAACGTGATAAATGTAGCTAGAGCGAAAAATCCATAAAATTTAGATCTACCGGATATTAGTCCAATAGACAATAAAGCAACAAATGTAATCTTATCCAGATTAGTAAACTTACTGCAATACAAATAACAAAGGGAAACGCATACAACAGCCGCCGCATAATAGGCAGGATGTCCCATGATATGGAATAAAATCCTAGGCTCTACGGCTTTCCCTAGTCCCATCAGAAGCAAGAGAAACCAAAATACAAGACATATTGATTTCATGATGTTTTTTTGGGATTCGCTAAATCTAGGCATCATTGAATATACGCAGAAAAAAGCGAGATAAGGCTTGATCTGGATTAACATATCTGATATTATTGCTGTTTTCGTATTACTTCCAATGTATAGGGAGTAGCAAAAATAGAACAGGAAAATACCAATGGTTGTTAAAAAGCCCTTGTTGAAGTTCCAGTCGGATGTGGAAAACAGATATATACCGAATAAAACGAACAGGAATAAGGCGCAAATTTCATCTGTGTAATCAAACCCGATGGCATCGTATAACAATATACCAAAAGTCAAGGTGAAAAGAAGCAGATTGAAAAAATGTTTATTAATCAAAGATTGTATCATGTCAAGAACATATTAAATTTATATGTTTTCGACACAAAGTTATGGTTTATTCTTGAGATAAACTATGTTTAGTTCTCCTTTTTGCATTTATTGACTATCAACATCTTCTTTATCGAGCTTCTATTCGACAGGTAGTATTAGTTTGTCACAAATTAGTAACAAAATATTTTTATGCGGAAAAATCTTTGTGATTGTTTAACTTTGCTTTGACTGTTTACTTAAAATTCCGATTTTTGTCTAGAAAAAAGTTTTATATCTGATGTCGCTATTTGAAAATAAGGCGATAATATACTAAAGTTAAGGGATATGTTATTTAACTCTATTGCTTTTCTTCTATTTTTTCCGATTGTGTGCGTTTGCTACTTCGCTTTGCCGTCATTGAAAGTCCGTAACCTATTCTTGTTGGCCGCTAGTTATTATTTTTATATGAACTGGCAACCGATATATGCCTTGTTGCTATTGACAAGTACGGTGATTACCTATTTGGCGGCTCGTGGGATTGGACATTTTGAGGATGATCGGAAGAAACAAGCCTGTTTATTGACTAGCTTGATACTTAATTTGGGCATTTTGTTCCTTTTCAAGTATTATGATTTTGCGGCTGAGAATGTAACTTCTTTGTTACGTGTTTTGGGAATAGCGGTTGATTTCCCTTCGTTCTCTATGCTGTTGCCAGTCGGAATATCGTTTTATACGTTTCAGGCATTGGGTTATTCGATAGACGTGTATCGTGAGAAAACTCCTGTGGAAAAGGATTTTTTTACCTATGCCTTGTTTGTCTCCTTCTTCCCCCAGTTGGTAGCTGGTCCGATTGAGCGTTCTACCAATTTGCTGCCTCAGTTTAAGGAGAAGCATTCGTTTTGTTATGAGGAGGTGATGGCCGGATTTCGGTTGATGCTTTGGGGCTATTTTTTGAAACTGGCATTAGCGGATCGATGTGCGATTTATGTGGATGCCATATTTAATAATGTAGAACAGCATAATGGAGGCTCTTTCTTGTTAGCCTCTTTGTTCTTCCCTTTCCAAATTTATGGCGATTTCGCTGGCTATTCCTTGGTGGCTATTGGGGTTGCTCGAGTGCTAGGCTTCCGGTTGATGGAGAATTTCCGCCGTCCATATTTTGCCGCCAGTGTGACGGAGTTTTGGAGGCGATGGCATATCTCGCTTTCTACTTGGTTCAAGGATTATGTGTATATTCCATTGGGAGGAAATCGATGCGGGCGTTATCGCCAATATTTCAATGTGTTGACTACATTCGTTGTTAGTGGTTTATGGCATGGTGCCAATTGGACATTCTTGGTTTGGGGAACATTGCATGGCGTGTTGCAGTGTGTAGAGCGAGCTTTAGGCTTTCATAAGGTAAATTGGACAGGCTTTAGGAAGTTTGTGCATGTCTTTTATACCTTCTGCGTGGTAAGTTTGGCTTGGATTTTCTTTCGGGCAAACAATGTATCCGATGCGTTTACGATCATTCAGGGTATCTTTACGGATTTGAAGATGCCTTATCTGCAATTGGCGGATTTCCTTGCGATAGGTATGGCATTGGCTCTGTTATTCTTGAAGGAGTGTATTGATGAGTTTGGCTGGTCGATGCGCATTTCTGAGTCTCCACAATGGTGGTTGAGTCATCTTTATATGGTGGTTATGATTGTCTATATTATTTTGTTGGGAGTTTTGAACGGTGATCAGTTTATTTATTTTCAATTTTGAGGAAAGAATTTTAGTTACCTATGATGTTATAATTTGGTAGAAGGGATGAGAAAGTTAATTATAAGTTTGGTTACAGTGTTGGTTGGTGTGTTTATCGCTGATCGGTTAGGAGGAGTCTTCATGTCTTGGGTAAATCAACACTCCTCTGATATCACGGCTCCTAAAGTTCGATATTTGGTAAGCGAAGTGAAAGAGGATGTCCTTCTGTTGGGTACTTCTCGTTGCAATTATCATTATGTTTCCTCCATATTAAGTGATTCGTTGGAGATGAGCGTTTATAATGGGGGAGTGAACGGATCGGATAATATTTTTTCGCACTATTGGGTGTTAAGCCATGTGTTGTCTTATCATACGCCTAAGATGGTTTGTCTGGAGTTGATGGATAATGATTATGTGATTCAGCCGGCTCCTTTTAAGACGATTAGTTTCTTTGCCCCTTATTTTGGCCATAATGAGCGTGCGGATTCTGTCTTCCGGTTAGCTGGGACTTATTGGGCCTATGAATTGTCTCACCTCTATCGTTACAACGCAAAGGCCATATCTAATTTGGCAGGATTGCTTGTGAGTCGGGTAGGTAATGAGGATCATGGCTATTTGCCCGCTCCTAAACCGGTTCGTTATCCTGAATTATTAGGCTTTGACAAGACACGTGAGGATGTGGATGTTTTGAAATTGATCTATTTGCGTAAATTCATAGCGTTGTGTGAGGAACGAGATGTGAAACTGGTATTTATGGTTTCTCCTCGTTACTGCAAGGTGGGAACTGATAAATATGATGTTTTGAAAGAGGTCGCCGCCGAATATGACATTCCTTTCTTTGATTATTATACGAAAGGACTATTCTTGGATCATCCGGATTATTTTAAGGATGTTGCGCATTTATGGGATAAAGGAGCTAGATTGTACACCTCTATTTTTGCGCATGATTTGAAGCTGCATCTTCAGCGATAATTGATAAGAAAACTACCGGCCCAAAGACAGTATACTTGCTTTGCTGGAGAAGATATACTTAAAGTGCCGGAGAAGATATACTTTGTTGGTAAAGTAAGTATATCTTCTCTGCATACCTTGCGTACATACATTTGTAATACATCATGCTTTCGTACAGACCTCCTAGGTGGCTTCCTAAGTGAATAACTGATCACTTCTTGACTCGTAAGCTAACGGCTACCCCTAGCCGTTAGTTATTCACTTGACAAGCCGCTAGTTATTCACTTGACAAGCTCTAAATATACCATTTCTTTTATCCTTACCAAGTGCTTGCGCTTTTTATAATCCACTCGTCGATAGTGAGTTGGATGCTGTCGTTGTTGATGCCGACCTTTATCAGTTGCAGGCCGTCGGCCGTATAGGGTATCAAGTATCTTTAAAGAGTCTGAATTTATGTACACCTCTAATACGGAAAAGGAAAAGAAGTGTCTCAGACACGACTACCATCATTGCTACCGTGATAGGGGCGATCATTCCGCAAACATATAGAATCGCTAATCCGGTGATGTGTACCATGGAGGTGGTCATAACTGTATAGTTCGTATATAGAGGATGCCCCATGGCCGCCAGAAATGGATATCCTAGTAACATAGAGGGGATGGTTACGAAACAAGCGATTACAAGTATCCGGAATACTTCTAAGATATCCGGATCGGCTGTCCCATAGACAAATCTTAATACGTAACTTGAGAATAGAAGTACGATCGTTACGCAAAAGAAGTTGGCGAATGTTATTTTATAGAATACTTTTTTGAAGAACAAGACATCTCTACTTTTCGCTATATGCGGAAATAAAACCCCAGTGAATGGTGTCAATAGCTGATTGTACGCTTGATATAGTTTCTCTGCTGCCGAATAGTAACCCACCGCAGTGTTTCCGCAAATCAAACCCAATAGAAACGAGTTGCTTGTGGTGAACAAAGAGGTAGAGGCCCGGGAGAGAAAATAAGTGGAACTATCTTTTAAGGAGTTACTAATTTCTTCGATCGATGTGAAGTACCATCTCATCCCCATTCTGAAGTAAACAATAAAGATACTAACGATCCCGGCAAGAATAAAGCCAAAACTATAGCATATCGGTACGTATATATAATTTTCCGGTTTTCGAATGAAAATGAAAAAGGGAAGGAAACTCAATGATTTCGCTACGATATTGAATACCGTAATGTATTTCATATTCTCCATGCCTTGAAAAAACCACATAGGAAACATAACATTGCCTATGATCATGCCAAAATATAGGAGATAAAAAGAAGATTCTGACTTAAACTTATCAAAACAAGTGATCAGAATGAGTAGTATGGCGAAGCTGACCCCACATAAAAAGAAACGTCCAAGCATTGTGCTATTTAGGTAAGAATTGATTTTACCTAAATCTGTTTTATGCTCAGAGATATATTTCGTGGCTGATAGGTTAAAGCCAAAATCCGTGAACATAATGAAATATTGCATCAAGGCGTAGCCGAACGTCACGAGCCCCCAGCGTTCTACACCGAGTACTCTGAACAGAAAAGGGAATGATAATAAAGGTAATAAATAATTAACTCCTTGGAGCAATGCCAAGGAGATAAAATTTATAACCATAGGATTCTTGAGTTTCTTTTTTATTTCCATATAATAGAGACCGGATTGGACTTCCTTATTTATTCAATGAAGTCAACGCTTCTGTTAGCTTATCATTGTCTTCCTTATTCCGGATAGCGATTCGGATATATTGTTTTCCTTCGAACCCAGCTTTAGTTCCACAGTTTTTTATCAAGATATTATTTCCCGACAATAAAGAGCTACAAAGTTCCTCCGATGTGTAAGTATCGGTTACTTCACATAAGAAATAATTTGCGGCGGAAGGAATAACCCTAAGATATGAGACGGCCTGTAGATTCTGGAAGAAACGTTCTCTTTCGTTTAAGAATTTATGACAAGCTTTGTCGTAGTCATCACTGTATTTCACGAAAATCTGCATATAAAATTCAGCGAAGGAGTTGATGTTCCAAATCGATATGTCTTTTTTCAACGCTTTTATGAGATCTTTGTTTCCCGACGCTAAAAAACCTAATCGTAATCCGGGAACGCCGTATGACTTTGATATGCTCTTAATGACAATCAAATGTGGATATTTGTTTAGCAACTCTTTATCTAACAGGGAAAGTTTCTTTTTAGGATTTGCGAAATCAAGGAAAGATTCATCGATGATTAAACGAATCCCTTTTCGTTCGGACCATTCGACTAGCGCAAATATCTCATCTTTAGATAATAAATTTCCTGATGGGTTATCAGGGTTAATTATCAAAAGTTGTTCAATCGGTTTGTTATCAAAGAAAGATATAATGTTTAAAGCGGTATAAGAGAAGTCTCGGTTGCTGGGAGTATAATACACCAGTTGCTTAGGGTCCAAACGGTTCGGGTATTCCTCGAATGTTGGTAATATCACTCCTGTAGTATAGCCAGAGGTCATACGCATATAACCGCTGATTAACTCGGCCGCTCCATTTCCTACGATGATTTGTTCGGAGGCTACACCCGCATAACGGGCAGCTAGCTGGGCGTTCTCTTGCATGCCGGAAGGATATTCGGTAAGAAGGGTATTGAAGTTCGCTTTCATTTCCTCCTTTAACCGGGTATTTGGGAAATAAGGATTGACGAGATAGCAGAAATCCAATAACATAGGAAAACGCCAGTATCCACCGTAACGTTTGCCGTATAAAGATAATGCTTGCTTGCCTTCCGAAAATAAGGCTTCCGCATTATTTAAGTCCTGTTGGTCATCGATCTCATACCATTTTTCGGTTGTAATCGTCAAGGCCTTTAAATCCGGTCTGTCTAATAAGGATATTACCTTTAGAACTTGTTCGTAGTATTCATTATTACCGAGGGCTTTACAATAAGCCTCTAAAAAAGGAATATACTTGTTTGTGGAAAACTCCTTACTGAACTTGTATATGTTTACGGTCTTGTAATAAGAATCCTTTTGGCAAAATTGGAAGGCCTTTTTCGAGATGAAGTTCAGTATATTATTGTCTTCATCCAGTCGTACGACAGTACCATCCATCCAACTTTGATATTTAGCTACTACCGCTAAATTCGGATAGGGATGGTTTATCAGTTTATTGAGAATCGAGTTTTCAAAAATCAAATCAGATTCAAGTAAGATTGTCTCATCCTCTACCAGATAGTTTTTAGCGAGATATAACGAGTATATATTATTTGTTTTATCATATACGTTATTCTCAACATAGAGGATAGGTGTGTTATTTATCTTATTTCCGATAAGTTCCCTAACTTTATCTCCTTTGTAACCTATTACGATAATTATACGTTTTAGCGATAGGGCTGCCAGTTGTTTAAGCATTCGTTCGATTAGGGTCTGATTATGTACCTTAATCATACACTTCGTGTTATTTTGTGTCAACTCTTTAAGGCGTTTGCCCATGCCTGCCGCTAATATAATCGCTTGCATACCTTTCTTTTTATTAATTATATAAACAATACCCCTATCGATTTTACTATCAAAATATAGATTTGACAGTACTGAACCAAGAGGGGCTGTCCTTATAAGATGATTCTATTGTATAAAACGCTGCATATGAAAGCTGATATCATATCCAGAATTTTGATACCTCTCTTTCTATCTTAATCTCTGGAGATTGCGCAGATAAACTATCATAAATTTTACTTGCGAATAGAATATCATGTAGACCAAGACCTATATTATAACTTAATATCCGTTCATGGTCATTTTCTCTGCCAGCCGTTCTGCTTGATAAAACGTCTTCTAGCTCGGCATATTGTTTGAATTGGGAAAAATAACGGAATCCTTTCACGTGATCGGTATCATCACCGTATATTTTATCGAAAAAGAGGTCGCAATTCTGGAAACCTCTCGTATGTACTGGCACAACTAAACAGCCTTCTTTAAAAAGTTCGTTCTTCGGACAGATCAAGTCGCTAGCATCAGTTATGCAACTGATGATGACATCCGAACTGGAGATAAGATCTTCTATGTCCCCTACGATCGAGAATGTAACATTCGAGTAATCCTTAAATCTTTCAATAAAGGAGTCTGCTTGATCTTTATACTTTAATAGTCGGACTGTATGATGCGTATCTTTTTGGCTATCAAGTAAACATAACATAGTGGCTCGTGCGGTATTTCCTAGGCCGATGAAACCGTAAGTCATGGCGTTGGTCGCTTTTAACGTTTGAATGGCAAGTGTAGCGACAGCCCCTGTACGCATGGCAGTAATCCAATCTCCATCCAATAGGGCTAATAACTCTCCTGTATTGGAATTATAAAGTAGGATGTCGCTTCCTAAAGCGGGTATACCACCCACGATGCGATGAACTACCTTAATCCCAAACCTAGAGAATTCTTGAGGTAGGAGACAGGGCATGGAAGTGAAAAAATCATTACCTTGGGGATGTACACTTATTTTTGCGGGTAGCTGGGCTTTTTTCTTTATAGAGAAACTTTCTTTTGCCCAGTTTACACAAGTTGATGGTGTGATGCCTAAATCCTTAATCTGATTTTCAGAGATAATTTTCATATTAACTTCCTTATTTTAGTTCACGTTTCTGCCAAAAAAGCTTCCAAAGTTATGTATAATTCTTGAAATAGTCTTACTTTTGTATCTCTTTTAAATGTACTAGAAACATAAGTAATAGATATATATGAAAATAGCGATTGTAGGTACAGGCTATGTCGGGCTGGTAACGGGTACTTGTTTTGCGGAAATGGGGACTGAGGTCTTTTGTGTGGACGTGGATAAGGCAAAGATTGAGAATCTAAAGAAAGGTGTAGTTCCTATCTATGAACCGGGGCTAGACGAGATGGTGGCACGCAATTTCCAAGCTGGTCGTCTTCATTTTATGACTGATTTAAAAGAATGTTTGAATGAGGTCGAGGTGCTGTTTTGTGCGGTTGGTACACCTCCCGATGAGGATGGGAGCGCCGACTTGAAGTATGTGCTTGAGGTGGCCCGTACGGTGGGACGCTATATGAACAAATATATCTTGGTTGTTACGAAGAGTACGGTTCCCGTAGGTACTGCCCAGAAAATCAAGAAAGCGATCAAGGAGGAACAAGCCTTGCGAAATGTGGATATTGAATTTGATATCGCTTCTAATCCTGAGTTTTTGAAAGAAGGTGCGGCTATCAAGGATTTTATGAGTCCGGACCGGGTTGTTGTCGGGGTTGAGTCCGAACGGGCCCAAAAGTTGATGTCGAAATTATACCGTCCGTTCTTGTTAAATAATTTCCGGGTAATTTTTATGGATGTTCCTTCTGCGGAGATGACGAAATATGCGGCGAACGCTATGCTTGCGACTCGTATTAGCTTTATGAATGATATTGCCAATTTGTGCGAGATAGTGGGAGCGGATGTGAATATGGTACGTAAAGGTATTGGTACGGATGCCCGTATAGGTAGCCGTTTCTTATATGCGGGTTGTGGATACGGTGGGTCTTGTTTTCCAAAAGACGTAAAGGCGCTTGTGAAGACCGCTGCCGGTAATGGTTACCAGATGCGTATATTGGAAGCGGTGGAAGCAGTGAATGAGGAGCAGAAATCAATCTTGTTCCGTAAGTTAGTGCGGCACTTCAAAGGAGATATTCAAGGCAAGCGTATTGCTTTATGGGGGTTGGCTTTTAAGCCGGAAACAGATGATATGCGAGAGGCTCCTTCGCTAATCTTAATCAAAAAGTTGAAAGAAGCCGGATGTATAGTTTCGGCTTATGATCCGGTTGCTATCCCGGAGGCTCAAAGACGTTTGCCTGCGGGGATGATTTCATATGGCAAAGATATTTATGAGACCGTGATAGACGCGGACGCTCTGTTGCTTGTTACGGAATGGAAAGAATTTCGTATGCCCTCTTGGTCTGTTATCAAGAAATTGATGTCCACGCCTTTAATTTTAGACGGACGTAATATTTATGACAAGACAGAGTTAGAGGAAGCCGGCTTTATCTATCATTGTATAGGTCGGTAAATTTTAATTATACGAGATTGTATGAATCTCCGGATAGTTACGATCATTAGAAGGTTTATAGGCACCGAAGTAGGTGATGTAAATCTTCTTTTCTTTTGTGTCTACGGCATAGATACAAAAACTGTTACTTGATAGGCTATCCTCTTCACGTATGACCCTGTTGTATACCACGCCTTTTTCACTTGGAGCTTGATTGGTACAAAGGATCATTTTTTGTGGAACGAGTTCTGTACTTTCATTTTCTAATCCAGTCACGTCAAAATAGGCATTGCAGTGGATATGTCCACCTAGATAGCAAATAAATTCTCCTTTACGATCACTGAAATCTGCTTTGACATTGATGGGGTCTAGGTTGAACTGATTAGGATATGCTTTTTCTAATGAGGTGCGAGTGCGAAAAGCTTCGATGATCTCGGGAATCATGTTCCAAGAATGGACGAAATCCCCGTCGCATAGATAAGTGTCGTTGTGTACGCTACGGCGTTGAAATGGGTAATGCGTCAAGATAATGACGCTATGATGATCTGTCATGCCATTTTTCAATGCGATGTTTATAAGCCAGTCTATTTGTTTCTGGGAGAAATATGCATAAGAAAAAGTATTATATTGGAAAGCCGGCTGGTCTAGCATATCAAGGGCAATGAAGCGGATCATACCTCCTTGAGGGTTTGCTACATCCGAATAGTAATAATTCTCGGCGCTATTTCGATTCTTTGAATAGTTATTGTTGGCAAATAATATTTCGTTGATCTCGTTCTTATATAAGAAAGTGCTGCCTATCTCTTCCTCGGAATTGCTGTCATGATTTCCTGTACAAATAAAAGTGGGAATATGGTTTTCATCATAAAGATGATGAATAAATGAACGCATACTTTCTTTCGCTTTCTTTTTCTTATCAAAGGAAATAAAATCGCCCGTAGCGGTTATCGCATTGATTCGCAGTTCTTGTTGATTGGCGAATTGGATGGATTGTCGTAGATTTATAGGTAACTCGTAATTATTGCTCGGAGACCAAGAGGATAAATGAGAATCCGAAATATGGACGATCTTAAAACGTTCATAACTTCCACTATCTGTTTTATTGTACATGATTTTCGCAAGCCTTTGAGCTGCGAGCTTATTGTTTTCCCAATAAAAAGGTTCATTTTCTCCGCTACGCAAGTTGAGGTTTTTCCAATCATCTTTACAACCCACTGATAAGATCAGCAGGATAAAAAGGGCATATATTTGTAAGGCCGTGTTATTCATAACCTATGGTGTATTAGAATAACGCGAATATAAAAAATATTTTGTTATTCCTTCATTCTAAACTCTTTTTTCAACGAACACTCACTACACCCGCAACAAGGATCACTGGATTTCGGTTTCGTAAGCATTCGATAAACCTTATATGCGATATATCCGATAACCGAGATACCAATAACGCAAACTGCTATATCTTGCCACATACCTATAAATTTACCTCCTATATATAACTAAATAAAACATAGGAAAGTTCTTAGCTGAATAAACCCACAAAGAAATTCCCCGTTTGATAAACAATGAAAGAAACGATCCATGCTAGGACACAAGTATAAATGATAACGAATATACCCCATTTCCATGAGCCAGACTCGTTGACAATAGCCGATATAGTTGCTATGCACGGAAAATAAATCAAGACGAAAAGCATTAAGCTAATCGCTATGAGCGGTGTGAATACCAAATTACCTTCTGCGTTACGGTCTTGCTTCAAACGCTCCGACAGGGCTTGGCTGTCATCATCGGCATTCCCCGTGTATAATACGCTTAACGTGCTGACAACAACTTCTTTCGCCGCCATACCGGTAAGTAGGCTTACACTCATTTTCCAATCGAATCCTAAAGGAGCCAAGATCGGTTGAATCGTCTGGCCGATACGCCCGATATACGAATTTTGTTGGTGGTCGATTGCCTTCAAGCGTTCTAACTCCTCTATCGTATCTGTTTTTTCTTGAGAATCCAACTCCGTATTTTCGATCTCCGCTATCTGGCGATCAAACTGATCTCCGCTCTCCGAATGTCTGGGGAAATACCCAAGGAACCAGATGATGATAGAAGCGACCAAGATGATACCTCCCATCTTGTGCAAGTATTGTTTCGCTTTCTCCCACATATGGATCATGATGGATTTGCCGGTAGGCATCCGATAGGGGGGGAGTTCCATTACGAAAGGAACATCCTCCTCGTTAAACAGGAAGCGTTTGAAAAGACGGGCCATGATAACTGCCAGCAAGATTCCGGATACATATAAAGCTAATAACACAAAGCTGGCGTTCTTCGGGAAAAACGCCCCGGTCAGCAATACATAAACTGGCAGGCGGGCGCTACAGCTCATCAACGGATTTACCAACATCGTTATCATCCGGCTATTACGGCTCTCTATCGTACGGGAGGCCATGATAGCAGGAACATTACAACCGAATCCCATCACTAAAGGGATGAACGACTTTCCATGCAGTCCCATCTTATGCATGATCTTATCCATGATAAAAGCCGCACGTGCCATATATCCGGAGTCTTCCATGAACGATATGAACATATACAGAATCAAGATATTCGGCAGGAACACGATAACACCTCCCACGCCACCGATGATACCATCCACGAGAAGATCCTTCAAAGGTCCTTCCGACATATGGCTGCGCACGAAATTACCGATCACTTCGACCAATGCCTCTATCCATTCCATCGGATAGCCTCCCAAACGGAAAGTGGCCTCGAACATGATCCACATGAATAGGATAAAGATAGGGAAGCCTAAGACTTTATGCGTGACGAATAGATCGATGATCTGCGTACTCGTTGCCTCTTTGATCGTATTTTGTTCGTAAGTCTCACGCAACGCTCCGGAAATAAAGCCATAGCGTGCGTTCGTGAATGCGGTCTCACAATCCTCTTGCAATAACTTTTCTATTAGGGCTGTATTACGGTCTCTTTCTTGGAAGATCGTTTCGGCACCGGGCAGCGTTTTTATAAATGTCTCTATCTCCCGGTCTCCCTCTAATAGCTTGATAGATAGATAGCGCTTTGACAAGCTTTTGGGTATATCCACGCTATTTTTCAAGGTCTTCCTAACGTTGCTGATCCCTTTCTCTAAAGACTCTCCGTAATTAATATGGATATGACGGATGACAGGATCTTCTTCTTCGTATACCTTGATTACACGGTTAAACAAATCCTCTATGCCAAAGCCTGTTTTACTTACGGTCGGGATAATCGGTGCCCCGATCATTTTTGCTAAGGACTCATGATCGAATTTATTACCATGGCGTTCCAGCTCATCATACATGTTTAAGGCGATTACCATGCGAACGTCCATATCGATCAGTTGGGCGGTCAAATATAGGTTTCGCTCCAGATTGGATGCGTCGATAACATTGATCACCACGTCTGGTTGCTCTTCATTCAAATGCTTACGCACGTATAATTCTTCCGGCGTGTAAGCGGATAGGGAGTAAGTACCCGGTAAATCTACGATGCGGAATGTATAGCCATTCTGTTGGAAGGTTCCTTCCTTGGCATCTACGGTCACGCCGCTATAGTTACCCACATGCTCATGTGCTCCGGATGCGAAATTGAAAAGAGAGGTCTTTCCGCAGTTCGGATTACCAACCAAGGCTACGTTAATTGTTTTTCCTTTATGTAATGCGATGGCTTGCAATTCATTGCCGGGAGGCAGGATAAAAGAGTCTGCGCTCCTGTTCGTATCTTGTACCGAGGTAGCTTGTTCCTTCTCGAAATCCGCCGCACTAACGACTTCGATCAATGCGGCGTCCGAGCGTCGCAATGAGACATCATATCCCATTACACGATAGTGAATAGGGTCTTTGAGCGGAGCGTTTTGTATAACGATCACTTCTTTCCCTCTGATAAATCCCATCTCGATAATGCGTTTGCGGAAAGCTCCGCGACCCATTACCTTTACTATAACACCTTTATCGCCTGTGCGAAGTTCTGATAATCTCATGTCCTATTAAATGTTACGCGAAGGTAGCTTGAAAACTTCGTACCACCAATACCAACTAATAGGTATTTTTTTATTTCCATGGGTTGTTTTTCGAGTATTTTATGTATGTTTGTACCACAAATTTCAACTTTAGACAAATGAAACTACGAATTACTTTGTTCGCTACCTTATTGGTTCTTCTGTCTGCTTGTTTTACAGGCTGTAAAAAAGAATTGAAGGATTTCTCTTTTAGTTATAGTATGGAAAGTGTAGATAACTACAAACTAATGGTTCTGTTTGATAGTGACAAGACATTCCGTATCGAGGAGTATAATTATTATATGGATAATTTCGCCAAGAAACGAGATCCTAAAATTATGGAGGGGACATTGACTGACGAGGAGTTTGCTTCTTTAAAACCGATTCTGCAAAAATGTAATTTCTTTAAGATGAAAGACTCTTATGGCTTTGAGGAGGAGACGAACCGGGATTTAGGGGATATCATGTATCAGGTTTCATTTACCACGGAAGGTAAGGAGAAATTTATCTCTATCCGTAATAGCGATACCGGACAATTTTCCGCTTCTTTCGTGAAGTTGATCGGTTTTATCAATACATTCTTGAATAATCATAAGAATGACTAAACGCTTTTAGCCGGAGATGGAGAATAAACGAAACCGGGTTCTATTGTGCTTAGGCTCTAATTGGGATAAAGAGAAAAATATGGAGCGCGCGGCGGAGATGCTGCGTGCTCATTTTGTTTTTATACAGTTTTCTCAGCCAGTTTATACGGAACCGATCGATTGTCCATTATCAACTACATTTTTGAATCGAGTGGCTGTTTTGTATAGCGAGGAGAGTCCGGCGCGAATAAAGGATGTCTTGAAAGATATAGAATGCTGCATCGGCCGTAAGCCGGAAGATAAATCTTGTGGACGTGTGCCGATAGATATTGATTTATTGCAGTGGAACGACCAAATCTTGAAAGCTGAGGACTTGACCCGTGAATATGTTCTAGATGGCATCTGCTCGCTCCTTGCCGCAGGAGAGAATGATGAATGGTGCCAATAGAAAACCAAAGGAGCCGCTGTTGCGGATCAATGCGTTGATACCTTTGCATATCAAAGAAAGAACTGGGTTGCTTCGGTCTGCGTTATAAAATCCTTTCTCTACTTTAAGCTTGAACTGGTAGGGTGCCAATAAGTCCTCATAAGTCTGTATGGGAAGGATTCGTTCGGCCCAATTACCTGTAGCCGGATCGCAAGTATTGTATGGGTCTTCCGGACTTGGTAAACTCTTTTTCTCGATCGCTTTTTGGATATCGGGATAGGTCAAGCCTCTAGTCTGCCGGGCCCATGTCTCTACTTCTTTTGGGGAGAAAGCCGGGCAAAGTTTCGTTATGAATTGCTCTCGTAATGTATAATAGTTGGGGGATTCCAAAGATCCACTTTCGCATCCGACCATCATCTTATGTAACCGTTGTTGGACATACGGGTTGAATGGTGTAGAGGCTGTCGTGAATAGTAGATACATGGAATCGTTTATATGGATTAAATCCTTGAAGAACAAAGATAAATCATAGACATGCTCTATCAGGTCCGTAGCGATTAAAAGTTGGGGGTAGACTTTGTTCCTTGCGCACCAGTCCGCAAGAACATCTGAATCTCCATGGAGTATGATATCGGGGCCTATTCCTATTATTTGTTTCAATAGCTGGATCGTCTCCACGGAAGATGGGTTAAGATCAATATAAATAACTTGTCCTATTCCTATGGATTTCGCCAGAATACTAAGGAAGCCGGTTCCTCCTCCATAATCGATTAGCGTGACATCGGAGATAGGGGTTTGTATCGCTTGAAGTCCTCTTTGCAGGCAATCTGCGTATATATGCATGAAATAGCTTAACGCCGGCTTTAAGTTGCCGATGTATCGCTTATTATAATCGCTGATCGGTAATTTATTATAGTCGATCGCTTTCAAACGTTCGGTTAATGTATGTAATAAATCACTTCTATTCTCTTTCATCATATATCATCTTGTATAAACGTATCCCTTGATCTTCATTAGAAAAAGCAGGGAACAATAATTGTTTTCGTTTATCTATCGCCTCTTTATCTATAGGTAGGGCCATTAATTGTTCGCAAGCCCGTATCATCTCATCCGGCGTATCGGCGATATGGCATAAAGGATCTAATCCGCTACCCGCTAGCATGAGATGATTGACAATCGTATGCCTTCCGGCGAATAAGCTGTTCAAAAGCTTTAGTTTTAGGCCGGTATCTTGAAATGTGATTAGCATATGAATTTGTGCGTTGTGGATCAATGCGTCCATACGTTCCTTACTGGGATTTGCTTCTACTTTTATATGTGGGTAAGGAGCGGCTGCCTCTCGTATCAAACGGGTCGGGTTCATGCCCGCTATTATGCAGGTATGTTTTAATTGGCTGAAAACATGCTTGGTGAGAAATAACACGGCTCGTTCATTCTCGATAACGGATAACTTGCCATGATATAAAATATAATCGGATTTTCCCGGTTCGGCCGTAATCCGGTTATTCTCGTGGAAACAAGGAACGAACTCGATCCTTTGATTGGGAAATTGTTTTCGTAAATAGTCTGCGTCTGTCGTGGATACGGCGATTATCAGATTTGCGTACCGTGCTACTTTCTGATAGGCTTGGAAGCGCATGGCCTCGATCTTGAAAAAGGCATTGCGAACCAATCCTTTGCCAGACTTTGCCAAGTGGCGATAATAATCGTGCTCGATATTGCACTCCCGGAATATCTTCATACGGTTTCTTAAACGGGGATCGTCCATATAATAGCAGGAGTGGAGGCCCTCAAATAAGATCGGGTAATCATTTTGTAAAAGATTCTCGATCAAGCGATGATCTTTACGGCTATATACATTGTAAGGGAGCCATGTTAAATTAGCGATTACCCCGGTACGGCGTTTATAATAGAAAACCTTGTCGCAAATGCTTTCTAATTCCGGTGCATGCGGACGTTCATATTCGAAACAATGTAATATGAGTTTCACGCCGCAAGCACGCAAGGCTTCCAGTTTATAATACACATCAATAACCCCTCCGTAATTGGCGGGATAAGGTATATTGAACGATACTATGTTGAGGTATTTATCCATCTGCTTAAATCTCCTCAAATATACGCGCAAATTGGCTAGCTTGTTCTTTCCGGGAATAATTCGATAGCTTATCCCGATTGACGGGCGAGGTCGTATATCCTTTTTCCTGCCATTCCTCATAGTAATGTTTCAAGAAATCGTACACCTCGTCTACCCGGGTTGCGGCCAGTCCGGAATGGGTCTCCTTGATGGCTTCGGCGAGGTAGGCCTCGTCACTTTGTACGCATAAGATGGGTTTTTCTACCGCAAGCGATTCAAAGAACTTAGTTGTCATGAAGCCTTTTGGACCAGACGTGTCAAACTTATTCGTCAAGGAAAGCAGCACCGAGCTTTTGTTCAAGATGAGGGGAATATCGGATGCCGGTACATACTCATGGTAATCCATGAAAGATTGCACCCCATGTCGTTCGGCCTCTTGGCGGATGATGGAGCGGGACTCTTGATCGGTATACCATACAACTCGAAAAGTTTCGGGGATAATGACCTTGTCCTCCGTAAGACGGGCGATGGCTGCAAATAATAACTCCGGATTTCGGATCGCTAAACTTAACAACCGTCCGGTATAGGTAATGATAAACCGGGAGGTCTTGATTTGTTGCGGATAGAACAACTCAGGATCGAATCCATTATAAATCAGTCTTACGTTGGGATTATATTGTTTGAGTACCTCCACATGCCAAGGCGATACGGTCGTGACACAATCCGCTACCTCCAAAGCGTTATTTCGCTTTCTAAGTAACCGTTTGCGAAATCGCTTTGTGATGAATGCGTCTAACCATGAAAATGTATGGAATTTATGCGATATATATTCGTTGGAGGCGTATTGCTCGATAATATCTCGTAAATCCACGACGAAAGGGAGGTTGGTATGGATCGCTAACGTCTTGGCGGCGGTTAAAGGAAAGGTGCGGTATGTGCTACACAATATCCCCTTGTATTGGTTGGTCTTTATTAAGGGGATGCATGCGTTGATTATTCTCATGTCTTTATAACCAAACAAGATGTCTAGAAACATGACCCACATCCATTCGATATGCTTTGAGATCTTTCCTGATGCTTTGTAGTAGCGGACGCAATACACGTCCGCATACCCCGTAAGGAATTCGAATGTATTGTCTTCTATGTATTCTGTCACTACGGTAACTTCCCATCCCATGCGTGTCAAATATTTGCATAGATATCCCATTCTGGGGGCGAAAGCGGGTGGGAACATATCACATATGATAAGAAGTTTATTCATGGATTCAATCAGTGTTATAAGAATAGACGAACGACTTCAAACGCTTCCGCATAGGTACATCCCGCTTGGACACCCCGTGCTCTCGCTAATGAATAGATAAAGTCCTTGGATAGATAATCTCTCGCTCCTTGCGATTTATAGGCTTTCAATGATTCTACCTTTGCGTCGATATGGCGCTCTTCCAGCCTTACAAAACATTGTGTATTGAATGTCAGGTTGTTCCAGATTAACTCATAACCTAATATATTCGTGTTTTTGAACGCTCGTAGACCCTCTTGGGCGATCGTCGTATGATCTTGGTGGATGTCGTGCAAGCTAGGGATGAAGACTAGGTCAAAATCGGATACTTTTTTCAGGCGTATTAACTCCTCTAATATCTCTTGTCTTGCGTATCCCAGTTTTCTTACTTCGTAATTGTATATGATTAGGTTTTCCGGTTCTATACCTAAGGTCTGGGTCGCTTGCTTGACCTCTGTCTTCAAGATATCTTTCGGAAAACCCTCGGGAACCGATTGCTGTGCGGTGGAGAAAGCCACATAGGTCACTTTTTTACCATCTTCTATCAGGCGTGAGATAGTTCCCCCCAACCCAAGTTCCCCATCATCCGTATGAGGGGCGAGGACTAAAATATTTTTACAATTAGTAATCATTCTTTCTGATTTATTTGAATACAGGGATTTTATTGTTTTCACTGCTTCGCTAATTCTTTTAATAGCTGGGCGTATAATTTACGTAAATAACTTCCGGACCCTTCTTGTACGGAGTCATTATGCCATAGTAAAACCAATTCACCTCCTACATTATTTACTTGTTCCACTAAATTCCGGCAATAGGTTAAAGCCCTGTCAAAATCCAGTCCCATATATTTCTCCTCCTCTAGGGTACAATCCATTATAATAAGCGGATGTAGTCGGAGAGGAGATAGCCGGCGGGTGATCGGATTGATCCAACGAACCGGGTAGCAAGTCCCTAACCGGAATCCGGAGACATCGGCGTACCCCATGGTGAAATCGTCCGTAACCCCAGCAGCCTCTATTTGGTCCATATCTTCCGGTTCCCGGATTGCCAAGAAATGATGACGGTTGAACCGAACATTTTTACCGATATGATCTTCCAGACCGGTTTTCTCTTTCCGGATAAGGCTGGGAGTCGTACCCGCTTGGTAGCTACTATGCAAACCAATAGTTACATTATGCTCTAAAGCACTTTTTATCAATTTACGAATATCTTTATTCCTCAAATCGTAATGAGGTTTGTCGTGCTTGGCTTTCCCCCCGTTCCGGATAAATAGGATAGGGTGACATTGTTCCTTCCCGATCAAGTCCTGAAGGATACTATTCTGGCGGAAAAACCAAGGGAAGGTATAAAACGGGTCTTTCTCAAGGGAACCGAATTTACCTTGAAAGGATTTATATAAACCTCTTCTATCTCTAATAGACCGTATCAAACCTTTCCACGAACGATATAGAGTCGGAGAATCTACGTCGTGCGTGAGGTAGATCTTCCGGATTTGCTTTTTTACCTCGGGTACACGTAACCGGGATTGGCGCAGCCAACGATGAAGCAGCATGCGATATTCATCCACGATCGGACGATGCAGGAAACCGGCCCGGTAGGGCAAGGACTCTTTACCGGGAAATCTTCCATGCTCATCCCGAAGTCCACGCCGTACCATCTCCTCGTATCTGGAAATGAGAAAATAAGTACTTGCGATGATATCGGCATGAACCACCCATGTATCTCTTATCCATTCCTCTTTCGGCGAGCCGAATAACAAGGGGATACCTTGAACCTCTTGCAAGGGGAGTTCCGGTAAGGAAGCGGGAGTCCCGTATGTTTGTCCATCAAAGAAGCCGGATGGAATGATAACGACGTTATATCGGTCGAATTTATTGGGATCAGCCGTGTACCCGATCGTTTCCACCAGTTCGCTAGGGACATCATCTCCTACAAGAAAACGTATTATATAATGTAAAGTGCGATTTTTCATACCCATTTGCTTAGTTTAATGCGTGCTCTGTCTAATAAACTCAATTTCCCCCTAGATATTGTGAAAAATGGGGTTTGGATAGCTCCGAACTCGCGGAAGAAACGTTCTACTCCGGGTAGCATAGACCCTTCGAAATCAAATACCGTCGTAAATTGAGAAACGAAATGAAGACATTCCCACAGGACGTAGCTTTGCGCTCCGGAACCTCTATAGGCCGGATTTCCTCCTCCTGCGAGATAGTAAGCCGATCGATCTTGCCATACGATGAAAGCGGCCGCATGTAAATGGCCTTGCTCGTCATAACCTCCCCATAAATCACCTTGTCCTCTTTGCCGGCAAGTGGCGATCAAGTCTTTCAGTACATTCGTGTCTTCCTTGATTCGTACATGCTGGCGGTCAAATGTTTGGGTTTGTACAGCTAGGAACTCATTCAAAGGAATCCCTTTTTTTACGGATATATGGTATTTATTCTGCGCTTTCGTAATATTTCGCCGGATATTGGGGCTCATATTCTCCCATACCGCTTGATGATCCCGGATATTTTTTAATAAATAGGTATAACGTGTCGTTTGGTTATATCCCGCCCAATAAAACGGAAGCCAATCCGTAATGTCATAATTGAAATTTTGCAGGAAGTGCGGATAGCGTTTTAGTTCTTCCGTGAATTGTTTGCATAGTTCTTGACGTCGTCCTAACTCGGTCGTATATTTCGTGTCGGAGGAACTTGCGGCGAACCAAGGGCCCATCGTTTGGGTGTAAGAAGGCATTGAGACAATATCGGAATGGGGGACGTAAAGGGGGAGGGTTGCCTGTATCCTTCCCTTTTGTTCTATAAGCAAGACATCCCATTTTTTTTCTCCGCAAACCGTATCCAACCACCAGTCATGTGAGAAGATCGGTATATTTTTTTCAGTATTGCAAAGTAAACGATATTTGTCTTTATTACTCATTACAATTTCGTATAGGGGCGGGGTTTGCCCGCCCCCGCAAATTACTTGTTGGCTTTTAATGCCTCAAATATTAATTCGGATAATTCGTCTGCCAATTCGGGATTGTCCTCGACACATTGTTTTGCCGCATCACGACCCTGTCCCAATTTGGTATCGTTGTAGCTGTACCATGAACCGCTCTTCTTGATGATATTCAGTTCAGAACCAAGATCGATGATCTCTCCGGAACGGGAGATACCTTGACCGAACATGATATCGAACTCTGCCTTGCGGAATGGAGGAGCCACCTTGTTTTTTATAACTTTCACACGCACTTGGTTTCCCTTGATCTCGTCACCATCTTTCAGCTTTCCAATACTACGGATATCCAAACGGACAGAAGCATAGAATTTCAATGCGTTACCACCTGTCGTCGTTTCAGGGTTTCCGAACATTACACCGATCTTATCACGCAATTGGTTGATGAAGATACAGGTCGTATTCGTCTTATTGATCGCGGCCGTCAACTTACGAAGGGCTTGCGACATTAGACGAGCTTGCAGACCCATCTTGCTGTCTCCCATATCGCCCTCAATCTCGGCTTTAGGAGTCAATGCGGCTACGGAGTCGATAACAATGATATCTACGGCGGATGAACGGATCAATTGCTCGGCTATTTCCAAGGCCTGCTCACCGTTATCCGGCTGGGAGATCCATAGGTTCTCTACATCAACGCCTAGCTTCTCGGCATAGAAACGGTCAAAAGCATGCTCCGCATCGATAAATGCGGCGATACCTCCTTTTTTCTGAGCCTCGGCGATCGCATGGATCGCTATCGTTGTCTTACCGGAAGATTCCGGACCATAGATCTCGACGATACGTCCTTTCGGATATCCACCTACGCCCAGCGCTGCGTTTAAAGCGATAGAGCCTGTCGGTATCACCTCGATATCCTCGATGCTTTCATCGCCCAGTTTCATGATCGAACCTTTTCCGTAGTTCTTCTCGATTTTATCCATTGCCGCACGTAAAGCTTTTAGCTTATCCGTGTTAGCGGCTGGTTTACCACCTTCTTCTTTCGCTTTTTCTTCGAACAAATTTTCTTCTTTTGCCATATGTGTCCCTTATAAATTAAGGATTTGATTTGCATGGTCTTTTGTCTTCACCTCTTTCGGCCCGATGATATTGGTAACAATACCTTCCTCGTTAATGATAAAGGTGGTCCGGAGAGTCCCCATGTATGAACGTCCGTACATTTTTTTCTCAGCCCACACACCAAACTGTTCTTGTAAGGTCGTGTCTGTGTCCGCTATTAAACGGAAAGGTAAGTTTTGCTTTTGTATAAAGCCTTGATGCGATTTGGCGCTATCTTTGCTTACTCCGATGATCTCGAAGCCTTTCGCTTGTAAGGCTTGATAGCCGTCACGTAAGCTGCATGCTTCCGCCGTGCAACCGCTCGTATTATCTTTCGGATAAAAATAGAGCGCTACTTTTTTCCCTTTATAGTCACTCATCTTTACCTCTTTACCGTCTTGATCGGTTCCCAAAAACTCGGGAACCTTATCGCCTATTTGTATTGCCATATTACAATTCTAAGTCAATGTTAAACAATTCATGCCAAGGCAAACCTTGCTCATTCAGCTCTTTCATGAATGGGTCCGGATTGAATTCCTCCACATTCCATACACCCGGTTTCTTCCAAATGCCTTGCATAAATAATTTGGCGCCGATCATGGCGGGAACACCGGTGGTATAACTAACACCTTGCGCTCCTGTCTCTAGATAAGCGGCATGGTGGCTACAGTTGTTGTATACGTAATAAGTTAATTCCTTACCGTCCTTGATACCACGGATGCGGCAACCGATGGAAGTCTCGCCAGTATAATTCTCTCCCAGATCACCCGGGTTCGGCAGTACGGCTTTTAAGAATTGGATCGGAACGATTTCCTGCCCGTTGTAAAGGATCGGGTCGATACGAGCCATACCGATATTTTGGATGACACGTAGATGAGTCAAGTATTCCTGTCCGAAAGTCATCCAGAAACGAGCCCGTTTTAGGGTCGGGAAGTTTTTGGTCAAACTTTCCAATTCCTCGTGATACATCAAATACGATTCTTTCGGTCCTACATTCGGATAATTCAAGGCTTTATGTACGCTTAACGGATCGGTCTCCTTCCATTTCCCATCCTCGAAATATTTGCCACGTTGAGTAATCTCACGGATATTGATTTCCGGATTGAAATTGGTAGCGAATGCCTTATGGTGATCTCCTGCGTTGCAGTCTACGATATCCAGATAGTGTATCTCGTCGAAATGATGCTTTGCCGCATAGGCTGTATATACGCCGGTAACCCCCGGATCGAAACCACATCCCAAGATAGCGGTAAGACCGGCTTTCTCGAAACGATCTTTATAGGCCCATTGCCAGCTGTATTGATATTTGGCTTCATCAAGCGGTTCGTAGTTGGCCGTATCTAAATAGCTAACACCGTATTCCAGACAAGCATCCATGATATGCAAATCTTGATAAGGTAAGGCCAGATTTACCACCAAATCCGGTTTGAAGGCGTTAAACAAGGCAACAAGCTCTTGCACGTTGTCTGCGTCTACCTGTGCGGTTTGCACTTTCACGTTCTTGATATCGGCGGCGATCTTGTCGCATTTACTTTTCGTACGGCTAGCTACCATGATATCCGTGAAGACATCCGCATTCATCGCTATTTTCTTAACAGCAACGGTACTTACGCCCCCTGCACCAATAACTAATACTCTTCCCATTTACTAATAGAATTAATCTTGTTAATATACAGTTTACAAGGTTTTCAACCAATGGACAAATATACGGCTTTTCCTTGACAATCCCTATATATTTATTCATTTTAGAACGGAAGAGGGAAAAGAAAGATACAGCTAATGAATGTGAATAATGAAAATAGTCGTACTTTTGTCACATTTACTGTTTAAAGTTTGGACATGAGATTCTTAAATAATGTCGGGGGTGTTTTTATTCTGCTTTTATTAGCGTTGGGGTGTAAACCTGAGGCGAAGCGGAGCCGTGTGCTTGTGATCCAATCTTTTCGGTGGGATGATAAGAACTATCTGGAATTAAACTCAGATATCCGGAAAGAGCTGGGAAAAAATCGGGTGAATGCGGACATCCGTACGTTTTATCTCGACTGCGAGTGTTATATGGCTGAGGAGGAAGAGGAACGGATGTATAACTTTATCGATACGATCCGTCTTTGGAAGCCCGACATCATATTGGTGAATGATGATCAGGCTACCTATACGTTGATGAAATGCGGCCATCCTTTTGTAAAGAAAGTTCCGGTTGTTTTCTCTGGCGTCAATTTCCCTAATTGGGATTTGCTGGAAGAATATCCGAATGTAACAGGTAGCTGGGATAAGATTGATTATGAGGAGAACCTTCGTTTGATCGATCGGCAAATGGGAAAGTCTCGCATTTATATCAATTATGATAAGACCTCCTTAGGGCAGTTGGCTTTCCGGGAGTTGATAAAAGCGGTCGATACGAGCCGATATGTGTTGGATTATAATCAATTGGCTTTCCAATTAAATGATCCGGACTTTAAGGTGGATTCCATGATGTTTAGAACCGAGATGAGAATGAAGGCGATACGTCCTTCGAAAAATATAATCCATTTCATGCCTTTTCGTAAAGCCAATGGGGAGTTTTTATTGAGTAATATTAATGGTACCTATCCTTATTGCGTATTTTTCAATATCCGTTATGACTATACATCCGCAGGCTTGTCTAAGATGTTCGTGACTCCTTCATTTACGGCAGTGCGGGAAATCTTTAATATAAACGTGGAAGTTCTGGGAGGCTATTTTTGCTCGAACCGCATACAAGCGGCGGAACAGGCTAGGTTGGCGGCTAAAATTCTTTCCGGTACGCCTGTCTCTTCCGTTCCGATCGTAGAGAGTCCCAAAGAGTATCTGTATGATTGGGTAGAGATGCAACGTTTAGGTATTTCAAAGGAAGAGGTCCCTACTAATGTTCATGTCATAAATATGCCTATTTCCGAACGGTATAAGATAGAGGTTTTTATCGCCTCTTCCTTGGGTGTGATCTTATTGTTGGCATTGATCGGTTATTTGTTTTATCTCTATTGGCGGGAAGCTAGACGAAGGAAAGAGGTGCTCGCTAATTTAAAGCAGGAGAAAGAGCATCTTTCTTTAGCGTTGGAAGGGGGTAATATATTCGCTTGGGAATTACAGTCTGGAACTTTCCGGTTTGACAACGAGTTCTTTAGCTATGTGAATACTTCTCCCCGGGAAATTCCTTTGGATGAGCTTTACGAGATGGTCCATCCGGACGACAGGCAGAGTTTGCGCTCCTTGATTGATTTCATTTGTACGGGTACAATCTCTCATCATATCCTTCAATATCGTTGCGATTTTAACGGGAAAGGTTACCAATGGTGGGAATTTCGTTACGGAAGCTTAGAGGATGCGAATGATGGGTATGTAATCAATGGCTTATGTTTGAATATCCAAAATATCAAGGATACGGAGGAGGTATTGATCTCTGCGAGGGAAAAAGCCGAGGAGTCGGATCGGATGAAGTCGGCTTTCTTGGCGAATATGAGCCATGAGATCCGTACGCCGCTGAACGCGATTGTCGGTTTCTCGAATTTAATGAACTCGGAAGAGGTCTTGGAGCCGGAAGAGCGTGAGCAGTTCGTGAAATTGATTAATACGAACTCCGACTTACTATTGAAACTGATCAATGATATTTTAGATCTTTCCCGTATGGAATCCGGAAAGATGAGTTTTGTTTTCGATCGCCATGATTTGAATGTCTTGATCAATGAAATCTATTGTACTTTCCAATTGATGATGCCCGAGGGGGTAGAGCTACGCATGCGTGTCCCCGAGATCCCGGTGGTTGTGGCGGTAGATCCTTATCGGCTGAAACAAGTATTGTCTAATTTTATCAATAATGCCATCAAGTTCACGACTTCGGGCTATATAGAAGTTGGATACTATTTCTGTACGAAAGGCGACTGCCTTCATATCTATGTAGAAGACACTGGTATCGGCATCCCTGAGGAGAAACAGAAGCAAGTCTTTGATCGTTTTTGCAAATTGGATGAGTTTGCGCAAGGCACTGGACTCGGACTGGCGATTTGCCAAGTGATAGCGCAGCGTTTCGGCGGTGAGATACAATTGAAGTCAGAATATGGTAAAGGTAGCCGTTTTACGCTAACTTTGCCTAAAGAACGTATAGGTTGACAAAGCATGGAACAAATAGAGGAACTTTCACGATTTATCAAGGAACATGCGTCGGATGATTTGAATCGTCTGTTGCTTTCCGCCTCTCGTTATCCGGGGATCGATATCCCTTTCGTGGTGGATCAATTAAAATCTCGGCGGCAGATCAAGGATAAACTACCTTCATGGTATCAAAACGATCGACTGGTTTTTCCGGCGAAGATAGCGGCGGAGCAATGTTCCTCGGAACAGACTGCCTTGTACAAACAGAGGTTGGTAGATCCACAGGCACATGTATGTGATTTGACTGGTGGATTGGGGATCGATAGCTATTTCTTCTCCCGGAAAGTACGGCAGGTTACCTATATCGAACGATTTCCCGCTTATTGCGAGGCGGCTATCCATAATTTCAAGGTGCTAGACGTTGGTAACGTAACGGTATTGAATGGCGATTCTACGGAGTTAATAGATAAGATCGATGGAATAGATGTGTTTTATATCGATCCGGCTCGTAGGGGAGAGGGGAATAAGCGGGTTTTTGCGCTGCAAGATTGCGAGCCGGACTTGACAAAGTTGGTTCCTGTCTTGTTTGGTCATGCCCCTAAGGTGATCGCTAAATTATCTCCGATGGCGGATATTCATATGACGTTGGATTTACTTCCGGATGTGACAGCCATACAGGTGCTTTCGGTGAAAAATGAATGTAAGGAGCTTTTGTTTGTGTTGGAGCGAGGATCGAAAGGCGGGAGTCCTCAAATCTGTTGCGTGAATTTCACTTCGGAGGAAGAGCCGGAATTGTTTGTGTTCTCATTGGTGGAAGAACGGGAAGCTGTCGCTTCCATCCGTGGAGAAGTCAAGCGTTATTTATACGAACCGAACGCTTCCATCTTGAAGGCGGGTGCGTTTAAAGCGGTCGCCACTCGTTTTGGATTGAATAAATTGCATGTCAGCAGTCATTTATATACGTCGGATGAGGTTGTCCCTAGTTTTCCGGGACGTTCTTTTGTGGTAGACGAAGTGATCCCCTTTACGAATAAACAATGTAAGACCCTGTCGAGGCAGATTCCCCAAGCGAATATCACAGTCCGCAATTTCCCCCTCTCGGTGGATGAGTTACGTAAGCGAACTAAAATTGCGGATGGAGGAACTATCTATCTTTTCGCTACTACTCTGGAAAATGGGGATAAGGTACTTATCAAAACTCATAAGATATAGGATACTGCACGGACGTTGCAGTGTTACCGCATAGGTGCTGCAGCATTACTGCATAAGGGTTGCAGTACTACTGTAAGGCTTGTTGCAGTACTACTGCAAAGCCTGTTGCAGTGATATCCGAAGGGATATAAAAAAAGTGTATGATGTTATCACCATACACTTTTTATGATATGAGGTTTATATTACTTCAATAGATTCGCACGCATTTCCTCAATCTTAGCTTTTGACTCACGAGCCATATTTATGGTTGCTACCATTCCGCTTAACGGAGCGATTGTAGTTCCTAATTGCTCCAAGTCAGGATAATATTTAGCTAAGTCGGCTGTGATCTGCTGGATGATACCGATACGTTTTTCCATATTCTCGCTCAAACCGGCGGAAATAGCGTCGCCTTTAACAACCAAGCCCGGGTTTGCGTATACGATCGCATATTCTACGGCCATACCACCCAACAACTCAAGCTCAACGTCAGCCTTATCATTTTCCATCATGGCGTCGATCAATTTGTTTTCTTGGTCTTTCATGAATTTGCTTAACTCCTCTTTGCTGGCGTTAGCGGGAGCGGACTCTTTCATGATGTCGATAGCGAAAGGAATATCCAGATCCGTAGTCAACTTAACCAATACGTTCTCGATGTCTGTAGTCGGCTTTTTCATCGCTTTCAATACGTTCAAGTCTGCGAAGTAGATACCGCAAGCACGTGCTTTCTGGGCTTGTGTGTTCAATTCGGAAACCTTGCTGACCGGCAACATAAAATCAGTATTAGCGACAGAGATTGTAACCTCGCCGGTAGATACTTTGTAAGGCAACTCCGAATCCGGCATATCTTTCAAGAAACGAGTAACCTCGTCTTTCAACTCGGCTGTAAGCAGACCTTTAGATACTTCTCCTGCGATAGCTGCTTCTTCCTCTACTTTTTGCTCAGCGGCGTCTTGTTTTTTACTGCTGTTGCAAGATACCATTCCAAATGTAATCGCTGCTATGGTTAGCAGGCTAACAAAACTCTTTTTCATGTTATTCTTTATTTTTAGATTATATATTTTGTCACTAATCGCTCCCTTTATTTAAATACTTGCCGGGAAACTCTGCGAAGATAGATATAATTACCAATAAAGCAAAGATTCCTAACATTAATAAATTAAATGTAAAAGTAGAAAATGTATAACCGGCGAATTTTTTCTCATGACTATAGAAAGGCGCACGTCCCCAATTATTGTCCGGTTCCAGATAAATCTGCCCGATTTTAGGATAGATCCGGTTGTGAGCCTCCTTATAGAATTGGGTACTGGTTGAGTTAAGTACCAGTTCCTCAATGGCCGAGTTATGGTGCTCTTTTTTTAAGGTGTTCAACCATTCGGAGCCATGTTCTTGAATGATCTCTTTCCGTTTTTTCTCTAATAACGCCGTGAAATTATCGCTACGGGTATGCAGGGCTTTTTCCACTTTATCCATATAGCTCTCGTAACTCTCTTTGGACGTATAGGGGGCGATACGGGCGGCGCGGGATAGTACGGCCAGTTCGTTGTGGATCGTCCGAGTGTTCTCTTCCCGTTTCTCCGGGATCAAGTTGAGGCTGTTTATGAGGCTGCGCACCTCGTCGGCATGGACATTCCGGTAATATTGCGCTAGGAACTTTTCTTTCTCGACCGTGAAAAATAGGCGGTTGTAGCTGTTGTTCCGGAATTGTTCCGTAACCAACGCCTCGAATGCCCAACGTGAGGGGATTACCTCACCGATAAGGGGCACTATGTTCCGGCTGGATGCGCTCCTGCTCAAATCGTCGAACTTGACAACTAAGCCGCAAAGTAAAATCTGCGGGATTAAAAGCAGCGGTATCGTTATATAGATCGCTACGATCGAGTTTAAAGATTGCGATAGTATCAAACCTGTCAGGTTGGCGAGGAATGAGGTTGCCCATAGCGTGATCCACCAAGTAAGGAACATCTCGCTTCCGATGCCTATCAATAAATTTCCTACCACTATGAATAGCAAACTTTGGATCGCTGAGATACAAAGCAGGTAGAACATCTTTGACGAGAGATAACTGCCTCGGCTCAATCGCAAGAATCGTTCTCGCTTTAGGAGCGTCCGGTCCTTGATGATCTCTTCGGCGCTGATGCTTAATCCCGTGAAAGTAGCGACAATCACCGCCATGAAAATGTAGGATACCAGATTTTTGTTCGCCAGCAAAGAATACCCGTCATCGGGTACGAAGCGGGTGAGCAGGGCCACGATCACCGCCAATAAAGGAGTCTCCAGTAAGGCGATGCACAAATACTGCTTATTGGTCAGCTTGGTTTTTATGTTTCTTTCCAAGAAGATACAGAATTGCTTCCAGATCGAGGGCTTCTGCTGATGATTCGGGGGCAGGGGGGTAGGCTTAACCTCTTGGAACTTCGGGCGGGAAGCTACATATAACTCATGCCATTCTTTTGAAGTTATCTTCCGGATGTTTGTCTGGTTTCCGCTATCGTCTATCTTTTTTGCGTCGATAATAGTTAGGATTAATTCTGGATTGATATTTCCACAAGTGCCGCACACGCTGATATCCTGATCGGTGTAATTGGCGATCCGTTTGAAATAAGTGATCGCCTCGATCGGGTTACCGTCGTAAATCGGGTAACCGCCGGTATCTAATAACCACAGGCGATCGAACAACTTATAGATCTCGGACGAAGGTTGATGGATATTGACAACCACGAGCCGTCCCCGGTGCGTTTGTTCCTTTAACAGCATGATGACCTTCTCGGAGTCGGTGGACGAGAGGCCGGAGGTTGGCTCGTCCAAATAAAGGATCGCCGGCTCACGGATAAGTTCCAATGCTATATTTAAACGTTTACGCTGTCCTCCGCTGATCGTTTTCCGGATTGGAGACCCGACGGCCAAATCCCGGATCTTGCTCAGATCCAAATCCTCCAGTATCGTATTGACACGATCCTCGATCTCCTTTTCGGTCAGGTTCGCGAAACAAAGGCGGGCGGTATACCATAGATTTTGGAATACGGTCAGCTCCTCGATCAGCAAGTCATCCTGAGGCACGAAACCGATCAATTGCTTGCATTCCGGATCACTCAGCGGATGTCCGTTTAGGCATACACTTCCCTCCCCGGGGATAATATTCCCATTTAAGATGCTTAACAAGGTAGACTTACCAACGCCGCTTCCTCCCATGATGGCTACCAACTGGCCGGATTCAAGGTTGAAAGAGAAATTGTGCATACCGTTCTCGCTATTTTTGAAGCTGAACTCGATATCCCTCCCGGTTAATAAAATACGTTCCTTATGCTCATTCTGATTGAATACATCGAGGACATCACTATAATAAACCGGCAAGAATAGCGGGCTTTTGATTACGCTGCTACGTTGCCAGCCATAGAAGATACCGGAAGTAAGCGGGATATCGTTCATGAATACCCGTCCGCTGCCTTGGTAGATAAAGACCATTCGGTCGAACCGGGTCAGTCTCAACACCCGTATCTCGCCCTCCAATCCCCTTCTGTAGATATGGTTGATATCTTTATCGCTATCATCGGCGTTGATTGTAAGTATGGAGGGAGATTTTTTACCGACAACAAAGGCGTATAGATTGTCGAAGGTATCCGTGTCGATATTAAATATCGTAGCGATCTTATGGAAAATGGCTAAGTTCTCGTTCAATCCTTCATTGTTGCCATGGGCGAACTCCATGAAACGGAGAAGGAGCAATAGCTGGTCTTCCGCAATCAATTTGGGCTTGAGCTGGTTGCATACGTTGATAATAACACTCTCTCTATCGATATCGAAGTCCGGATCATCGTAAACACTTTGTATCTCATCAAATAGCTCCATATATTCTTTATGGGAGCGGATACCAAAGTGACTGGTTAAGTAAGAATTGACGGCCTGACGCGCTTGGTCACTTTCTATTTTTGCCAACGAAGCAAATATAGCGAACAAGTTCAGTAGCCCATTGAGTATAGTTTCATTCATTCATCAAAGTATTGTTTCAAATGTCTTGCAAAGATAAGGTAAGTGAAACAAAAAACAGGTCGAATGTTAGACTTTTTAAGCAGTCAAGTGAATAACATGATCAATAATTGGGCAGAAATCACCCGGATGAACATGGATAACGGGTAAACCGTAGCGTAAGATACGGAAGGCTCGTCACCCTCGACGGTCGTATTGGCATAACTCAAGGCCATCGGATTGGCCATGCTTCCGCATAGCATACCTATGTTGTGGGCGTAATCTAGCTTGAAGAATTGAGAGGCGATGAACCCGACGATCAAGACCGGTACGATCGTCAATAGGAAACCGAGGCCGATCCATAACAATCCTTCGGCACGGAAGACGGTCTCGAAGAAATGAGCTCCGGAGTCGATTCCCAGTCCCGCCAGATAGATCACTATACCGAACTGCCGCATCATCAGGTTCGCGCTCTGGGTGGTATAAGTCGTTAGGTGGAAACGGGGGCCGAACGCACCCATCAAGATTCCAACGATGATCGGTCCTCCGGCGATACCCAGCTTGATGGGGGTACTCATTCCCGGTATGGCAATTGGGATCGCCCCGATTAATACGCCCAGCGTAAGTCCTACGAATATGGCAAGCAGGTTGGGGTTATCCAGCCGTTTCAGCTCGTCTCCCAAGATCTTACCTACGTTATTCACGGAATTGGCCTCGCCTACGATCGTTAGTTTATCCCCGATCTGTAGACGGAGGTCACGGGAGGCCACCAGATCGATACCCGCACGGTTCACCCGGGTGATGTTGATCCCGTATAGGTTGCGGAGCCGGAGCGAGCCTAGCTTTACCCCGTTTACCCGGTTGCGGGTTACGACGATACGGCGGGAGATCAATTGGCTGTCGATAGCGTTCCAGTCAATATCTTCCTTATTCCAGTCCGTAGTCTCTTGTTCTCCGAAAAGTACCTTGATGGATTCGACATCCGCCTTTACGGATATGATAAGCAAATGGTCTTTTTCCTTTAAGATGGTTTCAGAGGTAGGGATCGTCACCTTTCCGTTCCTCCAGAGGCGGGAGATCACGAAATGTTTCTCTGTCAATTTCATGACTTGCTGGATGCTCTTATTGTAAATAGAGGGGTTTAATACCTGAAATTCCGCTACGTTTGTTGTCGTGTCTTGCTCCTTATGCGTGTTCTGTGTCTTTTTAGCGAATAAGGACCTCAAGATGATAATAGCGAGAATTACGCCTACGACACCTAATGGATAAGCTACGGCACAGGCCAGAGCCATATCCGTTACGTTCCTCGTATTTTCCGGATCCATCTGTAAGAGCGCTTGCTGGGCGGCACCTAGGGCCGGGGTATTCGTTACGGCACCGGATAGCAACCCTACCATAACGGGGACGGAGATTCCTGTTATCCAATGAAACACCAACGTCAAAATCAGTCCTAAAGCGATCACCCCTAATCCCATCGTATTCATTTCCACCCCGCCTTTTTTTAGGGAAGAGAAGAAACCGGGACCTACCTGCAATCCCAAGGTATATACGAAAACGATAAGCCCGAAATTCTGGGCGAAGTTCAGCATGTCCTTATTTACGGTAATGCCCAGATGCCCAGCCATAATACCGGCGAAGAATACAAAAGTAATGCCTAATGAAATGCCGAATATCTTTAGCCGCCCTAAATACACACCAACCGCCGCCACGATAGAAATGACAGCCACGGCCTGTATCATCGAGGGTTCTGCAAGCGTCTCAAGTAACCAATTCATAAGAGTTTCTTTTTTGCTTTAGAAGCGCGAAAATACATAAAACAAAGCAATTAAAAAAATTGTAGTATCTTTGCCCACGAAATAACGATGATACAGGGTGAGGGAAACGATGGTTAAATATATAAAGTGGTTGCTGCCGGTACTTTTTATCGCATATTATAGCAGCGTCTCGCTTTTTACGCACGTCCATGTGGAGCATGGTACGACCATCGTGCATGCGCACCCTTTCAAGAAGACGGCGGACGGTACTTGCCATCATCATGCCTCTCTGGCGGAGATACAGTTGTTTCATATGCTCTCGTCTATTCACGTGATGGACGGGGCGATTCACCCGTTACGTTTACAATTCTATTCTTTAAAAGTATCTAATCTTTCCGAGTCTCCGGTCTATCCGGATCATGTCACTTCCGTTGAGGGACTGCGATACTTGCGGGCTCCCCCAGTTGTTTGATTACATATCCAGAAATCAATATCCGTTTGTAGAGACGGGGCATGCCCCGTCTCCTCGGCAATTCGTAATCATTAATATTCAAACAACTATTAATCAAGCAATGAATAAGTTTATTACACTTATACTATGCCTGTGCTGTATCTTTACGTCAGCGTGGGCAGAGGGAGACGATCATGTTTCCTTGAATCCTTCCGACGCTAATATCGTAGGTCATATCCTTGATAAGAAAACAGGAGAACATCTCTCTTTTATCAATGTCTACCTCCACGGTACGACAATCGGTACGACTACCGACGCGACCGGTCATTATTATATGAAAAATCTTCCTGAGGGGAAATATACCTTGGTCATGAAGTCTATCGGATATAAAACCGAGGAGAAGACGGTGAACCTTAAGAAAGGGAAGACATTGGAGATTAATTTCAATGCCGAGGAAGACGCTGTCTCCTTGGACGGAGTTGTCGTATCAGCAAACCGTAACGAGACGACCCGCCGTATGGCTCCTTCCTTGGTAAACGTGCTCGACTCCAAGGTGTTCGAGACCACACACGCCACTTCCTTGGCCGACGGCTTGAATTTCCAGCCCGGCGTGCGTGTGGAGAATAACTGCCAGAATTGCGGTTTCCAACAAGTGCGTATCAATGGTCTGGAAGGCCCTTATACCCAGATCTTGGTGGATAGCCGGCCGATCTTCAGCGCCCTGACTGGCGTATATGGCTTGGAGCAGATCCCGGCGAATATGATCGAGCGGGTAGAGGTGATGCGCGGAGGAGGCTCGGCCTTGTTCGGTTCGTCAGCTATCGCCGGTACGATCAATATCATCACGAAGGAGCCGATGCGCAACTCTGCCCAGATCGCCCATTCGTTGACGATGATCGGGGGAAGCCGTCCGGATAACAATACCACCGTGAACGCCTCGTTGGTGACGGACGATCATAAGGCGGGTATCTACCTCTTCGGGCAGGGCCGCCACCGTGCCTCTTACGACCATGATGGCGACGGCTACTCAGAGCTTGGTAAGTTGGAGGCGAAGACCCTCGGATTCCGTTCCTACCTAAAGACCAGCAATTACTCCAAGCTCACTTTCGAGTACCATAACATCAGCGAGTTCCGCCGGGGCGGTAATTTATTGGATCTTCCGCCTCACGAGACGGATATCACCGAGCAGACCGACCACCAGATCAACGGGGGAGGCCTGAAATTCGATCTTTTCTCTCGTGACTATCATCATCGGCTGAATGTGTACACCTCTGCCCAGCATACGAAACGCCAGAGTTATTACGGCGCCGGAAAAGACCCGAACGCCTATGGTAACACGACGGACATGACCTTTATCGGTGGCGCCCAATACTCCTACGAATGGGACAAATGCCTTTTTATGCCCGCTACCTTTACGGGGGGCGCTGAGTATAGCTACGATGATTTGCAGGACGAGATGCTTGGTTATAACCGTACGATCGCCCAGACCGTGCATATCGGTAGTGCTTTTGCCCAGAACGAGTGGAAGAATGATCGTTGGAGTTTCTTGATCGGTGGCCGTTTGGATAAGCATAACATGATGGATCATGTGATCTTTAGCCCTCGTGCGAACGTGCGTTTCAATCCGACGAAGGATATCAACCTGCGTATGTCGTACTCCAGCGGTTTCCGGGCTCCTCAAGCGTTCGACGAGGATTTGCATATCACCGCCGTGGGTGGCGACGTGGCGATCATCCAGATCTCCCCGGACTTGAAGGAGGAGAATTCGCAGAGCGTGAGTGCTTCCGTAGATTTCTATCATCGCTTCGGCCCGGTTCAGGTGAATTTTTTGGTGGAAGGTTTCTATACGGATTTGCGGAACGTGTTTATCTTGGAGGAGATCGGCCGTGACGAGGATAATAACCTGCTGATGGAACGCCGTAACGGAAAGGGTGCCCGTGTGATGGGTATCAATCTGGAGGGTAAGATGGCCTATTCTTGGATGCAGATACAGGCGGGCGCTACCTTGCAACGGAGCCGTTACAAGGAGGCGGAGCAATGGAGCGAGAATCCGAATATCACTCCGCAGAAGAAGATGTTCCGCTCTCCGGACGTATATGGTTATTTCACTTCTACCTTCACGCCGGTCAAGCGTTTCTCCGCTTCCTTGACGGGTACATATACGGGAAGTATGTTGGTGCAGCACTTGGCGGGTTATATCCCGGAAGATCGTGAGGAGAAGACTCGTGATTTCTTCGATTTGAATCTTAAGCTGGCTTATGACTTCCCGATCTTCAAGTCCGTGACTTTACAGGTAAATGCCGGAATCCAGAATATCTTCGATGCCTATCAAGATGATTTCGACAAGGGAGCGCACCGGGATGCCGGGTATATCTATGGCCCGGGGATTCCCCGGAGTTATTTCGTGGGGTGTAAGATCAGTTATTAAATACTCGGCGAGCCTCCACGGGGCTATTCCTCCACTATTCTCTCTATATAATTTGGCGGCAGGGTGGTGCGTGGCACTTTCATGCCGCCAAACCATTTATGCAAAGGCAAATCGAAACCAGTTCCATTCATGTAATTATAGAGGGAAACGCGAAGCCCCTCGCTGAAAAGCTCCGGATCGCAGCCGGAAAGCGCCTCGAACTGTACGTCATTACGGGCGAATCCCCCAAAGGGAGACTCCGTGACACGGCAACTGTACTCGGCGGGGTGCAACCCCACAGGACTATGTGCTGTCATGGCGAAACGATGCCAAAATCCGGATTGGATCAGCCCTAGCTCAAACATTTGCCGGACTGTTTCCAAGGAATCTATGGTTTCTTGAGCGGTTTGGGTCGGGAAACCATACATCAAATAGGCATGGACCATGATACCAGCCCCGGTAAAGTTGTTGGCGACCCGTGCCACCTGAGCCACTGTCACCCCTTTATTTATCAGTTTGAGGAGCCGGGGAGAGGCTACTTCCAGGCCTCCCGATACGGCGATGCAGCCACTTCGTTGAAGAAGGTCGCATAGTTCCTCAGTATAGCTTTTCTCAAAACGAATATTTCCCCACCACACGACGGTTATCCCACGGCGGATGATCTCCTGCGCCATTTCCCGTAGCAAGGCGGGTGGAGCGGCCTCGTCCACGAAATGGAAGCCGATTTCACCGGTTTGCTCGATCAAACGCTCCATACGGTCTACCAAAGTCTTGGCTGTATTCGGCTCATATCGTTTGATGTAATCCAATGAGCCGTCGCAGAAAGCACATTTCCCCCAGTAGCAACCGTGCGCCAAAGTCAATTTATTCCAGCGACCATCGCTCCAAAGCTTGTGCATCGGGTTGGCCATTTCCATGACGGAGATGTATTTGTCCAGCGGCAGGCCCTCGTAATCCGGGAATCCGGTCTCGCTTTGCCGGCAAGCGGGGTAAGCGGGATTATCTTGATAAACAACCCGGCTACCGCTCTCGTCCAAGGAGAAGGTGCGTACCAGTTCCTCTTTTGGGATCGCCCCGTCTAGATAGCGTAACACTTGGAAAAGTGGGTCCTCTCCATCATCTAGCAAAAGGTAATCGATGTATTTGAAGAAGCGTGTATCCGTGATGGAGCGAAGTTCCGTATTCACGAAACCACCTCCCATAAGGATCGGGATATCGGGATGTGCCTGCCGCAGCCACTGGGCGAGCCGGAGGGAACTGAATAAATTCCCCGGGAAAGGTACGCTGAATGCGATTACCTTGGGCTTGCTCTCGGCTATGTGCTTTTCTAATAGCGGCTGCGTCATGCGATCGATAAAGCTGAAAGGCTTTTGGAGGGCTTCCTCGATCTCGTCGAAGGAGGAGGCGCAGCGGCCTAGATGCTCGGCATATCGGCTGAAACCGAAATCCGGGTCGATCGTTTCCCGGATCAAGTGGCAGAGATCCTCCAGATACAAGGTTGCCAGATAACGGGCTTTATCCCGTAATCCCGAAGTACCGAACGCCCATTCCAGCTCCTCCTCGTTTTGGCTCCCGCGATCGCTTTCTGGAAGGTAATTTTGATTACAGATGCGATAAGCGAGAGGATCGTTCTTTCCCTGAAGGAAAGCGACGACGGCGGTTATCGTGTCGATATACCGTTGCTTATTAGCTAGCATCCCCCGGACTTTAGCCGGATATTTACCTTTCCGTCGCTCGATCTCGGCGAATAACTCCCCGAGACCCTGCGTGGAAAACAAAGTCAAGATTGTCTCGATACCCAGATCGGTCTGCCCGGCACGTACACCCTTTGCCTCCAAATAACCTTTTAGGTAAGCCGTGGAAGGATAAGGAGTATTGATCTGCGTAAACGGAGATAAAACCAGAAGAACCGAAGCTAATCCCATATCAACTCAACTAATTTTCAATTATTCAAGCTATTGTTGATAGACTCGATATAGTCCAGAATCTCATCCCGTCCCTCTTTCTTCTCCGAGGAAGAGAGGAAGACCGGAGGAAGCTCTTCCCAAGTCTCCAGTAATTTATCCGTATAGACTTTTAGGTTCTCTTTCAAGCGTCCCTTGCTGATCTTGTCGATCTTCGTGAAGATAATGGAGAAAGGAACCCCGCTCTCACCCAGCCATTCCATAAACTCCAGATCGATCTTTTGCGCCTCGTGGCGGCAGTCCAAAAGGACAAATAGGTTGGTCAGTTGCTCGCGTTCGAGGATATAGTTCTCGATGATACGTTTCAATTGCTCCCGGTTCTCCTTGCCTCGTTGGGCGAAGCCATACCCCGGAAGATCTACCAGATACCACTCGTTATTGATAAGAAAATGATTGATAAGTAAAGTCTTACCCGGTGTTTGCGAAGTCATCGCCAAGCCCTTCTTGTTGGTAAGCATATTGATCAAGGAGGATTTGCCTACATTACTTCGTCCGATGAAGGCATACTCCGGCTTATTACCCTCGGGGCATTTCCTTACGTCTGTGTTACTGATAACAAATTCTGCGCTTTTAATTTCCATAAAATATAAATTAATGAATAATGAGTAAATGAATAATGGCGAGGCCTAATTCTCAATTTTCAATTTTCCATTTTCAATTGCCGAAAGCCACAGCCCGGCGAACGTGATGCCTCCGTTTACCATAAGCATCTCGTAGCCGAACGTATAGCCTGCGTATTGTTTCACCAAGAAATCCGTGGCGAGGCAAACCAACGGGGAGGCTATACAGATATAGGGCACGTATTTGTCACGGGGTTTCCGCTTCGTGAAAAGCCCGAAAACAAACAGCCCCAATAGAGGACCATACGTGTACGACGCTATCATGTAGATCGCGTCGATAACGCTCCGGTTATTTACGGCCTTGAACGCCAAGATGATCAAGACGAACAAGACGGATATCATCACGTGTACCTTTAGGCGGGTACGTTTCGCCCTTTTCGCTTCCTCTCTCTGCACGCCGAGGATATCCACGCAAAAAGAGGTGGTGAGCGCTGTCAACGCCGAGTCGGCGCTACTGAAAGCCGCCGCTATGATACCGATCGTAAAGAAGATCAAGATACTCCCGCCCAAGATCCCCGAGGTACAAAACATCGGGAGGATATCGTCGTTGAGGGTTGGCAACTGGATGTTCCGCTGTGCCGCCAATGTCAGTAGCAGTACCCCTAGCGCGAGAAACAAAAAGTTGACCGGCGTGAAGGCGAATCCATAAGTGTACATATTCTTCTGGGCATCCTTCAAGCTCTTGCAGGAGAGGTTCTTTTGCATCATGTCCTGATCCAGCCCGGTCATGACGATCGTGATAAAGATACCGCTGAAGAACTGCTTGAAGAAGTTCTGCGTACTATGCCAATCGCCGAACTCGAAGATCCGGAAATGAGGGCTTTCCACCAAGGTCTGCGCCATACCCCCGAAATCCAGTCCCATCTTGTCCTTCACCTGCCAGATGATCACGATCAACATTGCCACGAGACAAAGGGCCTGCAACGTATCTGTCCAGATGATCGTCTTGATACCGCTCCGGAACGTATATAGCCATACCAGCAGGATACTGAGGATAGCGGTCACGGCGAATGGGATGTTCCAAGCGTTGAACACGTAGGTTTGCAAGATCAAGACCACTAGATATAAGCGTGCGGCCGCCCCTACGATCTTCGAGAGCAGGAAGAATGAGGCCCCTGTCTTGTACCCCCTTCTCCCGATCCGGTCATCCAGATACGAGTAGATGGAGGTAAGTTGCAACTTATAGTATAGCGGTAGTAATACCTTGGCTATAATGATATATCCCACGAAGAAGCCTAATACAGTCTGCATATACGTCATATCGATCGCCCGCACCATGCCGGGTACCGATACGAACGTCACCCCCGATAAGGATGTCCCTACCATACCGATAGAAACGATATACCAAGGTGATTTCCTGTTCCCGAGGAAGAATGCCTCGTTGCTGTTATTACGTCCCGTGATCCATGCTATCAGCAGCAAGACGGCGAAATAGGCAGCGATAATAAAAAGGATGATATAGCTGTTCATGTATTGCTAACTTCTGTCTTCTTCTGCGCAAAGATACGGCTTTACTTTGAAATAACCGGCATATGCGTGGATTCTACCGTGATGGGTTTCTTGAAGCCCTTTAGGTAGTCCATGAAAGCGTCGGTCGATATGATACCTAAATTATCGAATTCCGGGATCTCGTAGCCCTTGAATAAAGAGGCGTCGTACCCGTCTCCGCCATCGGTGATGAAAGCGTCTAGGGTCACCACGCAAGGGGTATTGTCCTCGATCTCGGTCTTTTGCCCGCCTCTCGTATAGACTATTTTCTCGATCTTATTTCCGCTTAGGGTAAGCGTGAGGTCGGAGGATTGAAGGAAACCGTTCGGATTCTTCCGTCCATCCTCCAATAGCTTCTTCAACCGCTTGCCGTCGAAACGATAAGCAACGATAGCGGAGCCGAAAGGCAGGATGTTGCCGGCACGCAGTCGGGTGATATCCCCTTTCGGGAGGGCCGCACGGATACCTCCGTAATGGTTTACGCCGATCACCGGCTGATCCTTGTAAGCGGGCATCTCTTTTTGGAAACGCTTGGCGTAAGCGGCCGTGACCAACGCCCCGATAGGCGTATAGTCGAACTTATTGATGGTACGGTCGTGGATCAAGGCCTCTTTTGCCGTGGCAAGTTTCTCGTTCAGCCGATATTTATCCATGATCTTCTCCACGGCCTCTCGCATCTCCGGGTTCTCCTCGCAGGCTACACGCACGGTATCCCCTTGGATGAAAGAGATATCCCGGTGTCCGTTGAAATCTTGTATATGGAACAGCAGTTTCCCGATATGGGTACCGTTTACGCCGGCTTGGATGATGGGGATGTTATTGATTTTATCGAGCACCAGCTCATGCGAGTGGGCGGATATGATGGCGTCTACCTTATCGATGAACGGCAGTCCTTGGGCGTTCTCCTCGGTGATGCGGTAAGGCATTTTCATATCCGTGCCGATGTGCATCAAGAGGATAATCATATCGATCTGGCCCTCTTTCTTTAACTGGTAGACGGTTTGTATGCAGGCCGCTCCCAGCGGATGCGTGAACTGAAGCCCTTTCAGGTTCTCCGGCTTGGTCTTGACGTAGGTGTCCGTCGTGGTCAGTCCGATGAAGGCTATGCGCAGGGAGGAGCCATCTTTCAACTTACGCTCTACGATACGGTAGGGACTCAACCAGTCGGGGTGAGTATATCTCTTCTCTTCGGTGATATTGGCGGCCACATGGGGGATATTCAAAGCGGCGGTGTCCACTAGGTAAGGAAGCCCCCAGTCGAACTCGTGGTTACCGATGGCGGACATTTCCACGTCCATCGCCTCGTACATCTCTTTGATAGGCTCGCCTTTCGTGATCTTGGAGAAATAGCTTCCGCTGAAATTATCTCCGCCTGAGACAACGATGGAATGCGGATAGCGTTGCTTCTCGTTTTGTGTCATTTGTACCAACCGGGCGGCTCCCGGCGTGATCCCGTCGGAGGCGAAAGCCCCATGGAAATCGTTGAATGAGAAAATGGCTAAAGTGTCTATCGAGCTAGACGGAGTGGCGATATCTTGAGCGAATAGGGGAGCGGTTAGCGCACTGCCTAGCAAAATCGCCGATACGAATTGTTTTTTCAGTCCCATGGTTGTATGTATTAATAGGGACAAAAGTAGGAAAAATAACGGGATTCACCGAGGAAAACGCCCGATTCGTCGAATTCTTTTTGATCGTTTTAAACCTTCGGCCTACCTTTGTGTCATAGTAATAGCTCGTGAGAGTGAAAGCGAACCGGTTGTTCATCATAACCGGGAAATAGGTAAACATTAAGTCAAAGGGCCGCCGTCTGGATAAGATGCGGCCCTTTTGATTTATTCGGACTTGAGGTTGTTTACGGGATTGTCGTGGGTGGTACGGAATACGTTATATCCGGAAACCGCCAGTATGACGGTGAGTACCAATACGCCTCCTCCCACGAATAGATACCAGGATAGCTGGATCTTTTCCGAGAATTGCTCTTGCCATTTCTGGGAGATATAGAAAGCGATACCGCAACCAAGTAAGATGGCTGGCAATGCCATGGTGATGATATCTTTCAAGAAAATATGGAGTATGTCTTTTACCGTGGCTCCGTTAATCTTGCGGATCGCCATTTCTTTCCGGCGACGGTTCACCTCGTCGTTCGTGTATCCGATCAATCCGATGAAGACGATCAGCAAGGTGACGATACCACCGATCATGACGGAGTCACGGAATTTCCGGGAGGAGGTGTATCCTTCCAGCATCTCGCTCTTGAAGGAGATCACGTTGAGTTCTTTATCCGGGATGAGTTGCCCCATTAGATCCTGCGTCTTGCGTAGGGCCTCGGAAGAAAGGCTATGGTATCGAATGACCATATGTTGGGCCGCCCCTTTCGTATAGAACATGATCTTGGCTCGCGGATCTTCTCCCGCTATGGAACCTAGGCGGAAATCCTCGAACACGCCCCGGATCGTGAAGAGAGGCATCGACTCGGACTTGGTATCGTGTCCGGTTATTTGTACCGTCTTGCCCACGGCTCCGTCGCTCCAGTCGGCGAAAGGTTTCATGTATTCAATGAAATTGCGGCTCACCAGTATCTCTTGCGAGGAGGTGGTATTCTCTGTGAAGTATTGTCCTTCTACGATCGGGATTTCCAATACGTTCAGGTAATCGTTTCCTACGTCGTAGAGGTCGGCGATGTTGAATAGTTCCCGGTCGTCTCCCGGAAGATAGACGTTATTGCCCGAGGCTCCCCAGAAAGGAAGGTTATAGCAAGTCGTGATGGCGTCTACCTCGGGCAATCTCTGGGTTTCCTCGATCAGTTTGGCACGCCCCGTGGAGTCTACGGCGCCGATATACACATAGGCGAGGTTCTCGGGATTGTATCCCGGATGATCATTTACCATATGGTCGTATTGCTTGCCTACCACTAGCAATAAGGAGGCGAGGAAGCTGATTGCCGTGAACTGGAAGAACAAGAGTCCCAGTTTCCAAAGGCGGCGTGCTTCACGAATACTCCGGAAAACAGCCGCTACAGGAATGCGTCCTAAGAACCAGCCGGTAGCTATGCCCGTAGAGATAAGTACGACTATGACCGTGAGGCATATCGCCCACATACCCGTGGATAGGAATAACGATCGGACTCCCGTGCCGATCAGCTCCTTTATAATTCCTTGAAATCCTAGGATCAGAAGTACGACCAGCGCTAGCGCGACGGTGACGTGGGTCCCTACCTCGGACAACGCCATACCTTGGATATCCTTACCGCTCGCCCCGTAACATTTGCGTACGGCCATCTCTTTCGTGCGGTTCACGATGGAGGAGATCACGATCAATATATAGTTCATTACGGCGGTGAAGATCAATACGAAGGCGATGAACGAGAGGATCAAGGCCATACGTTTGGCCATATCGTCCTCCATATGTACGTTGAGTAGTTTGTGGAAGGTGAAGGTCAGTTCCACGCCGGCTTTCTTAAGGTCGTTTACGGGGAAATGCTTGTCGATCATCTGTCTCATTCCCGCTTCCAACTGGGCCTCTGTCGTACCCGGCGATACCTTGACATAACTTTGGTAGCGGTCGTTTCCGGTTAACATATGGGTTCCGTCCCACATGAACTTGCTGATGGAAGAAAGGGATACGATAATGTCATAACTCTGTTCGGTGTTGTCCGGTAGTTTCTTGAATACGCCGCCTATCGTGAGGGCTTGTCCCGGCGCGTCGTCAATCTCGAAGCGTTTTCCCATCACGTTACCGCCGATACGTTCGGCGATCTCGTCGGATACGAGCACGTACATGGGTTGGGAGAGAACTTGCTTAGGGTCTCCGATGAGCATGGGGCGGGGCAATACGTCGAAAAGACAACTGTCCGCTAGGATGAAGGTCGCTTTGAGCCGATGCTTGTTGTCGGACATCGTAAAAGGGGAGTTTCCCCGGAAGTACGTATAGCGTGTGGCGGCCTCGATCTCCGGTGTCTCTTGTTTCAAGAGGGGGATTACTCCGGCGGGCGTTTGCCCGTGGTCGCCCACTTCCCCGTTCATGAAAAATTTCTCATATACTCGATAGATCCGGTCTCCGTCCGGATAGAAGTTATCGTAGGTGTTCTCGAAGTGGACTTTAGCGATCAGCACCAAGCCGATGGTCAGTCCTATACCCAAGGAGATAATCTTCATTACATTGTGTTGCCCTCTCTTAAAAAGGGAGCGAATTGCGATCCCGATGTTTTTCATATTGTTATTGTATTATTTTCCGGTAAGATAAAATCAAATACCGTGCCATTGTGTTTATATGGTTGAAAAACAGAGGGGTGAGTAGCGTATGATTATTTATGAGTGTCCAATAATTGGACAAGGGTGTCCAGATTTTGGACACCTTTGTTTAATACCTTTTCTCAATAGAGGCTCCGGGGAAATAATGCGTGAGGATTTTCCGGTACGAATATCCTTTGGCTCCCATCACGGCGGCTCCGATCTGGCAAAGCCCTACGCCATGTCCCCATCCGGCTCCTGTCAAGATGAAGCGGGAGGGGATATCAAGGCGGATATCCTTCTTATCGACAACAAAGGCCGAGCTGTATAGATGCGTCTCGGATAATGTCCGGCGTATCTCAAGCTCTTTGCCGATGGTGAACGAACGGCGTACCCCTACGATCTTGAGTTTCGTGATACGTCCGGACGAACCTCTTTCCAACGGTACAAGATCGATGATCGGCCCGAAATCCATACCCGTTTTCCGGTGGATCAACCCCGATAGTTCCTCTTGCGTGTATTCTACTTTCCAACGGTAGAAATCCGTGGTCTCTTGATCGTAGTTGTTTAGCACTTGGCTAAGGATCTCCTTGTCCGTCGTATTACAGAAGGCTTCGGGTGAGGTACGTATCCATTGTTCCGCTTCCCGCTCGTCCGTCAAGTCGGGATAGGCGGGAGTCTCGCCGTCCCTCAATGCGGTAAGATAGGAGTGGGGAACCGGTTCCCAGCAATTCTCGAATTTCTCGGTCACGCCTCCGCAGCATTTCGAGAAGCGGGCGTCGCAGATCGTATCGTTATCCATCAATACCTCTCCACGGGTCTCTTTGATCACCTCCCTGACTATCGGGTTCGATGCCCGGGTAATACCTTGGTAACGCTGGCAATGGTCGTCGGCACAGACATCGAACAACTCATGGTCCTCCCGGTCGTACCAGCGGATCAAGGTCTCGTTGTCGCGGTAACAACTTTTATAGGGCGTAACCGATCCGTTCAAGTTGAAATTCTTCTCGACCTGCGCCAAGAGCCAGCTTCGCGAGATCACGGCATGGGCTTTCAGCAACTCTTTGGAGGCGTTGGCGCTCATCTCCGAGGAGATTACGCTGGTAAGGTATTCCTCCACGTCCACTTGGTTGATCGTGACGATTCCTTTATCGGTCGCCACGAGGTTCAACGCTCCCTTGAAGCGTTGATCCTCCTGTCGTTGCCAGTGAAAATCCACGCCGATCGTGACCGCCTTCAAGTCGAAAGAGGATTGCGGGCTGGTCGGCTCGAAGAATAGCTCCTGATAAAGCTTCCCATTGTACACGATCTTGCCGTTTACCCAGAGGGCACGTTGCTCGCCTATGGTGAACGTGCCGGTTTCCGTATGTACATACTCTTCGTTAAAAACAAATGAGACCGCTTTGTGGGTCATGATTCCCACATTGATTACAGGTGCTTCCATATCCTTATTCCTTTATTCTATTCTTTTTTCGCGTTCAGGGAATTAAATGTGAGGTAAGCGATCATGACAAGGTACATGACAACCGCCAGTATCTCGGCGGCATTGCTAGATGCCCATTCCTCGTTCATCAAGTTGATTCCGCCGAAGCGTAAGGCCGCACTGACCACCCCCATCAAGGCACCGCCGGCGATAAAGCCGGAAGCCAGTAACGTACCTTTCTCCAAGCGGGCCGAGTTCAAGCTTTGGTCTTTGCTACGGCTTCCTACGTACCAACTGATCGCTCCACCGATCAAAAGCGGCGTATTCAGGTCCAAAGGAATAAACATACCCAAAGCGAATGCCAACGCCGGTATCTTGCAGAAGTTCAATACGACGGCGAGGACGGCTCCAATCGCATATAAAGCCCAAGGTGCTCCGGAACCACTCATCAACGGCTCGATAACGGCGGCCATAGCGTTCGCTTGCGGAGCGGCCAATTGTCCGGTCGTGAAACCGTACGTCTGGTTCAATATCAAGATCACGCCTCCTACCGTAGCGGCGGAAACTAATGTGCCTAAGAATTTCCAAGTCTCTTGCTTGGCGGGTGTGCTCCCCAGCCAATAGCCGATCTTTAAGTCGGTAATGAAACCTCCCGCCATGGAAAGCGCCGTACAAACCACGCCTCCGATAATCAGGGCGGATACCATGCCGGCCGGCCCTTTCAACCCTACGGCGACCAAGATGATGGAGGCGAGGATCAACGTCATGAGCGTCATGCCCGATACCGGGTTCGTCCCTACGATAGCGATAGCGTTTGCCGCTACGGTCGTAAACAGGAAAGCGATCACCCCGACCAGCAATAAGCCGATGGCGGCATGGAACCAATTATGAAGTACGCCGAACTGGAAGAACAGGAAGGTGACGATCAGCGATACGATGATACCGATCGTTATCACTTTCATCGACAAATCCTTTTGCGTACGTATAGTATTACTCTCCACAGCGTCTCCTTTTCCTTTCAACTCGTTCGCCGCCAAGCCTACGGCTCCCTTGATGATTCCCCAAGAGTTGATGATGCCGATCACCCCGGCGGTAGCGATACCTCCGATACCGATGTGGCGGGCATAGGTGGTGAAGATTTGCTCGGCGCTCATGCTCCCGACGGTCGCCGTGATAGCGTCATTGCCGAACGTAAGTACGTCGGCGCTGAAAATGGCGGACATGGCGGGGATGATCACCAACCATACCAAGAATGAACCGGCGCAGATGATCAAGGAGTATTTTAATCCGATGATGTAACCCAGACCTAGCACGGCTGCGCCCGTATTGACTTTCAACACGATCTTGGCTTTCTCCGCCAGCATCTCGCCGGCCCCGACGATACGGGTACTGATCGTCTCGCCCCACCAACCGAAGGTGGCGATGATGAAGTCGTACAAACCACCGATTAATCCGGCGAATATCAAGGGTTTCGCTTGGCTTCCGCCTTTCTCGCCGGAGACGAGTACTTGCGTGGTTGCCGTAGCCTCCGGGAAGGGATACTTACCGTGCATATCGGATACGAAATATTTACGGAACGGGATTAATAGCAAGATCCCGATGATACCTCCTAACAAGGAACTCATGAAAACCTCGAAGAAATTGACCGTGATCTCCGGATATTTGTCTTGCAGGATATAAAGGGCGGGCAAGGTGAAAATGGCCCCCGCCACGATCACGCCGCTACTGGCCCCGATAGACTGGATGATGACGTTCTCTCCCAAGGCGTTCTTCCGCTTGAATCCGCTGGACAACCCTACGGCGATGATAGCGATCGGGATGGCGGCCTCGAATACTTGACCGACCTTCAGGCCCAGATAAGCGGCCGCCGCGCTGAATATCACCGCCATGACCAATCCCCAAAGGACGGACCAAGGCGTAACCTCCGGATAGTGTTTGTTGGGAGACATAAGAGGCTTGTAGCTTTCCCCTTCTTTTAATTCTCGGTAGGCGTTTTCTGGCAGCCCGGTTACCTTTTCTTCATTTTCTGGTTTCACGATATTAAAATGTTAGATTATAAGTTCGTAATAGCTCCACCAAACGGGTGTTGGGTGACAAATTTATGTTTTCTGGCTGAGACATGCAAGGATTCTTTAGAATAGTTAGGGCAACCGTACCCAAATTATCTATATGAATTCTTGCCCAGTAGCGTATGAATTCTTGTTCGCATGCTGTATAATTCTACAAACCACGGCGTGATCTGTACAGACCAAGTCGTGGAATATACAAATCACGTCGTGGTCTGTACATCCCACGGCGATCATTTGGAAATAGATCAAGTAGTAAGTATGTTTGTATATGGCAAAAAGAATGTTTATTACTTGAGGACATGAACAATTATACCTAGAGCAGTTATAGTTGTACATATCAAGCAAGAGATGTGCGACTTGAATGGGATGGGGGAGAAGCCGAGTAAATAATTTGAGGTTTATCGTTAATTCGTAAATTCTTTCTATTTTTGTAGTCAAATACAGAAAGTAGATGAATCAAAGATATCCTTCAGCCTTGTTGGAAAATGCCGTGAATGAATTGGCTTCCTTGCCGGGGGTGGGGAGGAAGACAGCGCTCCGGCTAGCGCTTTATATGTTGCGCCGGGACGTCGGCTATACGGAAAACTTCGCCGCGGCCTTGGTCGCCCTCCGTCGAGACGTGAAGTACTGCAAGGTCTGCCATAATATATGTGATGATGAGGTTTGCTCTATTTGCGCCAACCCCAGCCGTGACCATTCCTTGGTTTGCGTGGTAGAGAATATCAAGGAGGTGATGGCGATAGAGAATACCGGGCAATTCCGTGGCGTATACCATGTGTTGGGCGGGATCATCTCGCCGATGGATGGTATCGGACCGGGCGACTTGCGTATCGACAGTCTGGTGCGGCGTGTGGCCGAAGGTGAGGTGAAAGAGATCATCTTGGCGTTGAGCACTACCATGGAAGGCGATACGACTAACTTTTTTATTTACCGGAAGCTATCCGGTTACGATGTGAGGATCAGTGTCATCGCACGTGGCGTATCTATCGGTGACGAGATCGAGTATGCCGACGAGATCACCTTAGGACGATCCATTATCAATCGTACCGAGTTCAATCTCACCTCTTCTAATTCATAAATCATAACTCATAATTAATATCCGGAATGACCTACGAAGAAACCAAGTTGTCCGTTATCATCGTTAACTATAACGTGAAGTATTTTCTGGAGCAATGCCTCTATTCTGTCCGTGCCGCCGTAACGGGGATGGACGCCGAGGTGTTCGTGGTGGATAATAACTCGACGGATGGATCTGTCGAATATCTCCGGCCTAAGTTCCCGGAGGTGGTTTTCATTGAGAATAAAGATAATCCCGGTTTCGCCAAGGCTAATAATCAGGCGATTCGCCAGTGCACCGGGGAATACGTGTTATTGCTGAATCCCGATACCGTGGTGGGAGAGGAGAGCCTCCGCAGCCTGTGCTTCCAGATGGATGAGGATCCGGAGATCGGAGCTATCGGCGTGAAGATGCTGAATGGACACGGGGTATTCTTGCCGGAGAGCAAACGGGCTTTCCCTTCGCCTTGGGTGTCGTTCTGCAAGATATTCGGCCTTTCAAAGCTGTTTCCTAACTCTCCTGCATTCGCACGTTATAGCCTGCCATATCTGGATAAAGAGCAGACGCATAAGGTGGAGGTGCTGGCGGGTGCGTTTATGTTGCTTCGCCATGAGGCGTTGGATAAGGTTGGCTTGTTGGATGAGTCGTTCTTCATGTATGGGGAGGATATCGATTTGTCTTATCGGATCGTGTTGGGAGGCTATAAGAACTTGTACGTGCCGGAACGGATCCTGCATTATAAGGGGGAGAGTACGAAGCATGGTGACTTGAGGTACATAAGGGCTTTTTACGGTGCCATGTTGATTTTCTATAAGAAATATTATCCGGGAGCCGGTTGGTTGATGCGGATACTGATCCGGTTGGCTGTCCTGCTGAAAGCTTGCTGGGCGACGATTTCAGCCCCTCTACGCAAGAAGGCTAAAGCGGTTAAGCATCGCCGCCTTTTGATCTTGTGTAGGGAGGATCATTTTGAGGAGGTAAAGGCCGTTTGCCTGAAAGCTATGCCGGATCTGGAATTCGTGAATCTCTGGGATTTGGACGTGGAGCGTGTGATGGATGCTATCTGTCGCAAGAACCAGATGAAAGGCTTTACGGACTACGCTTTCTGCTTCCCCGATGCCCGTTACGAGCAGATGCTCTTGTTTATGGACAAGCTCGTGAACAAGAAAGCGGTTTTCCATATATATACGAAGAAGAGTGGTCGGCTTGTTTAAGTAATCCTTGGGTAAATATGTTGTTATCGAATGATAGAGTCCGCTTGAGGGCATTGGAACCAGAGGATCTGGAGTTGTTGTATCGTTGGGAGAATGATCCGGAGTTATGGGAAGTAGGGAATACCTTGGCTCCCTATTCCCGTTATCTATTGAAGGAATATATAGCGGGTAGCGACCGGAGTATCTATGAGTCTCGCCAACTTCGCTTCATGATCGAGGAATGCGATACGGGGACTTCCGTGGGGATCGTGGATTTATTCGATTTTGAGCCGCATCCGAACCGGGCGGCTTGCGGTATTATGCTGGACCGTAGGTATCAAGGACGTGGCTTCGCTACGGAAGCGTTAAGACTATTGGTGGAATACGCTTATACGTTTTTGAAGCTTCATCAACTTTATGTGCATATTCCCGTGGCGAACGAGCCTAGCAAGAAATTATTTACCCGTCTGGGATTTGTCAAGGCGGGGACGCTTAAGGACTGGATCAGGACACCGGATGGTTATTCCGATGTCTGCATAATGCAGTTAATTTAAATACGGGTCCTTCGGATATTTTGTCCAAGTTTTATAATCATTGCCTAATAATTCTACGGAATCTTTCCAATAGCCCTCCCCATCGGCAGACAGGATATTATCGGTGGTGATATGGCTTACGGCCCACGAGTTCCGTTTGATTTCATGGTTTAATTGTCCTTCGGTCCATCCGGAGTATCCCAAGAAAAACTTCACTTTCCCATCGATTGGGTGCCCGTTGAGGATGTATCGTTTCAATGCGTTGAAATCCCCGTCGAAATATAAATAATCATTGATCTTTAATGCGTCCGGAATGATATTATCCCCTAAGGAATGAATAAAGAACAAACGGTTGGGGCTGACCGGCCCCCCCAGATAAATCGGTATCTCCGGAAATTCGGCAAACTCCTTGAAAAAAGAGTTTACGATAAGATCCGTTTTTTTATTCAAGACAAATCCCATCGATCCGTGTTCCGTATGCTCTATTAATAATACGACGGAACGTTGGAAATAGGCATCTTGTAAAAAAGGCTCGGCAATCAGAATACTTCCTTGAATAGGAAGGACATCGTTATGTGTTATTTTAAATATATTTTTATAAGATGCCATGATCGTGAATGTTAGGTTGTTACTAATTCACCGACAATATAAGGCGTTTTTTAATAAGAAGCAAATGAAAAGCCCGGGATTCAAGTTAATAAACGTGAACCGACCGGGCTTATTGTTAATTTATGCTTGATGATTTTCCTCGAATAATCTCAGTCTTTCGTCCAGCAAATCATATTGGTGATCTTTTATGAAAGAGGTACAAGCCCGTAGTCCTTGTTGGTTACTGCCTGTGGTACTTAATGATATGGCGCTTACTCCGTAATAAACCAGCTCTTCCATCAATTGTCCGCCGGTCATTCCCGGGTAACCGATCGTGAAATAGAAACCGTCGGCTATCGGTTGGTCCAGATCGTGATCATAAACGATTGTGAAACCATGATCCGTAAAAATCTTCTTTAGTTTCTCCGCACGACGTCCGTATTCTTTCACTTGCGAGACAAAGTCGAACGTACCGTCCGCGGCGGCCTTGAACATGGCGGCTAAGGCGAATTGGGCCGAGTGGCTGGTTCCGGAAGATAGGGCGTATAAGACACGGTGGATATATACCGTACCGAACGTACCGCCTCCATAACGCTGAGTCAATCCCGGATAGGAGCGATGGTAAAGTTTATTGGAGATCGCTGTCACGCCGATACGCTGTCCGGCATAGCTGAACGCTTTGGAACCGGATATCTGCATGATATAATTATCGGTATAACGGGCTACGCTCGCTTGGTAAGGAGGCTCGAAAGGACATCCGAGGTCCTTGCGGAAATCCATGGCAAAATAGGCGAGATCTTCTATGACAATCACGTCGTATTTGTTGGCCATATCGCCGATGATCTTCAACTCCTCATCGGTGAGGCAGAACCAAGCCGGATTGTTCGGGTTGGAATAGATCATCGCGGCAATGTTGCCTTTGGAAAGATGCGCTTCCAAGGCCTCACGCAATCGCTCGCCACGGTATTCGTATACGTCGAACGACTCATATTTATAGCCCATAACGGCTATTTGCTGTTTCTGCACGGGGAATCCGGGGTCGATAAACAAGATGGTGTCTTTTCCCGGCGTACATTGTCCGGCCGTAAGGAAAGAGGCGTATGTGCCCTGCATGGAACCGGTTACGGGTACGCAACACTCCGGGTCTATATCTATATTTATAAACGCCTTGATAAAGCGGGAAGCTTGCTTTTTCACTTCGGGAGTTCCGTTGATGTTCGGGTAGATGGACGCTATACCGCTACGAAGGGCTTCGATCTCAGCGTCTACACCTACTTGGGCGGCTTTCAAGCCCGGTACGCCCATTTCCATATGGATGAACTCGGTTCCCGTTTCTTGTTCCAATTGCGTGGATATGGCAACTACCTCCCGGATAGTCGCTTTCCCAAAATCGGGAAGTCCAAAGCCATCGATAATCCGTCTGGCTGTCTGATAGTCTACAGGAGTATTTTTCATGCTAGTGTTAATTATATATGGGGGACAAAAGTATGAAATTTATCGATTTGTTCTAATTTTTTCATCCTAAACTATTGCTAATTCAAAAAATCCACCTATCTTTGCACCGCAATTCAACGGAATAGCGATAAAGAATAACATTTTGGTCTGGTAGTTCAGCTGGTTAGAATACATGCCTGTCACGCATGGGGTCGCGGGTTCGAGTCCCGTCCAGACCGCTTTTTATTTCTCCTTCCTCTTTTTAAATTTTCCTTTAATACATATTTTAATACGATATCATCCGGTTCTATGGATTTTGCCTGATGGCATGAGGTTGTTATATTTGGAATGTTTATCTTTGAGACCAATAAAACAGATAGCCTTATGGAGAATCTAATAAAGATCGATACCGTTGATCAATACAACAAGATGTTTGGCTTGGAGACGTTGCACCCCTTGGTGAGCGTGGTAGATTTATCCAAGTCCGAGACATGGCCTACTAATTTCCGGGTTAATTATGGTATATACGGACTTTTCCTGAAAGATACGAAATGCGGGGATATTCGGTATGGGAGGCAATATTATGATTATCAAGAAGGAACCGTAGTAGGATTCGCTCCCGGGCAGGTGACGGGTATTGAGCTTAAGGATGGGACCCGGCCTTTGGCGCATGGGTTGCTTTTCCATCCGGACTTGATCCGTGGTACGGCTTTGGGACGGGACATCAAGCGTTATTCTTTCTTCTCCTATGAATCAAACGAGGCGTTACATCTCTCTGAGGAAGAGAAGGGGATCTTCGTGGATTGCCTGAGGAAAATCCAGATCGAGTTGGAGCACTCCATCGACAAGCATAGCAAACGGCTGATTGCGATGAATATCGAGTTGCTGCTCGATTATTGCCTGCGTTTTTATGACCGTCAGTTTACGACCCGTGCGGAGACGAATAAGGATGTGTTGGTGAGGTTCGAACGATTACTGGATGAATACCTGCAAAGCGATCTGTTAAGACAGGAGGGGCTACCTACTGTACGGTATTTCGCCGAGAAGATTTGTTTGTCCCCGAACTATTTCGGTGATCTGATCAAGAAAGAGACAGGGAAAACTGCCCAAGAAAATATACAAGACCGGATTATTTCCTTAGCGAAAGAATGGATATTAGGGACAAACAAGACCGTCAGCCAAATCGCTTACGACCTAGGATTCCAATACTCCCAGCACTTCAGCCGCATATTCAAGAAGACCGTGGGGTGTACCCCGAATGAATATCGGAAATCCCAGATGTCGTAATCGGTGTTACGGGTTATTGGATGTATTTTATGACCTTGGCGGGAACACCTCCCACGATGGCATTGTCCGGTACATCTTTAGTAACTACCGAGCCGGCTCCGACTATAGCGTTCTCGCCAATGGTTACGCCGGACAGGATCGTTGCGTTCGAGCCTACCCAGACATTCTTTTTCAGAACGATCGGGGCAGGGTAGGTAGTGCTCCGGTCTTCGGGGGCGAAGCCGTGGTTGAGGGTGGCAAAGACCACGTTATGCCCGATCTGGCAACCGTCGTCCAGTGTCACCCCGCCATGATCTTGAAAATGACAGCAAGCGTTGATGAAAACGTTCTTGCCTACCGTGATATTCTTCCCAAAATCCGTATAGAACGGGGGGAATACACGAAAAGACGGATCGACCGGCTTATTAAACAAGCGGGATAACAGCTCACGGATTTCCTCGGGATCGTGATATGAGCCGTTTAACTCGAATGTCATGCGTCTGGCCTCATCGCTCATCTCGTTCATAAACTGATGGACCTCGTCTCCTTTAAGAGGCTTTCCTGTTTCTACGTACTTCAAGAATTCGTTTAGTGTCATAATTGCTATTTTAATAAGTTCTACTTCTTGGTTTGTTTATCCCTTTTCGATTGCAACGGCAAAGATCGATGAAATCCAGAGAAACTTTTGTAGATGGATTACAGGAATTATGACCTAAATTACATTCACCGATTCTCCAAGGCCTTATATTTCTCGATTAGTTTCTTGACCGTGACAGCGTCCGAGACCTCTTGCTTATAGGTTGTCGGGTTATAATAGGCCTCGAGGAAACTGTCTGCACCGGACCAGACTGTCTCGATAATTCCTTGGAAATGGCGAGACATTTCCGGATTTGAATGCTGGCGAAAATGGATCATATCATCTACCTGTTGAAGCGCTATCTGAGGTTTACGCCAAGGGCATGTAGCAACGTCGAAGCCTTTCATGGCAAAGTAAACAGCGGTTTGCTCGGCACGCTCATAATGCCAGTCGCAGATAAAAACATCTTTCGGGATCAAGTCGATCGCACGGTAGGTATTGTTCATGCTGGCTTCCCAAGCGCCGATCCCGGTAGTTTTGCCATCGATCAGGCGGTCTCCCCATATCATCAATCGTTTGCCTTGTGAGGCTAAGTGGTTTTGTATTTTAGTGACCTCACCGGCATATAACTCAGCCTTGTCATGTCCGCCGCAACGGACGCAACTATCATGTCCGATATAAAAGACCTCGTCCATCCCGGCATGGAATAATTGAGTCTCGAAAACATCCGTCAACTCGTCTACTAAAGCGAATACGATTTTATGTACTTCCGGATGGAGCGGGCAGTAACTTTTACAATAAAGCCCGTCTGAGTTGGGCCAACCCATATAGTTCTTGGTATCCACGTGTGGCGTCTCGTCGAACTCCGGATACTCACGTAATAAAGCGTAGGTAGTCTCAGCCCATGATTGATGCCCCAAGAGATTGATCTGGGGAGCGATACGTATTCCGTTATCCCGGCAAACCTTTACGATCTTTTTCACATCCTCTCGTGTGAGTGGGGTCGGATCCCTCAGTTCTGGATGGGACTCATAGGCATAATTCCAGTCTACCCGTAGAATCAACAAGTTGAAATGACTGGGAGCCAGTTCCTCTTGGACGAACTTCAAGAATAGATCCAACTTCTGCGCAGATGGAGCGGCGATGGCCAAGCCTCGTACGGGCATGATACTATCTAAACGGTTTGTCTCTGATTGGGCGGAAACTTGGGCTGAACCTATAGCCCATATAAGCAAGAATAGTCCGATAATCTTTTTCATATAGCGATATGTTTTAAAGTTTAAATTTTTAATTTGATGTACGCTTTCCCTATGAAGCCGGTAAACCAGACGATCAACAAAGAGAAGCAAGCGCAATTGAGTATACCGATCATACCCTGTGTGAGCATTTCGGGCATCTTGATACCGAGCAAAGATCCTAGCGCATAGGCTACATAGGGCATCAAATAAGTAGTTAACGTAGCTGTTCCTGCCGGACGAATGATAGCGAACCAACGAACCCAGCCTTTTTCCCCGAGCCAGTAGAAAAAGGCATAGGCGGCTGTCGTAATAGCGGATACATAAAATATCCAGGGTAAAGTTGCGCCTATTTTAGAAAGGATCCAGAATTGCCGGGAGATCCAGCCTGCTATACATAGGCATAGAACGGTAGCGACAATGAAATACAGCTTTTTCTTTTTATCCGAGCTTGCGTATTGGGTGCTCAGTAAGGATAAGATCATTCCTCCCATCGTGAGAGCCGGTAATCCCCCATTACCGATATGTAGGATATTCAGGAAATCTTGTAAAATATTAGGCGTAGGCAGATTAAATAATGTCTTGCCACCATGCGCTTCATTCATAGGGCTGGTTACGGCACAAATGAGTAAAAATGTGACCCATGCGCCGATTAGTATACCGATCCGCTTACGAACGAAAACATAGATAAGGGCACAAATCAGATAAGTCCATCCGATCAATCCAAGGATTCCCCACCAACGGGCGGAGAAATAGTCGTCGCTCTGGCTCTTAAATGTAAGGGCCAAGAATAGTAAGATAAGAATCCCTATCCATTTCAGTCCCCGAAACGTTAACTGTCTCGTAAGATTATCAGTCCGGGGATATTGATTCCAGATACAAATAAAAGCCACTACCATTAATAACCAATAGACGCCGATCGGGAACAAGGCATCATCGGCCATGCCTGCCTCGGAGTTCACGATGAAAGCGCCCATTATCAATAGGGCTAGGGTTCGGGAAAGAATATGCAGGATCGTGGACTCGCCGGACATCCCTTTAGCGTAACGCCGTTCGATAGCAAAAGGAATGGACATCCCTACGGCAAACAGGAAGGCGGGGAAGACCACATCCGCCAATCCCATGAAATCTTCTCCATAAGCGGCGTGTTCGAGATAATGAGGGACATCATGTACGGTCCAAAAATCGTTTACGAAGATCATCACGCACATCGTGACAGCCCGGAGGATGTCGATGGCTATGTTACGTTGCGTAAAATCTATTGGTTGATCGCTCATAATATATTTAGATTAAAGGTGAATTTAATACAAGACAAATATAATCAATAAGAGACATATCATTACATTTGTGCCTTATAAATATGAATAATAATTAAAAATGATAGACATGATAAGACAATTGATTTATTGGGTTCTCCTGCTTTTTGTTTGTATGGGTGCCCATGCCCAATTCCGGGTGACAGCCCATCAAGAGGGTTGGGACCGGATTCCTCCGCAAGCGCAAAAAGACGGCTTTTGGTTTCAACAATCCGTTTTAGCGAATATGGATGATGATGCCGCTATGGAAGAGGTCATGCTTTTCGGGCGGGATAATGGGCATTACCCTACTTTCGACCTGTTTAAGTTTTATTACGTGATCGTGGATAATTATACGAAAGAGATCCAATATATATCGGATGAGATCTATGTGACAGATAAATATACGCTTACGGTGGAGGATCGCAATAATGACGGGATCTCCGAGTTATATATCGATTATTTCAAGGATGGGAAGTTTACGGTTGATGAGCGAGGATATAATTTGCGAACCACCCGTTGCTACGACCGTATCGAATGGAGCCCCGAGAGTGAAAAATTTAACCCCCAACAACCATGAGAAAGTATATCTATTTTATAGCGCTTATCTGTTGCGCCTTATCAGCCTCAACCTCTTACGCCCAGAAAAAGGTGATAAAAACGATGATGATCGCCGGGCAAGATGGCAGTCATTATTGGCGAGGTGCTTGCGAGGCCATGAAGCAGATCTTAGAGAACAGTGGAATGTTTAAGGTGGATTTCGTCTTTACCCCGGATTTCGGAGGAGATATAAATACCTTTAAGCCCGATTTCGCTAAATATAACTTGGTTGTTGTTAATTACGGAGGTGAAGTCTGGCCCGAGCCTGTCCAAAAAGCTTTCGAGAACTATGTAGCGGATGGTGGTGGGGTCGTGATTATCCATTCCTCCGTGGTACCTATGGCCGGTTGGAAAGCGTACAACGAGATAATCGGCATGGGAGCTTGGGAGGGGCGAAACGAGAAAGACGGTCCTTACCTGTATTGGAAAGAGGGCAAATATATATACGATTATACACCCGGTTATGCGGGTTATCATGGCTTGCAGCATGAGACGATCCTAGAGCATCGTGCGCCGGAGCACCCTATTTTGAAAGGTCTGCCTATAAGATGGAAACATTTTAAGGACGAGATTTATACCCGCTTGCGTGGTCCGGTACGGAATGTGGAGATATTGGCTACCGCTTATGAGCGTGGACGCCATGAACCGTTGATGTGGACGGTGAAGTGGGGGAAGGGGCGTGTCTTTGTCGATCTGTTGGGGCATTGCGGCAATGACCCGAATATGATTTACTCGATGGAGTGTACGGGTTTTCAGGTAACCTTACTAAGAGGGGCTGAATGGGCAGCCACCGGGGAAGTGACGCAAGAGGCCCCTCGGGATTTCCCATTGGAAGATACCTGTACGCTCCGTCCGGAATTCAAGGCTCCTTTCCATGCGACGAATTAAATGCCTTAATAAGATGGTGTCTTTCGACAGAATAATCAAATTGACAAATTGTAAAGTTAAGTCCCGGAGAATCGATTTTCCCGGGACAAAGTACGGCTCGCTCCTAAATACGCAAGAAAAAATCAGTAATCGTCTGTTAAATAGATAGATGTCAAAAAATAGCCTTTCATTCTAGCGAAATTAGTTCATCGTAATTCATATCTTATGGGTTGTTTGGGCTATCTCATAGGGTTACGATGGGGAAATGATAGGGTTATGATGCCTATTCATGACAGTTCATAACCCTATTCATGACTGCTTTCGATGCCCAACGTGACTATTGGCGTTGCCTAACACGACTAGTTGCGTAGGCTTTCATGACCTATCGTGTATAAAAAGCGGCCTTTTTGAGTAAAAAGCGCCATATATAGCTATCCTCTTTCCTCTACTTGGCAATCTCTCTCAAAAGGTTGTGTTACAAGATACGCCTTATATCTATTAAAAAGACAGGACTAGATCGTATATTTGTCATTCGTTCATTAAAGTCATTGGTTATGTCAAATCAAGAATATATCAAGATCGAGGGAGCTTATGAGAATAACTTGAAACATATCTCTCTGGATATTCCGAAGAAGCAAATCACTATATTCACCGGGGTCTCGGGTTCCGGAAAGTCTTCGTTGGTATTGGATACCATCGCCGCCAGTTCACGCCGGGAGTTGAATGAGACGTTCTCCAGTTTCGTGCAGCAATACCTGCCCAAATATGGCCGTCCGCATGTAGACCGGATCGGGAATCTGCCGGTCGCTATCGTGATAGACCAGCGGAAGCCCGCTCCCAACGCCCGTTCTACGGTGGGGACTTATACGGATATCTATTCTCGCTTACTCGTCATACGAGATATTCCCTAATTCCTTAATCTTCGAATCTCCGACTTGATGCGTGAATAACTCAATCAATTGAGCGGGCGTTAATGTCATCTGAGGCGAGAACTCGGAGGAATCCATATAACTTAATAAGGTATGGTATAATTGGCGGGCTTCCGGGTATTCTTGTTGGGTTTCCAAGTCTGTCATACAGATTAATAACTTACCCGAGCCGACATTGAATTCTTGGATCATCCCTAATTTATGATTACGCTCCACGTTATCGATCACTTGTACGATTGGCCTGTAATTATCCGGAAGCTGGTCCAGTATCAACGGATGGCTATTCTTTATCATCGTGAACCATTGCCAGTTTGTATGGAAATCCGTCGGGAAATGAGTGAAAGCCGGATGAGAGGGATTCATTAATAATCCGAGGGTACCCGGAGAGACCGGTTTCTTTACCCATTCGCAGATGGACTTAAACATCCGGTAATTCCAGTAATCTGTCTGGAATAATCCTTCTACCGTCACGTTCTTGTAAGTCTTGGCATCCGGGAACCACAATACTTTCGCCCCGTTCGCCAATAAGTTCTCGGCCTGTTTATCCCATTTCTTAATAACATTGATATCCGTAGGGATTTGCACGTTATTATGTTCCGGATAAATCCATAACGGATAATGATTGTGATACTCCGTGCCCTCGATCGCCAGCCGTAAAGTATAGGTCTCAGCCTCTTGAATGGCAGGTAAAGCGATATTTAATGGGCCTACCTCGGCCAACGTACCTTGATTGATTTGCAGCGGTATGTTGTTTTGGGCGATTACTTGATCTTGACTATTCGTCAAGGTCCAAGTTAGATGTTTCCCTTTTAAAGTGGTAGGTGTATAGTTCGCTACCTTGATGGAGCCTTTGAGCGCCTCATTCCCAGAGTAACAGAATTTAGGTAGGAGAGCCAGTAATACGACATCATCGCAAGACTCTTTCCATTCCTTGGCGGTTATCAAGCCCTTATTATCCATAAAAGCGTCCAAGATACCGACTAACGCCGTGCCCTGTCCCGGATAATCCTGTAAATCCAATAATTGGAAGCCGGCCATTCCCGGAGTACGGAACGCCATTTCCATCTCGGCCCGGTAAAGTTGCGCCATCCATTTACCGGAAGCCTTGAAGAAATCATCCGCTTGTCCGGCCATACCGGACTCGCCCAGTCGTTTGCGGAATATCTCCAGATTCCAAGGTTTTAGTGCCCCGGTATATTTCTTGATTTCCTCATAATTCGGATAACATTGGAATTGCCCGGTCTCATGTCCGATGATAGGCAATGAACATTGTTCGATAGCGGATTCGAAATTCATGACCGAGTTTGGATAGGTATGGTTGATATAACCGCCATCCTCCGCATCTGCGAAAGAGAAGGAACCCCGGGTATGGTTGCTGAATACGTTAGCGCCGGGGACTCGACAGGTCGTGAAGTAATCGTCACCCGCCGCAGGGCCGTTGAAGCCTAGATAGTCATTCGATCCAGATGCGTATAAATGCCGTCCGTCCTCACTACGGAAACGGGCGATCATGTCTACCATCGCTTCTTGATCCCCGGAAAGCTCGTTGCCGATCGCCATCATGACGAAAGAGGCGTGATTCCCGTAAGCCTCCTGTATTTGTAATCCTTCTTTGGTGAGGAAATGGATCAAAGTGGTATCGCCCTTTTCCATCTTTCCCCAGAAAGGTAGTTCCGGTTGGAGGTAAAAACCTTCGATATCGGCCGCCTCGAAACAAGCTTTAGGAGGACACCATGAATGGAAACGGCAATGATTGATACCGTATTCCTTGGCGATGCGGAAATAGCGTCTCCATGCTGCGGTATCCATCGGTACATGGCCTGTAAGCGGAAATACGCAAGCATCGTGTTTTCCACGAAGGAAGGTGGTCAATCCGTTGATGTTGAATTGTGTTCCTTCTGCTTTGAAATCTCTTAATCCGAAAGTAGTACTTTGGCTATCTTGGATATTCTCTCCTTGGATGTTCGCGGTCAAGCGATACAGGGTAGGGGAGAACTCGCTCCATTCCAAGGCGTCATCACCCATCGGTATTTGGAATATGATCTCGTCTTGTTGAACTACGATATTCTTATTGAATTTGATATGGTGCTCTAAGCCTGTGTTGAAAGCCTCCATCTCTATTTGAACGGCGGCTACGATCATTTGCTCGAATGGATTTGAAAGCTTTATTTTTACGTCCACCGTTTTTTGATCCGCATGTGGATATACTTGTATCCGGCGGATATGGAATTGTGGACGGGCTTCCAATTTCAGGTCTCCGATAATACCGTTCCAGTTTGTCTGCGTGGATTCCGTATAAGCGTGTGAATTGTCCAATAATTGGGGTGGAACGCTCAAACCGTTATCGACTAGAATAGTCAAGTGATGCTTCCCAGCCCGGAGATATGTGGACAGATCGTATTCTTGAGGGGTGGAAATATGGTCGGATGAACCGACATATATGCTATCTACCCATATTTGGGTCGGTTTTGTTCGCTCCAAGATTAACCAAATGCTCTTGCCTTCCCAATTCTCTGGAATCGTGATCTCTTTCTGATACCAAGCCTTACCTTGATAGCGGAAGGGCCTAGACAAATGAGTTGTCTCCTCCTTATCATTGTTAGGGTATCCTTTTTGGTTGGTGTCCGTGGTACCCGGTAATTGAACTTGCTCGGTGACATCTGTTGAATCCAATCGTAATTCCCAGCAACCGGCAAGCGATAATTCCTCTCTACTCTCTTTGGGAGTTTGGCATGCGAATAGCATGAGCATAAGTGGAATACTCCAAAATCTCTTCATGGTAATGTTTTTACTCTAAATATGGTTTACTTAATTAATAGTGTACAAAGGTAGTATTTTTGGCTTTTTTATTAAGGAGAAGATATGAAAAAAGAAGAAGATTTTGTTATGGGCCTGTCC